>Ga0335073_10011905_pt1 | contig 12223 bp, 7 predicted proteins | sample Lox_Sample_22_FD_207093 | JGI IMG/M metagenome (GOLD analysis project Ga0335073, IMG submission 207093) | Soil microbial communities from Loxahatchee National Wildlife Refuge, Florida, United States - Lox_Sample_2.2 | ecosystem: Environmental > Terrestrial > Soil > Wetlands | place: USA: Florida... | reverse complement strand
CGGTGTCGAAACTGTGAGATGGGTGTTCAGCCAGAGTTTTTGGGTGAGTGCGTCCGGGTTTTGTGACACCCCAGGAGCAGGACCATGAGCGCCTTTTGGGCGTGCAAACGGTTCTCCGCCTGTTCGAAGACAACCGATTGTGGGCCGTCGAGCACTGCGTCGGTCACTTCGGCGTTACGGTGCGCGGGCAGGCAGTGCATGAACACAGCGTGCGGCGCGGCGTGCGCCATCAATGCCTCGTTCACCTGGTAAGGCTTGAAGATGGGCGCCCGCTTGGTTACCTCGTGTTCGAATCCCATGCTGGTGCAAACATCGGTGTACACCGCGTCGGCCCCGCGGACAGCGGCGATGTGGTCATTCGTCAGAGTTACCGTGCCTCCTGATTCAGTCGCGAGCTCTCTCGCCCTGGCGACGATTTCCGGCTTGGGATAGTAGCCCTTCGGGGACGCGACAGTGACGTGGGTACCCAGCAGGGCGGCGGTCAGCATCAACGAGTGACAAACATTGTTACCATCCCCTATGTAGGTGAAACGGACCCCGCGTGCCGTGCCGAAGCGCTCCTCGACAGTCATAAAGTCAGCCAGCGCCTGGCAGGGATGCTCCAGGTCGCTGAGGGCATTGATGACCGGGCAGCGAGCATACTCCGCCATCTCGGTGATGGTTTCATGTGCGTAGGTGCGCAGTACGATCAGGCTCACCCAGCGCTCGACATTGCGCGCGATATCGGCCAGTGATTCACGCTCGCCCAGCGGTGACTGAGTCTGGTCGACAAACATGGCCGAGCCGCCCAGGGTATTCATGCCGGCTTCGAAGGTCAGCCGTGTGCGCAGAGACGCCTTTTCGAAGAACATCACCATCTGACGCGCATCGAGGGCGTAACGATAGTCCGCGGGTGAAGCCTTGATGGCATGCGCGAGTTCCAGAATGGCAGCAATCTCAGCATGAGAAAGATCGGAGACGGAGCAAAGATCGCGACCTGCGAGGCTCTCCTGAGGTGTGAGCTTTGCATCGATCACTAAAGCTTTGCCAGACATTCTGTGGCCCCCTTGGTTTTGGATGTGTCTTGTTCGGTCAGGATTTCATGCAATGCCTGGATCGCCAGATCCACGTGCTCGCGGCCGAGGATGTAAGGCGGCAGGAAACGCAGCACGGTTTCGCTGGTGCGGTTGATGAGGATGCGGCGCTCCAACATTTTGGCAACAATCTCTTTTGCAGCAGTGTCGGAGTTGATTTCCATGGCTAGCATCAGGCCCATTCCGCGCACGTCGACGACACTCTCATGTTTGCCCGCAAGTTCGTGCAGTTGCTGCTTGAAGTAAGCGCCGGTCTGCTGGATATTCTCGAGCAAGCCCTGCTGTTCAATGGCGTCGATGACGGCGACGGCGACGGCACACGCCAGGGGTCCACCACCAAAGGTGGTTCCGTGGAGGCCAGGATGAATGGCATGCGAAGCTTCTTCGCTGCAGAGCATGGCTCCCAGCGGCAGGCCACCGGCGAGGGGCTTGGCCAGCGTGGTGACGTCGGGCTGAATGCCGTATTGCTGGTACGCGAACCACTTTCCGGTACGCCCCAGGCCGGATTGAATTTCGTCGGCAATGAGCAAGGCTCCGGTTGACCTGGTAAGTTCGCGCGCAGCAGCAAAGAACTCCGGAGAGACGGGACGGATGCCACCTTCACCCTGCACCGGTTCGATCAGCACCGCGCAGACTTCTTTGGAGAAGCTGGCGCGCAGATGATCCACGTCGTTAAAGCGAACGAACTCAACTCCCGGCACCAGGGGCTGGAACGGTTCCCGGTATTTGTCCTTATGCGTGGTGGAAACTGCGCCCATCGTCCGTCCATGGAAGCTGTTATCCAGGGCCAGAAATTTCGTCCCGAGAGTTCTGCCTTCGCTCCGCTTCAGACCGGACCACGCGCGTGCCAGCTTCAGGGCGGCTTCCCACGCTTCGGTTCCGCTGTTGCAGAAGAAGGCGCGATCGAGCCCGCTCCGCTCCGTCAGCCGCAGGGCTAGTTCTGCCTGACCCTCATGGAAATATAGATTCGAGATGTGGACCAGCTTGCGGCTTTGTTGGGCGATGGTATTGACGACTGCCGGATGGTGATACCCCAGCGCGTTGACGCCAATTCCGCTAAGCAGGTCGAGATAATGCTCTCCCTTTTCATCAATCAGATGCACATCGGCTCCATCGACAAAAAGAATCGGGTTGCGCTCATAAGTGGGCAGCAGTAGTTTCGCTTCTACTGCCTGAACGGATTCCAGCTTCATGCCACCATCACCTCAGTCCCTTGAAGTACCCGAGTGGAACACAGATCGGGCAGTACTGCTGCTGCGTCTGCAGGAAGAATGCGCACGCGTTTCACGCCCGCGAGCAGCGCCTCGCGGCAGGCGCTTAGCTTCGGCAGCATGCCGCCGCTGATGATGGAGTCCTGGGCCAGCCGCGCAATCTGATCGACGCTCAGCCAACGCATTACCTCGCCGTTCGATCCCCGGACACCGGGGACGTCGGTGAGGAAGACGAGTGCGTCGGCCTTGCAGGCCACCGCGCAGGCGGAGGCCATTTCATCCGCATTGATGTTGTAGTACTCACCGTCAAATCCCAGGGCCAGGCTGGAGATGACCGGAACCGCGCCCAGTTTCCAGATAGCCTCCAGCCAACGCGTGTCCGAGGCCACGATTTCGCCGACGTATCCGAGATCAGGAGTGGTGTGCTTTTTGCGCGCGCGAAAGATGAGACCGTCTCCGCCCGAAAGGCCAACACCTGCCTGACCGTGACCCCCGAGAGCAGCGACCAGTTCTTTATTTACGCGTCCGCTCAGCACCATGAGGGCCGCGTCGCGGGTTTCCGCATCGGTGATGCGCAGACCGGCGACAAATTCGCTTTGCTTGCCCATCTGCTTAAGTGTGCGGGTGAGCGCAGCGCCGCCGCCGTGCACCACGGCGACCTGGTTGCCGTCTTGCGCGAGAACCGCAATCGCCCGTGCGCAGCCGTGAAGCAGGGTATTATTTTCGAGCGCGGCGCCACCGAGTTTGACTACGAATTTCATGCCAACCCCTCCGCTTCGTCCCATCCGTACATCAGATTCATATTTTCGGTCGCCTGTCCGGCGGCGCCCTTTAGCAGATTGTCCAGGCAGGAAACGACGATACATCTCCGCCCGTCCTTGGCCAGCTTGAAACCGATGTCGCAGTAGTTGGTGTGAACCGAGTACTGAATCTGCGGAAGCTGGTTGAGGATCCGCACCATCGGGCTCGATGCGTAAAAGTTACGGAAGCACGCTTCCACTTCTGCGTGCTCTTTTTTTTCGCGAAAGTTCATGTAGATGGTGGAGAGAATCCCGCGCGGAATCGGCAGCAGATGGGGTGTAAAGATGATCTGCGGCTCCTTGAGATTCAACTGCTCCAGAATCTCGCCCATGTGCCGGTGACCGAAGACTCCGTAGGCGGAGAGGTTGTCCGCGGCGTTCATAAAGTGCGTGGTCGGCGTAGGCGCCTTACCTGCGCCGGAGACTCCCGACTTTGAATCGCAAATAATGCCGTGATCGAGATCTACCCAGCCTGAGGCGATGAGCGGCTTCAGCGCCAGGATGATGGAGGTGGCATAGCATCCCGGGTTAGCCACCAGTTGTGCGTCGCGTAGAGACTGGCGATGCAGTTCCGGCAAACCATAGACGCTACGCGACTGGATTTGTTCGGCCTGCTCTGCATCATGATCGTGAAAAGCGTAGATCGCGCGGTGTTCATGCGCGTGTAACCGCCAGGCTCCGCTCAGATCCACGACCCGCAGCCCATGGTCCAGCGCTTCCGGGACCCAACGGCGGGATTGTTCATGGGGCGTCGCGAGGAAGAGCAGATCTACGCCACGATCCTTCAACAACTCCCAGGAGAAGGGCTCGACTAACAAGGCGCTGCTGCCGTTATAGCCGCCGAGCTGCGGATGCATGTCAGCCAGGCGGACGGATTCGGCATCGCGGCCGACGAAAACCGGCGGCCGTCCCTTCAGGGCCGGATGGTGCAGGAGCAAGCGAGCCAGCTCCATGCCGGCATAACCGCTGACCCCGGCGACTGCGGTTTGAATAGAATTCTTATGCATCGGCGCTGTCACCCGATCATGTCTTCCAGGCGATCCTTCAGCAGGGTCGCCCGTTTCTGGTCCGGGCAGATAATCAGAACGGTATCGTCCCCCGCGATGGTCCCGACGACTTCTGGCCAGCCTTCGCCGTCGATCGCCAGGGCGACCGGTTGCGCGCTGCCGCTGGTGGTGACCAGGACCAGCTGATTGATCGCCTGCTTGACCCGAAGTCCAAAGCTGCGCAGCATCTCGGAGGTGCCGGGCAGGGAATCTTCCTCTTCGATGACGCCGTTGGGAATCGCGTAGCCGTTGGGTCCTTTGTAGAGATGCAGCTCATGAATATCCCGGGAAAGCGTCGCCTGCGTGACCTCAAAACCGCGCTTGATCAGCCGGCGGCGAAGCTCATCCTGGCTGCCGATCAGGGCGCCTGCGATGAGTTCCCGAATTGCCGTATGCCGATCTTGCTTCATATTTCTTATTGCTCGTGCAACGCTCTGTGGAACTAATGGTGAAGCCATGATGAAAGCTTCGCGAATTTCTGTGGCAAAGCTCGAGCGCGAGAATCAGCCGCGCTTCGAGTGTGCATAAAAATACATAATAATGTATAAATATACAGAGCCTGGTTGTCAACGGATGGATGTCTTTTTTGGATGAAAAAGTCACCTGGTGACGGTTGCACCTTTGGTGCAAAGAAAATTTTCATTGCCAGGTGCTTGCCTTAGAAACGGGGATTATAGTTACGTATGGGTTCCTTTGCCTCAAAATCGCTGGAGCGCAGCAACCTGCCCCTCAACTTGCTCGATAGCCGTTTTGACCACGATTCCTGTGGTGTGGGATTCGTGGCGACGCTGCGCAATCAGCCTACGCACGAGATCCTGACCCAGGCGCTCACGGCGCTTGCCCGGTTGGCGCATCGCGGAGCTATTGCCGCCGATGGCAAGAGCAGTGATGGCGTAGGCATCATGACGGGAATTCCGCGCGAGTTTCTGGTTGCGTCGACCGGACAATCGCTCGATGCTGCGAAGCCGCTTGGGGTGGGTGTGGTGTTCTTTCCCGGCGAATCGAGCGCAGGAGAGCTGGCACTGGAACAGGCCCTGACGGCGCAGAATCTGAACGTGCTGGCTTGGCGGGTGGTACCCACGAGGGAAGAGGTGCTGGGTGAGATCGCGCTCTCCAGCATTCCGGTCATTCGCCAGGTACTGGTGACGGCGAACGATGCGGAGCGTTTTGAACGCCGGTTGTACCTGGCGCGCAAACAGTTTGAGCGCTCCGGCGCTCCAGGGTATATCTGCTCGTTGTCTTCGTCCTCCATGGTCTACAAGGCCATGTGCGCGGGCCGGCTGCTCGCGGAGTTTTATCCCGATCTGGCGGATCCGGCGTATACCACCGCATTTGCCATCTTCCATCAGAGGTATGCGACCAACGTTCTGCCCTCGTGGGATCGCGCGCAACCGCTGCGAACGCTGGCGCACAACGGGGAAATCAACACCGTTTGGGGAAACCGCGGTCGAATGGAGGCCCGTGCTGCGACCATTCCTGCGGAATGTCATCCCATCCTGTCAAAGGATGGCTCGGACTCGACGAGTCTCGATGAGGTGGTCGAGTTGCTGGCGCGCAATGGGCGCAGCGTTGCAGAGGCCGTTCGCATGTTGCTGCCTCCGGCGGGGCGGCAAAAGGAATCAGCGTTTCTACGCTACCATGCCGACTGCGTAGAACCCTGGGATGGCCCGGCAGCGCTGGCTTTCGCGGATGGGCATTTGGTGGGCGTCGCGCTGGACCGCAACGGATTGCGTCCGTGCCGTTTCTTTCTTACCGAAGATGCGCTGGTTGTAGCTGGTTCGGAAGCCGGACTGGTGGATCTGGATCCGGAGAGGATTATCCACAGCGGCCGTCTCGGTCCCGGCGAAATGCTGGTGGCCGATCTCGATGCCCATCAGCTGCTCGAGGACGATCAGTTGCTGAAGGAGTTCGACCGTTTCACCGGATACGGGGCCCTGGTCGAGGACACTCCGCTGGAGCCTACGGCCTTTACTCCGGCAGTAGAAGAACTGACCCAGTTGCAGCAATTGTTCGGCTATACCCGGGAAGATGTCCGGATGGTGCTGGTGCCGATGGCCAGCGAGGGTAAAGATGCGGTCTGGTCGATGGGAGACGACACGCCGCTAGCTCCGCTGGCGCGTGCGCCGCGGCCGACTTATGCCTTCTTCCGCCAGCGATTCGCCCAGGTCACCAATCCGGCAATCGATCCGGTGCGCGAGTCCATTGTGGTGCAATTGCACACACGCCTGGGCCCGTGGCCGCATATCCTCGATAACAAGGCGCGGATCCCGGGTCTTTCGCTGCAGTCCCCGTTTCTGTCGCTGGGGCAGATGCACGCGCTGCGCAATCGTGAGCATGCTTTGGCAGATGAGATGCCGCTGGCAGTTCTGGATTGCGTGTTTTCACCCGGGTGCAATCTGCGCCGGGCGATCGATGACTTATGCTCCCGGGCAGTGGAATTGGTACGCGGCGGGGCTGCGATTTTGCTGCTCAGCGATCGTGCGGTCGCTCAACCGGGCGCGCGTTCCGAAATGTTGCCGATTCCCATGGCTTTGGCTACGGGAGCTGTGCATCACGCCCTAACCGAGGCCGGGGTGCGCACGTTTGCCGGACTAGCAGTGGAGGCCGGCGATTGCCGCGACCTGCACCACCTGGCGGTCCTGATTGGGTTCGGCGCTGGGGCGGTCTGCCCCTGGCTGGCGCTTGAGACCGCGCGCAGCATCGACGCGGAGAAGGGTGAGGCGAACCTGCTTCATGCCCTTGATCTCGGTCTGGCGAAGATCATGTCGAAGATGGGGATTTCCGTGGTGGACAGCTACCGCGGGGCGCACCTGTTCGACATTCTCGGTCTCGATCGGGAAGTGGTGGACTTGTGCTTTGAAGGAACGCCGTCGCCGATCTCCGGCATCGGTTTTGCGGGGCTGGAAGCATCGCTGCGCGACATGTGGTCGGCAGCGCAGGACGACGACCACCAGCCTGCATTGGTAAATGCCGCTGTTGCGCAGGCACCCACCGCGACCGCGCAGCAGCCGGTGGCGCCAGCGGAAGCAAAGACGCTGCCGGATTATGGCTGGGTTCGGTTCCGCAAGGATGACCGGGCAGAGCCACACGGTTGGCAACCGCAAACAGTGAAGGCGCTACAGGTAGTTGTGGGATCGGCTCGCGGCTCGGCTGCCGCCGGGCTTACCCAGATTCAGGCCTGGAACGCATTCGGCACTCTGACTGTCGACAGCAAGCCCACGGTGCTCCGCGATTTGCTGGAGATTCGGCCGGCGGCGGCTCCTGTTGCCCTGGAACAGGTGGAAGAGGGGTCCAAGATCATGCCCAGGTTTATCGCTTCTGCGATGTCGCTGGGCTCGCTCAGTCCCGAGGCGCACCAAACCATCACTCAGGCTATGAACCAGATCGGCGCCCGATCGAATACCGGTGAGGGCGGCGAAGATCCGGTGGTGTATCCGGAGTATCCGGGGGCGCCGGCGATCCTGAACAACAAGGTGAAGCAGGTCGCTTCTGCCCGCTTTGGGGTCACCACGGAATACCTGACGCACGCCGAGGAGATCGAAATCAAAATCGCCCAGGGATCGAAGCCGGGCGAAGGCGGCCAACTCCCCAGCCACAAGGTTACGGAGCTGATCGCGCGGTTGCGCCACGCGCAGCCGGGCATCGCCTTGATCAGTCCTCCGCCGCACCACGATATCTACTCGATTGAGGATCTGGCTCAGTTGATCTTCGACCTCAAGCGGGTCAATCCGCGGGCGGCGATCGGAGTCAAGCTGGTTTCCGAATGCGGCGTGGGCACGGTCGCGGCAGGCGTGGCAAAGGCGTATGCCGACTACATTGTGATCGCGGGTCACGCCGGCGGGACGGGGGCATCGCCGCTTTCGAGCATCAAGTATGCCGGGAACCCGTGGGAGATCGGCCTGGCGGAAGCGCAACAGGTACTGATGCAGAACGGGCTGCGCGGCCGGGTACGCCTGCGTTGCGATGGGGGGTTGCGCACCGGCCGCGATGTGTTGATCGCCGCTCTTCTGGGAGCGGATGAGTTCGCGTTCGGCACGGCGGTGCTGGTGGCGCTGGGATGCGATATGGCTCGGCAATGTCACCTGAATACTTGTCCGACGGGAATTGCCACTCAACGGCCTGATCTGCGGGCCAAGTTCCGCGGTAAGCCGGCTCACGTGGTGCGGTTCTTTGAGGAACTTACGCGCGATTTGCGCACTTTGCTGGCTTCGCTCGGCTTACCTTCGCTGGAAGCTGCCATTGGCCGGGTCGATCTCCTGGAACAGGTGAGCGTTGCAGGTGGGCTCGATCTCAGCCCGCTTCTTTCGCCGGCGCGCGAAGGGCATGTGCGCTGGCAGGGGCAGCGTAATCGCCGTCCAAGCGATCACGCCTCCATCGACAATGCCTGGGTGCAACCGGCTCTGGCGGCTCGTGCAGCAGGCCAGCCGTTCGCCGTGGAAGAGACGATTGCCAACAAGCACCGTACGCTGGGTGCGCGGCTGGCAGGGGAATTGGTGTGGCACGGGCTCCATCACAACACCACCCCGCTGACCTTCAAGATGACCGGAGTTGCCGGCCAGTCGTTCGGGGCATTCGCCATTCCCGGCATGCAGCTGGTGCTGGAGGGCATGGCCAACGATTTCGTCGGCAAGGGCCTGTGCGGGGGAGAGCTGATTCTCCGCGGCCAGGGTCGGGCCGCCCGCCAAAGCGAGCTGCATGTGATTCTCGGGAATGTAGCCCTCTACGGGGCGACCAGCGGCTCGCTGTTTGCCGCGGGCAGGGCCGGGGAGCGCTTTGCAGTACGCAATTCCGGAGCACTGGCGGTGATCGAAGGGGTTGGCGATCACGGATGCGAATACATGACGGGCGGCCTGGTAGCGGTCCTGGGATCTACCGGCCAGAACTTTGGCGCCGGCATGACCGGTGGCCTGGCTTGGGTATTCGACGAGGATGGGAATTTCATGTCCCAAACGCGGTATCACACCGGGTTTCTGGCGCCGGAGCCATTGTCGGAACTGGACGAAGGGGCGGTCGAAGAGCTTCGGCAGCTCATTGGGCTGCATGCGGAAAAGACCGGCAGCACCAGGGCGCAGTGGATTCTTTCTAATTGGTCCAGCCTTTCGTCGCGGTTTGTACGGTTGACACCCCTGCCGCAGGCGTAGACACTGGCGGAGCCTCCCCAGAATGGTTGACTCCGCTGGTTTGCCCGGCTTCGCGTTGTGAAGAGGTCTTGTGCCGTCCCCTGTAAGGGGAGTCCGGTCGCATTCTCGTTCTCTCTCCCGGCACTCCCGTGCCGGGCTCTGGATTATGCTGTCCCTTCGGGACTGGCTTCGCGGCACGCTCAAGGAGAACTGTGATGGGAAGGCAAACCAGATCTCTCCCCTTCGCTTTCGCGGCATAGCCATGAGGGCGGTTTACAATCGACAGGCGTTTGCGATGTCTGTCCATGTTTAAACTTGAAACCCTGGTAGATGTGATTGGGCTGGTTGCGGCCAGCAAGCGTGAGCGTGCGGTGCTATGGCAGGATGGTCCTGGCCGATGGCATCCCATGTCGAGCGATGAGTTGGTGACTCACGTTTACGCCTTGGCGAATGTTTTTCTTTCCTGGGGCATCGTCAAGGGCGACCGCATCGCTCTGCTGGCGGAGAACCGCTGGGAATGGCCAGTGGTGGACTTTGCCACGCTGGTGCTGGGCGCCGCGGACGTCCCCATCTATCCGACGCTGACCGCGGATCAGGTTGCCGCGCTGCTGATCGATTCAGGCGCTCGCGTCGCGGTGGTGTCGACCGAAGCGCAGTATCGGAAGGTGGCATCGATTGCAGGACGCACTCCGCTGGAACACGTCATCGTCATGGACGCGGTGGTGGGCCTGGAAGGGAATGGGGTTACTTTGCCATCTTTGATCGAAGGCGCCGCGAAACCCTCGGTCGATGTGCAACAGTGGCTGGGCAGTTTTGGGGTCAGGCCGGAAGACCTGGCGACCTTGATCTATACGTCCGGCACTACCGGAGAGCCCAAGGGTGTGATGCTCACCCACGGCAATGTTGCCTCCAACCTCAACCACTCCACGCTGGCGTTTAACTGGAATCCAGATTCCTCCTGCATCTCATTTCTCCCTTTGTCCCACATTACGGCGCGCCACCTTGACTATGCTTTGTTCTGTTACGGCGCGACGCTCGCGTACTGTACGAATTTCGATCGCTTGCCGGCTGCTCTGGCGGCGATCCGCCCCACGGTGTTCGTTGCCGTGCCCCGGGTCTACGAGAAGATTCGCGAGGTCGCCGAGCGCCGTTCCAACCGCAAGCCGATCGTTAAGAAACTGTTTGCGTGGGCCCTAGAGACCGGCAAACGGCACCGGGAACAGATTTTGCAGGGGAAGAAGCCAACCTCACCCAGCTGGCTCCTGGCGAATGCGCTGGTATTCAAGAAAGTGAAGCAGGCGTTCGGCGGCAGAGTGCGCGATTATATTGCCGGCGGCGCTCCTCTTGGTATCGATACGGCTGCCTGGTTTGCCGATGTCGGCATTCGCATCTTTGAAGGTTACGGCCTGACGGAAACCTCACCCGTGGTTGCGCTGAACAATGCCAAAGACCACCGCATCGGTTCGGTGGGCAAGGCAATTAACTCCGTCGAATATCACTTTGCTCCCGATGGGGAATTACTGGTGCGGGGACCGTTTGTGTTTACGGGATACTGGCACAAGCCGGAGGCGACGCGCGAGGTCATCGAACCCGACGGGTGGTTCCACACGGGAGACATTGGGCGGGTAGATGAAGACGGCTTTCTCTACATTACTGACCGCAAGAAAGAGCTGCTCAAGACTTCAGGAGGCAAAATGATTGCTCCTGCGCCGATCGAAAGCAAATTGAATCAGAGTCCGCTGGTGGCCAACGCTGTGGTGGTCGGCGACAAGCACAAATTCCTCAGCGTGCTGATTGCGCCAAATTTTCCAGCATTGGAGACGGCGGCACAGCAGAAGGGAATTGCGTTTTCTTCGCGTGACGAGTTGGTGGCTCACCCTGACGTTCGGGCGCAGTATCAGGCGCTGTTACGAAGCGTGAATGAAAGCCTGGCCAACTTCGAGACGCTCAAGCGCTTCCATTTAGTTTCCGATGAGTGGTCCATTGCTTCGGGAGAGCTGACGCCGACGATGAAACTGAAACGCCGGGTGGTCGTGGAACGCTATGCAGACGAAATTGCTGGGCTGTACCATGACGAGTCTGTTGCTCAGCGCTAAGGTATTGTAGTTAGAGCGAGTCAGGGAGAAGCTTTAGAAGCCGGAGTATCTGCAGGATCATGGATTTGGCTGCGAAAGCTCCTGTTTGGCTTTAAGTTTGCTGTGTTGAGGAGAAGAAGGAATGCGAGTTGGAATACTGACCGGCGGCGGAGATTGTCCGGGATTGAATGCGGTGATTCGCGCCGTAGTGCGCAAGGGGATTTTCCATCACCAGGATGAGTTTGTCGGTTTCATCGAAGGCTGGCGCGGCGTGGTCGAGAATAAGACCCGGCCCCTGACCATCGATGCGGTGTCCGGCATTCTGCATCTGGGCGGCACCATCCTCCGCACCTCGCGGACAAACCCGCGGAAAATGGAAGGCGGCATCGATAAGTGCCTGGCCACCATCAAAGCCAACAATCTGGATGCCCTCATCACGATAGGAGGGGATGATACCCAGGGGGTTGCAAATGCGCTGTTGGAGAAGGGCGTCAAAATCGTCGGCGTGCCCAAGACCATCGATAACGACCTCAGCGGAACCGACGCATGCTTTGGTTTTGATACGGCAGTTTCCATTGCTACCGAAGCCATCGACCGGCTGCATTCCACGGCCGAAGCCCACAACCGGGTCATTGTGTGCGAGGTGATGGGGCGGGATGCGGGATGGATCGCCATCACCTCGGGCATTGCAGGCGGAGCGGACGTTATTTTCGTTCCCGAGAAGCCGATTGATCTCGACGAAGCGGTGAAGATCCTGAAGTATCGGCATGGCCACGGCAAATTGTTCTCAATCGTCGTGGTTGCGGAAGGCGCGAAGCTACCCGGCACAGATCAGCAAGCGACTCACGGAGCAAAGCTGGACGCATTTGGTCATGCCCGCCTCAGCGGCATTGCACAG
>Ga0335073_10011904_pt1 | contig 12223 bp, 10 predicted proteins | sample Lox_Sample_22_FD_207093 | JGI IMG/M metagenome (GOLD analysis project Ga0335073, IMG submission 207093) | Soil microbial communities from Loxahatchee National Wildlife Refuge, Florida, United States - Lox_Sample_2.2 | ecosystem: Environmental > Terrestrial > Soil > Wetlands | place: USA... | reverse complement strand
GGGACAGGACGCCTACGGGACAGGCCCGCGCGGCGCCCAGCGCGGCGTCGATCCAGGGTGGCAGCCGCCAGGCGGGTACGACCAGCGCGGCGCGGCGCCCCGTCGCGCCGCTGACAGCTACCCGGGTGACGGGTATCCCGGCGACGGCTACCGCGGGCGCGACGACGTCCAGTTCCGCCAGGGCGACTACCAGGGCTGGGGCGGCGACCAGCGCCGCGACTCGGGGTTCATGCCCGGCTTCGGCCAGGGCGGCGACCACGAGGGCGGCTCCGGCGCCCCCGGCGGCCCGGGGGGCCGTTACCCGGGCGAGGCCGGCGGCTACGCCGGCGACTACGAGTACGAGGACGAGGACGAGCGTCCCGCCCGCCAGGCCCTGCGGGGGCGCGGCGGCCGCGACGGTGGAGGCGGCGACTGGGGCGACGGCGGCCGCCGCCGCCAGCGCAGCACGCTGCGCCGCCTCGCGCCGTGGATCGCGCTGCTCGTGATCCTCACGCCGATCCTGATCGGCGGCCTGTACGTCTACCACCTGTACGAGGACAAGTACCACCCGGCGGACTACTCGGGTCCCGGCACCGGCTCGGTGACCGTCCAGGTAGACAGCGGTGACACCGCGTTCAGCCTCGGGCCGCGCCTGCAGACGCTCGGCGTGGTGGCGAGCGCCCGCGCGTTCGAGCTGGCCGCCGAGCACAGCTCGAACACCACGGGCCTCGAGGCGGGCTTCTACAAGCTGCACATGCACATGCAGGCCACCCTGGCGTGGGCCGCCCTGCTCAACCCGAAGAACCGGGTGCAGCTGACGGTCGCGATCCCGGAGGGCAAGCGGGCCTCGCAGGTCATCGCGATCCTCGCCAAGGAGACGTCCATCCCGCTGGCCGACTTCCAGGCGGTGCTCAAGAACCCGTCGCAGCTTGGCCTGCCGTCCTACGCCAAGGGCGACCCGGAGGGCTTCCTGTTCCCGGCCACCTACACGATTGCGCCCAACGAAACGGCGCTGCAGATCCTCAAGGCCATGGTTGCGCGGTACGGCGTCGAGGCGCAGCAGATCAACATCTCGGCCGCGGCGAAGCGGGTGGGTCTCACGCCGGAGGAGCTGATCACCGAGGCGAGCATGGTCCAGGCCGAAGGCGGGGTTGTATCGGATTATGCGAAAATCGCCCGGGTGATCATCAACCGGCTGGCCGACGGCATGAAGCTTCAGTTCGATAGTGTCCTGCTCTACGGGCTCAACGCGTATGCTGTAAACGTCACCGACGCGCAGATCAACACGCCGGGACCGTACAACGACTTCCAGCACGCTGGCCTGCCGCCGGGGCCCATCTGCAATCCAGGTGACTCGGCGATCCAGGCCATCCTCCATCCAGCGTCCGGTGACTGGCTCTACTTCCTGACCAAGACCGGGGGTGCGTCGGAGTTCTCCGCGACTCCGCTGCCCGGTCAGTGATTCACGGATGAAACCAGAGACCTGCAGATGAAAGCAGCCGTTCTCGGATCGCCCATCGGCCACTCGCTGTCACCCGTGCTGCACCGCGCGGCCTACGCCGAGCTGGGCTTCGACGACTGGACATACGACGCGGTCGACTGCGACGTGGCCGACCTGGCGGCCTTCGTCGGGTCCCGCGGGCCGGACTGGGCCGGACTGTGCCTGACCATGCCGCTCAAGCGCGCGGTGCTGCCGCTGCTCGATCACGTCGACCGGCTGGCCGCGGTCACCGGCGGGGCCAACACCGTGGTGTTCCACCCCGATGGCCGGTATGGCTACAACACCGACGTGCAGGGCATCGTCGACGCGGTGACCGAAGCGGGTGCGCCGGCCCCGGGCAGCGTCATGATTCTCGGCGCGGGCGCGACGGCCTGCTCGGCGCTGCCCGCGCTCATCGACCTCGGCGCGACCGGCGCGGACGTCGTGGTCAGGAACCCGGCACGGGCCGCGTACCTGCTCACGGTCGCCGAAAGGCTGGGCCTGCGCGTGCGCCTGGTGCCGTTCGCCGAACTGACCGCCGGCACCCCGGCCGTGCCCGGTCTGCTGATCTCCACCGTTCCGGCCGGCGCCGCCGACGGGTACGCCGAGCGCATCCGGGCGACAGGCCGCGCGCCCGCGGCGGTTCTCGACACGGTGTACGCGCCCTGGCCGACCCCGCTCGCCGCGGCGGCCGCCGCCACGGGCGCCGCGGTCGCGAGCGGCTTCGCCATGCTGCTGTACCAGGCCGCCGCCCAGGTCGAGCTGATGACCGGCAAGTCCGCGCCGCTCGGGGCCATGCGCGCGGCCGGCGAAGCCGAGCTAGCCCGGCGGGAGGCCGCCAGCGCCGCCCGCTAGCCCGTGCTCTAGCGGGCTAGCGGGCTGGCCGGGCCGCGGCGTCGCGGGCCTGCTCCACGGCGTCGGCGCTCGCCGCGTCGCCGCGCTCGCGCAGGCCCGCGATGACACCCTCCACGTCGGCGGCGGGCCGGTTCTGGCTGAGCTTGGCCTTGGCCTCGATCCGGGTGATCAGCAGCTCGATGCCGACGATGGCGCGCAGCTGTCCCTCGATGAACGCCCGCGGCGCGTCGTCGACCGACCACGGGTGCTCCCGGTAGGCCTCGTGCTTGCTGGTGAGGCGGCGGACGAGGTCCTCGGTCCACACGGGATCGTCGTGCACCACGAGCTGGCCGTACACGTGCGCGGTCACGTAGTTCCAGGTCGGCACCACGCGGCCGTGCTCGATCTTGGAGGCGTACCAGCCCGGCGTGATGTACGCGTCCGGCCCGCGGACGATCGCGAGCGCGTCCCCGATGGCCGGCCGCTTCCACTGGTCGTTGTTCCGCGCCACGTGCCCCTGCAGCACGCCGCGCTCGCCAACCCCGGGCAGGTAGAGGAACGGCAGCATCGTGGCCACCAGGCCCTCCGCCGTCACCGTCACCAGGTCGGCCGCGCCGTGATTGCGCAACAGGTCGTCAACCGCCGCCTCGTCCGGCGCGAAATGGGCTGGAACGTACATACCGCACTCCTCTGCTTCCCCACCAAGGCTAACCGCCACCGCGGCCGTACCGGATATCGCCGGGAAACACCCGGAAACACGGCTGTCACGAAGGGAAATGGACGTGGAACGTCAGATGTCTACGCTGGAGGATGTGGCGGACATTTTCGACGGTTACCGGCTGGCCGATGCCTGGGATGAGATGTTCGCCGCCCCTGGCAAACCCCGGGCGGCCTACGACGCGCTGGTCTCGGTCCTGCAGCCGATGGACCCCGGTGAGCTGAGGTTCCGCGCCGACCAGCTCGCCCGGGTGTTCACCGACCGGGGGGTCACCTACGACTACGCGGGGGAGGAGCGCCCGTTCCCGCTCGACCTGATCCCGCGGGTCATCGACGCGGCCGAGTGGGATCTCGTCGCCCGCGGCGTCCGGCAGCGGGTCAGGGCGCTCGAGGCGTTCCTCGCCGACGTCTACGGCGAAGGCCGCGCGTTCGACGACGGTGTGGTCCCGTGGCGGCTGGTCTTCACCAGCGAGAAGTTCCGCCGTGAGGTGACCGGGATCGCGCCGCCCAACGGCGTCCGCATCCACGTCGCGGGCATCGATCTCGTCAGGGACGAGGACGGCAGGTTCCGGGTGCTCGAGGACAACGTGCGCGTCCCGTCCGGGGTGAGCTACGTGATCGAGAACCGGCTCGCGATGACCAGGACCTTCCCCGCCCTGTTCGCCGAGCAGAAGGTCCACCAGGTCGACGAGTACCCCGCCAGGCTGCTGCGCGCGCTGCGGGCCGCCGCCCCGCACGGCGTCGTGGACCCCTTCGTCGTGGTGCTGACGCCCGGCGTGTACAACGCCGCGTACTTCGAGCACACGCTCCTGGCCCGGCTGATGGGCGTGGAGCTCGTCGAGGGCCGTGACCTGTTCTGCTACCGGAACCGGGTCTTCGTGCACACCACGCACGGCCGCAGGCCGGTCGACGTGATCTACCGGCGGGTGGACGACGACTGGCTCGACCCGCTGCACTTCCGCCCGGATTCGGTGCTCGGCTGCCCCGGCCTGCTCAACGCCGCCCGCGCGGGCTACGTGACGATCGCCAACGGCATCGGCAACGGGGTCGCCGACGACAAGCTGGTCTACACCTACCTGCCCGACCTGATCCGCTACTACCTGGCCGAGGAGCCGCTGCTCGACAACGTGGAGTCGTACCGCCTCGACGACGGGGAAACGCTGAACTGGGTGCTCAGCCAGCTGGGCAGCCTCGTCCTCAAGCCCGTGGACGGGGCCGGCGGCGCCGGCATCGTGATCGGCCCCAAGGCGACCGCGGACCAGCTGGCGGAGCTCAGGGTCAAGGTCACGGCCAACCCGCGCGGCTGGCTGGCGCAGCGGCCGGTGGCGCTGTCCACCTCGCCGGTGCTGATCGGGGAGAAGCTGGCGCCCAGGCACATCGACCTGCGCCCGTTCGCGGTCAACGACGGCAGTGACGTCTGGGTGCTGCCCGGCGGGCTGACCCGGGTGGCGCTCCCCGAGGGCGAGCTGGTCGTCAACTCCTCCCAGGGCGGCGGGTCGAAAGACACCTGGGTACTCGCCCAGACCCGCCGGCCGTCCAGGAGACCAGCCCGGCCGGTCGTGATAACAGCAAGAAGCAGCGCACCGCCTGAGGTAGCCCCAGTACGAAGACAGAGCGGTCCTGACCAGTGAACAGCGAGCTGCTCAGCCGGATCGCGGAAACGCTGTACTGGACCGGGCGGTACGTGGAGCGCGCCGACGACACCGCCCGGCTGATCGACGTGTACCTGCACCGGATGCTCGGCGACACCGACCCAGACACAGACGCGGACACTGGCGCGGACACCGACATCGGCACCGAAGGTGATGACGCGGCATGCCGCGCCCTGTTCGGCATCCTCGGCGTCCCCACGCGCGACGGCGACGAGCTCGACGTGGGCGTGGTGCTGTTCCGGCTGGTGTACGACGCCAAGTCGCCCAGCGCGATCGCCGGGGCCATGCTCGGCGCGCGGGCCGCCGCCCGCGGCATCCGCGAGGTCATCTCCAGCGAGATGTGGGAGTGCCTCAACGTCACGGCGCTCGGCCTGGCGGGCCAGAAACGCGCCGCCGAACGCCTCGGCCCGCACGTCTACCTGCGGTTCATCAGGGAGCGGGCCGCGCTGTTCTCCGGCCTCGCCGACTCGACGATGAGCCACGACGACGCGTGGCGGTTCCTGGTCCTCGGCCGCAGCCTGGAGCGCGCGGACATGACCGCCCGGCTGCTGCTGGCGAGAATGTCGGCGCCCGGCGACCTCGGCTGGCCGGTCCTGCTGCGCGCCTGCGGCGCGCACGAAAGCTTCATCCGCACGCACGGCTGGGCGGCCGAGCCCGCCCGGGTGGCGGAGTTCCTGCTGCTCGACAGGCTTTTCCCGCGCAGCGTCGTGCACGCGCTCGCCACCGCCGAGGAATGCCTGGCCGACCTGTCCCCTGGCCCGGTGCGGGCGGGTCTCGACGACCCGGCCCGGCGGCCGGTCGGGCGGCTGCGGAACCGGCTCGAGTACGCCGACCCGAAGCAGCTGCCGTCCCAGCTGCCCGAGTTGCTGTCCACCTTGCAGGAGACCTGCGTGCAGGCGAGCGAGGCTATCGCCAAGCGGTACTTCATGTACCAGTCGCCGGTCGCCTGGGAACGGGGCGGCTGAGCATGGGCTGGCGGCTGCGGATCGAGCACACGACCCGGGTCACGTACTCCGGGCCCGTGCTGACGTCGTTCAACGAGGCGCGGATGACTCCGCTGACGCTGCCGACGCAGACCACGCTGGACGCGCGGGTGACGGCGGGCCCCGGCGCGCCTGTGTGGACCTACAGCGACTACTGGGGCACCTATGTCAGCGTGTTCGACCTGCCCGAGGCGCACGACGGGCTGCTGATCCAGGCGACCGCGATGGTGGAGACCGAGCCGTTCGGCGGCATTCCGGCGGCGCCGGAGCGCCCGGACTGGGCGGAGCTTGGCGAGCAGGCGGCGCGGGGGCGGCTGCTCGAGTTCCTGCTGCCCACGCCGCTGACGGCCGTCGCCGCGCGGCTCGCCGGCGCGGCCACGGCCGGCCTTGACAGCCTGCCGCCCGACGAGGCGGCCGCGGCGATCTGCGCGCGCGTCCGCGAGCACGTCACGTACATGCCGGGCGCGACCGGTGTGCGCACCAACGCCCAGGAGGCCTGGGACAAGGGCCAGGGCGTCTGCCAGGACATGGCGCAGCTGGCGGTGGGGCTGCTGCGCGCCGCGGGGCTGCCCGCCCGGTACGTGTCCGGCTACCTGCACCCCGACGTGGCGGCCGAGCCCGGCCACACCGCGGTCGGGCAGAGCCACGCCTGGGTGGAGTACTGGGCCGGCTCGTGGGTCCCGCTCGACCCGACCAGCGGCGCCCCGGTGGGCGAGCGGCACGTGGTCGTCGCCCGCGGCCGCGACTACAGCGACGTCCCGCCGCTCAAGGGCATCTACCACGGCCCGCCGGAGGGTGACATGGAGGTGACGGTCGAGGTCACTCGCCTTGCCTTATCCGGAACGTACCCGGCTGACCGTCTCCGCTCAATTTTGAGGTCAAAATATTTGACCTCAAAGCAGCTACCGGGCATACTGAGCCCCGTGTCCGCGGAAGAAGCCTGCGCGCCCTCCGATCCGGCCTCCTGGGACTGGCCCAGAGACGCCGAACGGCTGTCCGAGGACGCCCCGCTGCAGGCGCTGATGATGACCGCGACCAAGCTAATGGGCGCCTACGGCCAGTGCACCGTGCAGGCCGCCGGGCTGCGGGTCAGCCTGGCCGGGCTCGGCGTGCTGCGGGTGCTCCTCGACGAGGACGGCCTGAAGTCGAGCGAGGTGGCGGAGCGCGCCTGGTCCAGCCCCGGCACCGTGACCGCGGTCGTCAACACCCTCGTCAGGGACGGCTTCGTCGACCGCAAGCCGGACGAGGCCGACCGGCGCGTCGTCCGGCTCTACATCACCGACCAGGGCCGGGCCGTTATCACCTACTACGTGACCCAGGCCGGTCCCCGGTGGCGAAAAGCATTCGACTTCGCCGGCGAGGCCGACGAGGCCGTCGTGCGCAGGTTCTTCGTCCAGATGATCGGCCACCTCGGCCGGCTGATCCGAGAGGAGCGCGGCCAATGACCGCACTGACCGAGCGACCAGGGCCCGTCGGGCCGCCGGCGGCGGACGCGGCGATCAGGACACAGGACCTGCGCAAGACCTACAAGAGCTCCCGCGGCGACGTCGAGGCGGTGCGCGGCATCGACCTGGACATCCCGCAAGGGGAGTTCTTCGGCCTCCTCGGCCCGAACGGCGCCGGCAAATCCACCACGATCGGCATGCTCACGACGCTGGTGCACCCCACCGGCGGCCGGGCCTGGGTGGCCGGCCACGACGTCGTTAAGGACCCGGTCGCGGTCAAGCGGCGGATCGGCGTCGTCACCCAGAACAACACGCTCGACATGCAGCTCACGGTGGCGGAGAACCTCCAGTTCCGCAGCCGCTTCTTCGGGCTGCCCGCGAAGACCGCCGCGCGCAGGGCCGATCAGCTCATCGACGCGTTCGGCCTGGGCGACCGGCGGAACGCGATGGCCGACCAGCTGTCCGGCGGGCAGGCCAGGCGGCTGCTTATCGCCCGCGCCCTGGTGCACAAGCCTGACGTGCTGTTCCTCGACGAGCCGACCGCCGGGCTCGACCCGCAGACCCGGGTCAACCTCTGGGACATCCTCACCGTGCTGCACGAGCAGGGGCAGACGATCCTGCTCACCACGCACTACATGGAGGAGGCCGAGGCGCTGTGCGACCGCATCGCGGTCATGGACCACGGCACGGTCCTCGCCGAGGGCTCCCTCGACGAGCTCCTCACGGACGCGGGCGCGCCGACGGTCGTCACCGTTCGCTACGAGGAGCAGATGCCCGCCGGGTTCGCCGAGCGGGCCGGGCTGGCCGAGCGCCCCGGCGTCACGAAGATCGAGGCCGAGGGCGACCAGCTCCGTGTCGTCAGCACCGACGCCGAGGGCCTGCTCGGCGACCTGGTGAGCCTCGGCGCGGCCAGCGGGCTGCACGTCCGCGACGCGTCGGCGGTCAAGCCGAGCCTGGAGACGGCCTTCCTCGCGCTGACCGGGCGCGAGTACCGGGAGTAGGAGACCATGGCAACCACGATCCAGCCCGCCAACATCGGCGCCGCGTCCGGCGACGACGCGCCGGTCGCGGCCTCGGTCGCCGCGCTGATCACCGACGCGCCGGTGCCGCACCCGACGCTGCCGAAGACGTTCGCGGCCATGATGGCCCGCGAGTTCCGCGTGCTCGGCCGCAACGCCCCGTCCACGTTCGTCCGCGCGGTCCTGCAGCCGCTGCTGTTCGCGTTCGTCTTCGCCTACGTCTTGCCCAAGATCGGCAGCGGTTTCTCGGTCGCTCCCAGCTCCTCCGGTGCCGGCGGCATCAACTTCGCCACGATCCTGGTGCCCGGCCTGATGGGCTCGATGTTCCTCATGCAGGGCATGTTCGGCACCACGATGCCCCTGATCATGGAGTTCTCCTGGCAGCGCACGATCGAGGACCGGGCGCTGGCACCCGTCCCGATCCGGGTCCTGGCGATCCAGAAGATCACCGCGGGCGCGATCCAGGCGTTCATCGGCGCGGCGATCGTCTTCCCGGTCGTCTACTGGGTGCACGCCCCCGGCCAGGGCCCGCATATCCACGTGTCGAACTGGTTCCTGCTCGTCGTGGTCATGGTCTTCGCCGCGGCGCTGACCGCGTCGCTCGGCCTGTGGCTCGGCACGGTGGTCGACCCGCGCAAGATACAGATGCTCTTCGCGGTCATCCTGCTGCCGATCACGATGCTGGGCTGCGTCTACTACCCGTGGTCAGCCCTGCACGCGATCCGCTGGCTGCAGATCGTCACGCTGATCAACCCGATGGTCTACATGACCGAGGGCCTGCGCGCCGCCCTCACCCCGGGCATCGGCCACATGCCCCTGTGGGCCATCCTGCTGGCGCTGGTCGGCGGCACGCTTGTCTTCGGCTACCTCGGCGTCCGCAGCTTCCGCAACCGCGTGGTCAACTGACTCGCGGCCGGTCGCTGGCTCGCGCTTGTGCGGTGACGCGCCGCATCCGGACCATGAGCGCGGCGGATGGTACGACTTTGCCCGACATGTAGGTGGACAGCCGCGGCCGGGAAGTGCCGAGCCGTAGCGCGAAGTCCTGTTTCGACAGGCCGGATCGCGCGACGAGGTCCCGTATCTCGGCCGCTACATGTTCGCGTTCGGCACTGGCGGCCTCCCGGCGGGCGCGCTCGATGACGGCCGTCAGGAGCTCGGTGGTGCCGTAGGGCCGGGACAGCTCAACGGCTTCCAGGACCTGTTGCGCCACGGGCCCCCAGGGGTCGGCGCGGATAGCGGCGGCCAGCCGTCGCCAGTCCGGAAGGGTACCGCGCCCGACGGCGGCGAGAATGCCCTCGAACGGCCACGTTTCCACGGGATCACCGGCGGAAGCGGTGATGTTCCGGAACTTCAGCGCGCTCATCGTGTCATCTCCTCAGCCACTGCCCGGCACACGCCGACGACGGTCTCCCAGGCGGTCCACCGGACGTCGAGATCCTTGTAGCTGCCGAGTTGGCCGATCGTTCGCTGATCCGCCGGGCGAGGGTCGGCCAGCTGGCGGGCGAGCTGCGTTGCGACGCCCTCCGCGCCGGGACCGCGCTGGTCGGTGTAGTACTGGTCGATCCTGGCGAGGACCTGCCCGGAATGCGGGATCCCGTAGCGGTCCGACAGGGCCGCCACGTCGAGGTAGTCCCTGACCTGGTTTCGCCGGACGATCAGGTAGCCCTTGATCCGCAGCGTCTCGTCCGGGGTCGGTACCCGCAGCTTGTGCCCGGAAGGGAGCTCCACCTCGGTGACTTCGAGCGGCCTGTTCCGGATGAGCTGCCGGACGCCTGACTCGATGTCGCCGAGCTCGCCGAGGATGATCTTGCCTGGAGTGACCCTGTTGGTGACCCATCCTTCGGTCGCCTCGACCGCCTCGAGGACAGCGTCGAAGCGCGCGTTCAGGTCCGCAAGCACGTGGTCGTGGTCCAGCGACATGCGGTGGCTGGCCCACGGCGCCGTGGCCGAGCCGCCGACCAGAACCGCGTCAGGGACAACCGTTTGAAGGCGCGCCGCCGACTCGAGCACCCGCACCAGGTCGGGGCGGCTCAGCCCCGGTGTTACGTCCGCGTCCTCGCGCATTGCCATAGCCCAATCAGTCGATCCGCCATCCACTGTATCACATTTGATACAGAACTGCGACCTCAGCTCCTCAGCCAGCCAGCGCCGCGGCGTGCTGGCCGGCCAGGTAGCCCATGGTCATGCCGGTGCCGAGGGTCGCGCCCGGTGCCGGGTAGGCGTCACCGGTCCAGAACGCGGCGGCGTTGCCCGCCGCGTACAGCCCGGGGATCGGGTCGCCCGCCTCGGTGAGCACCGCGCCGCTGGCGTCGGTGACCGGGCCGCCCTTGGTGCCGATGGTCCCGGCCAGCACGCGGACCGCGTAGAACGGCGGCTCGCTGAGCGGGCCGAGGTTCGGCGCGCCCGGTGCCCAGGGGTCGCCGCCGTAGCGGTCGTAGGGGTTGCCGCCGCGCCCGAAGTCCGGGTCGGCCCCGTCCGCGCACGCCTTGTTCCACCGGGCGACGGTCTCCTGCAGGCCGCCGGGATCGACGCCGATGAGCCTGGCGAGCGCGGCGGGCGACCCGGCCCGGGGCACCCAGCCGGGCACGTCACCGGGGCTGATGCCGGGCAGCGGGTACCGGCTGGCGAACTGGCCGTCGAAGATCAGGTAGGCCGGGTCGTTCGGGCAGCCGCGGTCGTCGGCGCGGTGCATGGCCTTGCCGACGTCGTTGTACGGGCTGGCCTCGTCGGTGAACCGGCGCCCGGCCGCGTTGACCATGATCTGCCTGGGCACGGCCCGCTCCCTGATCAGCGACCGGTAGTACGGCCTGCCGTCCAGTTCTTCGCCGGGCAGCGCCAGCATCGGCATCCACCAGCCTTCGGCCAGGTTGTCGGTCGCCGCGCCGAGACGGCGGGCGATCCGCAGGCCGTCGCCGGTGTTGCCGGGCGGGGCCCCGGTGGCCCGCTGCGCGGCGGGCTGCCAGGCCCGCCGCAGGCCCGCGTCCCAGTCGAAGCCGCCGCATCCCAGGACGACCGCGGCCGCCGGGACGCGCTCCGCGGCCCCGCGGCACTCGATGACCGCCCCGCTGACCGCGCCGTCAGGACCCGTCATCACCCCGGTCAGCCGGGCGCGGGCCCGCACCCGGCCGCCCGCCCGGACGACCCCGTCGACCAGCGCCGCGGCCAGGGCGACGCCGTTGGTCCTGACGCCGGCCTCGTCCCGGCCGCGCAGCAGCTCCCAGTCGTAGTTGCCCGGGTAGCGCCAGCGCTCCCATTCCGCATGCGTCATCGGCAGGTAGCCGGGCGGCACCCGCACCTGGCTGGCCTGCGGTGTCATCGCCGCCACGTCGGCCGGGGCCATGTCGAGACAGCGGCCGCCGAGAGTCGCCCCGGGACGTTCGGGATGATAATCCGGGTACCTCGGGCAGGCGGAGAACCGGTGCGGGGTGTGTGCCTCCACGAACAGCGCCATGGCCGGGGCGGCCGCGAGGAACGCCTCGGTCAGGTGCGCGTAGCGGTCCGGGAACAGTCCGTGCAGATAGGTCCGCGCGGCGGCGATCGTGTCGCCGGCGTTCTCCGGGCAGTGGTTGGCCGGCACCCAGACCCGGCCGCCGCCGAGCGCCGTGGTCCCGCCCAGCGCCGCGGCCCGCTCGAGCACGAGCACGTCCGCGCCCGCGGCCGCCGCGGCCAGCGCGGCGACGAGCCCGCTCGCCCCGCTTCCCGCCACGATGACCGGCCGCGCCGTCACGCCGGCTCCCATCCCGCCGCGCCGGGGCCGGCGAAGTCGGCTTGCTCCGGTTCCGCGGCGATGACCGGCGGCGCCGTCATGCCAGCTCCCATCCCGCCGCGCCGAGGGCGGCGAAGTCGGCGGCGAGCCGCGGGGCCGGGTCCTCGCCGTCGGCGAGCTCGTAGACGGTCGGCCCGGCGAACCCGGCCGCGGTGAGGGCGGCGGCGAAGGCCGCGAAGTCAACCTCGCCGCGGCCCGGCGACGTGTGCGCGTAGCGGCCCCGCCAGGTGTCGCTGACGTGCGCAAGCGCGAGGTGGCCGGCCAGCGCGGCCACGCCCGCCGCGGGATCTTCCTGCGCCAGCGCGTTGGCCACGTCGTAGGTGACGCGCAACCGGGGGCTGTCGGCCT
>Ga0335073_10011903_pt1 | contig 12223 bp, 10 predicted proteins | sample Lox_Sample_22_FD_207093 | JGI IMG/M metagenome (GOLD analysis project Ga0335073, IMG submission 207093) | Soil microbial communities from Loxahatchee National Wildlife Refuge, Florida, United States - Lox_Sample_2.2 | ecosystem: Environmental > Terrestrial > Soil > Wetlands | place: USA... | reverse complement strand
AAGGTTCCCATGTCAGCGGGGTTATAGCCCTGCGCCATCGCGGGTAACGCTAGCCCGGCTGAAATTGTCATGGTCAAAAGTGTTAGTGTCAGTTTTCTCATATGGCTTTCGCCTCTCTTCTCCTCAATGTTAAGAGACGCGTACGGCCATTTTGGGTTTCATCGCCAACGAATGCCGCGCGTCAGAACTTTTCCTTAAACGGCCGTACGTCGATCTCATGCGTCCAACAGCTAGGGTCCTGATGAGCCAGATGCCAGTACGTTTCGGCTATCGCAGAAGGTTTAAGCAAGTCCTGATCCTGAGCATTGGGCATCCGCTGGCGAATGAAGGGCATGTCGATGGGACCATCAACGTTGACATAGGCGACGTGGATGCCTTGGGGACCAAGGTCGCGGGCAATAACCTGAGCCAATCCGCGCATGGCGAACTTCGCCGGTCCAAACGCCGCCGACGTCGGATAAGGCTTGGTTCCAGCCGTGGCCCCGGTAAACAGAATGACGCCGCGGCCGGCTTCGAGCATTGCCGGAACCACCTCTTTTGCGGCGAGGAATGCACCAAAGGCGTTGACGCGCCAGGTGTTCTCGAAAGTGCTTGACTTCGTTTCCATCAGCGTACCGAACGGGCGCATCGCGGCGTTGTAAATAAGAATTTCAGGGTTCGCGATACTCCTTATGGTCGCGAAAGCAGCAGCGAGGGCAGCCTGATCCGAAACGTCGGCAGGGACCGGAAAGGCTTGGCCGCCAGCCGCTTTGATTTCGCCGGTGACGCGTTCCAGATAATCGGCTTGACGGGCGACAAGCGCGATGGCGTAGCGTTCGGCGAAGCGGCGCGCCAGGGCAGTGCCGAGTCCGGGCCCAACGCCAATCACTACAGCTAATGGTCGATTCGATGATTCAGCCATAAAAACTCCATGGGCCGGTTGCTCGCCGGCATCATAGTCAGGATTGTTTGCGCAGCGCCTCTTCAATGAAATCGAAGCGATCGTTGCCCCAGAACATCTCGTCGCCGACGAAGAAGGACGGTGCACCGAAAACACCACGAGCGACCGCCTCGTCGGTGTTGCGGCGCAGCTCGTCCTTGACCTCCTGTGACTCGATGGCGGCGGCGAAACTGGCTGGCGTGAAGCCGCTTCGTTCGAGCAGCCGCGTCATTACGGCATCGTCGCCGAGATCGGTCGCCTCTGCCCAGACAGCTTTGAAAACCAGATCGTGATAGATGCCAAACTTGCCCTGTTTCTGGGCCGCGGTCGCCCCGCGCATCAAAGTGATCGTGTTGCCCGTAAACCGATGAGGATTGAGTCGAAACGGCACGCTATAGCGTTGGGCCCAGCGGCGGAGCTCGATCGCCATGTAACGGCCCTTCGCCGGAATCGCCATCGGCGACTGATTACCCGTGGCCTTGAGGACAGCACCGAGCAGAATCGGACGGTAGATTACCGTCGCATTGTTGCGCTTCGCGAAGCCGGGTAATTGGAGGCTGGCGAGATAGCTGAAAGGGCTGCCGTAGTCGAACAGAAATTCTATCGTTCGGGACATCGATTACCTCTCAAATTCACGTGGTTAGGGCCTAAGTTGGCGACTAGCGTCCAGAGAAAACCGCCGGGCGCTTTTCGTTGAACGCTTTGATCGCTTCCTTGACGTCGTCGGAACCGGCCAGTTCGAAGATACTGCGCAATTCGTTTTCGATTTGGGTTTCGACGGTTTCGACGAAGCCCATATGCATCAGGCGCTTGGCCGCGGCGAGTGCGCGAGTCGCACCCTTGGCCAAGCCTGCAGCGAAATTATGGGCCTCGGTGGCTAGTTCAGCGTCGGGCACGACGCGATTGGCCAGACCCCATTCGAGCGCCTCATGCGCGCTCAGCGAACGATTCGTATAGGCGAGTTCGAGCGCACGGCCGATACCGATACGGCGAGGAAGGAAATAGGTCGTGGTCCCGTCAGGAGAAAGACCGATGCGGCTGTATGCCATAACGAATTTGGCGGATTCCGCTGCAATGATCAGGTCGCATCCGCAGGCGAGGCCCATCCCGCCGCCCGCCGCGGTACCATTTACCGCCGCGATAACCGGAAAGGGCGCTCGTACGATGCGCGAGAGCGCCACATGGAGATGCGAGATGCGGTCTCTGAGCGCGCCAACCTGCGTGTAAAACGATTTCAGATCCGCGCCCGCGCAAAAGAAGCGGCCGCTGCCGGTCAGGACGAGAGCGCGGACCTCTGGATTTTCCTCCGAGCGGATGAGGGCGTCGAGCAGCTCAGACGATAGCTGGTGGTTGAGCGAATTGGCCGCCTCGGGGCGGTTGAGAGTGATTTGCGCAACGCTGTCGCGTACTTCATAAAGAATCGCTTGATAGTCGGGCATCGGCGGTCACTCCTGCGGATTTGGTTGACCGATCTCGATGGTGGCCAGAACAATCACTCCAAGCCGCGCATCGGACCGTTCTGGCGATGTCAGTCTTTGGATAACTCAAATGGTTTCATTATGCAACTATTTCGGATTTTCGGCATGTAATATATAGCTAAATCATAGTTGCGTGATGCAACCTATAATCGTAAGGTTAACTTCATGCGGCGTAAGACGTTCGCGCGAATGAATTGCTCGATTGCGCGCGCGCTGGAATTGGTCGGCGAATGGTGGACGATGCTGATCCTGCGCGAGGCTTTTCTCGGCACACGCCGCTTTCATGATTTTCAATGTAATCTCGGCATCGCGCGTAATATCCTCTCCGCGCGGTTAAAGAAGTTGGTTGCCCGTGGAATTCTGGAGCGGGTCTCCGGTCCCGACGGCGGACGCCGTCTGGAATATCGGCTGACCGATAAGGGGCGCGACTTCTTTCCGGTGTTGATGGCCCTTATGCAATGGGGCGACCGGTGGGTGGCTGGTAGCGACCGCGCACCGATCAAAGTGGTCGATCTGATGTCTGGTGGCGAAATCGCGGAGATTCAGGTCACTACGCATGACGGCAAGCCTCTGCGTCCGAGCGACGTGCGGATGATGCCCGGGCCGGGTGCCGCACCATCGACGCGTGCGCGCTTCGGGACAGGTCAGCATCGCGAGCCCGAGTTACCGGCGGGTGACGCGGTAGACCTGCTGTCGATGCCGCCAATCGACGAAGCCTGACAACGATCCCTTTTTCATTAGTCGAGCCGAGCCCCAGTAGCCGGGGTTAGCGAATTTGCCAATTGATTCATCCCGAACCGCGTTTCGGCTAGCATCGCCGCGGGTAGGGTTAGCTCGCGAACCCGTGCGCGTGTGAGTCTGCAAACCAGCGGCCTAAAGAATCTGAGATGTCAGCCAATGGAAATCGCTGCTGAACCAGGCCTTGGTTGATGCCGCCAGCGTCGATCGTGCTAACGGTTCACGTGCTGTGCGGCGTGCTATGGGTCGGAGCATGCGCCAGCTTCGTGCTGGCGGCGTCGGCGCTCAATCGGGAATCAGGCGAATGGCGCGATTTTGCATTGAAGGTCGCGCCCCGCATCAATCGGATTAATCTGGTGGCCGCGTGCGCCATTCCGTTGACTGGCTTGGGTAATCTCTACTTCGCTGGGAGAGCGCGCGGGTTTAAATTTCCACCGCAATTCATCGGCGTATTGGCTGCGAAGATAGTGCTCTTCGTCGTGATGGCTGCGGCGCTGCTGGCCGCATGGACGGCGGAGTCGTCGATGCTCCCTCAGGGGCCGGACGGAAGTATCGACGCGCGGGCGTCGCGACGGCTGGTTCGGCTATATGGAATCATGGTCGCACTGGGCACCGTAGCGTTGGCACTGGGACTATGGTTGTCCGGGACTTAGGAGACTGACGGGATGGAGAAGCCGACGCAAATCAGGATAGGTGAGTTTACCATCGCGCTGCTAAGCGATGGCATCTGGCGCAACGATGGCGGCTGCATGCTCGGCGTTGTGCCGCGCGAACTGTGGCAACGGGAACATCCGCCGGACGACAAGAATCGGATTCGGCTCAACCTCACCTGTCCGCTGATCATAAAAGGCAATCAGGCGATTCTGGTCGATACCGGCATCGGAAACCGGCTGAGCGCCGTCGAGCGCAAAATTTTCGACCATCAGGAGGGGTGGTTGCCGGAAGGGTTGGCGGCACTAGGAATGGAGCCTGGTGACGTTACTCATATCATGCTGTCGCATCTGCATTTTGACCATTGCGGGGGAATCGTACGCAGGCGGGCGTCGGGCAAGCTCGAGGCTGCCTTCCCGCGCGCGCAGATCTTCGTGCAAAGCGGTGAACTCGAAACCGGGACGATTAGCAATAATGAGCGATTGCGCGCAGCCTATCGCCATCTCCATGAATGTCTCGAGCCGGTGCGTTCATTCATCGTCGGGCTCAACGGCAATACCGAATTGATTGAGGGTGTCAGCGCGGTAGTTACCGGCGGCCATACTCTGGACCATCAAGTGGCGGTGGTGCGCTCCGAAAACGAGGTTTTCGTCCATTTGGCCGATATCGTGCCGACGCGCTCCCACATGCGGGGCCCTTGGAATCAAGCCTACGACCTCGACGCCCTTACAACGATGGAGCAGAAGCGGAAATATCTGGAAGATGCAATCGACCGCCGATGGTGGCTGTCCTTCGCTCATGACGATCAGGTTTTGGCAGCAAAGGTCAGGCGAGACGGTGGCAAAATCGCGCTAGGCGAGACTATCGCGGCGTCGGCGGCTCCGGCTAACGAATCTGAATAACGGGATATCTCGCCGGCTCTGTTTTTTCCGGCCATCCGCTGGCCGCTGTTGTTCGCACCTCAGATTCCTGACTGTGGCTGACGCGGACTCAGCCGCAAAGGGTCGCTGCAACCCAATCGCATAATTCGGCGACGGGCTTATATGGCGAATGGTTATTAGGTAAACTTGTTGCAGGATGTGCGGTGGATCTGGAAGCGAAGGCGTTAGCGTCTGGCAGTTGCGGCACAGCGGACGACGCGCAATAGCTTGTGGATAATGGCGGGGGCGCCGGATACTGTCCCTTGCCTCATCACACCGCTCCGCTTATATAATGGTGCCGCAAGGGATGCGCTTTGCTATTAGCTCACCCGAACCGACCACACATTTGTCCACTCTGCCGGCAGTCACTTACCAAACAGAAGGCTCGCCTAACCAAAGGAGTTAGCTGATGGCCGAAGTGAGTACCTTTGAGCAGGTAATCAAGCGGGACCGCGCAGAGCGCGAATCAAAGCGCTGGAGCGGAACGTTGCTCGAGTACCTCGAGCAGATCAAATCCGATCCGCTAATGACCAAGCTCGCACACGCGCGGATCTATGACTTGATTACCTCGACGGGCACGCGATCAATCCATGATACGGATGATCCGCGCACGAAGCGGTTATACAAAGACGAACCTATCAAGGTTTATAACTTCTTCTCCGACGAGTTCTTCGGGATCGAGCGGACGATCGCGCATATCGTGCGCTATTTCCACTCGGCTTCACTGAAAGGCGAAGAGAGCCGTCAGGTGCTCTATCTGATGGGCCCGGTCGGATCGGGCAAAAGCTCACTGGTCGAACGCATTCAGCGCGGCCTCGAGCAAGCTGGCCTGGTCTACTCTATCGAAGGCTGCCCCATGCATGAGGAGCCGCTGCATCTGATCCCGCGCCATCTGCGGCGGGAATTCGAAAAGATGCTAGGCGTGCATATCGAAGGCGACCTATGCCCGGTATGCCGCTATCGGCTCAAAGAAGAGTTCGCCCAGCGCTACGAGGATTTCCCGATTGAGACGCGCAACTTCTCCAAGCGCAATCGCGTTGGAATTGGCGTCGTGCCGCCGGTCGATCCGAATAATCAGGATACGTCGGTACTGATCGGCTCTGAAGATATTTCGAAACTCGACCAGTATTCCGAAGGCGATCCGCGAGTGCTTGAACTGAACGGCGCTCTGAACGTCGGTAACCGCGGCATCGTCGAGTTTATCGAAGTCTTCAAAAACGAAACTGAATACCTCCATGCGATGATCACTGCTACGCAGGAAAAGGTGATCCCGGCGCCGGGCCGTCATGGCATGGTCTACGTCGACACCTGCATCCTCGCGCATTCCAACGAAGCGGAATGGCAGAAGTTCAAGGCCGACCATACCAACGAAGCGATCCTCGATCGTATCGTGGTCGTGAAGGTGCCTTACAATCTGCGCCTGTCGGAAGAGGTGAAGATCTACCAGAAGATCATCCGCAACTCCGATTTCCGCGCCCATGTCGCACCGCATACCCTGGAAATCGCCTCGATGTTCGCGATTCTGTCGCGGCTGGAGCCAACCTCCAAGTGCGATCTGATGACCAAGCTGCGGCTCTATAACGGTGAAGAAGTAGTCGAAAAAGGGCGCACCAAGAAAATCGATGTGGCCGAGCTGAAGGAAGATACTAAGCGCGAGGGCATGAACGGAATCTCGACGCGGTTCATTATGAAAGCCCTGGATAATGCGCTCTCCGACAACGTTTCGGGCAACTGTATTAACCCGATCAACGTACGCGAGGCCTTGATCTCGATGACCAAGGAAGCGGATCTCGCCGACGATTCGCGCAAGCAATACCTGGAATTCCTGCAAGATACGCTACACAAGGAATATCTCGAATTGCTGGAGAAGGAGATTACGCGAGCGTTCGTCTACTCCTATCAGGAGCAAGCGGAAGCCTTGTTCCAGAATTACCTCGACCATGCGGAAGCTTACGTCAACAAGACCCGCGTGCGTGATCGAAATACGAAAGAGGAACTGCCGCCGGACGAGGGTTTCCTCAAATCGATAGAAGAGCAGATCGCGATTATCGGATCCGCTGCAGACGGCTTCCGGCAGGAAGTAATCGCGTATCTGTGGGCGACCTCACGGCGCGGCGAAAAAATCAGTTATCGCAGCTACGAACCACTTAAAGAAGCGATCGAAAAGAAGCTGATGACTTCCGTACGCGACATCTCGCGGATCATCACCAAGGCGCGTACGCGTGACGAGGAGCAGGGTGAGAAGTACAGCGCGATGGTGAAAAACCTGCTTGAGAATGGCTACTGCGAATCGTGCGTGGACGTGACCCTGAAGTACGCTGCGAATAATCTCTGGAAGGATTAGTCACGGGAAGTCCCGCCCTCGCGGGTTGATGCGACGGCGGGACTTCAGTGCTAGGATCAGCACCGTGATGCTCGTTGATCGCGCGGGCGAAGGATTAGGAGCGAAGTCTCGCAATCGTAAGTCCGGAATTTGCCGCGTAAGTGACACCGGCGAGGGCCTAAATGGCAGACACCATTTTCCGCGAATATCGGCCATCGGACGCCGAGCGGTCGGATCGTTCGGCGGGTGACCGCCTGCGCCACCGCGAGAAAGTCCGCGAGTCAATTCGCGAGAATATCGCTGACATCATCGCCGAAGAATCGATTATCGGAAAAGACAAGGATCGCGTAATCAAGGTTCCACTGCGCGGAATCAAAGAATACCGGTTCATCTACGGAGATAACGCTGGCGGTGTCGGCCAGGGCGACGGCGATATGCGTCCCGGTCAGGTGGTCGGCAAGACCGGCAAAGATGGCAAAGGCAAGGGCGAAGGTCAGGCGGGTGATCGGCCAGGTGTTGATTATTACGAGACTGACGTAACGCTCGAAGAATTGATCGAGATCATGTTCGAGGATCTCGAATTACCGAACCTCGAACGGCGTGCGCTGCGGGAAATCGCCTCCGATCGCAGTTCCAAGCGCAAAGGCTATCGTCACGCCGGCATCCGGATCCGGCTCGACAAGCGGCGTACCGCACGACAGCGCGTGATGCGCATCATGGGTAGCCAGTATCGGCGCAACGGTCAAAACGGTGCGTCGGACGAAGCTCAGCAGGAAGTTGAGGGCGAAGAGGAACGGCGGCATCCGTTCCACAAAAACGACCTTCGCTACAAGCATCTCGAGACCGATACGCGCGAGGATTCAAACGCCGCCGTCCTGTGCATCATGGACACGTCGGGCTCGATGGATACGATGAAGAAGTATCTCGCGCGGAGCTTCTTCTTTCTGCTCTACCAATTCATCTCAACGCGCTACCGTAACGTTGAGATAGTTTTTATCGGGCATCACACGGAAGCCAACGAAGTCACCGAGGAAGCGTTTTTCCATAAGGGTGAATCGGGTGGAACTTTCATTTCGTCAGGCTATCAAAAAGCGTTGGAAATAATCGCCGAACGCTATCACCCGTCGCTGTGGAACCTTTATGCGTTCCATTGCTCTGACGGCGACAACTTTGATTCTGACAACCCGGCGGCGTTGCGCACAGCCAAGGAACTCGCCGAAATTTGCAATCTGTTCGGCTATGGCGAGATCAAACCGATGGGTTCGCGTTATTACGAATCCTCGATGTTAAACGTATTCCGGCGGCTCGAGGCGCCAAACTTTCAGGCGGTTTTGATCGAGCGCAAAGAAGACATCTGGCCGTCGTTTAAGGCTTTTCTGTCGAAGGATCGCATCAAAGAATAGCCTGATACTATTTCAAGCAATCAAACGGCGCGCCCTTAACGCGCCGCGGTTTTGCGGACTACATGGCCAATTACGAAATCAGTGACCTCGCCGAATGGGATAATCGGATTCGTGCCAAGGCAGCCGAATTCGGACTCGACTGGTATCCGCAAGAATTCGAGATTTGCGACCACAACGGAATGCTCGGCTATATGGCCTACTCTGGCATGCCGTCCCATTACCCGCATTGGTCATACGGCAAATCGTACGAAAAGCTGAAGACCCTCTATGATTACGGCGTTAACGGTTTGCCGTACGAGATGGTCATCAACTCGAATCCGGCGATTGCCTACCTGATGCGCGACAACACCCTGCTCCTGCAGGTGCTGACGATCGCACACGTTTACGGTCATAACGATTTCTTCAAAAACAATTTCACGTTCAAATCTACCCGCGCCGAACTGACTATCGAGACCTTCAAAGCGCATGCGATGCGCGTGCGCCGCTACATGGAAGACCCTTCGATTGGCGTGGATCGGATCGAGCGCATCATGGACGCTGCTCACGCATTGTCATGGCAGTGCCGCCGCAATCTCGCGATCAGAAAAGTCGGACGGGAAGAGCAGGTCGAGCGCGCGATCATCGACGCGCAACCGCGTCTGGACCCATTCCATCGGTTACACGTGCGGCCGGATTTTACCGAGCCTGAAACCCAGAAAGTCCCGCTCGAACCGGACGAAGACGTGCTGCTATTCATTCGTGATCACAACCCTTTCCTGGCCGAATGGGAAAAGGATCTACTGACTATCGTGGACGAGGAAACCAAGTATTTCCTGCCCATGATGGAAACCAAGATCATGAATGAAGGCTGGGCGAGTTATTGGCACAAGAAGATTGTCGAATCGCTGGAACTCGAGCAGGGGATGCATATCGAGTTTATCGTGCGGCACAATCAGGTGCTGCGGCCAATTCCCGGCCAGATCAACCCATACCATCTGGGTTTCAAGATTTGGGAAGACATCTACCGGCGCCATACCGAGCCGACCCCTGAGGAAATTAAGAAATACGGCGCTCCGTCGAAAAACGGCACCGAGAAAATCTTCGAGACTCGCGAGGTCGAACGTGACAGTTCATTTCTGCGGCGCTATCTCACCGAAGAACTGATGCGCGAGATGGATCTGTTTCAGTACGAACCGCGCGGCGATGATCTGGTTGTCGACAAAGTCTCCGACGAAGAGGGCTGGAAGGAAATCAAGGAGACGCTGATTAAGAACGTCGGTGCCGGCTCGATTCCGGTGATCAAGGTCGAGGATGCCGACTTCGGGCATAACCGCACGCTCTATCTTAAGCATTTCCATGATGGGCGCGATCTCCAGCTCGAATATGCCGAAAAGACTATCGCTTTCATCTACCGCTTGTGGGGCCGTGAATGTGTATTGGAGACTACGCTTCAGGGTAAGCGCTCACTGCTTTGTTATAACGATCGCGGATTCTCGATGCGTGCTTTGAAATAGCGCCCTGCTCTCCCGCTGCACCGCGGGAAATCATGCGGCCTGTCTATCGCGGCTGCAAGACTGCCAACGATGCCTCCAGCAGACTTCGGTCCTAAGTTCGACCATGCGCTCGCCATGATGTTGGAGGCGATCGCTGAACGCAGCGATTCCTCCACACCTCTGATAGACTCCGCGTCAATGCGGGCGGAGTTAGCGGAACTCGCGTCCTTACGCGGCCGCCCTGCCTTTTATCCTTATCTCGGATCGGGCGTCGGGCGCGGAGCGCGCGCGATGATGGCTGACGGGCGCTGGCTGATCGATCTCGCCCTGGGTATCGGCGTGCATCTATTCGGTCACGGCGATCCAGATTTGATCGCCACGGCGATTCGCGCCGCTGCATCCGATGTCGTGATGCAGGGAAATCTGGTTTTCAACCGCGAATACGTCGCGCTGATGCGGACGCTGCTCGCGCATGCCCCGGCGGGCATGGCGAATTGCTGGCTGTCGCTCTCAGGCGCGGATGCGAACGAGAATGCGCTTAAGCTCGTGCGCCAGCGGCGCGATGGCCGCGCAGGAATTATCGCGTTTCGCCATTGCTTTCATGGACGTACCTCCGCTATGGCCGCAATCACCGACCGTCCCGATTTCCGGCTCGGCCAGCCGTCGCCCTTCCCGGTGCATTACGTCCCCTTTTACGATCGCAATTTAGCTGACTCTATTACAGACTCATTGACCGCGGTGCGCTCGATCGTTCGTGAGCATGGCGACAGCATCGCGGCTTTCATCGTCGAGTTAGTGCAGGGTGAAGCTGGATTTGTCACCGCGCCGCGTGAGTTTTTCGTCGCATTGTTCGAGGAATGTCACCGCGTCGGGATCCCGATCTGGATCGATGAAGTGCAAACGTTTGCTCGGACCACTGAATTATTCGCGACAGACTGGCTCGGGCTTGCGGAATACGCGAGTGTGATAACGGTTGGCAAAGTTTTCCAAGGCAGCGCGATGCTGATGCGAGAGGGCTTCACGCCCGACCCGGGACTGCTCTCGGGCACCTATTCCGGTGCGACCGTCCCGATGGCAGTCGCAATTCGCATCATAGAAAAGCTTACCACCGAAGGGTTTTTCGGGCCTGCAGGAAAAGAAAAGCAACTCGAACGTTCCGCGCGCGAGCATTTGGAACGGCTTGCGCACAACCATCCGGGCCAAATCAGCGCTATCGATGGCGTCGGCGCGATGCTCGCTTTTCGGCTCGGCGACGGCTCATTGAAGAAAGCCCAAGAATTCATCCGGCGCTGTTTCGCCGCTGGACTGGCGCTTTACTACGGCGGACATGATCCAGTCTGCATCCGGATGTTTCTGCCGGTCGTGATCAGTAACAAAGAACTGACCGAAGCTTTCGCAATAATGGACCGCTCCTTCGAAGCCGTGCCCTAGATAACCGACGGATCGAGCAGGCCGGCAAGGGCGTGGAGGGCCTCATACAAATAGTAGGATCCCCATATCAATTCATTAGCGACCGCCAAGCCGATGCGCTTGTTATAGCAGCCCTGCCAGAGTCCCCCTTCCGCTCCGAGATAATTCGCTACAAGTGCACTGACGGAAGCTTTCGCCGCCTGACGATAGAGGTCGCCCTTCGCCGGTAACCGGCTGAGCGCTGCGAGTTTGATCATCGCCGCCGATGCGATCGCGGTCGCTGAGGTATCGCGATTAGTATTTGGTATTGCGGGATCGTCAAAGTCCCAGTAGGCGACATGATCGCTGGGTAAATGAAGCAACCACCAGTCGGCCGCACGTTCGGCAGGTTCCAGGAAACTCAGGTCGCCGGTCCATTGCGCGGCGAGCGTCCAACCGAGTATCCCCCACGCCTGAGCGCGAGCCCAGGTGCTGTCGTCGGTGATGCCTTTATGGGTATAGCGGCGCGTGACAGCGCCGGTTGATGGATCTATTGATGCCGATTGGCATATCGAGCCATCGCGGCGCAGGCACAGTTCGATATGCCGGCGCGCGTGACTAATACCGATTGTGCGCAAGTTATCGTCGCCAGTGATTCGGCTGGCCCACGTGAGCAGAGCCACAACCTGGACGATATCGATTTCCGATTCGGTGTCGCCGACGCTATGGACTTCCTCGAACTCGGCGCCTATGGGAATCAAATGGGCGCGCGGATTGTACATCGCGGCCAGTGATTGCGCCCCTCCAATCGCGAGTTCGCGCGCGATCGCGTTGCCGCAAAGAATGTCGCCGATCGCCGCGCCATAATAGAAAAGCAGGCCCTTGGCGGCGCTGTTCGAGGCGATACGAGCACGCAATGGCAGCGTCCAG
>Ga0335073_10011902_pt1 | contig 12224 bp, 6 predicted proteins | sample Lox_Sample_22_FD_207093 | JGI IMG/M metagenome (GOLD analysis project Ga0335073, IMG submission 207093) | Soil microbial communities from Loxahatchee National Wildlife Refuge, Florida, United States - Lox_Sample_2.2 | ecosystem: Environmental > Terrestrial > Soil > Wetlands | place: USA: Florida... | reverse complement strand
CGACTCTTTTTGACATCCACGCCGCGCGCCCTTCGCGATCCGCACAGGCTTCGGGGGAATACCCGCGGGGCATTACCCTGCAACTCCTCTGGAATCAGCCAGGAGCCCGCAGTCCCAGGGCAAAAAATGTATGGATCGCCGGAAGCAGCCTGAGAGTGCGGCGCGAAGGCCGCCGCCGCAGGAGCCGTCCCGCCGGCCGGCTTCTCGCGCCAGGAATCTCGGCATCGCGAGCCCCGGCGAGGGTAATACCCGCAGGGTATTACCCCGGAACCGCAGCAGAATCAATTAGGTAGGTAAGGGCCCCGACGAAAAAATCGCGACCAGACGGCCGCAGCTACGCCCAGACCAAACACTGGGGCTTCGCCAGCGGGACGTTCTTCGGATTCTGCCCCAGCGCCCCGCTCCTCGGGTCGCGCGAGAAGATGGAGAGGTTGTCCGTGTCCTGGTTCGCCACCAGCAGCCACCGCTCCGTGGGATCGAGCGTCAGGTGCCGCGGGATGTTCCCGCCGCACTCCCCGCGCCCGAGCATGGTCAGCCGCCCGTCCTTCGGATCGACCGAGAAGCTCACCAGGCAGTCGTAGTCGCGATTCGCGGCATAGGCGAACCGCCCCGCCCGGTCGACGACGATATCGCAGCCCCGCGTCGCTCCGTGGTAGTCCTCGGGGATAAGGCTCACCTTTTGAATGGAATGCAGCGTCCCTTTTTCGGCATCCCACCGCAAAACCTCCACCTGCGAAGCCAGCTCATGAACGCAGTAGGCGATGTGTCCGTTGGGGTGGAAGCGCAGCGCCCGCGGCCCCGATCCCGGCGTCGCCGTCCACTGCGGCGGGTCGTTCGGAGTCAGCTTCGCAGTGCGGTTATCCAGGTGATAGACGTGAATGCAGTCCAGGCCCAAATCGTTAACCAGCAGCCACTTGTCGTCCGGTGAAGGCGTCACGCGATGGGCGTGCGGACCCTCCTGGCGATCCTTCACCGGCCCATGTCCGCTGTACTGGAAGTGCGAGACCGGATCGCTGATCTGCCCGTCGGAGTTCAGGTAGAACGAGGTCGCGCTGCCGCCCGTGTAGTTGGCGCAGAACAGGTTGCGTCCGAGCGTGTCGACGGCCACCATGCAGGTGCCCGTCCCCAGAGACCGGATGCGGTTAACCGGGGTCAGCTTGCCCGTCGCCGTGTTGATGGCAAAGGAGCTGACCGAGCCGCTGGCCTCCCCCTCGAACTTGTCGATCTCGTTGGCGGCGTAGACGAACTTGGCGTCGGGCGCGACCGCCAGAAAGGTCGGGTTCTCGCACGCAGCCGTCAGTCCCAGCGCAGTCAGCTCCCCCGTGCCCGGCTCCCAGTGGAAGGCGTAAATGCCCTGGCTGGCGCTGCCGTCCACCGTCTGGGTCCCCACCAGCAGCAGACGCCGCTTCTCCTCCTGCCCTGCGCCGTTCCACAGGTTCTTCGCTACCGCCGGAGCCAGCGCGGCGCCCTTCAGTACTTCTCGACGATTGAGATTTGCCATACCGGTACCATCATCGCTCACCGGTCCCGGATCTGACGAGCCGCCATCCTGCGCCGTCACTTGATTCCCCTCCCCCGCGCGATTCAGAATCCTCAGGCAACCCCGAATCCCTGTCGGGGCATCCATTTAACGCTCCGCTTCATGCCAGTACCAGGTCTCGCTGCCCCCCCACAGCGAACCGTGTGGAAGTAAAGCGCATTTACCCTCACGCAGGAGTTCGCTATGGCGACTGCCGTTCAGCCCGCGCCGAAATCCAGGGGTGGATCGAAAGGTTCATCCACCAATGGCTCGGACCCTTCGATGCCCGATTATCTGCCGATCATCCTTCAGGGCCTCCAGACCATGAAAGAAGGCGACTTCAGCGTCCGCTTACCGGGTTCGTGGACCGGCCTGGCGGGCAAGATCGCCGACCACTTCAACGATATCGTCGCGGCTAATGAACAGATGGCGCGAGAGTTGAAGCGGGTTGGCCAGGCCGTCGGCAAGGAAGGCAAGACGCGCGAACGGCTCCGCATGCCGAGCGGCCGCGGCGCCTGGGACGAGATGGAAACCTCGGTCAACACCCTGGTCGAAGACCTGCTCCGTCCGACGACCGAAATGACCCGCGCCATCGCCTCCGTCGCCCAGGGCAATCTGACGCAAACCGTCCGGCTCGACGTCGACGGCCGCCCGCTCGAAGGCGAGTTCCTCCGCTCGGCCAGCATCGTGAACACGATGATCCAGCAGCTGGGCATCTTCGCCGGCGAAGTCACCCGCGTGGCCCGCGAAGTCGGCACCGAGGGCAAACTCGGCGGCCAGGCGCAGGTGCCGGGCGTCGCCGGAACCTGGAAGGACCTCACGGACTCGGTCAACTCCATGGCCTCGAACCTCACCGGCCAGGTCCGCAACATCGCCGAGGTGACCACGGCTGTGGCCAGCGGCGACCTTTCCCGCAAGATCACCGTGGACGTGCGCGGCGAGATTCTGCAGCTGAAGGAAGCCATCAACACGATGGTCGATCAGCTGCGCTCCTTTGCATCGGAAGTGACCCGCGTGGCCCGCGAAGTCGGCACCGACGGCAAACTGGGCGGCCAGGCGGTCGTGCCGGGCGTCGCTGGAACCTGGAAGGACCTCACCGACTCGGTCAACGCCATGGCCGGCAACCTCACGGCCCAGGTCCGCAACATTGCCGAGGTGACGACCGCCGTCGCCCGCGGCGACCTTTCCCGCAAGATCACCGTCGACGTGAAGGGCGAGATTCTGGAACTGAAAGACACCATCAACACGATGGTGGATCAGCTGAACGCGTTCGCCGGCGAAGTCACCCGCGTGGCCCGCGAAGTCGGCACCGAAGGCCGGCTCGGCGGCCAGGCGCAGGTGCCCGGTGTCGCCGGAACCTGGAAGGACCTCACCGATAACGTCAACTTCATGGCCTCGAACCTGACGGGCCAGGTCCGCAACATCGCTGAAGTCGCCACCGCCATCGCGAATGGCGACCTCTCCCGCAAGATCACGGTGGACGTGCGCGGCGAAATCCTGCAGCTCAAGGAAACGCTGAACACGATGGTCGATCAGCTCAACCGCTTCGCCGGCGAAGTCACCCGTGTGGCCCGCGAAGTCGGCACCGAAGGCAAGCTGGGCGGCCAGGCCAACGTCCCCGGCGTCGCCGGAACCTGGAAGGACCTCACTGACAACGTGAACTCGATGGCCTCGAACCTGACGGGGCAGGTGCGGAACATCGCCGAAGTCACCACGGCCGTGGCCCGCGGCGACCTCTCCCGCAAAATCACCGTCGACGTGAAGGGCGAAATCCTCGAGCTGAAGAACACGATCAACACCATGGTGGACCAGCTGAACGCGTTCGCCGGCGAAGTCACCCGCGTGGCCCGCGAAGTCGGCACCGACGGGCGCCTCGGCGGACAGGCCGTCGTCCCAGGTGTCGGCGGCACATGGAAGGACCTCACCGACTCGGTCAACTTCATGGCCGGCAACCTCACCGCCCAGGTCCGCAACATCGCCGAAGTGGCGACGGCTGTGGCTCGCGGCGACCTCTCCCGCAAGATCACCGTGGACGTGAAGGGCGAAATTCTCGAGCTGAAAGACACGATCAACACCATGGTGGACCAGCTCAATGCGTTCGCCGGCGAAGTGACGCGCGTGGCCCGCGAAGTGGGTACCGACGGCAAGCTCGGCGGCCAGGCCGTCGTGCCCGGCGTCGGCGGCACATGGAAGGACCTCACCGACAACGTCAACTTCATGGCCTCGAACCTCACGGGGCAGGTCCGCAACATCGCTGAAGTCGCCACCGCTATCGCGAACGGCGACTTGTCGAAGAAGATCACCGTGGACGTCTCGGGCGAAATTCTCCGCCTGAAAGAGACGATCAACACGATGGTGGACCAGCTGAACCGCTTCGCCGGGGAAGTCACGCGCGTGGCTCGCGAAGTGGGTACCGAAGGCAAGCTGGGCGGCCAGGCCAACGTCCCGGGCGTCGCCGGAACCTGGAAGGACCTCACCGATTCAGTGAATTTTATGGCCGGCAACCTCACCGGGCAGGTCCGCAACATCGCCGAAGTGACGACGGCCGTGGCTCGCGGCGACCTCTCCCGCAAGATCACCGTCGACGTGAAGGGCGAAATCCTCGAGCTGAAAAACACTATCAACACGATGGTGGATCAGCTGAACGGCTTCGCTGCCGAAGTGACCCGCGTGGCCCGCGAAGTCGGCACCGAAGGCAAGCTGGGCGGCCAGGCCGAAGTGCCGGGCGTCGCCGGAACCTGGAAGGATCTCACCGACAACGTCAACTCGATGGCCGGCAACCTCACCGGCCAGGTCCGCAACATCGCCGAGGTGGCAACGGCGATCGCCAACGGCGACCTTTCCCGCAAGATCACCGTGGACGTGCGCGGCGAGATCCTGCAGCTGAAGGAAACGCTGAACACGATGGTCGAGCAGCTGCGCTCGTTCGCTGCCGAAGTGACCCGCGTGGCCCGCGAAGTGGGCACCGAAGGGCGTCTGGGCGGCCAGGCCAACGTGCCCGGCGTCGCCGGAACCTGGAAGGACCTCACCGACTCGGTGAACGCCATGGCCGGCAACCTCACTGCGCAGGTCCGCAACATCGCCGAGGTGACAACCGCCGTCGCCCGCGGCGACCTCTCCCGCAAGATCGCCGTCGACGTCAAAGGCGAAATTCTGGAGCTGAAGAACACCATTAACACGATGGTGGATCAGTTGAACGCCTTCGCCGGCGAAGTGACCCGCGTGGCTCGCGAGGTCGGCACCGAAGGCAAACTGGGCGGCCAGGCCAACGTCCCGGGCGTCGCCGGAACCTGGAAGGACCTCACCGACAACGTGAACGTGATGGCCGCCAACCTCACCGAACAGGTGCGCGGCATCGTGAAGGTCGTCACCGCCGTAGCCAACGGCGACCTGAAGCAAAAGCTGACGGTGAACGCCAAGGGCGAAGTGGCGGCCCTGGCGGAAACCATCAACAACATGACCGACACGCTGGCGACGTTTGCCGATCAGGTGACCACTGTAGCCCGCGAGGTCGGCGTCGAAGGCCGCCTGGGCGGCCAGGCCAACGTGCCGGGCGCTGCCGGAACCTGGAAGGACCTGACCGGCAACGTGAACCTGCTGGCCGACAACCTCACCAACCAGGTCCGCGCCATCGCCGAGGTGGCCACCGCCGTGACCAAGGGCGACCTGACCCGATCGATTCAGGTGGAAGCCCGCGGCGAAGTGGCCGAGCTGAAGGACAACATCAACACGATGATTGATAACCTCCGGCTCACCACCGACCGCAACACCGAGCAGGACTGGCTCAAGACCAACCTCGCTCGCTTCACCGGCATGCTGCAGGGGCAGCGCGACCTGGCTACCGTGGGCCGCATGCTGCTCTCGGAGCTGGTGCCGCTGGTCAACGCGCAGCAGGGCGTCATCTACCAGACCGAAAGTCCGGCCGACAGCGAAGAGCTCAGCGGACTCGTCCTGCTCTCGGCCTTCGGCAACGTCCGTGACGGTTACCAGCGCGACATCGGCGTGAGCGAAGGTCTCATCGGCCAGTGCGCGTCGGAAAAGCGGCGCATGCTCATCACCGAGCTGCCGAGAACCACGGTCCCCATCCGATCCGGGTTGTTCGAGGCGGTGCCGCGCAATGTGATCGTGCTGCCGGTGCTCTTCGAGGATCGCGTCAAGGCAGTCATCGAGCTGGCCAGCCTCAGCGTCTTCACCGCGTCGCACCTGGCATTCCTCGACCAGCTCATGTCGTCGATCGGCATCGTGCTCAACTCCATTGAAGCCACCATGCAGACCGAGTCGCTGCTGAAGCAGTCGCAGCAGCTGGCCGGCGAACTGCAGACGCAGCAAAAGGAGCTGCAGCAGACCAACGAGCAGCTGGCGCAGAAAGCCCAGCAGCTGGCCGAGCAGAACTCTGAAGTGGAACGCAAGAACCAGGAAATCGAGCAGGCCCGCCGCGCTCTGGAAGAAAAGGCACGCGAGCTGGCCCTGACGTCGAAGTACAAGTCGGAATTCCTGGCGAACATGTCGCACGAGCTGCGCACCCCGCTCAACTCCATCCTGGTGCTGGGCCAGCAGCTCGCCGAGAACCCCGACGGTAATCTGAGCGGACGGCAGGTGGAATTTGCCCGCACCATCCACGGCGCCGGGACCGACCTGCTCAACCTCATCTCCGACATTCTCGATCTGTCGAAGATCGAATCCGGAACCGTTTCGGTCGAGCCCGAAGAGCTGTTCTTCGGCAGCCTGCTCGAAGCGGTTGCGCGGCCGTTCCGCCACGAGGCTGAGAACCGCAAGCTGTTCTTCGAGGTCAAGAGCGATCCGAAACTCGGCCGCAGCCTGGTGACCGATCCGCGGCGCCTGCAGCAGGTGCTCAAGAACCTGCTGTCCAACGCCTTCAAGTTCACCGAACAGGGCGGCGTACGGCTCACCGTCTCCAGCGCGCCTTCCGGCTTCAGCCCGGACCACCCGATTCTTTCCGGCGCCGGATCGGTTGTCGCCTTCGAGGTGTCCGATACCGGCATCGGCATTCCGGCGGAGAAGCAACGGATCATCTTCGAGGCCTTCCAGCAGGCGGATGCCGGCACCAGCCGCAAGTACGGAGGCACCGGCCTCGGCCTGGCCATCAGCCGCGAGCTCGCCAGCCTGCTCGGAGGCGAGATTCAGCTGCGCAGCGCGCCCGGCAAGGGCAGCACGTTCACGCTGTACGTGCCGCAAACCTACGTTGGTTCGGCTGCCGCGCCGGCTCCGGTTCAGGAGAAGCATGGGTACGCGATCGCCACAGCGCCGGTTTATTTGGCGAATCCGGTGGTCGCCGAGCAGGATACGGCCATTGAAGACGATCGCGAGACCCTCGAGGACGGAGAAAACGTGCTGATGGTCGTCGACGACGATCCGCACTACGCGCGCGTGGTCGCCGATCTGGCTCACGATAAGGGGTTCAGGGTGCTGATCGCCACCACCGGCGCTGAGGCTCTGGCTCTGGCGCGCGAGTACAACCCGTCGGCCATCTCCCTCGATGTGTTCCTGCCGGATATGCTCGGCTGGACCGTGCTCAACCATCTCAAGCAGGATTCGCGCACGCGCCACATTCCCGTGCAGATGCTCACCCTCGATGACGACCGGCGCCACGGCCTCTCGCGCGGCGCGTTCGCCTTCGTCACCAAGCCGACTTCCACGGAAGACCTGGAGGCGGCGCTCACCCGCATCCGCGATTATTCCCTGCCGCGGCGCAAGCGCCTGATGGTGGTGGAGGATAATCCCGCCGAACAGCTCAGCATTCGCGAACTGCTCTGGCACGACGACATCGACATCGACGTGGTCGACTCCGGCTCTGCGGCTCTGGAGCAGCTCGACCACGCCGCCTACGACTGCGTCGTGCTCGATCTGCGGCTCCCGGATATGACCGGGTTTGAGGTCCTCGACGAGCTGCGCAACAACGAGAAGCTGCGGGATCTGCCGGTTGTGGTCTTTACCGGCCGCGAGCTGAGCCCCGAAGAGGACTCCCGCCTGCATATGCTGGCGCGCAGCGTGGTCGTCAAGGACGTGGAATCGCCCGAGCGGCTGCTGGACGAAACCGCCCTCTTCCTGCACCGGGTGGTCGCCAATCTGCCAGCCGATAAGCAGCGTATGCTCGACCGGCTGCATCAGTCCGATGAAGCGCTTTACGGTCGCAAGGTGCTCATTGTGGACGACGACGTCCGCAATATCTTCGCTCTGTCGAGCGTCCTCGAACGCCGCGGCATGTCGGTTCTGACCGCGGGCACAGGACGCGAGGCGATCGCGACCATTGAATCCACCCCGGATCTGGCCATCGTTCTGATGGACATCATGATGCCGGAAATGGATGGCTATGAGACGATGCAGGTCATCCGTCAGAATTCGTCGCTGCGGCGGTTACCGATTATTGCCCTGACCGCCAAGGCGATGAAGGGAGATCGGGAAAAGTGCCTCGAGGCGGGAGCGTCAGAGTACCTGGCGAAACCTGTGAACACTGAACAGTTGTTATCAGCCCTGAGAATGTGGCTGCACCGTTAGGAATGGGCCGAGGCCGGAGAGATCGATGACGGCAGACGAGAAAGTCAACATCCTGATGGTGGACGATCAACCCGCCAAGCTCCTCAGCTATGAGGTCATTCTGGGCGAGCTTGGGGAGAATCTGATCAAAGCGACCTCCGCCCGGGAGGCCCTGAATATCCTTCTGAAAACCGACATTGCCGTCGTCCTGATGGACGTCAGCATGCCGGAGCTCGACGGCTTCGAGCTCGCCGACATGATCCGGGAACACCCGCGGTTTGGAAAAACGGCCATCATCTTCATCTCCGGCGTTCACCTCACCGACACGGACAAGATCAACGGCTACCGGCGCGGCGCTGTCGACTACATTTCGGTGCCCGTCATTCCTGAGGTGCTGCGCGCCAAGATCGGCGTTTTCGTGGAACTGCACCGCAAGACCCGCCAGCTGGAAAGGCTGAACAGCGATCTCGAGCGCCGCGTGGAAGACCGGACGGAAGAGCTGCGCCAGAGCGAAGCTCATCACCGCGAGCGCGCGGAGCTGCTGGAGCTGGCGACGGAAGCGATCGTTGTCCGCGATCTTAACGACCACATTCGCTTCTGGAATGCCGGTGCAGAGTCCCTTTATGGATGGCGCCGGGAGGATGTGATCGGCCGCAATCTGCACGAGGTGGTGCAAACGACGTTCCCGGTGCCCCGCGAGGAAGTGGAGGACACCCTCCGGACTGCGCGGTCGTGGCATGGCAATCTCATCACGCGGACCAAGGACGGCCGGGAGCTGGTGGTGGCAACCCGCAAGGTCCTGAATCGCGAAAGCAATGCGGTGCTGGAGATTCAGCGCGACATCACTTCGCAGATGCAGGCGGAGGAAGCGCTGCGCCAGGCCGAAAAGCTGGCGGCCATGGGCCGCGTCGCGGGTATCATCGCGCACGAGATCAACAACCCGCTCGAAGCCATCACCAATGCCTTCTATCTGCTGCGCAACCACCAGTCGCTCGACGAAGAAGCACGGTACTATGCGTCGCTCGCCGAGGCGGAACTGCAGAGGGCCGCGCACATCACGCGCCAGACGCTGAGCTTCTACCGCGATTCCAAGCAGCCGATCACGGTTTCCGTGCCCGAACTGCTCGACAATGTGGTCGAGCTGCAGCAGCGCCCCATCGCCCTCAATCGCATCACCCTGCAGAAGAGATACACCTCGCCTGGCGTCGTGCGCGGCTTCCCCGGCGAGCTGCGCCAGGTGTTTCTGAATCTCATCAGCAACGCGATTCAGGCCATGGCTGACGGCGGCACGCTGCGCCTGCGCGTTGCCGATGCCTCCGATCCGGAGTCGCAGCGCCGTGGCATCGTGGTTTCGGTAATCGACACCGGCGGGGGCATTCGGCCCGAGGATGCGCGGCGGCTGTTCCAGCCTTTCTTCACGACGAAGTCGGCCAAGGGAACAGGCCTGGGACTGTGGATCAGCAAAGGGATAGTGCAAAAGTACGAGGGCCGCATCGGATTCCGCAGCTGCCGCACGGCTTCGGGAGCCTGCACCTGCTTCCGCGTTTTTCTCCCGGTCAGCGGCGACATCACAGCAGGCGATTCGGCCAAAGAGCAGGAGGCCTCGCCGGGTACGCAGATCCGCGCAATCGCCTGAAGCCGCCTTCCTGCTCCCTGAACTGCCCTTAAAGGCCTGCGCCGATGTACATTGGTTGTCGGCGAATCATTGCTGTTCCCCATGGCCACAGTCACTACCGACCGTCCCGCTGCCACTCAGTCCACGCGCATGCTGTCGCTCGACGTGCTCCGCGGCATCACCATCGCGCTCATGATCATGGTGAACAACAACGGCGGCCATGCCTGGCATCCATTCGAGCATTCCGCCTGGAACGGCTGGACGCCGACGGACGAGGTCTTCCCCACCTTTCTCTTCCTGGTTGGCGTCACCACGGTGTTTTCGATGGAGTCGCGCTTCCGGCGCGGCGACTCCGCACCCACCCAGTTCGTGCACATCATCCGCCGGTTCGTGGTGCTGTTTCTGCTCGGCCTGTTCGTCAACGGATTTCCGGAATTTCCCTGGGCGCACCTGCGCATCTACGGCGTGCTGCAAAGGATCGCGATCTGCTACCTCCTGGCGAGCCTCGTCTGGCTCGGCGTGCGCACCTCGACGCGTAAAGTCGCGTATCTCACTGCACTGGCCGTCGTTTGCCTCGCGGGCTACTGGGCGCTGATGCGCCTGGTGCCGGTGCCGGGCTACGGCGTACCGGGCCGCGATATTCCGCTGCTGGACAAAGACGCCAATCTGGTGGCCTGGCTCGACCGCCATATCTTCCCCGGCCGGCTTTACGAAGGCACGCGCGATCCCGAGGGCCTGCTGAGCGATATTCCTTCGCTGGCGACGACGATCCTCGGCATGCTCACCGCGCTGTGGCTGCGTACCGAGCGGTCGCTCAGCCGGAAATGCGCGGGACTGCTGGCGGGTGGCATCGTGGGCATTGTGCTGGGCGAACTCTGGAATCCCTGGTTCCCCATCAACAAGAAGCTCTGGACCAGTTCCTACGTGCTCTTCGCCGCCGGAGTCTCTCTGCTGGCCTGGGCCCTCTGTCTCTGGCTCACCGATATTCGCGGCTGGAGGAAAGGCTGGACGGGCTTCTGGCTGGTCCTTGGGACCAACGCCATCTTCGCCTATGTTCTTTCGGAGGTCCTCGGCGGGCTTACCTGGTTCTTCACAGTTCCAGGCGCCGCAGGTCACCGCACGGAGTTGGGGGAATCCCTGTACCAGCACATCTATGCCTTCATCCATCCCCCCGGACTGGCGTCGCTCGTCTATTCCATTCTCTTCCTGCTGGTGTGCTGGGTGCCGGTGAGCGTTCTCTATCGGAAGCGGATATTCCTGAAGCTTTAAGCGGACTCGTCTGGCTGCCAGGCCGAAAAGATCACCTTGGTAATCTCGCCGCAGCTCTTCGGTGCCAGGCTGATTTTTTTCTTCCCACGGGGCCGTCAACTCCTGCATACTGACGCCCGACTTCGACAATGGGCGAGAAGCTTCCCAAATTCGCCGACCTGATGGCCTGCGCTTTCCATGTCGTGCGTGTGCTCGACCGTGGTCCGAATTCCCGTTCTTCCGCCGCTGCCGTGCGCGACAGCCGGCGGGTGTATTCCCAGCTGCTCGAATACCGGAAGACGACGAAGATGACCCTGGCACAGGGCGCTCTGGTGCAACGGGCGCTTGATCTGATCTGGGCGCGCCTGCGCACTCTCAAGGCCAGCTAGAAATTCGCCCGGCGCGTGCAGCCGGACAGCATCCCGCACGCGCACGCTCGGGGTTCCTCAGGTCTCCCTGGTATCCTGTCATCAGTTCCATCCCCGGAGACACTATGGACATGCAAGCTTTCTATGCGGAACTGGACCGTCGCATCGCCCGATACGACCTGCTGTGTCATCCCTTCTACCAGGCGTGGAGCGAGGGAAGGCTCACCCGCGACGATCTGCGCGCCTATGCGGCGGAGTATTTCCATCCGGTCAACGGCTTCCCCGGCTGCCTGCGCACGCTGGCCGGCCGCCTCAACGAGGGCCACACGCGCAGCGCTGTACTGGCAAACCTCGCCGACGAAGAGGGCCGCGATTCTCAGAGTGGCGGCGGAACGCCGCATCCGGAGCTTTGGCTGGATTTCGCCGAGGGCATGGGCGCGGATCGCGCGGCGGTCCGCCAGTCGTCCTGCTGCTCCGCAGTCACGCAACTGACGGATCATTACGAGGCGGCCGCAGCCACGGGCACAATCGAAGAAGCGCTCGGGGCGTTTTATGCCTTCGAGTCGCAGGTCCCCCGTGTCGCCCGGGAAAAGGCTCGCGGGCTGCGCGAGAGGTACGCGGCGGACGAGAAGACCTGCGGTTACTTCACGCTGCATGCCACGGCAGACGTGTACCACGCCAACGTGTGGCGGGAGCTTCTCGCAAAACAGGTTGCAGCGAGCCCGGAGAGGGCGACCGCAGCTCTGGATGCGGCGGAAGCCGCGGCGAAGGCGCTCTGGACTGCTCTCGACGGCATCGAAGCCGAACGCCTGCAGCGTGCCGCTTAGACCCTGACCCCGGCAGCCCGTCTCGCCCGATGGGCTGCGCTGGGCGTCGCACCGGCGCGGTGGCGGCGGAAACCGGATAAACTTCTCCCTGAGATGGGGCGATTCCGAAATTTTGAAATTGCGGTGTTCCGGCGCATTCGGCGTGAGCCGCC
>Ga0335073_10011901_pt1 | contig 12225 bp, 10 predicted proteins | sample Lox_Sample_22_FD_207093 | JGI IMG/M metagenome (GOLD analysis project Ga0335073, IMG submission 207093) | Soil microbial communities from Loxahatchee National Wildlife Refuge, Florida, United States - Lox_Sample_2.2 | ecosystem: Environmental > Terrestrial > Soil > Wetlands | place: USA... | reverse complement strand
GGGCGCCAGGGTCTCCCACGCGTCCGACTCGATGGACCAGTAGGAGATCCCGTACTCGGACCGGCGCCACTCGAGTTCCTCCGCCATCTCGTCCAGCGTGCCGATCAGCGCGAGCGGCACATGGAGCGCGTCGCCTGGGTCGATCCCAAAGGCCGGTGCCATTTGCCCCGCCAGGCCCGCGGCGTCGTCGGTCACCATCACGAAGCCGATGAGCGAGTTGAGCTCGATGTCGTCGAAGCGGTCACCCGCAGCTTCTTTGACCCAGCCGACCTTTATCCGGGTGCGCTCGGGGGTGGCGTCCGCCGCCGTCTCGACGCCGCCCGTGCCCTCGCGCAAGTTGACGTTGATGCTGACGATGTCGGCGTGCTGCGCCGCAAACGACAACACCCGCTTCCCGCCGCCGCCGATGATCAGGGGAGGGCCCGGCTGTTGGACGGGCCGGGGCAGCAATGTGTGACCGATGACCTCGTAGAACTCGCCGTGAAAATTGAAGGCGCCGTCGGTCCGGAGGAGGCCCTGGACGACCTTGACCGCTTCTTCGAAGCGAGAGACGCGCACCGCCGGGTGGTCGTAGGCGAGACCGGCCTCGTCGTAGTCGCTGCGCATCCAGCCCGCACCGAGGCTCAACTCGAGGCGCCCCTCGCTCAGCACGTCGAGGGTCGCCGCTTCCTTGGCCAGCACGAAAGGGTGGCGGTAGTCGTTACAGAAGACCAGTGAGCCCATGCGTAATGTCGTTGTCGCACTCGCGACGGCGGCCAGTGCAGGCACCGGTGCCAATTGGTCACCGAAGTGGTCGGGCATCAAGAGCGCGCTGTAGCCAAGGTCCTCTGCCTTACGGGCTTGCTCGGCCCACGAGCGTGCCGGCCCGTCAGGTCCGTCGGGTGCCTTGCTCAGTTGGGCGGCGAAGCGGAACTTCCGGTCGTGTGCCATGGCGACATGGTGCCAGAGAAACCGCGGCGCCGGCTTATGACGCCGCGATGCTCAGCCGGCGAACTTACCGGTGACGAACCGCTCGAGGAGGAAGTACCCGCAGGGCAGGAACAAGAACAGCAGCGCCCGTTCGCGCCATTGGTGGCGGGCTACCCACACGCCGAGCGCCGCGAAGAACGGGAAGAGGACGAGCACTTCTCTGCTCTCGGAAAGCAGGATCGTCTGAAAGGTGAAGACGCACCACACGAGGGCGAGCAGCACGCCGTAGGAGGGCCGGATGCGAATCCAGGCGACCACGGCCGCGAGGGCGATCAGGACCACCGTCACCAAGTCGAACAGCTCGACGACCGATGCCGTTGAGGTGTCGAGCAGGCGCCAATGCACGAGGTCGGAGACAGCGTGCCCGATGGAGGTCCAGGGCCAGCTCACGTGCCGGTGCCATTGGGCCTGGGAGCGCAGGAACGCGGTCCACTCGCCGAAATGGGCTTGTTGGTACGACACCCAGGCGACGAACACGAGCACGGTCGGGCCGAGCACAGCGGCGAGCCGCCCTGCGGTGACACGAAGAGGTGAAAGCCACGCGAGGTCTCGTCCGGCACGCCAGGTGGCGCGTTGATGCGGCGCCCACCACACTTCGAGCGCCAAGGGCACGACGAGGAGCACCAAGTAGTACTTCCCCATTGCCGCGGCGGCAGCGAGCAGTCCTGCCGCGACGTAGTGCCCCCGACGGGCGGCATAGAACGCCAGCGTCGCCACCGCGAGCGTGACCGACTCGGGATAGGTGGTGACCAGGAAGAAGGCGCTGGGCCAGGCCAGCAACATCACGCACGCGGCATCTGCCGCCCTGCGGCCGACTTCGAGGTCGACCAGCTTCCAGAGCGCCGCCAGGGCGACGACGAGACCGAGCGTGCTCACGATTTCGCCACTCGTGATGTACCCGAACCGGAGGACGTCGTGGGTGATCCGGACGAGGAGCGGATAGAGCGGTCCGAACGCATAGAAGGCCCGGTTGCCCGTTTGTGCAGACGCCGCGGCGGCGTGTGCGGGGTAGCCGTGCGCCGCCAGCGTCAGGTAGTAGCCGGCATCCCACTGGGCGAGAATCTGTGTGAGCACTCCGGGATGACGGGCGACCAGGTGTGGGAACTGCACACCGTTCGCACTCACGAGTGCGATCCAGGTGACGATGAGGCGGAAGCCGAGCGTTGCGCTGATCGCGATCGTCAGCGGCCTGCGCCATTCGAGCCAGAGACGCTGCAGGCGCGACGGAGCCTCGTCGCGTTCGGGGGCGGTCTCCTGTTCGGACTCGCCGTGGGCCAGGCCGCCTTCGTCGCTGGGGTCGCTGCGGGCGCCGGTGAGCGACTCGACGGGTTCCGCTACGTGCCCGGGCGCAGCGGCGATGCCGTTGCCTTGCCCCGCGCCGCCGTCCGCTCCCAAGGCCTGCTCAGTCACGTCTGGGCCAAGCTACCCCAGGCGACCCGCGCCGACCCGGGTTTGTCGGCGTTGCAGCGCCGCCGAGCGGGCGGACTAAATGAAGCTGAAGTCGGGCACGCCGGAGCTGATTCCCTTGAAGAGCTCGCCCTTGTTGGCGACGAGCTCCTCGGGCGTCCACGCGGACTGTCGGGCGACCTGCCCGACGGCCTTGAACGCGCTCATCACGTAGATGTCGCCGCCGAAGACGACGAAGATCTGCCCGTTGACGTCGGCGGAGGCCGGTGCGGCGAGGAAGGCGACGACGTTGGCGATGTTCTTGGGGTCCCACGCGTCGAAGCCGTCCTTGGCTGTCATGCCGTCACCACCGAAGATGGTCTCGGTCATGCGAGTTCGTGCGCGTGGCGCGATCGCGTTTGCCGTGACGCCGTAGCGGCCGAGCTCACGCGCCTCGACCCACGTCAGTGCCGCGATGCCGGCCTTGGCTGCGGCGTAGTTGGCTTGCCCGGCGTTCCCGAAGAGGCCGGCTTCGGACGAGGTGTTGATGATGCGCCCACTCACGTCTTCGCCCGCCTTCGAACGGTTGCGCCAGTAGACCGATGCGTGGTGGGTCGCGGCGAAGTGGCCCTTCAGGTGCACACGGATCACGTCGTCCCAGTCCGACTCCTCCATGTTGAACATCATCTTGTCGCGCAGGATGCCGGCGTTGTTGACCAGGATGTCGAGCGAGCCGTAGGTGTCGATGGCCTGGTCGACGACCGCCTTGCCCCCGGCCCAGGTGCTGATGTCGTCACCGTTGACCGACGCGTCGCCGCCGTTCTTCTTGATCAGCTCGACGACCTCTTCCGCCGGATGGACGTCTGCGCTCCCTTCGCCGTGCAGGCCGGCACCGAGGTCGTTGACGACGATACGCGCGCCCTCGCTTGCCAAGACGAGCGCCTCTTCGCGTCCGATACCCCGCCCTGCGCCGGTGACTACGGCCACCTTCCCGTCGAGCAGTCCCATCGTCATGCCTCCCTGTACGAGTTGCTGCCGCGCCAACGCGTCGGCCCGGTCGCTCTGAGCGTGAGGGTCCGGCGCTCGGGCCAGACGGCCGTCGCGCAGCGCAAGCAGTGTGGCCGATGGCGGCGCTCAGGGGCAAAACGGAGCGAGCGATTCGGCGGTCACCTGCTCGATCAATGCTGCTGTTTCCGACCGCGCCCTGGCCCGCCCAAACCGCGCCACGAGGCTCACGACCGCAATCCCGTCGGGTGGTTCGACGAGCAACGCCGCGTCGACCCCACCGGCGACGCACAACACCGGGAGCGGTCGACCGCGTCCGGAGCGGCCTCGAGCAAGCTCGAGGACGCCACCGGGCACCTTGCCGTGGAAGGAAGGTGGGTCGACGTGGCCCTCACCCGTCATGACAAGGTCCGCTGACTCCATTCGTGCGGCCAAGCCGACCAGGCCGGCCACGAAGCCGAACCCAGGCTCGATCCGGGCCCCCAGCGCGACGAGCCCGCCGGCCAAGCCGCCGGCGGCACCGGCGCCCGGCACGGTCGTGACGTCGACGCCCGCCTCATGTCGGTAGCGCGCTGCGACCTCCACGAGACGGTCGCCGAGGAGCGCGACCTGCGTCGGTGTCGCTCCCTTCTGCCGACCGAACACCGCGGCCGCCTCCAAGAACGGCGTCGTCACGTCGGAGGCCACCACGAGCTCGACGTCACGCAGGGCACTAGCTGACCCGACAGCCTCGAACGCGCCCACGCCACCGTCGGTCGTCGCCGAGCCTCCGCAGCCGATCACGATGCGCCGGGCGCCGGCGTCACGGGCGGCAAGCAGGAGTTGGCCGACCCCGGCCGTGGTGGCGCGGACAGGATCGTCGCCACGTGGCTTCGGCACGAGGGCACGGCCGGCCGCCTTCGACATCTCGACGACGGCGGTGAGGGGCACGTTCGTCCCACCGGCGACCAGGGGGACGCCGGTCTCGAGCAGGCGCCATTCCGCCTCGACGGGCTGGCCGAGGGGGCCGGTCACGGTGGTGAAGCGCGGCGAGCCGCCGCAGGCATCGAGCAGCCCTTCACCGCCGTCGGACATCGGGACTTCGTCAGCGGTCCATCCCATCGCCCGTGCGCCCCTGGCCGCCGCCGCTGCCGCCTCGGGCGCCGACGCTGTCCCCCGGAACTTGTCGGGGGCTGCGACCAAGTGGGGCATGGCGGCGAAACCTACTGGGCGCGGTGCACTTCGTCGGGTGTTCTTGGCGGCGCAGACGGCAGTGCTTGAGGCATTCCAGGGCCGACGTGATGTCTCACCTGTGCGGGCGAGAGGACTCGAACCTCCACCCCCTCGCGGGGACCGGGACCTAAACCCGGAGCGTCTACCAATTCCGCCACGCCCGCAGCGGTCCCCGCAGTGCGGGTGACCTGGCAGTGTACGGCGATGTGCCTCCCGGAGCGGGCTGCGGCAACTAGCCTCGTGCCATGGCTACTACACCCGACGCAGCCCGAATCATGGCTGCAGGCGCCGACCTGGACTCCAGCGGGCGCATCTTCCAGCAGCTGCTCAAGGAGCGCATCGTTTTCATCGGCAGCGCGATCGACCAGGTCACGGCGAACCTGGTCTGCGCCCAACTCATTCTCCTCGAAGCCGAGGACCCGGAAAAGGACATCTCCCTTTACATCAACTCCCCTGGGGGATCGGTCACCGACGGCCTCGCCATCTACGACACCATGCAGTACGTCCGACCGGACGTCTCGACGATCTGCGTGGGCCTGGCCGCGAGCATGGGCCAGTTCCTGCTCTGCGCCGGAGCACCCGGCAAGCGCTATGCCCTGCCCCACTCGCGCATCCTGATGCACCAGCCATCAGGGGCGATGCAGGGGCAGGCGGCGGACATCGCGATCCAGGCCGAGCAGATCATCTACCTCAAGCGGATGATGGCCGAACGCATCGCGTTCCACACCGGACAGACGCTCGAGCGCATCGAGATCGACTCGGACCGTGACCGCTGGTTCACGGCCGACGAGGCTCAGGAGTACGGATTCATCGACAAGGTCATCGACCGCTCCGCGGCCACGGCAGCGGCGGGGAACCAATAGACGTGGCGCTTGACGTCCCGGCCTCATCATCGGACGCAGACCGGAGACTCGTGGAGGCAATCGAAGACGAGGTGCGCGTGGCGGACCGCTCGCCCATGGCCGCCGAGGCGTCGGGGGTCGATGTCCGCGACGCGCGCCGTGCCTCCGGGACCCGCATCGTCACCCCGACGACCAGTGTCCGGAAGCGACTGCGCGAGATCTGGCTCTCGCGTGAGCTGCTGATCTACCTGGTCCGTACCGAGATCAAGGTCAAGTACAAGAACTCAGTCCTCGGCATCGTGTGGTCGATGATCGCACCGGCCATGACGCTGGCCATCTACTGGTTCGTCTTCGGGGTGGTCCTCAAGAACGGCATTCCCAACTTCGTCATCTTCTTGTTCGCCGGGCTGCTGCTGTGGAACCTCTTCCAACTCGGCGTGCTGACGGGCACGGGCGTCATCGTGAACAACGCGGGCATCGTGAAGAAGGTGTCGTTCCCCCGCGAGATCCTCGCCCTGGCGGCTGTGGGCTCGGCCTGCGTCTTCTTCTTCTTCCAGGTCATTGTCATGGTGATCTTCATGATCGTCCTGCACCACGGCCCCGACTGGTCGTACCTCCCGGTGGCGTTGCTCGCGCTCGTGGCCGGCGTCGTGCTCGCCTGTGCCATCGGCGTGCTGCTGTCCTCCATCAACGTCTATCTGCGCGACACGCAACACCTGATCGAGGTGATCCTCACTGCGTGGTTCTGGGCCTGTCCCATCGTCTATGCCTTCCAGAAGCAGATCGCGAGCCGGCTGGAGGTCAAGGGACTCACGTGGGTCTACTTCTTGAATCCAATGGTGCCGCTCGTGCTCTCGTTCCAACGCTGCATCTACGCCGACACCACCGTGACAGTGGGCAATGCCCCGTACCCGATCCTTCCTTCGACCGGGATGTTCTGGTACGTCAGCTTGGACCTCGCCGTGCTGGCGATCGCCGCGGTGCTCTTCTTGATTGCGCTCGCGGTCTTCGGCCGGCTCGAGGGCAACTTCGCCGAGGAGCTCTGAGGTGAGCGGCTTCGCCATCGACGTGCGCAACGTCTCCAAGCGCTTCCGACTGGCTCACGGGCAGTACAACTCCGTCAAGGAGCGCATCATCCACGGCGGCAAGCGCAAGTCCACCGAGGACTTCTGGGCCCTGCGCGACGTCTCGCTCACGGTGAAAGAGGGCGAGACGGTGGGCATCCTGGGCCGCAACGGCTCGGGCAAGTCGACCCTGCTCAAGTGCATCTGCGGCGTGCTCCAGCCGACGCAGGGCGAGGTCGCGGTCCGGGGCAAGCTGGCGGGCCTGCTCGAGCTCGGGGCGGGGTTCCAGCAGGACCTCACCGGCAGGGAGAACATCTATCTCAACGGCTCGTTGCTCGGCATGTCCAAGCGTGAGGTCGACCGCGTGTTCGACGCCATCGTGGACTTCTCAGAGCTCGAGGAGTTCATTGACGGGCCCGTGAAGTTCTACTCGTCGGGCATGTACGTGCGGCTCGGGTTCGCGGTCGCAGTGAACGTCGATCCCGACATCCTTGTCGTGGACGAGGTGCTCGCCGTCGGCGACGAGCGGTTCCAGCGCAAATGCGTCGACCGCGTCAACCAATTCCAAGAGGAGGGGCGCACCATCCTGCTGGTGACCCACTCGGCGGACGTGGTGCGCAGCATCTGCGACCGGGGGGTGGTGCTCAGCCACGGGCACCTCGTCGCGGACAGTGAACCGGGTGAGGCGACCCGCATCTTCCGAGAGCGCCTGATGGCCGAAGGGGCGGGCATGTCGGTGGTCGACCCGGCAGTCGTCGCGGTGCCGGCCACGCCCGGATCCATCGGGGGCGGGGACTTGCCCGACGCCGAGCGGCCGGTGCGGTTCCGTTCCGTGCACCGGGTGTACTCGGGCGACAACACGGTGCCCTATATGCGCACCGGGGACGACCTGACGATCCGCGTCGAGTTCGAAGCCCTGTATCCGACAGAGGACGTGGTCTTCTCGCTGGAGATCCGCGACGAAGGCGAGAACATGCTCTTCCGGACCGACACCTCGATCATCGGGATGCCCATCGACGCGCCACGCGGGACCAGCGTGATGCACTTCGGGATCGTGGACATGCCGCTCTTGGACGGCTTCTTCAACTTCGCGCTCGGGATCCAGAGCCGCAGCGGCATCCTCTACGACTGGCAGGAGCACGGCGGCTCCTTCGAGGTGATGAACCCGGGCAAGGCCACGGGAGCCGTCCGCATGAACGTCCACGCCGCGCTGATCGGGACTGAGACCGCCGACGAGACTTCGGGTGCCTTGGCCGGGCCCGCCTGAGCGGGAGTCGCGCCTTGGAAGACAGCGAGCTGACCATGCCCGAGGATCCGCAGGCCTACGTGGACCAGGTCATGGCCGAGATCGCCGAGGAGGTGCGGCTCCGGCGCTCCTCCGGTGACCTGCCTCCGAAGCTCGAGCGGGAACTGGACGAGCTGTTCCTGGCCCACTCGCCGGTCGCGGGCCGTGGCGGCGACCTCGGCGACGCGCTCCGCATGGTCGACGCCGCGACCTTCATCGACCCGGTCGTGCCAGTCGAGTCCGAGAAGGCGGCGGGCGCCTTCGTCAAGAAGGGCATGCGCTCGATGATGCTCTGGTACGTCGGCTGGGTCACCCATCAGATGAGCCAGTCGGCGTCCGCCGTCAGCCGCGCCCTGCACATCGTCGATCAGCGTCTGCTCGAGCTGGAGCGCCAGGTCGAGGTCCAGCGCGTGCCCGGCGCAGGCATCGTGGAGTTCCCCGAGCTGGACGGCGCCGATGCCTGGTGGGTCGAGCCCGCCGTTGCCGCCGTCGCCAAGGCACCCGGGCGCGTGCTCCACGCCGCCTGTGGGGACGGCTGGTTGGTGCGCCGCATCGTCGCGGCCGGCGGAGACGCCTACGGGATCGATCCGCGGGCGCACCTGGTCCAGGCGGTCGAGCTGGGCACGCTCGACCTGCGTGAAGAAGGACTGGCGGAGCACCTGCGTGCAGTCGCTGCCGCCGGACTGGGGGCGGTCGTCCTCAGCGGCGTCGTCGAAGGCATGGCGAGCGGCGAGCGCGCGCAGTTGCTGAGCGCGATCGAGACGCGGCTCGCGCCGGGCGGGACGTTGGTCGTCCATTCCGTGAGCCGGGACAGCTGGGAGTCGGCCGATGCGCCGCCCGAGGCCGACCTGGCACCCGGCCGGCCTCTGCGTCCCGAGGCGTGGTGCCGGTTGCTCGAGCAGAGCGGTTACGAGGCAGTCGCGCAGGTGGGACGGGGCGGGGCGGACTACGTCGTCACCGCCGTGCGCGACACGATCACCGCGCCGTACGCACCAAGGCAGCGGTGAACGCCGCCGCCGGGAGGCCGGTGGCCGTCCACCAGTTCATCGCCACGCTCAACCCCCACGACGCGACGGGCGCACACACCCTCTTGCTGCGGGACGCCTTGCGAGCCGCGGGCTGGCGCTCCGAGATCTTCGCCGAGGCGATCCATGACGATCTTGCCTCCCTCGCGTACAAGCACTGGATGTACCCGGAGCACGCCACGGAGGGAGATGTCGCCGTCTACCAGTTCACGACGTCGTCGGCCGTGGCCGGCTACCTCGCCGAGCGCGGGGTGCCGCTCGTGCTCGACTTCCACAACTTCACCGCGCCCGGGTCGTTCGAGGGGTGGGAGCCGGCCAGTGTCGAGCGGGCGACCAAGGCGGCCGAGGAGCTCGCGTTGCTCGCGCCCCGGGCCGTGTTGGGGTTGGCGAAGAGTCGTTTCAGCGAAGAGGAGCTCCGGCGCGCCGGCTGCCGGCGCACGGCGGTGCTCCCGGTGCTCGCCGACTACGGCCGGGTTACGGCGGCGCCGGACACGCGGGTGGCTGCCGAGCTCGACCGGCTCGGGGCGGAAGGCGGTGCCGACATTCTCTTCGTGGGCCGGATCGTGCCCTCGAAGGCCCAGCACGAACTCGTCAAGGCGCTCTGGGCGTACCGCCGCCTCTACGATCCCCTGGCTCGGCTCCACCTGGTCGGCGGCACGGCGAGTTTCGAGTACCTCAAGGCGCTGGAGGACTTCGTCGCCGATCTCGGCTTGGCCGAGGCGGTCCGTCTGCCCGGCGAGGTGTCCGACGCGGCGCTGGCAGCGCACTACGCCGCGGCCGACGTGTTCCTCTCCTTGTCGGAGCACGAGGGCTTCGGCGTGCCCCTGGTCGAGGCCATGGCGGCGGGCGTGCCGGTGATTGCCCGCGGCGCCGGCGCAGTTGCCGAGACGGCAGCGGGGGCCGCGCTGATCCTGGCTGCCGGCGATCCCTCGTACGTCGCCGCAGCGCTGCAGCGCGTCTGCACCGATGACGCGTTGCGAGCAGCGCTGACCGCGGTCGGGACGGCGCGTGCGACCGAACTGGCCAGTGGGCTCGCGGCGTCCCGGACCGTCGAGGCCATCGCAGAGGTAGTGGGCCGGTGAGCGGCAAGGTCGCGTTCGTCACGCCGCGTTACGGGACCGAGATCATGGGCGGTGCAGAGACAGCGGTTCGACAGCTCGGTGAGCACTTGCGCGCCATGACGGAATGGGAGGTCGAGGTGTACACGACTTCCGCCCTCAATCCGCTCACGTGGGACAACGAGCTCGAACCGGGCACCAGTGACATCAACGGCGTGCGCGTGCACCGGTACCCGACGGCGCACGGCCGGCTCCCCGATTTCTACGGACTCGACGGCCTGCTGCGCCTGGCACCACAACAGACCACCCGCGCGCAGGCCGAGCGGTGGGTCGAGTACAACGGCCCGGTCTCGCCGCAACTCATTGACGCCCTCGGTGCCTCCGACGCCGACGTCGTCGCGTTCACCCCGTACCTCTACCACCCGACCGTTGCCGGCATCGGACGGGTCACGGCGCCGGCCGTGTTCCACCCGGCGGCGCACGACGAACCGGCGCTGTACTTCCCTGTCTTCCGCGGCACGTTCGGCGATGCGGACGCGTTCTGCTTCTACACGGCGGCCGAGCGCACCCTGGTCGAGCGGATGTACCCGGTCGCCGAGCGACCACAGATCGTGCTCGGTCTCGGTGTCGGCGACGCCGAGGGCGCCGGCAGGCGGGGCTCGGAGCTGGTTGGTCTGGGAGAACGGCCCTATGTGGTCAGCGTCGGCCGCGTGGACGAGCACAAGGGCTCCAAGATGCTGGCGTCCTACTTCGCCACCTACAAGGAACGCCACCCCGGTCCGCTGGCGCTCGTGCTGGTCGGCCCGGTCGCGGTGGAGCTCCCGCCCCACCCCGACATCGTCGTGACGGGACCGGTCGAGGAGGCAGACAAGTGGGACATCGTGCACGACTCGCTCGTGTCGATCTCACCCTCCGCGCTGGAGTCGTTCTCGCTGGTCGTGGTCGAGGCCTGGGTTGACGAGATCCCGGTCCTCGTCAACGGCGCCTGCGGACCGACGCGGGAGAACTGCGAGCGTTCGGGTGGCGGCCTGTGGTTCAGCTCTTATCCCGAATTCGAAGCCGTGCTCGAGCGCCTCGTGGCCGACGAGGCCTTGCGCCAGCAACTCGGGCGACGCGGCCGGGCCTACGTGGACACGCATTTCCGATGGCCGGTCCTCGTCAGGCGCTACGACGAATTCATCACGTCGGTGGCCGAACGCGGCCGCGGGACCCCGGGGCTGTTCTAGGCCGGCGAGGCGACGCCGGCGCCGGGACTATGCCTCGCGCCGACCCACCACGGTGTACATCGGCTGCTCCATGGCGTCGCTCGCGATGTCGTGCGCCAGGTGATGTCGCTGGCTGTGCATCGTCGTCTCCGTGCGCCCGAAACCGAGGCGCGAAAGCATCGAGATGACGGCACCGGGATAGATCGACCACCAGTTGGTCATGTGGTGCTCCGCGGAGGGCGAGAAGCGCATGATGTTGGCGTCGGGCGGCTGGGCGTTGTCTTGGAGGGGCTCGGTGACGACCATCGTCTCGCTCGTGTGCGCCGCTGCCTGTGAGAGCGCTCCCCATGGCTCGCGCAGATGCAAGAGGATGGCGCCGACGATCGTGATGTCGAAGGTGCCGAGGTCCGCCGGCATGTCGTAGATGTTTCCTTGCACGAACTTGGCGGACGAGCCGAACGTGCGGTGGAGGTACCACCAGGCGTCGTGGTTGCGGTCGATCGTTTCCTGCATGACCCGCAATGTCTCCTCGGGGTGGTCGACCCCCTTCACGGGCAGTAGGTCGATCGCCACGTCGAAGCCGGCCTCGAAGGAGACCACGTCGGCACCCATGCGCTCCATGTAGAAGGTCAGGTAGCCCGTGGCGGGGCCGAGCTCGAGCACGCGCTTGCCGGCGACGTCCACGCCGCCCAGGTAGGCCTGCTCGTGTCCGCGCAGGTCCCACGCACCCGGGAGCACCCGGCCGTCGGGGAGCTCGGTCGCGTGGTACCACACGAAGTTGGTGAGATCGGCGTCGGCGCGTGCGGCCGAGAGCTCGGCCTGGAAGGCGGGGTCGAGCTGCCCGAGGTAGTCGCGGGGCGGATAGGTCGGGAGGATCGGCCGGCGGCTGGCGGCGTCCACTGTCGCGGCGCCGCCCGCGTCCGGCGCAAGCGTGGCGTCGGACGCGCCGTCCCGTACGCGGTCACGTCGCCGGAGCATGGGGCGTCACTCTACGCGAGGTGGTCCAGGCGTCTTGGCATGCCGGCGACATCGCCGCGCACCCAGGGCCGGTTGTCCGGGTCCAGGCTGTCTAGAACCCGTCCATGCCGACCATGGGCCGGTTGAGCGGTCGGCCGCCCATCGAGCCCTGGAACGGTGCATCGCCGTACGCGAAGATCCCGCCGTCGGAGGCGAC
>Ga0335073_10011900_pt1 | contig 12226 bp, 11 predicted proteins | sample Lox_Sample_22_FD_207093 | JGI IMG/M metagenome (GOLD analysis project Ga0335073, IMG submission 207093) | Soil microbial communities from Loxahatchee National Wildlife Refuge, Florida, United States - Lox_Sample_2.2 | ecosystem: Environmental > Terrestrial > Soil > Wetlands | place: USA... | reverse complement strand
ACTTGATAAGGATACTCTAAGGGTCATTGAGTATGAACTTATCCATCCAGCAGGTACTTCTCTTATACATCTTCAGAACATAAATTAACAGACGAGGTCCATTGACGTCGGAGGAATCCGAGGGACTTGAGAAGGATATTCTAAATGCCATTGAGTATGAACTTGTCCATTCAGCAGGTAGTCCTCTTATACATCTTCAGAACATAAATTGACAGAAGACCTCCAAGAATACTGCCTAGCTCCGGTATTTCTTCTTCAAAAAGCCATCAACTACCTTCGACTTCCCAGTGGCGACCCTTCCATTGCAATTAGCAACACTTCCTCAATAATCTCTCTTTCAACAGACAAATTCTATGCATGGCCATACAAAGATGTTCCTTCCCACTGGCGAAGAATTTACGTCGATGCCTCAATTGTTCAAAGTATTGCTTTAATCTACAAACAACAATACGTTTTCGCTGTTGAAACTCTCGACAAAGCACTCATCATGGCAGGTGGACAAGGTCACGACCAAGAAATCCAGTCTCTTTTCAACTACATGTCAAAATGCCTCATTATTCCTGGGGGTGCAGTGCTTCCCGATACTTTCCCCATCGTCATTCCAAAAATGGAATTAACACATCCCATCCCACGAACCGACGCTCCTTCATTCTCCCAAATTCAACAACATATAGCCACAAATAGAACACCATTCATCATCACAAACGCATTGAATCATTGGTCAGTGTTGCAAACATGGCAAAATCCAAATTATTTCATGCACGAGAGTTTAATGGGGACAAGATTAATTCCAATCGAGCTAGGCGAATCGTACGTTTCAGAAACGTGGTCGCAAAAACTTATTCCCTTTTCTACTTTCCTCAGTACGCATCTTCTTCGTTCCTCGCGTGAGAAAGGGTACTTGGCACAGCATGATTTATTACGACAAATGCCAAATCTCCGAAAAGGAATTTCGATCCCCGAGTACTGTTTCGCTGATCCTGCTGGTGATGACAAAGAGGAGGTTATGGAGGATGCAGGAGATAATCAAGTAATGGAGAATATTTGGATGGGTCCAGCTGGGACGAAAAGCCCATTACACCATGATCCCTACCACAATATTTTCGCACAAGTTGTCGGCTATAAATATTTCAGATTATATGCTCCTGAGATGAAGTCAAAGCTGTATCCTAGGGGCATTGAAGGAGGCATTGACATGGGAAATACAAGTATGGTGGATGTAGATAATCCCGACCTGAAGGTATTTCCAAAGTTTGCGGAAGCAGAGTATGTTGAAGGAGTCCTTGGACCAGGAGAATGTTTGTATATTCCTGTACATCTGTTTTGTAGTATTTGAACTAATTGTAGAGGGGATGGTGGCATTTTGTGAGAAGCGAGAGTGTTAGCATTGGCGTTAGTTTTTGGTGGTGATATCAGGATGGGAAATTTAATTGTTCGAAGAGATTTGTTTATTCGAAGGGAATCATCAAAAGTTTTTTGGTGGGGACAGTTAAGGAAGGAGTTCAGGCCCAATCAAGGAACACGATCGTTTCCGTGATCGAATATATTTCTGCAGGACTTTTAATTAGTAGATCCAGAAAATTTTTCGTCCTCACACAAAGACTCCTCTAATCTTCATCAGTCTCAAATACAATTGCGAGTCAGATCTTAAGCAACCCTATCTCCTGGGAAGAAAGTCGTCTCCTAGGTCTGAATTGCTCCTCTGACAACTCCTCGTCTTCAGAATTCACCGCGCTCAAGTCAGCCCAACACAAATATCCAAAATACCGACGCAGGGAGTATACTTATGTATTCCGAATCTCTTTCTCTGTCCCAAGACGACTCCGTGCCCATGTCTCATACCAATTCATCCGATTCGTGTGTTCAGGTAACGTCATCTGTTATCCCTTGGTGTGAGTTGTATGATACGAAGGATTACTATGACGGTGATAAGGCCGTGGGTAGAGTCTTCAAGAGATCAGATGTGCAAAAATTATTTCGGAATAGTGGCTTTTTTGAGGAGGAGGAAATTGGTAGGTGGAACGAGGATGTTATTGTACCCTTTGGCACATGGGCAGCGAACTTCGTCGCTGTCACCGCGGCTAGAAGAGGCTTGCGCACAAATGCTATGTACTCTGCAGGCGGAACGTTAGTGCCAGTTCCTCAAGGATTAACATCCGAAGAACTCTTGGTCAGGAATTCCACAAATGGCTTACGGATTACACGAGATGGTTCTCTGTATGATTTAAACGTCTGTACAATGTCTTAGGACATAACCGTATGGTTTTCAGATTCTCGAATGCGTCACTTATCGCATCGATTCCATAGCGGACGGTCCCTATATCCCGCACAATGCGACTCCAGATTTTGGACCTGCGGTTTATTTTACCGAGTTCAAGAGGATTCCCTGCGGAGTTCAATCAGATGGATGGTCCAGATGAGCTCTGGAAGAAGCCTAAGAAGGGACATCGCAATCCAACTCCATCCAGCTCAGCGGATATCGAAGCAAGTCAAGATAGTCTTCATGGGATGGACCTCAATGCATTGCATACCCCACGTGGAATAGCTCTCATAGTGTCAGGTTCGAGAATTTAGATACAGTCGTCAAAGTTTAAATTTGGAGCCAATTCCAGAGACGAAACCTGTAAGGTCTCTAGTGACTATCCATGTAGTGTAGTTACAAGCTGTCCATCACCAGGCAGACTCAAAGTTCGATGTTCATAACTTCACGTCTTCAATTCGTCAGATGTGTCATTGCTTATCTTCGTCGGATCACTTCCGTGCCAAGATTCTCACATCAGAAATAAGCAGCAAAGCCGACAGACATGCACGTGATCCTCGCAATTCCCCAAAAAGGAAGGTGCTCAAAAATTGATAAAATCAGGCCATCTTGCTTCTCCACAAACCACCGCAACAACCCAATTTGTCATTTTGCTACTCCGCCGCAAACAACTCCGATCCCACTCTTAACTCCTCCTGAACTCCCTCCAACTCTCTCCACAGAGAAGTCTTCATAATGGACAAACTCCCAGCCGGTATCCGCAAGAAATTTCTCAAGAAAAAAGCTGCTACTGCTACCGGAACATCCGATGACTCAACTTCCTCAACGCCCACTACCCTCCGCTCAGGAACAGAAACACAAATCAGCACACCCGCCACTTCAGCAACTCCAGAAATTCCATTTCCGCTCTCCAATCTCGAAGACTGTTTGGCATGTAACTCGCCCTGCACAGACGAAGAACAAGCCTCGTATCCATCGTACATTCTGAAATCGGTCGATCGGGAACTTCCGTTGATGGGCAGTGTTAAACCGTATGGACGACACTTGTTAATATCGACCGGCAAGGCAGATTGGGTACATAGTATTGATGAAGAAGATGGGAGTGTTGCACAGGGATTGTTCAGGGCGTTATATGAGAGCAAATATGGTGGACGGAAGAGAGATGGTGAAGCTAGGATTATGATGAGCAATACTTCTTTTGCACCTAGTAGGATTGGAAGTGGGAAGACGGAGGTGGTGGTTATGCCTGAATGGAAGATCGTGAGGAATGTTAGTGTCGATACCTCTCAACAATTTGTCAAACGGTATATTGATGCATCTGAAGAAGGGAAGGAGTCAGTGTTGAGTGATGAAGTGTTACCGTTTCACAGCGTCGTGTTGATTTGTTCGCATGGGAAACGGGATAAACGATGCGGAGTTACTGCAAGATACCTGGTGAAGGCTTTCGAATCAGGTTTACGTCGACGAGATATTTATCGTTCTTTTGACGATACACGCACTGAAGCTCAAGGCGGAGTCAAGGGCGGAGGAACTGTAATCGGGACCCTGAGTCATGTCGGCGGACACAAGTTTGCTGGGAACGTAATCATTTATCGTCGACGGACAAGGTCTATGGAAGAACTGCACGAGAAGCTGAAAAATGTTCTCCTGACGAACGCGGAAAATCCCGAAGATGCGGATAAAGTGAGCGAGACGGTGAAAGACGACGTTCAAGCAGAAGGAATTTGGTTAGGAAGAGTAGAACCGAAACACGTGGAAGCAATTATTGAGGAAGTCATTCTCAAAGGTAAAGTATTCAAGGAACTATACCGAGGTGGTCTTCCTTCAAAATATGCTGGTTTGGATTTCTAAGTTGCACAAATTATTACGGACATACAATTCAGGAGCGAATTTTGGAAAACGGTCTATTCAACAGGACAGGGTGTCATAAGCTATGTAATGAGTCTTTCAACAGGACATGGAGAAGAGAAGAGGCTCCAAATTAGACAACGTCATGTCCCATAACTAACGTATTCCCACATAAACTAAGTACTTTGAAAATGCAACTCACATGCACACATCATCCTCAAAAAAGTGAGATGAAAAGATCGAAGATATGAAAAGCAAACTATTTATTCGTCATCTCCTGCAGCAACTTCAGGCGTCTCTTCCCTAGTGCTAACTCCATTCTCCTTTGCAGGTTCAACTTCATCGGTGGAAGCAGTTTCCTCTGGTGTTCCAGGGGCTTCTGTAGAATGATTTCCATTGACTTTTTTCTCTTTAGGCTGTCGTTCTTTACGATCAGATGACGGTGACTTTTTAGCTCGTTGATTCGATGCATTTTTCCGGCCGGATAAATCAGCTTCCTTCTTATCAAAAAATGCAGCAAGTTGTTTTCGTTCGGTGTCTTCATTTTCTTTCGTTGCTTTTGCGATGTTCTACCCGTTAATACACATCCACCAAAAACATTCGAAGAAAGGATATACCTCTTGAGTAACACGAGCTTGATTTTCTTTATAATAAGCTAATTTTTCTTTCAATGCTTCAGTTGTCGCTTTAACTTCCTCATCAGAGGTAGGTAAAGCGACTCCCAATTGTCCCAAATCGCTCATCACATCAGGAGTCAAAACAAATCGTTTCGGTTTAGTTGCAGCTTTAGGGGTCGCAGGTTTTGGTTTCTGTTGTTGCGGCTTCTTCATTCCGAGAATGAAGTCATCTGCATCGCGATTCTTTTTCGAAGCAAGTTTTGTGAGACCACTTGCTTCGACTGCACGCGCTGTTGGGGCAGTAGGCACTCCAACAGGTGATTTATTGGGAGTTGTGGGAGTTAGACCTTCTGCTCCACCAAAGTACCGAAGTAACTAATGTCAGAAAAGAAGCAAGTCGGGACATACGTTTTCGCATTTCCAGATTTCGTTGGCGAAGGCGTCCTGTGAGGCTGCTTCTAATTTGACAGAGGCGTTATGTGCGATTCTAGCTCTTTCCTCGACTTCTCGCGTAGACCAATACTTCTCGCTTTGCAACTACTCATTAGCTTACGAAAAAGTAGTAAGATACCTTCCGATTCTGTTCGTTCCACGCTCGATACGCATCTCTCTGTTTATAATACTCATTCTGAACATTCTTTTTATGTTCATATGCCTTGTCTCTCTGCTTCTGCAACTCCTCTCTCTGAGTCAAAAGTTCCCCTCTCTTTGCATACGCATCATCATTCGCACTTCTCAACTTGGCAATTTCATCACGAGTACGATTGAATTCTTCCGACAAGGCTTTAGCTTCTGGTGTTGAAGTCGACGAATTCAATTCATCCTGCAACTTTTTTCGTTTCGCGATATCGGCTTTAATGGATTCTTCGATCTTGTTGAATTCTGCGAATTGGCGTTTTACCGCTTTCAGAGTTTGCACTCGTTTAAGATTGTTCTTTTCATCTACTAGTCTCAGAGTACCAGTTTCAACTTCTTTTTCAAGATTACTACAATCAGTCGCTGTCCACTAACCTTGGAAGAGAGGGAGAGGTACATGATTTCTCGGTCTATTTCGTCTGTTGAACGATAGTTGATCTTTCCACGTTTTGCTTTGAGATCATTTTGTTCTCGTTCGATCTTAGCTTTCAAAGAATCAATTTGTGTTTGAATGCCTGCTTTTCCAGATTTCAAGGATGCTTGTTTTCTACACGATTGTCAACTCAAATTCTCACAATCTTGGACATACTCTTTGATCTGGTCTAATTGCACTCGTAATTCACTGATTTTAGTTGAATTGGGTCCTTTCCCAGTCGATCCATCAATCTTGGCTCGAACAGCAGTCTACTCAAGGCATTAGCCACACAATCCACTTTGAAGAAATGAGGTTGAAGAGGGTGAAGGAATTACCAATTTCTCATTGATGGAGGATAATTGTTTATCTGCTTCAGCAAGATCCTTTTTATACTTTTCTTCATCCGGTTTTTCAACCTTGGAGAGCTTTTCAGGATGTTTTTCATTAGGTGTGGGGACGGATTCGACTTCCTTTACAGGAGCCGCATCGGTTTCTGTCGCAGCCATGATCTCCTAGAATAGGGGACCTGGGTTACAGGATAAGAGACCGTAAAGCAGACAAGTTGAGATAATATGCGATATATGTCTTCACTGTGGAAGAGGAAGACGATGAGAGAGCGCGAAAAGATGGGCGAGATGGAGATGCTGTTGCGCTTTGGTGAAGGTTGGCAATGATGGAAAAAAGGTTTGTGGGTGAAAAAGTAAGAGACAATCGCCAGGCAAGTAGCGAAAAATTTGGTTTGATTGGCAATTTGACTGTCGTCGAAAGCTGTCAGATACACCTAACTGCTGCTTCTGCAGAGAGACCTTTGTAGCTCCGAAATCTGGGGTCCCCAATGATTGTTCAGAAAAGGAAACTCTGGGCTTTTTCTTTAAGCGAACTTGGGTAGCCAAACTTGCCGGTCAGCTCAAATGTCGTTGGGTGATGAGCCTTCCAAATCTCACACAGCCTCGTCATTGCACGAATTCGCCATCTCTGACTTCGTGCAGAGCACAGGTTTATCAATGCATCTCTTTAATCCGACCATATCTAGTGAAAAACGATGGCGAAAGGAAAAATCATGAAGACCAACCAAAAAACAAAACAAACCAAACCAAAAAGATTCGCGAACTCTTCAGCCAACTGATTTTCCCTTTTTCTTTCTTTTTTTAGCACTCACATGTTGAAAGGCCGACCCCTGACGAGCTCCCGGACAATTTCAAACAGATAAGTTCACAACTCCATTGACTAAATAATTGTACGAGAGACCCTGGATTCAAACCACCAAATAGTCGTTAAAGTAGTGATGTCAGAGTTCTTATCCTTCAAAGTAGCACAATATCCTGCAGCAGAGGAATCACCTGCAAGGTACGTCCCTGGTGAGTTTCCCTACTAGGACGTTAAATGTGTTTTCGTGTGGAAAGAATATATATATCGCGTACATTGCATACAGAATATGCAAAGAATGTATAATTAACAGCCAATCACTTTGTAAAATTGTAAATCACTTTGTAAAATTGTAAAGTCAACTTAATTTCATGACTTGAGCTCAATTTTTGAATTGCAATATAAGCTAGATCAAATAGCATAGTGGTTAAGTCAGTCTAAATAGTAATCAATTGTTCTTCAAATTTCGACTGGTCGTCGTTCGAATCTTGCCACCACCATCACCACCATCACCACCATCACCACCACTACTACCACTACTAATACAGATGAATATAAACAAATCACAACAAGAAAGCAAATACTTTTTTGCATTTTAAAGCATTGCTTTTAACATAGTTAGAACGCATTTTTAGCATATTTGGAGTAGAATACAAATACACATTTTACCTTTTGCACACCAAAACACATTTAATTGCGTGTAAAATGCATACCAACAATTTTACACATTTTTTACACATCAAAACACATTTAACATCCTGGTAGGGTTTTTCGCCATCCGGCTTGGCGAGATCTACGGACAGCATTACCAGGTTGTCCGGAAGCTCGGTTATGGAGCGTTTTCTACGGTTTGGTTCGCGGAAGACCTGAGGTATTTGGTTTGAAATGCTTTCTGACGTCTAGAGACCGCAAAGCAGTTGCACTGAAAGTACTGGCCCGTGATGCCAGTAGACACGAACTCGACATAATGCAACAAATAAAAGCGTCAGCAAGTTCGGCAAAGTATACGAAATACATTGTCCAACTTTTTGAGAGTTTCGAGCACTCTAATTACCTGTGCCTTGTTATGGAGCTCATGTCTCAAGACCTGACTCGCTTCTTGGAAGGATACAGAGATGAGCTGAAAGGTCCTTACATACCGGTGGTGAAAAAACTGTAACGACAGATTCTGGAGGCACTAAATTTCATTCATGAGTCTGGCATAGTCCATAATGGTTAGCAATGTTTCTGTTCTTCCGATGACTCTAGATTTTCACCCCGGAAATTTCCTCATCTCTAGGAGTTCTGGTTATGATACCATACGAGATATTATGGAGGCAGAAAGCTCTCGTGGAATCCATTATGATAAAGACGACTTCGAAGAATACGACCACGACGATGGAACTAAGATTATAATCTATCCATCCCAACCAGCTGTCAATTTTCGACCAGGCGATTCATTTTCCATAGATGACATCTCAGTCAAAATCGCAGACGTCGGGAAGGGTAAAGATCTCACTCACATAATTTTCTAATTCAACAGCAAGCTATATCGATCAAGACGAGGAAAGTCGAAGTAGACTTGGTTATGGCGCTAGATTTGTTGCAGCACCAGAACAACTTCTGGGTGGTCCGTGGGATTTCAGAGCAGACATTTGGAGCCTGGGAGCATCAGTGAGAAACCGGTCGAAGCGTCGGCTTACAAGATTAGATATTCCAACTTCTCACCTTCGACCCATTTGTGGCGACATGCAGTTCAACAGCGGATATTGTCTGTGATCTTATTACAGTCTGTGGTCCGCCACCGGAGTATCTGCTGGGCAAGTCACTCGCTATCAAGGAAGCGTTACAAAGCCGATCTTGTACCTTTTCTGATCAGAAATTTGAAGTGATTCTTCAATTAGGGAAGCAAAAGCCTTTCGCCCCTTATAGTTATTCCCTTCCACTTCTGATTTTTGAAGCCCTTCCTCATCTTTCGGGGTCAATGAATCGCACGATTTCCGATTTTTTGAGTTCGATGTTGCAAGTGGATCCAGCAGAGAGATGTTCACTTGCCGAATTAAAGTCGCACCGATGGTGGCACGACTCAGATCCCAGCTCTCCATGTCATTATCCCTGCATCTGTTTCGGTGGCAGTCAAGTCGATAAAGTTGAGAAGGTCGACTAATTCTCAACCATCCATACTTTATACATGATTTACATGTCTGTAGTCAATGCTACTAGATTATTCGAGTGACGTCTATTGACTTCCCTGGCTAAACATATGTTTGAATGTGCTGTGATGATTGAATTACACGTTCGAACTTTCTATTAAAAAATTGGCCCTTCCAAAACATCTCCCACCCAATCTTATTAGGTGATCGGCTCTCCTTCATTTGGTCACAGGAAAATAAGGTTGTAAGGACAAAAATGTCTCAAGTGCAACTTTTGAAATCAACTCTCATCGTCAATCCACGAAGCGATGACCCATACCTTTTAACTTTTCAGGCTTGTCAGTCTGACGTTAATTGCTACCAAAAGTACACACACTCTCCATGTTAACGGTTATTAGCGTACTCGTACACCAATACTTCAATAGTATCCTACACCTCTTCTCAGAGTTTCCAAAGGACTTGTATCCAATCCAATTGAACTTCCTCCCTTAGCTTCACCCACAAACACCTCTGTCTCAAGACCCAACTTATCCACAACCCTCCGACTAACCGCATTCGTCAACCCATCCATCTGTCCACCAACCCCAGACGCAACACCTTCACCCACCCCATTCTGCGCAGTCCACTTGGCCACAAAATCGACCTCAGGAAACGAACTTGTATTCGGCATAATCCTAGAAACACTCCATCCCACAACAGCAACACACCAAACCAACACAAAACTCCCCAGAACAATATAACTTATCAACGCACCCTTTGCAATTTGCAGCGTATAGACTAATTTTGCAATAGCTTGTGGTCCAGAATTAGCATATTCTTCTTGTTGGGAAGAAGCAGAGACAATTGCATATGCCATTAAATTTCGTAATTGGTGGAAACCGTCGGAAGGACCTGCTCCTGCATATGCGAAATCTGCGGCTAGGGAGATGGCGAGTGCTTGTGTGACTGTTGTTTCTGAACCGACATCTGGATTTCCTTCTTCAAGCACTTGGATTAATGTTGATTGGATTAATGGTGCTGAGAACGCAATAAAGTAATCGGATAAATTGACGGGATACGCAACAGGTTTTGATATATTGTGTAAAGAGAGGATAGTTGCATTGTCGATACTGTAAGCTGTTGTCGCATAAGCTTCTGATAGGGTCATTATTGTAGAATATTGCATGGTAGGTAATCCAGGAGTACAATTCGTTGAGAAAAATCCCGTCGGATCACAAATGGAAATTCCTCCCAAAATATTCGAGACTGGAGGTTCTGTTCCTGGTCCTGTATCCGGAGTCTGTATTGGAAGAGACTGAGAAATAGGGGCCTGGGCAACACACATAACAAGGGATATATTGACAACAAAATTGGTTGAAAATGCTTGACAGATCCTTCCGTCGGTAGGCCACTCTCCACTGAACGGTTGAAAATCAAGTTGATATCCATATCCATTGTAGGTCATGTAACACAAGGTCGTTGAAGCACCGAATTCTTTTGTCAAGTTTGCTTCGTAAGCTGTCCAATTGAGGTAACCGGCTTCAAACCCCTGGAATGCCGAGGTACTACCAGCTGGAACATCAGGGATATATTGTCGTTTCTGTTTTGGTTTGAATTTAGGTTTTCTCAAGCCACCGAGACCACCATCTGACGGATCTCCAAGCAATTCTCCCAAGCCAGCATCGTCAAGTAATTGTGTCAATTCCGATGAATTCATGCCAGAAAGTATTCCAAGTATCTCAGTTTGATTCAATCCCGTCAAACTTTCCAAACTGGAAATCTCCGCCGGTGTCAATCCATCAAACAAATTTGTTAAATTCGTGTCTCCACCTCCACTTCCACCACCATTCCCAGGTGTACTTCCCCCTGAATTAGAAGGCTGATTAACACCAGGAAACGTTCCAATGATACTCCCTAAAAGTCCATCATCTCCAGAACTCAATCCGTTCTGAACAAGAGGGCAAAGTTGTTGAGCGGCAGTATTATTCCCAGCCAAAGCGGTACAAGTATTATTAATAATGTCCAATCCACCAGGTAAAAAGTAACTGAAACAGCCATTTACACCTTGTCCTCCTCCACCGCTACCAGAAGGATCACATGTAGAAGGAGCAGGAAGACCCCATACTTGTGTAGTATCCTGCAAGAATCCTGAGAAATGGAAAGCGGGGACTACAAAGGTGGGATCTGTGGAGCCAAAGGGACCGAGGCCGGAAGTGCCGTTTGCAATTGAGATCAGGACGGGGAAGGAGGTGGGTATTGTGAGGGAGGAGAGGAGGATGAAGGAGGATGTGAAGACTAGGAGGTAGATTATGAGGCGCTGTGCCATCCATAATCTTGTGGAGAAGTGGCTTAGTGTTGAGAGGAGCAGGAATAGACGACCCCAGAGGGGAGTTGCTCTTGAAAGACCTAGGAAGGTGGTGAATTTTGTTCCTGTTGTAGCGAGTGCCCAACGTAACTTCCGTTAGACAAGTACAGAGAGAAGGTTGGTACCATTTCGGATGCAGAAATAGCCAATTCACCGAATAGGGCAGTAGTAACATTGGTCAAAATCTGCAACACTAGAACTGTCTTTCCAGGATCCTCAAACAACAATCGTGTATTGGCATGTTCACCACCCGTGGCATTCCAGGCAAAAATAATTGTGAAGACAAAGAACACAATCGCCCAAAAGAGTAATATCCAAGTTAACAAATGTCTCCTCCAAATTGGAAGAATTTGCATTCCTCCTCCATAATCTGGTGGAGGCTCACTTCCGTCTCGTCCTCGAAGTGCAAGTGGTGCTGTTACATGCTGCACTTGAACTTGCGGCGATTTTGGCTCATAGTCGCGTGTTTGGTCGTAGCCTCCTTGATATTCAGGAGTTTGCTGGATTTCCTCTTCGAGTTTAGTGGGCGATTCAGGCACGTAACGATGATACGCATATTGATCGTGTGCATTCTGAGGAGGTATGAATGTTGAGCCTGAGGAACGAATGGTGTCTCTGTTAGAAAGTGGTTGTCGAACTTGTAGTGTATCGTTCATGGGATCTGGAGAATAAGCACCGGGTGATGGAGGAGGTGCCGCTAAGTACGGGTACTTAGGATCGTAAGAACTTGAGGGCGGAGCTTTTCGAGTTACGAGCCGTTCAGTCATTTTCGCTGTCTCTTCGGATTGGTGAAGAAGAGTCTGGTGTAGTGTAATTGATGTGATGAGA
>Ga0335073_10011899_pt1 | contig 12228 bp, 9 predicted proteins | sample Lox_Sample_22_FD_207093 | JGI IMG/M metagenome (GOLD analysis project Ga0335073, IMG submission 207093) | Soil microbial communities from Loxahatchee National Wildlife Refuge, Florida, United States - Lox_Sample_2.2 | ecosystem: Environmental > Terrestrial > Soil > Wetlands | place: USA: Florida... | reverse complement strand
CGAATCCGCCCAGGTTCAGGTACAGCTGGCCGTCGTCAAAATGCTTGGCCACGCGATGGGCCCAGTGGATGGCGAGAGTGGTCTTGCCGACGCCGGCCATCCCGTCGATCGCGCCGATGACGACCGAGCCTGAGGTTTCATCACCCAGCTGGAGCAGCCCCGACAGCTGCGAGAGCTCTGGCTCGCGGCCTGCGAACGCGGGCAGGTCGGCAGGCAGCTGCGCTGGAGGCACCAGTGGCACCGGGCCGCCGGCGGAGCCGCGCGATGGCCAGGCGGGTCCCGGCGTGGCCGCTGGGCCGGCCGGTGCCCGGGCGGCAGCCGCCGGGAATTCCTGCCGGAGTACCTTGCTCTGCGCGGCGCGCATCTCCGCGCCCGGATCTACCCCGAGCTCGTCACGGAGCCGCTCCCGGACGACTTGATAGTGCGACAGTGCCAGCGCCTGCTGTCCGGTCGCGGCCAGTACGAGCATCAAGTGGGCGTGCAGTGATTCGTTCAAGGGTTCGCTGAGTGCCGCCTGCCTGAGCAGCGGAAGTATCCGCGGCGCCTGCTCGCTGGCCAGGGCGGCGTCAGCCGCCCTGGCCAGCGCGGCGAGGTACTCCTGGTCCACCGCCGTGAAGTAGTCCCGGTTCTGGCCCCGGAGGCTCAGGTCCTCGCCGCACGCTCCCCGCCTCAGGGCCAGGGCCTTCAGGAGAAGATCGAGAGCGTCCGCCGGACGGCCTTCCGCGACGGCCAGCCCCGCGTCCTTCACCATACGGCGGAAGGCGATCAGGTCCGACGTGGTCTCATCGGCGGCGAGCCGGTATGCGCCGCCGTGCCTGCTCAGCCAGCGTCCGCTCGCTCTGGCTTCGAGGCCCGGCTCGAGCAGCCGCCGAATGGCGCCGATGTGCTTGTGGATGGTATTGACCGCACTGCCCGGCGGGTCCTGCCCCCAGAGCAGTTCAACCATGTCCTCGACGGAGACGAGCTGATTGGCTCTCACCAGAAGCAACGCAAGAATGGCGCGCTGCTGGCTCGAGCCTATGTCCAGCTCGGCCGGGCTGCGCCACGCTCGCACCGGGCCGAGCAGGCTGAACTGGACGTTCACCTGGTACCACGTACTCCCGCGTCGGCGGAAAACCCGTCATGGCGACTGTGCCATAACCGCGACGTCAGGAAAACATCGCCGAATAGCGGCTTTCTGCTGCACTATTGCCCATTCCGCCGGGGAATGCCGCATTCTCGCTGAATTATATCTTGATCCTGCTGAATCTGAGCTGGCGGGCGTCCGGGCCGGGCGGAGGTTCTGGGTGCGGACCGGGATCCGGCAGCCGGATCCGCCGTGCAGGTTGATGTCACGTGGAAACCCTTCCCCGGCTCGACAGGGGCGTGATGGTAACGATGATGGGAAGGGGGCGGCCTCTGGAAGGGCAAGGACGTAATACGACATGACCGCGAAGCTTCCGCTGGACGACATCCGGGTCATCGATCTGACCGTCGCGAGGGCCGGCCCGACCTGTGTCCGGCAGCTCGCGGACTGGGGTGCCGACGTCGTCCGCGTCGAGCGGCCCGCGGACCCGGCCGCGCCGGACCTGACCGGAGGCAGCCGTCATAGCGCCGACTTCCAGCATCTGCACCGCAACAAGCGGTCGCTGTCGCTCAACCTCAAGGCCCCGGCGGCGCACGAGGTCCTGATGCGCCTGGTCGACGTCAGCGACGTGCTGATCGAGAACATGCGCCCGCCGGTCAAGTACCGGCTGGGCTTCGACTACGAAACCGTGCACGCACGGAACCCGCGTCTGGTCTACGGCTCGATCTCCGGCTTCGGCCAGGACGGCCCGTACGCGGGCAGGGGCGGCGTGGATCAGATCGCCCAGGGGATGGGCGGCCTCATGAGCGTGACCGGGCTGCCGGGCAGCGAGCCGACCCGGGCCGGTATCCCCGTGTCCGACCTGTCCGCCGGGCTGTATCTCGCGATCGGCGTGCTGGTCGCGCTGCATGACCGGGAGCGGACCGGGAGCGGAAGGTGGGTACAGACCTCGCTGCTGGAATCTATGATCGCGATGATGGACTTTCAGGCGGCGCGCTGGACGATCGACCACGACGTGCCGACGCCGGCCGGGAACCACCACCCGCAGAGCGTGCCGATGGGGTGCTTTCGCACCGCGGACGGCTACGTCAACATCGGCGGCGCCGACGGGCGACTGCTGCGGAGCCTGTGCGAGGTCGTCGGCTTGCCGTGGATCCCCGCCGACCCGCGGTTCGACTCACTGGGCAAGCGGTCGCGGAACCGCGCCGAACTCAACGCGCTGCTGGCCGAGCGGCTCGCGGCCCGGCCCACTGCCGCCTGGGTCGAAGCGTTCAACCAGGCCGGGGTGCCGTGTGGACCGGTCTACACGATGGACGAGGTATTCGCCGATCCGCAAGTGCGTCACCTGGCGATGACGGAGCCGGTGGAGCATCCGGCCCTGGGCCGGCTGGACATCGTCCGCAACGCCGTCCGGATGACCGATACGCCGCCAACCGTCCGGGCGCCAAGTCCCGACCCGGGCGACCACACCAGCGAGGTGCTCGGCGAGCTTGGCTACCCGTCCGCGGAGATCGCCCGGCTCCGCGCCGACGGGATGATCTGAACTCGGGCGCGGCACCGGCGACCGGAGAGGACCCGGCATGACGTCATCGACTTCGCCCGCACGGCGTGCGACGGGCACCGACAAGCTGCTCGTCGAGGTGTCCGGCAAGATCGCCCTGGTGACCATCAACAACCCGCAGAAGCGGAACGCGCTGTCGCGCGACATCCGCGAGGCGCTGCCGGGCGTGCTCACGGCGCTGGACGCCGACCCGGACGTCCGCGTGCTCGTGGTCACCGGCGCCGGGAACAAGGCGTTCGCCTCTGGCGCCGACATCTCCGAGTTCGCCGCGCTGCGCACCACGCCCGCGGCCAGGGCGGAGTACGACCGCGGTCAGGCCGCGCTGACCGCGGCGTGGGCAAGCGTCGGCAAGCCGGTCATCGCCATGATCCGCGGATTCTGCATGGGCGGCGGCCTGCTGACCGCGCTGCACGCGGACATCCGCATCGCCGCCGACGACAGCCAGTTCGGCATTCCGGCGGCGCGGCTGGGACTCGGCTACGGGTTCGGCGGCGTGACCACCCTGCTGAGCCTGGTCACTCCCGCCCGGGCGGCGGAGATCTTGTTTTCCGCGCGGCGTTTCTCCGCGGCCGAGGCCCTGCAGATGGGACTCGTCAACCGCGTTGTGGATCCCGGTGACCTGCGCGAAGAGGTCATGAGCCTCGCGGCCGGCATCGCCGCCAACGCCCCGCTGACCGTTGCGGCAGCCAAGGCCGCGATCCGGGAGGCGGCCAGGCCGCCGCAGTCACATGACCTCGCCCGGGTCGAGGCGATGATCGAGGCCTGCTTCCGGTCCGAGGACTACCAGGAAGGCCAGCGCGCGTTCGCGGAGAAGCGGCCGCCGGTATTCACCGGGCAGTAAGCGGACCGCACCGGCATCACCGCCGCGGGCGGACGGCATTCGTGATCAAGCCAGGAGCCTGGGACGATGCTGATGTGAGCGAGCGTCCGGGTGCTGAGTCAAGCGCCGTCGAGGGTGTCGGGGGCCAGGTCGCGGCGGGGTTTCAGGCCGCGGCGGCTGGGGACTGGCGCGCCGCGCACGATGCTTTTTCCGCCGTCCTTGAGGTCGCTGAAGTACCCGAGGCGCTTTTCGGTTTGGCGAACGTACTGTTCTGGCTAGGCGACCTGGCGGGCACGATCGCGAACTGCGAGAAGGCATATGCCGGCTTTCGCCGCCGCGGCGACGCGATGCTCGCCGCCGGCGCCGCTCTTGCGCTGGTGGGCTACAACAAGGGATACCTGGGCAATACGGCTGCGGCTCGCGGATGGCTGTCACGTGCGGCACGGATCATCGAGAACGAGGTTCCGCAGTTGCGCGGGGAACTCCTGGGGGCCACCGCGTATGTGACGGATGACCCGGTGAAGAGTGAGGCGCTGGCGCGGCAGGCGGCCGAGATCGGGCGGGCGAACGGCAATTCCGACCTGGAGTTGATGGCGATGCACGCCGTCGGGCAGGCCCTGGTGCAGCAGGGCCGGACCGAGGAAGGCATGTCGCTTCTTGATGAGGCGATGGCCGGCGTGATCGGCGGTGAGGGCCGCGATCCGCTGACGGTGGCGCAGATGAGCTGCATGACGATGGTGGTGTGCGGCAGCTGTTTCGATCTGGAGCGCGCGACTCAGTGGGTACGGTCGCTCGAGCGTTTCATCGACCGGTACGGATGCCCGTTCTTGTACGCGGAGTGCCGCACCTATTACGGCCGGGTCTTGTTCGAAAACGGTGACTGGGGCGCCGCTGAGGTATTTCTCGCCGAGGCAATCTCGATGTCGCGGGGTGTCTTCCAGGCGCCGCACGCGTTCGCGGCCGGGACGCTCGCCGAGCTCAGGCTCGCGCAGGGACGGGTCGAGGACGCGGCCAGGGTGCTGCGCGGCGTTGAGGGGCGCGAGGAGGCCGCTGCGGCGGCTGCCTCGATGCTCCTTCAGCAGGGCGAGCCGTCGGCGGCGGCGGCGGTGCTCCGCAGGCGGCTCGCCGCGACCAGCCCGGACCGGCTCGATGTCGCGGCAGTGATCGAACTGCTCGGCGAGGCGGAGATCGCGCTGCGCGACAGCGGTGCGGCCATCCAGAGGGGACGTGCCCTTATCGCGCTCGGCGCCGTCAACCGCTGCGACCTCATCGTCGCGCACGGCGAGCGCCTGCTCGGGCACGCGCTCGCGGCAACCGATGTCCCAGCCGCGTGCGCGCACCTGGAAACGGCGCTCGCGGCGTTCGTCGATGCCGGGATTCCCTATCGTGCCGCGCAGACGCGGCTGTTGCTCGCCCAGGTGCTCGCGAGCGGCGAGCGTGAGGTGGCCGGAGCCGAGGCGCGGGCGGCGTTCTCGGTGTTTGAGGATCTCGGGGCTGGCCGCGACGCAGACGCCGCCGCCGCGCTGATGCGCGACCTCGGCGTGAAGGCGGCAAGGACTGGGCCGAAGAACGTCGGGCGGCTGACCAGGCGTGAGCAGGAAGTGCTCGCTCTGCTCGGTGAAGGGCTGTCCAATCCCGAGATCGCCGGGCGTCTGTTCGTCTCACGCAAGACGGTCGAGCACCACGTGGCGAGCATCTTGTCCAAGCTCGGCCTGCGCGGGCGGGCCGAGGCCGCGGCGCTCGTCGCACGAGGTACTTCAAGGAATCGGCCATAGATAGGTGAGTTCGCCGATGCTCCGCCGCGGGGCGGAGGTCATCGTTGGCCTCATGGCGATACAAGCGCTTCAGCACCGCGGCCGGTACGTGCAGGCCGATGGGGTCGACATCTATTGCGTCGAGGCGGGTGAGGGCGAGCCGCTGCTCCTGCTGGACAACGCGATGGTCTCGACCAACCCGATCTGGGGGTCTGTTCCCGTTGCCTACGCCGCTTTCCTGGGAACGCTGGCGGAACACTTCCGGGTGATCGCGCCGGACACGCGAGGATCCGGGAAAAGCGTTCACCCTGGCGGCCCGATCCCCGCCGTCCTGCTGGCCGACGACATCGCTGCCCTCATCGATGCTCTCGACCTGGATCGGCCGTTTATCTGCGGCTTCAGTGACGGTGGGGAGACCGCAACGCTCGTGGGAATCCGGCATCCCGGGTCAGTGCGCGCGATCGTGAACCACGGAGGATATGACCTGTTCAACCCAGACCCGCAAGCACCCGCCATCGCCATGACGCGGCAGATGCTCGGCGGCAGCATTGACGCCACCCAGGCAGACCCGGAACTGAGCGCGAGCCGTTCCCCGGAGCTGCAGGCGATGTTCGGGCTGATGAAAGCAGACCACGACAGCGCGCAGGGCGCCGGTCACTGGAAGACCGTCATCGCTCAGACCTTCGGCCGGATCACCCAGCCGCACGGCTACACCTTCGAAAACATGCGCGCGATAACCGTGCCGACACTCATCCTCACCGGCGACAGGGATCCGTTCTGCAGCGTCGCGGAGGGGACGGCCGCCTATCGCGCGCTACCGGCCGGTGAGCTCGCGGTGCTGCCGGGCACCGGGCACCTGATCACTCCCGCCGCCGCGCAGACCACGATCGAGTTCTTCAAGCGCCTTTGACCGCTGGACGGCTACCTCAGGTCGGGCAAGCAGGGTGGCCCGGGGCGGGGAGCGGATTCGTTCGGGATCAATGGGCTTTTGAGCGGGGCGGCGGGTCAGGGGGTTACGGCGGGGTCGGGTCAGTCCCAGCGGCGGAAGCCGCCTTCGGTGTTGATGACCTGGCCGGTGACCCAGGCGGCCTCGTCGGTGACCAGCCAGGCGATCAGGCGGGCGGGGTCGTCGGGGGTGCCCCAGCGGCCCTGGGGGAAGTGGCGGCGGACCGACTCGTGGGCGTCGGGCGGGGCGTAGCCGGTGTCGACCGGGCCGGGGTTGACCGCATTCAGCGTGATCGCCTGGCCGGCGAGCTGGTCGGCCAGGGTGCGGGTGACGGAGGCGAGGGCGCCCTTGCTCGCGGCGTAGGCGACCTCGGGGGTCATCGGGCCGAGGTCCTGCCCGGAGGTCATGAAGATGATCCGGCCGCCGGGACGGCCGTCGTGCCGGACGGCGAAGGCCTGGGCCATCAGGATGCTCGAGCGGGCGTTGGCGGCCCAGTGCGTGTCGAGCATGGCGGCGGTCAGCGTGCCGAGGGGGCCGTCATCGCCGCTGCGGGCGTGGTTGCAGACGAGGATGTCCAGGGCGCCGAAGACCGCCGCGGCCGAGTCGATGAGGGCGTCGGGCGCGGCCGGGTCGGTCAGGTCGGCCTCCTGGTGCTCGATGCGGGCGCCCGGGTCGGCCAGGGCCTCGGTCACCCCGCCGATCACCGCCTGGAGGCCGCCAGGATCGGCGCCCCACGGCTGGTCGCGGTCGTGCGGGGCGTAGTGATGCAGGAACAAGCTGGCGCCCAGGGCGGCCAGCCTGCGGGCGATGGCGTAACCGATGCCCGCGCGCCGGCTCACCCCGGTCACCACCGCGACCCGGCCGCGCAGCGGGAGCGGGTCCCTGCGGAGCTGGGCGAGGGAGGGTTCGGCGGTGCTCATGGCTTCCAGTTTCCTGGAAAAAGCCGGCTCCCGGTCGGGGATTGACTGTCCAGCGCCGTTTTGCTATTAGCATCAACCCGTGCTTTCTGGTGATCCCGTCCGGGGGTTGAGATGAGCGGTGACTGGCCGAGTGGCTGGTACAGCGATGAGCCGGAGCAGCCCGGCGCCGCTGGCCAGCGGCCGAGCTATACGCCGGGTTCGCCGGGCCAGGGTTCGGCGGGGCAGGGTTCGGCGGGGCGGGGTTCGGCAGGGCAGGGCTCGCCGGGTCGGGGCTCGGCGGGGCGGACGGCGTGGCCCGCTCAGCCGCCTTCGGGCTCCTGGTCGGCCAGCCCGGCCAGCCCGGGCGGGCCGGGGCGGGTGCGGCGCCGCGGGTGGCGGGCGTGGGCCCGGCCCAAGCGCATCCTGGGCATCCTGGCCTGCCTGGTCGTGCTGATCGTGGTGGCCGGCGTGGTCGAGTACTTCAACGTGAGCTCCAAGCTGACCAAGACCGACGTGCTGGTGCCGACGTCGCTCACCTCGGCCGGGACGAACTGGCTGATCACGGGCTCCGACAGCCGCGCCGGGCTGAACCGGCAGGAGGAGAACCAGCTGGCCCTGGGGCATGACATCGCGGGCAGCCGTTCGGACACGATCATGCTGCTGCACCTGCCGGCCAACGGGACCCGCCCGACGCTGGTCAGCCTGCCGCGGGACTCCTACGTGCCGATCCCGGGGTACGGCTACAACAAGCTCAACGCCGCCTACGACTTCGGCGGCCCGAAGCTGCTGATCAAGACGGTGCAGAACGTCACCGGCCTGCCCATCAACCATTACATGGGCATCGGCTTCGGCGGGCTGGTCACCGTGGTCAACGACGTCGGCGGCGTGCAGATGTGCCTGAAGGCGCCGATGAAGGACCCGAAGGCCGGCCTCAACCTCAAGGCGGGCTGCCAGACGCTCAACGGCGACCAGGCGCTCGGCTTCGTGCGCACCCGCGCGTTCAGCGAGGGCGACCTGCAGCGCGAGCAGGACCAGCGGGTCCTGCTCAAGGGCATCCTGTCCAAGATGACCTCGGCCGGGACGCTGGCCAACCCGCTCGCGATCATCCCCGCGGCCAACGGCGCGGCGGCCGCCATCACGGTGGACCAGGGCACCGGTCTTTCCTCGCTGATCTCCGTGGCCTTCGCGCTGCGGAATCCGGTGACGACGACGGTACCGTTCGGTCAGTTCGCGAACACGAGCGTCGGGTCGGTCGTCGAGTGGAACATCGCGGCGGCCAAGCAGTTCTTCTACGACCTGGCCCACGATCAGCCGCTGCCGAAGGACCTCGTCACGGGTTCGTCCGTCCAGGGCACGGTCTAGCGTTCCGGCGTCCTGGCGGCCCAGCGTTCGGCCGCCGGGTGAATGCAGGTGGGGATGCTGGGTACAAGTCGAGTAAGTCAGTCCGTATCGGGGCATGTAATCATGTACGTGAGCCTGCACGGGATTGACGCGGTACCTGCCGTGTTTGGTTCGTTCGCTGCGGTACGGTACGGATCCCCTGGAAGATCCGCCGCCCGCAGCCGGAGGTCAGATGGACGATCGCAAGGTCCCTCGGCCGGACGGGGACGAGGGGCCCGCTCTAAACGTTGCTGAGGGGGCCGTTCTCAACGGCGCCAGAGAACCGCACGGCGCCGGGCAGCCGCACGGAGCCGGGCAGCCGCACGGCGCCGGGCAGCCGCACGGCGCCGGGCAGCCGCACGGGCTGTCCGCGCGCGAGGTGGAGGTCATGTCGCTCATCGCGGACGGGCAGACCAACGGGGAGATCGCCGCTCACCTGTTCCTGGCCGAGAAAACCGTGAAGAACCACGTCAGGCGGATCTACTCCAAGCTGGGGGTCGGCTCGCGGCCCGCCGCCATAGCCTACTGGCGCGAGGCCGCCGGCCCCGCGCACCGGTAACCCCGGCCCGGCCGCCGCAGGCCTTGTGGGCTTGTCCTTCGTAAGTGCCTGTCCTTGCGGGCCTGCCCGTGCTTGCGGGCCTGCCCGTGCTTGCGGGCCTGCTACCAGGGCACGGAGGCCATCTCCAGGGGGCATTCAGGTTATCCTCAGCGTGGCAGGCGACAATATAGAGCTATGGAAACGCTGACCGATGCGCGCCAGCGACCGGATGCCAGGTTGCTCGTCGTCGAGGACGAGCCCAACATCCTGGAGTTGCTGTCCGCGAGCCTGCGCTACGCGGGTTTCGACGTCGTCACGGCGGCAGCCGGAACCGAGGCGGTGCAGGCCGCTCAGCGCCACCGGCCCGACCTGATCGTGCTCGACGTGATGCTGCCCGACATGGACGGATTCGACGTCATCAGGCGGCTACGCGGCGGCGGTGCCCGCATCCCGGTCGTCTTCCTGACCGCCAGGGATGCTACCGAGGACAAGATCCGCGGCCTCACGCTGGGCGGTGACGACTACGTCACCAAGCCGTTCAGCCTGGAAGAAGTGATCGCCCGGATCCGCGCCGTGCTCCGGCGGACTCGCGGGGACGGTGTCGAGCCGACGCCCAGGCTCACCTTCGCCGACCTCGAGCTCGACGAGGAAAGCCACGAGGTGTGGCGGTCCGGAGAGCAGATCCAGCTCTCCCCCACCGAGTTCAAGCTGCTCCGGTACTTCATGAGCAACGCGAACCGGGTGCTGTCCAAGATGCAGATCCTCGACCACGTCTGGGACTATGACTTCCGCGGTGACACCGGCATCGTCGAGTCGTACGTGTCCGTGCTGCGGCGCAAAGTGGACACCAAGGAGCCGCGGCTGATCCACACCCTCCGGGGCGTGGGGTACGTTCTGCGCCTTCCTTCTTAAGTGTGCCTTCGGTCATGACAGCGCAGGGAGCGGATAGCCAGGAGGGCGCCAACCCGGCGACCCGGTCATGGCAGGCTGCGCAGCGGCTGTCCAGCCGCACCTCGTTGCGGACCAAACTGATCGCGACACTGATCACCCTGGTGATCTGCGCTCTCTTGGCGATAAGTTGCGCGGGCATCTCGATCCTGCGCAGCTACCTGCTCGGCCAGACGGACGCGTCGCTCAGAAGCCTCCAGACGCCGGCGGCGCGTGCCGTGACCGACTGGCTGAACGGCAACGCCTGCGGGAACAGCGGCAGTTTCCTCTCCGATTCGGGTAACCCGGTCTGGTGGATCCCGTCCGGCGGCAGCATCCAGCAGATCGTGCAGCCGGCCATCCCGGGGGTCAGCACGACGTGCAACAGCGGTGGCGGCGGTCCGTCTCCGTCGGCGATAGCCGCCGTACAGTCGGAACTCGTCGCGAATCCCGGCCTGACGGTCACGGTCCCCGGCCAGGCCCGCGGCGACCGGTGGCGGCTGATCAGCTACAACGAACCCGTCAACAACGGCACCAGCGGCACCATGATCATCGGGACGGACGTCAGCAGCGTCTACAACACCATCCAGCAACTGGCGGGCGTGGACCTGATCGTCAGCATCGCGATCGTGTTCGTGCTGCTGATCGCCGGGATCGCGATGGTCCGGGCTAACCTGCGGCCCCTGGTGGAAATCGAGGAGACCGCGGAGGAGATCGCGGCCGGGCACCTGAACCGGCGGGTGCCCGAGCACGATCCGCGGACCGAGATCGGCCGCCTCGGCCGGTCGCTGAACATGATGCTGAGCCAGATCGAGGCCGCCTTCCACGCGCGGGAGAAATCGGAGGCGGCCGCGCACCAGTCAGAGGAGCGGATGCGGCGTTTCATCGCCGACGCCAGCCACGAGCTGCGTACGCCGCTGACCGCGATCCGCGGCTTCGCCGAGTACTACCGCCAGCGCGGCGGGCTCATCGCGCACTGGGACGAGGCGGCCGCCCCTCAGGATTCGGGGGCGGTCGCGCCTGGGGCGGAGGCTGGCGAGGCTGGTGGGTCTCGCGGGTCTGATAGGGCTGATAGGGCTGGTGGGGCTGGCCGGGCTGGCCGGGCTGGCACGCTGGCGATGGACGGCGGGCTCACGCCCGACGACCTGGACCGGATCATGCACCGGGTGGAGAAGGAAGCGGCCCGGATGGGCCTGCTCGTGGAGGACCTGCTGCTGCTGGCCCGGCTGGACCAGCAGCGGCCGCTGGCCAGGCAGCCCATCGACCTGCTCTCGCTGGCCGCCGACGCGGTGCACGACACCCGGCTGCTCGCCCCGTCCAGGACCATCCGCCTGTCGGTCCAGCCCGGCGCCGCGTTCCTGGTCATCGGCGACGAGCCGCGGCTGCGGCAGGTCATCGGGAACCTGATGAGCAATGCGCTTACCCACACCCCCGACGGCTCGCCGATCGAGGTGTCGATCGGGTCGGGGACGCTCGACCCCCGGGTCCCCGATTCGGCTCCGGCCGTGATCCTGGACGTCACCGACCACGGGCCCGGCATGACCAAGGAACAGGCCCAGCGCGTGTTCGAGCGGTTCTACCGCGCCGATCAGGCCAGGGCGCGTGCCACCGGCGGCAGCGGGCTGGGCCTGGCCATCGTCAGCGCGCTCGTCGTCGCGCACGGCGGTGTCGCCTCGGTGCGGACCGCGCCCGGCCGCGGCGCGACGTTCCGGATCGCCCTGCCGCTCGCCCCCGAGGCGCTAGGCGGGATGGCCGGGGACGACGATCCCGACCTCGACGAGCTTGGCGATTCCGATGATCCGGTTAGTTCCGATGAGCCTGGTGGTTCTGGCGGGTCTGGCGGGGCTAGCTGGGGTGGCGAGGCGGGCGATGCCAGTGTGACGTACGGGACCACGGCTGGGGGTCAGGCTGAGGGAGCGGGGATCCCAGCGGAGGCGGGCCGGGCCGGCAAGGCGGGCCAGGGCGATGAGGCGGGCCAGGGCGATGAGGCGGGCCAGGGCGATGAGGCGGGCCGGGCTGACGGGGTACAGCGTGCTGACGAGGCACGGGGGGCTGATGAGGCGGGCCGTGGGGATGAGGCGCGGCAGGAAACGGGATGGGGCGGACGATCGCATCCGGCTTAGGTCGTGGTGATCAATCCTCCGGCAGCCCGGGAGGGGTGTCATCCTCGCGATGTTGCTTATGGGTGCTGTGATGCCCAGGCGGAGTCGTGATTCGTTCGGTATGAAAAAGATCTTGGAAGTTTTGGGCTTCGGGGAAGATTTGGTGCACTTTAGTACCTGAAATCCTCCCCTAAGCCCGAATCCTCCACATTAATTTTCGGTTTATCGAATAAAT
>Ga0335073_10011898_pt1 | contig 12228 bp, 6 predicted proteins | sample Lox_Sample_22_FD_207093 | JGI IMG/M metagenome (GOLD analysis project Ga0335073, IMG submission 207093) | Soil microbial communities from Loxahatchee National Wildlife Refuge, Florida, United States - Lox_Sample_2.2 | ecosystem: Environmental > Terrestrial > Soil > Wetlands | place: USA: Florida... | reverse complement strand
TGCTCCAGGCGGCGCAGCGCAAATTGATTGGCCGCATCGTTCCAGGCCGTGCCGGTCGGCCGCACCAGCAGGAATGGATCGAGAAACGCGTCGTCAATAGGACCTTGCAGTCCATGAACTTTGTGCAACCCCGGCCATTTGTCCGATTTCGCCACCATCCAGCGATCGCCGGATTTTTCGAGCACGATCTGCGGGGCTGGCTTAACCTTCAGATCCTGGCCGTCGATTTTGATCTCGCTCGCCTGCGAAGTTTCTCCGAGCGTCAGCCGCGTCAGATTCTTCGTCGTGATCTGATATTGTTTGCCGCCGTCCGACCGCTGTGCGTCCACTTCAGCGCGCTCATAAAGTTTTTCCAGCGCGTTCAGCGTCACCCAGAAACACTGGTTGTAGCGCGTCGTGTACGTCAGAAATTTGATGTGATCGGGGTCCTGACGTCCTTCATCGCCGTATTTTTTCAAAAACGCGTCGAGCTTGGTTTTCACTTCCCGATTCACGCCGTGCTTGGTGTCCGTCGAGATGAAGAAAATGTCGCGGGTGCCCTTCACGGTCCAGTCGCCTTCACTTCCCTCCGACGGAAAGCCTTCTTTCCCCAGTTGCGCCCGCACCCGCAGCGAGGATTCCAACTGGCCGCGATTCGGCACCGGCGCCGAGCCGCGTGGCGCGCCCACCGTCGCCACCTGGTTGTCGCTATCGCCGTCATGCCCGGCGAGCGGCAGATTATAGGCATTCAGCGCCCAGTCGAGAATATTTTCGTAAACGTGCAGCGGGCCGAATTGATAGGGCGGAAATGGCTCCGCGGCGTACATCAAGCGTCCCGGATATGTTCCCGCGCCGACTTCCGCCGCGGCCCAGCGATCCGGATGTTGCAGCGCGATGTGCCACGCCGCCGCCCCGCCGAGCGAAAATCCGCGCAGAAGAATGCGCTCCGGGTCGATCTTGAATCGGCGCTGCATGGCCGCGATGCCTTCGAAAATATCCACCTCGCCGGCCTGATGATTGGCGTTATTGCCGCGACCGTAGCAATCAAGCGTGAGCTGCCCGATATCCGCCGTGTACGCCGTACTCGGAAATTGCGGCGGATTCTTGAAATTGTGAATAAAACTCGCCTCGGTCAAGGTGTTGTTCCGGCCGTGCAGCCATACATACAGGCGATCCGGTTTCGACGCGTCGTAGCCCGCGGGAATCGTGACTCCCATGGGCTGCACGGAACCATCCAGCGCGGAATAATAGCCCAAAACTTTGCGGCCCGGCTCCATCACCCACGGCGAGTGCCCGTCGCGCAACTGGTGCGCGCGCTCGATTCCTTCGTCGAGTACCGAAATATAGGTCGCGACGCCCTGCTCATTCACGAACCCTTGCGGAAATTCGAGCAGCCATTTACCGGCCTTGGCGTAGATATCGACGTCGGCGATTAAATCCTGGTCGACCCTCTTCGCGCGAAGTTCCTTGACGATGGAATCGATCTCGTCGATTTTCGACTGATAGGCGTTTTTCTGCTCGGCCGTCAATTCCGGCGGAGGCGAAGGTGCACCGCGCCCGCCGCGAGGCTGCGCGAGCACGGCGGAACCGGCGGCAAGCAGCAAAATCAGAACGCGATTCATGTCTCAGCCTCTCGCTTCGGCAATCGCCGGCCGGAGACCTGCGCCACCGGCCGTCGGATTAATCGTTCGACAATTTGAACGCGATCAGCTCACCCGGAAATCCCGCGCCGCCAACCGCGAGCACGATGTATTGCTGGCCGTTCAACATATACGTCATGGGCGAGCCGCTTTGCGGCGCCGGAATATAAACCGCGCCCACTTCTTTTCCGGTCATCTTGTCATAAGCGCGCAGCATCGCTCCGCGCACGCCACCCGGCGTGGTGTTGAATCCCGCCTCGCCGCAGATCACCAGAGTCTTGGTGGTCAGCGGACCGAGCAAACCCGGCCGGCCCGTTCGCGGAATGTTCAAACCCTTTAGCGCGGGATTGTTCTTGATGTAATCCGGCGTATCGCCGTGCGCGATCTGCCAGCGGAATTCGCCGGTATCGAGATCGATCGCCGTGATACGGCCGTACGGCGGCTTCAACAGCGGCAGCCCCTCCACCGACAGGCGCGACATGAATCCGCCGCCACGCCCGCCGCGTCCGCCCCGTCCGGCCGACGGGGGCGGAGCCGCGCCCATCGCGCGATGCGGCCGCAGCGCCATTCCGTAGGTTCCCTCAACGTAATTCATGTCCGAAGCTCCCGGCGGCGGTTTCACCAATCCAATGCTCGCCACTACGGTTTCCGAGAAAACATAAACCGTGTGCGTTTCCGGATCGTACGACCCTCCGGGCCAGTTCGTTCCGCCCTGCGATCCCGGCGACATCAAAGTCCCGAGACTTTCCGGCGTGCTCACCGACGGCGGCGTAAACAACGGACCATAGCGGTAATGCGAAATCACCTTCAGCGCTTCCTCGTGCAATTGCGGCGTGAAATCGATCAGCTTGTCCGGAGTCACGCCCTGGTTATCGTAAGCCGGCGGCTTGCTGGGGATCCGCTGCGTCGGCGAATACCACTCGCCCGGGGTGTCGCCTTGGGGAACCGGCGTTTCCTCGATTGGCCACACCGGTTTGCCGTTGGTGCGGTCGAGAACGTACAGGAAACTCTGTTTAGTGGGCTGCGCCAGAGCCTTGATCTTGCGGCCGTCGACCACAATGTCGGCGAGAATCGGCGCACAGGGAATGTCCATATCCCACAGCCCGTGATGCACCAGCTGATAGTTCCACTTGCGTTTCCCCGTTTCGAGATCGACGGCGACAATCGTTTCGCCGAACAAACCGGGCCCGGGACGGTGCCCGCCATAATAATCGCCGGTGGGAAGCTCCACTGGCAGATAAACCGTGTTCAATTCCGGATCGACCGAAATCTGTCCCCATACACCCGCGTTTCCGGTGTACGACCAGGAATCGTTTTGCCACGTATCGATGCCGAATTCGCCGGGACGCGGAATGGTGTGGAAAATCCACAGTCGTTTGCCGGTGCGCACGTCGAAGCCGCGCACGTAACCCTTTTCATTGCGTTTGCTGGGGGGCGCGCCGCCGTCCATGAACGCCGCGCCGACGATCACCACATTTTTCGCCACGGTCGGGGTCGAATGCAGCCCGATCTCGGCCTTTTCCAGGTCCATCTGCTGATCGTCATCCTGCTTCAGATCGACCACGCCATCGTGTCCGAAGCCGGGCACCGGAATGCCGGTTTTGGCATCGAGCGCGATCAGCCGATAGCCGGTGGTAACGTAAAGGATGCGTTCCTCTTTCCCATCTGTCCAATAGGCGACGCCGTGACCGGAAAGCTGCCGCGGAGCGTGCAGCGCCCGCTCGCCTTCATTTTCGCTGTGCATCCAGATGAGTTCGCCGGTAGACGCATCGAGGCAGACCACGTCGCGGCGCGATCCGGCGGTGACGTAAAGCCGGCCGTTGACGAACAGCGGCGTCCCTTCATATTGATATTCCGGATGAGGCCCGAGGGATTCGGTTCGAAATCGCCACGCGATGTCCAGGTCATTAAAATTACTCGCCTTAATCTGGTCAAGCGCGGAATAGCGCGTACTGCCGAGATCGCCTCCATAGGTGGTCCACTCCCCATTTTGGGCGCCGGTTTGTGCGTGGGCGAAACAGGCGGCCCAGAACAGGCCGGCCGCGACACCAGTCCGCGGAGCACATCCAAAAAACCTGAGCATCTTACGTCTCCTTCATGTTATTCATACCAGAAAAACTCGCCGCTGGCGACAAGAATGCAACATTATTATGAACAAGTTGTAAGCAAGGTGCGGGGCACACTGCCATTCGGACGGTTCCGGATTTGGCCGCATGGCAGAGCCACAGTCGCAGGTAATTCCGCTTTAAATCGCGCGACCGTTCACGTTGACAGCGCCACTGTTCACTTGTTTTAATAAAAGCTGCATTGCTCCTCAGTAGCTCAATGGTAGAGCATTCGGCTGTTAACCGAAGGGTTGTAGGTTCGAGTCCTACCTGAGGAGCCAACCCTAAGTCCCGTATTTTCAACACAAGTCGTAGACGCGTCGGCGGTTAGGGTACCGGGGTCGGTGCGAACACTGCGATCGCGAATTACCCATCCTTGCTCAAGTTTACCCATCTGCGGAACCCGGGGTACCCCCAAAAACGCCCCCAGTTTTTGCCGGGCAGTGGCGCATGCGTTCGCCGAGGTGCGGAAGCCACGATCACGTGTGCTTCGCTTTCGACGTGGGGTCTTGTCCGGCCATGAGCGGCAAATGGAGCTACCATCGCACAGTGCCAACAACTCCGGTCCCTCTCCGGATATCCGCCGAGCCGTCCTGCGTCCAGAGGGGCGCTGATTCGCGCGATTCTTCGGCCGTCGGTGTCGCGGCCGGGGGCGCGCGGAGGCGGTGTTCATCGACGCGCTCGCCAATGGACCACCACGGCGCTTTGATCCGTGACGACTTGTGCGCCACTGGCCGCGTGTTCAGTTCACGAATCTGGCTATAAAATACCTTCCTGTACACGTACTGGCGCAATGTGGGCACCGTCGACGCGTATTCGGTGACGCCGGCGCTGAATTTGTATAATCGCCAATGACCGCTGCGCACGGCGGGAAATTCCGACGCGCCGGCGAAATTCATTTTCGACGAACAGGGCCGCCGCGCGGCACGGCGATCGATTCGATTGTTTCCGGCAGCACGATTTTATCGGGCGGTTTGGTGCGCAACTCGGTGCTGGGCCGCGGCGTGCGGGTGCATTCAGGCGCGCTGGTGGAGGATTCGATTTTGTTTGACAACGTCGACATCGGCAGCCGCGCGCGGGTGCGCCGGGCGATTCTGGACAAGAATGTTCACATCCCCGAAGACGCCGCGATCGGTTACGACCTGGACCGCGACCGCCATTTGCATCACGTGACGGAGAGCGGAATTGTGGTGATGGAAGGACATTGTTCGACGGTGGAAGTGGCGTCGATCTGGTGTGTGTCCGGCTGGTGAAATACCGACCCCGGGGCCATCGCGCACTGCCCCTTTGCGACAATCGAGCGATCAACAAGTTGCTTCGCCAGTTTTTTTCATGTATTTCTAAAAGCTAACGGTTTTTTAAAACGTGTTCGCAAAGATTTGTGAACTGTCCCGGTCATTTGTTGTGCGCTGTGGGGCAGGATTTTAAGCTGCGCGCGATTTGTAATCGGCGCAACGATCTCCTAACAGAGACGGATTGCAAATCCGCCGCAGGTTGAAAGCCTGCCCCGCAATGCTGTCGAAACCTCGTGAGGGAATCATTGTCATAAATGGACCGACGAATCGACGGGTTTGATCGAGTGAAACGCGCAGCGCCAGGGGACGGGCTGAAGTGAAGCAGACTGCGGACTTGAAAACCTCGTCGAGCCAGCAGACTCTTTTTTCTCGTGGATCGATGCTGATCCAACGCACCAGTGACTGGTTCTCTTACCTGCTGGTGTTGGGCAGCGTGGGCGTCATCGTGTTCGCCGGATTCACCGTGTACCTGGTGTACTCTCCTGTTCCCTGGGTAGATCAATGGGGCTTCCTACAGGAATTAATCGGAAATTACGGCCACTATAGCGCCGAATTGCTGTGGCGCCAGCATAACGACCACCGGATTCCATTGCCGAAACTGTTCTATCTGATAGATTTATATCTTTTTCACGGAACAAACGCATTTCTACTTTCTTTCATTTTCTGCCTTCAGTTATTGCACGTGGGGGTGCTTGGGGTGGTGTTCCGGCGCATCGGCGGATTCCGAGGGACCCTTTGGTGGACGTCCATAGCGGTGGCTGCCACTTGTTTGTTTGCGTTGCGTCAGGCCGAGAATTTTTGGTTTGGATCCGACCTTCCAGTTGTGCTGGTATGGCTCGGCGGGACTGTTGCTTTCAGCGGCGCGGGATTATACCGGCTGAGCCTCGATCGCGGTGTAAATGGGATCCGATTTGTCGTCCTGGCCTGCGCGGGCGCGTTAATCGCAAGCTTCTCTCTGACGAATGGTCTCCTACTCTGGCCGATGCTCGTGATGATTCTACTAGTTTGGCGAGTTCCGGGTCGCGTGGTGTTGGCCGTCGGGGCCCTGGGTGGCTTGCTTTGTGTAGTCTGGATCCCTGGGTATGAGACAGCGTCGAGCCCACGGGGATTGGCCCTCCTCCAGTTCGCACATTTCTTTCTATTGCTGTACGGCAGCAGTTGGTCCTGTGTCAGCGAGAGGTTCGGAATGATCCTTGCAGCGCTGACGATCCCATTCGCAATGGGTTCTTACCTTTGGGTTTTGTGGCGCCGAGGCGCGGACAGGTTCGCGACGGTTCTGCTTTCGGTCGCTGCGTTCGGCGTGGTCGGGTCGTTGCTGACTGCCGCTGGACGTGCGGTCTTCGGTCTGCAATATGCGCGGACCGACCGGTATCAGACCGCCGCCATGCTGCTGTGGTGTTCTGTTTTCGTGCTCGTCGTACGGAAAACCTGTTCCCTCTCAAATCGTGCCGTCTTACTGGGTCTTCAACTCGCGTTCGCCGGCGTGCTGCTGGCGGCGGCGAAGATATCTCCGTTCGTATCGGCCGGAGCGCGTGTGGAGGCTGATTCTCGGCGAGCGGCCGGTGTGGCGCTCAAGTTGGGGGTTGACGATTGGCCCACGATTTCCTATGTGACAACTCCGCCGCGCAAGGGCGACGATCTGATGGTTATCTGTGATTTCCTGCGCGCTCATCATTGGTCTATGTTTGCGGAGGGCCAGAGATATCCCCTGGGCCGGAATTTAAGCCGCTATTATCGAGTGGTTCCGGCGTCGAAATGTCGTGGATACGTCGACCCGGTGAAGGCCATTCGAGACTACCGTCTACCCGGATTTGCGTTCGGCGGTTGGGCGGCCTCCACGGACGACGGGGCATCCGCGGCAGCGGTTGTTCTGGCAGATACCTCCGGTCGCCTGATTGGCTTTGGACAGTCCGGCTTCCGACGAACCGATGTACCCTATATCGTGCCCGCCGTAAAATCGATGGATACAGGATACCGTGGGTATGTGCCGGCGGACCTCCAGGCCGGGGACGCGATTCCCTTCGCGATTCTGGCTGACGGGCTCTCGGCATGTCCTCTAACCACAACCCCTCTGCACCTGGATTGGCAGGAGCTTGTTTATGCCGGACCGGCGCCCACAGGCGCAACGCTCACCATGACTATCGAACGCAACCTGCCGTTAATGAATATCGAGAGGATCGGGAACGTTGCGCCAGACGGGCGAAAGGGCCCAGTCGTCTTAGCAGCAGATCGACACTCCACCATCTCCGGCTGGATTCTCACCCCGGGTTCGCAATTAGGGAGCGGCGTCGATCTGGTGGTTGATGATGTGCCGATCGCAGCGCAGTATGGATTCGAACGTCCCGATGTCGCCAAGGCAGTCGGGTCGCCTGGCGCGATTTCCTGCGGATTCCAAGGGATCGTGCCCAAGTTGCGCCCAGGCGGCCACACCATTGGCGTTCGAATTATCGAACGGAATCAACTGCGGTACTTCCAGGGCCGGGCGGTCGAGGTCACTGTGCGTTAATCGTGCGCCGTAATCGTCTGCCAACCTTCGACGTGCGGCAGGCTGTGAACTTGACATGCTGCGTTCCTTGCAATCGGCATTGAGGCGTGTTGTTTGTGTCAGATACAACGGGCTTCGTACGAAGTCCATAATATGCTCGATTCGATGATCGATCGTGTTGTGGGAAATCCGTCCACCTGACTGCTGATTCAAAAAATATTGGGGTACCCGGAGGCGAAGGAAGCCATGTACAAATCGGCTGTAGCCGGGCGGGGCCGGCGAGGCAGCCTTCCTCCAGCGTTGCCGGGTGCACATCGCGGGCCGAGACCCGCCTTTCCAAGAGGGGTGGAACGTCCCCTCCCGGGCAAGTCCCTAATGAGCCCGGTAGCCTGGAGTCAGACATGGCGAGGTAACTTGTCATCTCGCAGCAGACCAGACACGTAGCCTCAGTACCCAGTCCGGAGGCACGGGCAAATGTTCAGTCCGTCCCGAAAGGGTGCCTGGCGCCGTCATGGCATCTCGAACGGGTATTACTGGGAGAGTTCGAGAACGGGTTGGTCGAGCCTCCTGTGTATGGGCGAAGACAGCAACGGCTGTGGATAGGCCTCCCTAAAGGCAGCGCGATGATCGACGGCCTACTTATGGAAGCTGTTCAGCGCGGCGGACCGATCCGCGGCCAATGCATCGAAAAAGGCACCGATCACTTCAGCCTCACATTTCTTACGGCCCGGTCACGATTCCGGGCGAAGTCGGCACGGCTGATCGGGTCACGCCTCACGGAACCCTGGGTACCCCCAGAAAGCCCGAGCACCGACGAAAGCTTCCAGGGATAATTGCGAACGCCTTCTGGAGTAGGCGAAACCCGTTCGCATTCCGCACGGGAATCGCCGTTTGAATTCATCCTGGAATCGCGTTCGTCTTCAGTCCGGAACACCGCCCGCGATGACACGGGAATCCGGTTCGCCCTTCGCCCAAATACCGTACGTCTCTCCCATCGATACAGGAATCAATATTTTACCCAGTGATCCGGACGCCAGCCTGCACAGAAGCGTGGATGTGGGAACCGAATGCTGGGCAAGACGATGTGCGACATAACGGACCGAAAATGAAACTCGCCGTCGCCCAAACCGCACAAGCGTCAAGCCGGCCCGCTGTGCGCACCTCTGCAAACTGCGTCGAGTAAAGTAGTTCAAATGTTCAGGAAGTAGCAATGGCCATCGTGCTCCGAGGACACGCGCTTCAAGGCTTTCCAGGTCGGGTACATTGAGAAACAAGCGGCCCGTGGGTCGAAGCAGCATGCGACATGCGCCCAAAAAGCCGCATGGGTCCGGCACATGCTCCAGTACGTCCCATAGAGTCACCACATCAAACTGGCCACCCAGACGAGCATCCTCAAGCGTGGCGCAGTGAATTTCGCCTCGTCCGTCGAGCCTTTTTTGTGCCTCGGCACACAGGGCTTCCGACGGCTCCACACCCGTCACTTCCCATCCCCGTTCCGCGGCGGCAACCAGCAACAACCCGGAGGCGCATCCCACATCCAGGAGTCGCCCACGCCGCGCATTGCGCTCCACAATCTCAAGATGCCTGCGCGCAGTGCGCCCGCGTCCATCCTTTTCCGATTCGTAGGCCGTCGTGTCCATCCGGCTATATAGGTCTGACAGTTCCTGCTGGCTAGAGCGCAACTGCCGGAATCCGAACCCGCACACTTCGCACCGCAAGATCCGTCCCGGTGAGGCCCGCCGCCGCGAGGACCCGATCAGGGAGACGTCCAGCCGAATATCGGCGGTATCAAGGTAGACCTTTGTCTTTTTCCCTTCGCAAACTGGGCACGCGAAGTCGCCGGCTTTGTCCGGGATAGTCATTGCACTGGTTTCTGCTTCGTATGCGTTATGGTTCTCCGTTGTCGCCGTATTTTAGCTAACATTTCGAGCAGCGCCTGAAAATAACTAGGCGCTACGTTAACGATGCGGAAAGACGAGGACCCCATCTCCAACGTGCGATTGATCCATGAGATCGGCACTTCTTGGATATCGTAGCCCGCCAGCAGGGGCTTGAGGCCGGTCTCCGCATTTGCAGCGAAATGATCCTGCTCGATGTCAATGTTCTTCAAAATGTCGGCCCTATATAATTTCAGATTGTTGGAAATGTCGCGGACGCGCTGACGCAGCACCAGATTGACCATTAGATGAAAAGATCGGTTACAGAGTATCTTCAAGAAAGGATAGTTGATCATCACCGATTCATGAGTAAAGCGGCTACCAATCGCCCCTTCGTGCCCCGCTGCGACGGCATCAAACAGATCCCGAAACTCCGGTAGTATGTGAACGAAGTCACAATCCATCGTTAAGATGTAACGTCCGGTCGCCGCTGCATACCCCTCGCGCAAAGCGCGGCCGACACCATTCGGCGGATTGCGGTTGATTATCTTGACTCTCGGCTCGCGGCTTGCAATATCCTGCGCGACATCTTCGGTAGAATCCGCGCTATTGTCGTTGATCAGCACAATTTCATGGACATAGCGCCCATAAAACCCCAGAATGCCCTCCACTAGCCGAGGGATATTCATCTCTTCATTGTGGCAGGGCACTACGAATGAAACCGCATCGAAGAAAGCTGAGTGGCATGCCAGACTTACAAATGAACGAGAAGTGGCGCCCCCTGGTTTCCGTGCCCGAATATACAGTGTTCCGCAAAGCTCCTTGACGAATGGCGCGTGTTCTGCGATAAACGCCAGGAACTGGAGTCGGTGCACAAGCACTTTTGGTGTTCGCGGATGAACGATATCGTACGGGATCACATCGATCTCGGTGAAGCCCTGTTGCGATGCTACCTTCATAAATCGATATTTTCTTAGCGCGATTTGGCAACGTGCATTGCCCATTCTTCGCCCAATCCAAGGAAATGCGTTCTTCAACGCCACTTGAGGATTCCAGAAGTTCGCCTCAAAAAACAAAAGCTGTCCACCCGGCTTCAACAGGCGATACAGTTGGCGTAAATTCTGGGCACACTCGTTATGACTGAGAATAGCCGTGCCAATCACGTAATCAAAGCTCTGTTCGGGCAAGTCTCCGAGACTGTTCACCAGCACGAATTGGGCGTGACGCTGGTCGGACGGTGGCAGTAATCCGCTGTTGCATACCGCCGCAGTAATAGGATTCTCGCCTCGTGTAACCTTCAGTAGGTGCTTCGTCCAAAGGCCACTGCCTGCGCCGAGCTCCAAAATATGCTCCCCCGGCAGCAAATGAAACGAATGGCGAACGGCAAGAGCTCTCCAACGGAGTTTCACCGGAGACGTGGCTGGGTACTTTAGCCAATAGGCCTCGCGCGCTAATTCCATCTCACGCAAGTTTTGCATTACTGGCGTCATCACTTCTCTTCATCTTCTGCTTTATCGATCAACAAGTGCAAACTGTGATAAGGCCGACTGCTACTGTCTTGGAAGGTGGCGGGTCTGATCATCACATAAAAAGGCGCTAGCGACACGGAGTTATTCCTTTGGTATTCTATAAACGTCAAAAAAGTCCGAACCAGGCGACGCGGAGACCTTGCTTCCCCAAATACCCGCGATTAGAGTGATTGAACCCGGCCCGTTTGCGCCTGTCGGGTCGAAGCGAACCTCAGTTCCCGCTTCGCTCCTCCAGTAACGGTTTAACTCCACATTGGCCCGCAGTATGACCCATTGATCGATCGTCGAAACGAAACCGTCAATCCCCCGCCCATCTATTTCGCGCCCGAAAAACATTTCAACGGTATCCAACCGCGTGAATTTCGCCTTAATCACTAGCGCGGAAAACTGACTCAAATCTATTTTGGTATTAAACAATGCCTGGGTGTCATTCGTCTCCGATCGAATCGCGAGTACGCCATTCGAGATCGTCGCTTCACCCCCAACCACCCGCGGCATTCCATCCGCCGGAGACCAGATCCGCGTGATGGTCGATAAGGGTTCAGGGAATTGAGCTAAATACGGTATCGTGTCAACAACCGACCCCTCACTTAGGGTACAGACGTCGTGGTCTGAAAGAACACCATAAACTCTGATCTGTTTGCGGGCCGCGGAAACCGGGCTAAATGCGTTCCACGTTAACTGAGGCGACCCGGAGCGAATAACTGAGTCGTTAGCCCCGAGGCCCACGATTCGCCCGGTGCTATCCGTTGTGATTAGCGTCTCGATCGGGTTGTGGCGTAACGCATCCCACGCGGTTCCGCGAATCGAGACGCCGGGCCAAGTCTTATCAAGTACCACACCTGCACTCTTAACCTGTCCACCACAGCCATTTTCGACGACGCGATAGGAATCAGAGAGACGAGTACCTATGAGCGATGCGGGGCGAGTGGCGTACAATGCGGCTTTATGCTCCTTCAGGAAGTTGAGTTCTCCAAATGTCGACTCGGTTGCCATCGGGATGGCTGAGGTTACGTGAGTATCCTTAACACCGGAAACGAAGGCAGCTCCAGCCAAATTTAGAGACTGGCTATGAACCCTGGCTTCTCGAACGAGCGACTCGACACGGCCCTTCCCAGCAATCATCAAGAATAGCAACACGAGTTGCACGGGCAATAGCAATTTGCTCTCACGGCTTTCGACGAGACTGAGCAGTAGTAAACCAAATGCACACCAAAAAACGGACACCGGTTCCTCATACCGGTTAGCGAAGCCTAATCTCCAACGTCCGAGCGTTGTCATTGCGGTCGCTGCCAACCCCGATAACGCGACTGCAATT
>Ga0335073_10011897_pt1 | contig 12229 bp, 8 predicted proteins | sample Lox_Sample_22_FD_207093 | JGI IMG/M metagenome (GOLD analysis project Ga0335073, IMG submission 207093) | Soil microbial communities from Loxahatchee National Wildlife Refuge, Florida, United States - Lox_Sample_2.2 | ecosystem: Environmental > Terrestrial > Soil > Wetlands | place: USA: Florida... | reverse complement strand
TGCCCCGCGCAGGCGTAGGTCAAGCGGCCGCTGGCCCCGTCGTGCACCGCGACTACCACGGTGGCGAAGCGCTTCTCGCCGGGCGTCGAGAGCACGGACCCAGCGAGCGCGAGCGCGGCGCGAGGCTCAAGTCCCGCCTGTAGATAGGCCCTCAGCGTGTAGCGAGTCAACGCCGCCTGGGCCACAGCCTCGCGACCATGCCCCACGACGTCGCCGAGGACGATCGCGACCTTGCCCCCCTCGAGCGCGAACAGGTCGTAGAAGTCACCTCCCGCGGCGGGACCGTCGGCTGGACGGTAGGCCACCGAGACCGCCAGCCCGCCGAGTCGCTCGGGCACCGCTGGTACGAGCGCCTTCTGCATCTCGTCCAGATCGCTGAGCATCGTGGCCTGCTTGACCTCTAGCCCTCGCGCGCGCTTTGTAGCGCGGCGAGCGCGGAACCAGAGGCCGAGCGCGAGCAACAGCAGCACGAGGATGATCGGCCTGCTCCAGTCGGGGACAGGGGCGGGGAACGGGAGCTGGCCTCCGATCGTGCCAAGCGGATCGCTCGCGAAGGATTTGTGCGTGGTACGCACGTGTGGCGCCGGCGAGCCTGCAGCACGGGTCGAGGGGGAGCCCGCAGACGTGCCCGACGCCGGAGCCGGGCGAGCGGCGGCGTCGTCCTTTGCGGCGGCGCCCTTCGCGCCGCGACTGCCCTCGTGCGCGCTTCGCGCCGTCTGGTGTCTGCCGAGGTGCGGCGTACGGGCGCTACCAGTGATCGGTGTGGTGGCGCCGGTGCCTGCGCCCCGCGTCGCACCGCCGGAAGCCGTCGAGCTGTTGCTGCCTGTCGAGCTGTTGGCGCCTGCGGTGGCGACGTGCGCGCCTTCCTGCGACCCCGATGTGGACTGCCCGGACGGCGGCGAGGAGCTGACCGAGACGGGCGCGGGCGTCGGCGTGCTCAGGGTCGGCGTCGTCACGGTTTCGATGCCCGACGGGGTTTCGCTGGGGAGCGAAGGGGTTTCGACCGGGAGCGAGGGCGTTTCGACGTGTGCAGGCGGCGGCGTTTCGACTTTCACGACGCCGGGCACTTCAACCTTCAGGCCGCCCGAACCGGCTTCCACGTCGAGCAACGAACCGACCCCTACATGTAGCGAGGATGGTTCGCTGGTAGGGAGCAGCGATGCCGCATGCGCGGGGTTTGCCGGGCCAATCAGCGCGATCAAAGCCATCGCGAGCGCCCACACGCCCTCGACCCATGCGAATCCATGTCGTGAAGCTCGCCGCATCCTTACCCTTGCACCCCGACCTGGGATGAATCGTCGCCGATCGATGATCCCATAGAAAATCGGCAGATGAGTCGTCTATTTGACGATTGCAGACGAGCAACCAGATGCAGGACTACGGGTTGGGCGTCCGCCCGCATAGCTTTGAGTGGTTTCGCCCCTAGATGGCTTTGCCCCTGCCAGAGCGAGCACAACAAAGAACGAGCGACTAGCATCGCGCACAGGATGGCGGGGGCAAGCAAGAGCATCGCGGGTAACAGCACGGACGCCTTGGCGCCCGTCGCTGCCCCGTTCGTGCCCTCGCAAGAGGAGACGCTGTTGCGCGAGGCGGTGGCGGGGATCTGCGCGGACTTCGGTAGCGAGTACATGCAGCGCAAGCGCGATGCGGCGGAGCCGCCGCGCGAGCTGTGGGACGCGCTTGCGACACGTGGCTACATGGGCGTGAACATTCCCGAGGAGTACGACGGCGGCGGTCTCGGGATGACGGCGCTGTCATGGGTGGGCGAGGAGATCGCGGCGGCGGGATGCTCGCTGCTGTTGATCGTGGTCTCCCCCGCGATCGTCGGCAGCATCCTCTCCAAGCACGGGACACCCGAGCAGAAGGAGCGCTGGCTGCGGGGAATCGGCGCGGGAACCACAAAGGTCGCCTTCGCGATCACGGAGTCGGACGCGGGCAGCAACTCACACAAGCTCTCGACCTCACTGCGCCGCGACGGCGATCGCTACATCTTGCACGGGCAGAAGACGTTCATCTCTGGCGTCGAGGACGCGGACGCGGTGCTGGTCGTCGCACGCACACGGCTCGCGAACGGCGAGCTGGGTCTGCCCTTACTGGCGATCGTGGACGTCGACGCGCCGGGCTTCACGCGCCAGTCGATCCCGATGGCGGTGCGCGGCGCCGACCGGCAGTGGACGCTGTTCTTTGACGACGTCGAGCTGGAGGAGGCGCGGCTGATCGGCGGTGAGAACGGCGGGCTCGGGGTGGTCTTCGACGGGCTGAACCCAGAGCGAATCATGGGCGCTTCGATCTCGACGGGCGTCGGCCGTCGAGCGCTTGAGCGCGGCGCGGCCTATGCGCGCGAGCGCGAAGTATGGGGGCAGCCGATCGGCGCCCACCAAGGCGTGGCCCATCCACTCGCCGAGGCGAAGATCGAGCTGGAGCTCGCGCGGCTGATGACGCGCAAGGCGGCGGCGCTATACGACGCAGGCGTGCCGGGCGCGGGTGAGTCATCGAACATGGCGAAGTACGCCGCGGCCGAGGCGGCGATCCACTGCGTCGACAGCGCGATCCAGGCGCACGGCGGCAACGGCTTCGCGCTGGAGTACGGCCTCAGCGATCTCTGGTGGGCGGCGCGCGTCGCACGCACGGCGCCGGTGTCGCGTGAGATGGTGCTCAACTACGTGGCCGAGCACTCCCTGGGGTTGCCGAAGTCCTACTGAGGCCGGGCCGGACTTCCGGCCGGACCTAGTCCTGCAGCGCAAGCGAGGCGGGCACGGACGCGGCGAGATAGCCGGGTATCGCGAGGATGAGGAGTGCGGTTGCGGGCACGAGCGCGAGGCTCGACAGCGCGCCGGGTGCGGCGATCGAATGGACGATGGGGAAGTTGATCGTGTCGGCAAGCGCGCGGTCGGCGAGCTGCTGCCCGTAGAGGCCGAAGATCGCGCCGGCGGCGCAGCCGACGCCGAGCAGCAGCAAGCTCTCGAGCAGGATCATCAGCCACAGATCTACGCGTGGGAGCCCTTCGAGGCGGAGCTTCGCAAGGCGCGGCCTTCGCTGACGAATCATCGCGCCGATCGCCGCGGCGGCGGCGAGCACGGCGACGATGGGGATCAGGGCAGCGATCTGACCTAGCTGCGAAAGCGCCTCGCGGCTGAGGGCGTCCTGCTCTGCGGCGCGCTGGCCCGCGGTCTGCACGGCGAGCCCACTACTCGGGCCAAGAGTGCTGCGGATCGCGCTCGCGGTCCTCGCGGAGGAAGCTCCGCGATCGAGTTGCACGTCGTAGGCACTGACGTCATCGCTCCCCCATCCGCGAGCGTAGTCGGCCGCGCTCATCAGGATCGAGCCGGGTGCCCAGCCGAAGTTGGTTGAGATCGCGGCGACGCGGAATGTGCTGGGGCGTGGCGTCGGCAGTGTCACGGTCTCGCCGACGCGCAGGTGTCGTTCGCGCGCGAGCGCCCGTGAAAGGACGAGCCACCCGCCTGCACGCACACGTTCGCTCACGGTGGTTGCGTCGCCGTCGAGGACCTGCCGCGCGAGCATCTGCGATACGGCCTGCGGCGAGGGCGCGATGACGAGCACCCGGCGCTCGCCGTAGTCGAGCATCCCGCCGCGATACGGTCGCACGGCGCCCACGCCGGGCACGTGTTCGAGCTTGGCCTGCTCGCGGGGGGCGAACGGGGTCGTGTTCATGAGGTCATATGAGCCGGCGGGCGAGACCCACACGCCGGCGGCGGCGTTCATGTCGCGGGCGGCGCCTTCGAGTCCGGCGAGCAGGTCGTCGTGGGCGCCGCGAATCGCGACGCTGCCGAATATCGCGACGGCGGCGGTGGCGGCGATCGCAACGGCACGTGCGCCCGCGGCGCTCAGCTCCATGGCGGCGACGTGCGGGACGACGCCGGTGACGACTCCCGCGAGCCGCCTGACGAGCGCGAGCGCGAGCTCCAACGCAGCGGGCAGGACGAGCAGCAGCGCGGCGACGAGCAAGACCATCCCCGGGATCGCGGCGTCGGGCCGCACGAGCAGGAGCGCGGTGGCGGCGGCGAGGCAGACGGCACCAGCGAGCGCCGCGCGTCGGCCGGCACGGCGTATCGCGGAGCGGTCGCTCGGCGCGAGATCGGCGGGCGGGTGACGGGCGAGGAGGTCGCGCAGCGGGCTAAGCACGGCGACGGTCGCGGCGAGCATGCCGCCGCCGACGGCGAACACAACGCTCTGCCAGCTGACAACCCGCTCATCGCCGAGCGGAAAGGCGAGCGACAGGAAAGCGGGGTTCGGATGGAACACGTGGATCGAGAGGACCTCGCCGAGCGCGAGGCCCAGTACACATCCCACGAGGCCGAGCACCGCGGCGTCGAGCAGCAGCAGCGCGACGACGGTCCCCGGGCCATATCCCTCGCGGCGCAGGTCGAGGACGAGCCGACGACGCTGCGGGACGGTGAACAGCATGGCGTTGAACGCGAACAGGAACCCGACGAGCGCACTGATCGCCGAGAAGATCTTGCTCGACTGATTGCTGGCGGCGGCGGCGTTGGCGAATAGCCGTTCCTCATAGTCGATCGCCTCGACGTTCAGGCGACCCGCGGCGAGCGACCGCAGCCCGGCCCTGACCTGCGCCTGCATGCCAGTGACAGGCCGAACGAGTATGCGGCTGACGCGAGCAGTCGAGCCGGTCATTTCCTGCGCCGTCGACAGCGGCACAAGCGCGACAGCTCCAGAGACGAGCGGGGCGCTTAGGCGCATGTGTGACTCCACATAGAGAGGGGCCTCGGCAGTGCGGCCGGCGAGCTGGAAGTTCACCTCCTGGCCGAACCTGCTCACACCGATGGCCTTCGATACGGGGGCGGAAAGGACGACGGCGCCGATCCCCGCGAACGGGCGTAGTTCGGTGCCGCGCGTCAGCGTTCCTCCGAGGCGGGACAGGCTGGCATCGGCACCGATCAGCTCGACGGGCTTGGCGCCCAGTGGGCCGACTGCGTTCGCTCCGGCCTCGAGCACGGGCGCGGCGGCTCGCACGCCGGGCAGGGCCCGCACCTGACGCACGAGCCGAGCCGACAGGCCGTGCGGGTCGCGAGCCTGCAACTGCAAGGTCGCCTCACCGGCGATGCCGCGCGAGAGCCGTGCGACCGAGCCCTGCAGGCTCGAGGTGGAAACCTGAGAGGCGAACAGCAGCGCGACTCCGGCGGCGATACCGATCACGGCGAAGCACTCTTGCCAGATACGTGCGCGCAGCCGTGCCCGGTAAAGGGCAAGCGCATTGAGCGGCCGCACGGCTACCGCCTAACGGACGGCGCCGGGGTGGCCGGCCAGCGCAGCCGGTCGTGCCGAAGGTTCGCGCGGCGGCTCGGCTTCGAGGTCGGAGAGCTTGCCGTCGCGGAGCGCGAGCACGCGGTCGGCGTAGTGGGCCGCCATCGGGTCATGACTGACGATCACAGCCGCGACCCCTCGCTCGCGGCAGAGCTCGCGCAGCAGTTCGAGCACGTCGCGACCGCGCTGGGTGTCAAGGCTGCCGGTGGGCTCGTCGGCGAGCAGCAAGCTCGGACCGGTGGAAAGCGCCCTTGCGATCATCACTCGCTGGCGCTCGCCCATCGACAGCGTCTCGGAGCGATGCTTGAGTCGGTCGCCGAGGCCGAGGCGCTCGAGCAGCGGCGTGACCTCGCGCCGCGCCTGCCGCCAGGTTCGCGTCTTCAGCAGCTTCAGCGTCGCGTTGTCGATCGTGCTGACGCCCGGCAGCAGGTCGAAGCTCTGACGAATGAAGCCAAGTTGCGAGAGCCTGAAGTCGGAGGCCTCTCGCTCCGTGAGCGAGGCGGTATCGCGCTCGCCGATCAGAACCGTCCCCGCAGTGGGCTGGAGCAACATCGCGACGATCAACAAGAGCGTGGTCTTGCCAGAGCCGCTGGGACCATAGAGGGCGACGGTTTCGCCGGGAGCGACTTTCAGCGATACGCCGTCGACCGCGCGCACGGTCTGCCCGCCGACTTCGGGGTAGTGCTTGACGAGGTCACGCAGCTCGAGCATCCCGCCTCCGGGGGTAGTCGCCGATGCCAGGCAAAGGCTTCAATCCGAGACCTTCCCGTGCACGTACACGGTGATCGCGTCGCTGCGCGATTCCTGAATCGACCCGCTGAAACTGAGACCGGACCCGCGTGCATTCTTGTACTTGCCGGTCCCTGCGCCAAACGACATTGAGCCGGAGAAGTTCGCGACCGTGCCAGAGCGGCGATAACTCCCACTACCACTGCCGGAGATCGATCCACCGGGCGGGGAGATGCTGACATCGACGGTGACGCGGCTGCTGGAAACGGCGGTGAGGCGGACGTTGATCGTGCCGGCGACGGTGCCGGAGGCAGAGCCGCGCTCGTACAGCGTGAAGTCGTGCTTACGGATGAGGTGCAGATGGCCGGTCTCGTTGAGCGTGGTCGTCCTCGCAGCCGTGGCGAGAGGAGGTGAGGGGCGCCCGATCGCCGAGCCACAAGCCAAGCTGAATAGGACGGTCGCAAACGCCAGGCCCACGCCCGCGTAGGCGAGGATGTTGAGGAAGCCGCTAGCCGGGTGGCGCCGCTTATTCATCGGGCATGCTCCTTGGCTCTGGGGGGACATGGGATCGCGGCGCGGACGACGTCGCTCGACCCGTCGGCGTACGTGAATTCGCCGACGAGAGGGAAGCCGCCGGCAGGGCACCTTCGCGCCACGTGCACCGTGGCGCGGTTGCGACGCGCTCGGCTGTTCGCGCCGACGGTCAGCGAGATAGTGGGAATCGAGGCTTCGGGTTCAGGCGGCACCGTGGCGATCGGAGGGATTGCGAGCACGAGCCGTTCGCCGTACGGTGCGGCGTCGGCGAACACGAGGCCATCGAGCACAAGCTGCTCGGCGAATGGCGAAAGGCCTTCGCCGAACACCTCGATCGTGGGCTGCAGGTTTCGTAGCGGGCCGAGAAACAGCTGCAGCGAGACGTGCTCGGTCACGAACTGCGAGCCGATGTAGAAGGCAACGACGGTCTGCCCGGAGCCGAGCACCGACGCCCCCGGGCAGGCACGCGTCCCCAGCGCCTGTAGCTGCGACTCGCTGCAGCTACGCAGGTGCGGCACTTCGAGTTTCAGCCCGGCGGGGAAGCGTAGGGTCGCGCCGCGCACGGGAGAGGGCAGGCGCGCGGCGGGGTCGGAGAAGCTGATCGTGACGCTTACCTCGCCGTTGGCTCCAAGGCGATTCGGCGACAGCGCCGCGATGACAGAGGCAGAGGTCGCGGCGTGAGCAGCAGCAGCGATCATGGCGAATGCCGCACAGGCGCCGAGCACGGGCAGAGCGCGGGTCATCTGCCCTCGCCTCGATCGGACGCGACAGCTTGAGCTGCGAAGAACGCGTGCTCGCGCTTGCCCATCTCGGTGACGGGCGCGGCGCCCTCGCAGTACTCGGCGACGAACGAGCGCCAATCGTTGCCGGCGCGCAGCCAGGCGATCACCGACGCGAGCGCGATCTCGACTCTTGCGAGGAACGTGTACTCGGATGGCATCGTGCAGTAACGCAGGGCGTTCGCGGACGGGCCAGTCGGGGAGAACCTGCGCTCGATCGCTCTGGCGACATCGCTGGGCGTCGCGACGAATCGCTTCTGCGCCCAGACGAGCACGTTGTCCTCCCACCAATAGGCGAATACTTCCTCGGGAGTGACAGGGTCCGAGGACCGCCAGATCCCGGCCTCGACGCTCGCACGCCACGTGCCCCGCACGTCGCCGCGAAGGCATTCGCGGTAGATCGTGATGATCATCTCGACCTGCTCGCGACGCAGCCGCTTGACGCTGCCGAAATCCAGGAAGCTGACGCTGCCGTCGTCGTGGAAGATGAAGTTGCCGGGGTGCGGGTCGGCGTTGAACAGGTAGAGCCGGCAGTTGGAGCCATAAACAAAGCGATGGATCGCCTCGGCCCACTGGTCGCGTAGATCCTGCTCAGCGGTAAGCGCCTGGTCCCAGGAGCGGCCCTGCACGAGCTCCTGGGTCAGCACACGGCCGGTACACAGCTCGCCGATCACCTCGGGGACGTGGATAAACGGATGGCCGCGATAGCTGTCGGCGAACTCAGCTTGGTTGCTCGCCTCCAGGCGGTAGTCGCACTCCTCTTCAATGCGCATCGCTATCTCGCGCGCGGTGCTGCGGAAGTCAAGGTTGGAAGTCCGCGGGAAGAGCCCACCGACGACGAGGCTCAGCAACGTCGCGAGCAGCTCGGCGTTTTTCAGGTCGGCACGGATCGCCTCAGCGACACCGGGGTACTGAAGCTTGACCGCTACGGCTCTGCCGTCGCGCAGGCGCGCGGCGTGAACCTGGCCGATCGAGGCGGCGGCGAACGGTTTCCAGTCGAACTCGGCGAACTCGCGCTCGGCGCGGTCGCCGAGCTCGCCCTCAAGGACGGTACGCGCGAGCTCGGAGCTCATCGGCGGCGCTTCGCTTCGCAAGCGCCCGAGGGCCGCCTGGTAGATGGGCTGAAACTCCTGCGGCACGGCCCACCTGACGGTGGCGAACGAGGCCATCTGCCCGACCTTCATCAGAGCGCCCTTCGAGCGACCGAGCAGCTCGGCGTAACGCTCAGCAGTGCGGGCGTGGAACTCGCTCGCAGGCTCGTCGGCGAGCCTGCCGCGGAAAGCCGTGAGCGCCGCCTCGCCGACGGCGCGCGCCGTCAGGCCGACGAGCGGGGCAACTCGGCGCATGCGCCCCGTGCGTACGTCAGCGTCGCGAGCCGCGGCGCTACTTGCGGCAGCACTACGCCCGGCGGCGGCGTCACGTGCGTCGGCTTGACTGTGCTTCGGGTCGCCTGCGCCGAAGTGGGGTCCGACCTTGGACAAGGTGCCGCCTTTCTGTACTCACTGACTCAAACTAAGTGTATACTTAGCCACAGATCATGTCAAACACGACACGCGAGCGCATCATCGATGAGGCGATGCACCTGTTCAGCGAAAACGGCTACGCGGGCACGAGCGTCGCGAAGATCGAAGCCGCCGCGGGCCTGACGGCGGGTGCCGGCGGCCTCTACCACCACTTCAAGAGCAAGGAAGCCGTCCTCGCGGCAGGGATCGAGCGACAGCTCTCGCGACTAGACGCGCTGCGTGAGATCCGTCGCCTGCTCGGCCCGCTCGGCGACCTGAAAGCGGAACTGACGCTGCTCGCGCGCTACATCCTCGCGGAGCTGGACAGCGAGTCTGAGCTGCTGCGGATTTTGGTCACCGAAGCGCGCAACCGGCCGAAGCTGCTGACGACGGCGGTCGATCACCTCGTCAGCTCAACGTTCGAGGGGTTCGCGAGCTGGATTGAGGAGCGGATTGGACCATCGGCTCAGGGCCCACAGTCGGCGACGATCGCGACGCTCGGGCTGGGATCGCTGCTCAGCAATCGACTGCTGCGGGACGTGTTCGGGATCGCCAGCTCAATCGATGACGAGGAGCTAGTCGAGGCTTGGGTGCAAATGATGCTGGCGTCGTTGGGCAATCCCGAACCTGATTCGTAGGCTCGGCGCCGGGCGAAGCCGTGGATCGCGGGGCTGGCCCGCTCACTACGATGGCCCTGTGAGTACTCAGAGCGTTCCCGGTGGGGTGGTGCACGAGTTGCCCGCGGACCTGCGAGACGTCTTGACCGCGAACGCGACGGCGCTCGATACCTGGCAGGACATCACACCGCTGGCACGCAACGAGTTCATCTGCTGGGTCGAGGACGCGAAGCAAGAGACAACTCGCGAGCGTCGCATCCGGCGGACTCGCGAACAGCTCGAGGAAGGGAAACGACGGCCCTGCTGCTGGCCGGGCTGTCAGCACCGGGAGCGCAACGGTCGGGATTAAGCATCCGGCGTTCGTCGTGCGCGGGAACATTCGACTGATGAGGGAATGGACGCGACCCCAACCGAGAGGTTACGGTTGGGCGCATGCCCAAGCCGGTCATTTTCGCGGTTGACGAAGACAAGAGCTCCCTTCACGACATCGAGCGTGAACTGACCGACCGCTACGAGCGGAGTTATCGCGTCGTTTGCGTCGGCTCGGTGCCAGAGGCAACGGCAGAGCTCGCTCGGCTCGCGGACGCTGGTGAGGAGGTGGCGCTCGTCCTCGCCGGCGACGTCCTCGGCGGCGAGCCTGGGAGCGAATTCCTCGGCAGGGTGCGCGCGCGTCATCCGCAGGCACAGCGCGGCTTGTTGATCGACTACGCCACTTGGGGCCACGGCCCGACCGGCGAGGTGATTTTCACGGCGATGGCTCTGCGCCAGATCGACTACTACTTGATCCGCCCAACACGCGCCCCGGATGAGATGTTTCACCAGGCGATCTCGACCTTCTTGCTGGAGTGGGCGCACGCGCGACGGATCTCCTCGCACACGGTGCACATAGTCGGCGAGTCCTGGACGGGGCGGGCGCACGAGCTGCGCGAGGTTCTCGGCCGGTGCGCCCTCCCCCACACGTTCTGCCTCGCAGACTCGCCGGAAGGGCGCACGCTCGTCGCCGAGGCAGGCGATGAGCACCCGCTGCCGCTGGTGATCTTCCCAAATGGGGAAGTCCTCGCCGACCCGAGCAACGCCGAGCTGACGATGGCCGCGGGCGGTCCCGTGAGCCCGGAGGGCCGCGACTTCGACCTCGTGATCGTCGGTGCCGGCCCGGCCGGGCTCTCGGCCGCGGTCTACGGCGCCTCGGAAGGCTTCCGCACGCTGGTGATCGACAGCGGCGGCATCGGCGGGCAGGCGACTCTGAGCTCGCTGATCCGCAACTACCTCGGATTCCCACGGGGCATCAGTGGGCGGCGCCTAGCGGAGGAGGCCTACGAGCAGGCGTGGGTCTTCGGCGCGCAATTCGCCTTCATGCAGCAGGCTACGAGCTTGAAGCAGGAGGGCGAGCGGATCCTCGTCGGCCTCTCCGACTTCCCCGACGTCAGTGCCCGCGCGGTGATCCTGGCGACGGGCGCGACCTATCGCCGGCTCGAAGTCGAGGACATCGAGGCACTGGCCTCGAGCGGAGCAGGGGTCTTCTATGGCGGCCCCGCGACGGAGGCGCCCGCATTGGCGGACCGGGACGTGTTCGTCGTCGGCGGGGCTAATTCCGCCGGGCAGGCGGCGCTGAACCTCGCCGAATACGCGCGGCGAGTGACGATCGTGGTTCGCGCGTCCTCGCTAGCGGCAGGCATGTCGCACTACCTCGTGCAGCAGGTCGAAGCCTCGCCGAACATCGAGGTTCGGCTGGAGACCGAGGTGGTTGGTGGGGGCGGCGACGGCTGGCTGGAGCGGTTGGAGTTGCGCGCTCGCGACGGCGGTGAGCTCGAGACGGTCCAGGCGCACGCGCTGTTCCTAATGATTGGCGCGCGTCCCAATACCGACTGGCTGCCTCCCGAGATCCTGCGCGACGATCGCGGTTTTATTCGCACGGGCGTCGCGCTAGCAGACACCCCCGACTGGCCCCTCGACCGCGCGCCGCTCTCCCTGGAGACGAGCATGCCGGGGGTCTTGGCCGTCGGGGACGTTCGAGACGGGTCGATGAACCGAGTGGCGTCCGCGGTGGGCGAGGGATCGATCGCGGTGCGGCTGGTGCACGACCTGTTCGCGATCGACAGGTCGGCTCCACCGGGCCGGCCCGATGCGGATACCACCGCGATGTCTCTGTGAGCGGCCAGAGCGTGCCCGGCGGGGCGACACACAGACGGCCTGTGGACTCACATAGGGCGCTTACCGCGAATGCCGCGGCTCCGTGCCTCTCACAAGAGCCCAACGCACAGAGCGGCTCGATGGGGGAACGTAGGCGCACGACACGCCAGCACCGAGTCGTCGCATCCGCATCGCACGCGAACGACAGTCAACGCTCCCGCGACCGCCGACCGTTGCAGTCCGAAACAAGCTAGCTCTTTTTGACCCCCTCATACGCCGGGAATTAGCGCCGTTTTCGCCGTGCCGCTTGCTCCCTGGCGCAATCGCCCAACACCCGCCTCGCTTGTGATATCAGCGGCATGCTCGGTCGAGCTATTACGACATAGACCTTCCAAGGGGGTTACGAGACATGGCGAAGGTACGACTACTCCTGAGTTTGATGATCTGCTCATTTGTGATCTGCGGTATCGACGCAACCGCATCCCAGGCGACGGTGCCCGTGTGGTTAGTCAACGGTGTGCCATTGGCCGGGTTTCTTACCGGAAACTACAACTTCACCGCAAGCTTGGTCTTCAAATGGAAAGCGGGTACGGATGCCTTTAAAATCAAATGCAACAACGCGAAAAGCACTGAGTTACTCGAAGGCAGGTTACCC
>Ga0335073_10011896_pt1 | contig 12229 bp, 9 predicted proteins | sample Lox_Sample_22_FD_207093 | JGI IMG/M metagenome (GOLD analysis project Ga0335073, IMG submission 207093) | Soil microbial communities from Loxahatchee National Wildlife Refuge, Florida, United States - Lox_Sample_2.2 | ecosystem: Environmental > Terrestrial > Soil > Wetlands | place: USA: Florida... | reverse complement strand
GGCGAGCGCCGGTAGGCCACCGTCTCCTCGGCCTCCTCCAGCACGTCGAAGGAGTTCCAGGACGCCAGCACCACACACGGCACCAGCAGCGTCGACATCAGGATCAGCACCAGCGCGATGCCGTCCAGGCCGAAGGCGAAGTGCACCCCGAGGCTCTTGATCCAGACCCAGGAGCCGTTGAACTGGAAGCGCGGCGCGCCGCTGGCGGTGTCGAACCCGAAGCCGAGGATCACCGCGTAGGCGAAGGTCAGCACCGAGAAGATCAGCGCCGTCTGCTTGGCGACCAGGTCGCGGCCGGCCGGCATCGCGAAGATGACCAGGCTTCCGATCAGCGGGATGGCGAGCAGTCCGAGCAGGGACAGGTTGTGCATCAGGAGAACCTCACCCCGAGCAGCACCGCGAGGACCACCGCGGCGCCGGCCAACATGGACAGTGCGTAGGAACGGACGAAACCGGTCTGCAGCCGGCGCAACCTGCCGGAGCTGCCGCCGAGCGCGGCGGCCAGCGAGTTCACCGCGCCGTCGACGCCCCGGTTGTCGAGGAAGACCAGGCCGCGGACCAGCCACTGGCCCGGCCGCATCAGCACCGTCTCGTTGAACGCGTCGGCGTAGAGGTTGCGGCGGGTCGCGACCGTGATCGCGTTGCCGGCCGGCTGGGTGACCGGCACCTCGCGGGTCGCCGCGACCGCACCACCGATGCCCAGCAGCACGACCACGATCGTGATCAGGCTGAGCACCACCGGCGAGATCGTGTGCGCGCCAACCTCGACCGACTCGCCCACCGAGGGGATCAGCCAGTGCTGCACGCCGCCGCCGAAGATCAGCAGGTAGCCGCCCGCCAGGGCGAGCACGGCCAGCAGCGACATCGGCACCCACATGATCGGCGGGGCCTCGTGCGGGTGGACGTCGTCCTCCCAGCGCCGCTTGCCGAGGAAGGTCATCACCAGCGCCCGGGTCATGTAGGCCGCGGTCAGGCCGGCGCCGAGCAGCGCGACGATGCCGAGCACGTACCCGGAGGTGCCGCCCTTGTCGAAGGCGGCCTCGATGATCTTGTCCTTGGTGAAGAAGCCGGTGAACGGCGGGATGCCGATGATCGCCAGGTAACCGGTGACGAACACCCCGAAGGTGATCGGCATGACTCGGGACAGCCCGCCGAACCGGCGCATGTCGATGCGGTCGTTCATCGCGTGCATCACCGAGCCGGCCGCGAGGAACAGCGCCGCCTTGAAGAAGCCGTGGCCGAGCAGGTGGATGATGCCGATGGCATAGACGCCCTTGCCGAGGCCGACCGCCAGGAACATGTAGCCGATCTGGCTCACCGTCGAGTAGGCCAGCACCTTCTTCAGGTCGTCCTGGCCGAAGGCGCACAGGCAGCCGTAGAGCAGCGTGATCGCGCCGACGATGGTGACCACCGTGCGCGCGGCCTGGCTCTGGTCGAAGATCGGCGCGGACCGGGCGATCAGGTACACGCCGGCGGTGACCATGGTCGCCGCGTGGATCAGGGCCGACACCGGGGTCGGCCCCTCCATCGCGTCCGGCAACCAGGTCTGCAGCGGGAACTGGCCGGACTTGCCGCAGGCGCCGAGCAGCAGCATCAGCGCCATCGCGGTGACCGCCGCGGTGGACAGGCCGCCGACCCGGGCGAACACGTGCTGGAAGTCGGTCGCGCCGAGGTAGCCGAACATCAGCATGATCGCGACCGACAGGCCGACGTCACCGACCCGGTTGGCGATGAACGCCTTCTTCGCCGCAGTCGCCGCCGACGGCCGGTTGTAGTAGAAGCCGATCAGCAGGTACGAGGCCAGGCCGACGCCCTCCCAGCCGACGTAGAGCACCAGGTAGTTGTTGGCCAGCACCAGCAGCAGCATCGCGGCCACGAACAGGTTGAAGTAGCCGAAGAACCGGCGGCATCCCTCGTCGTGACTCATGTAGCCGATCGCGTAGATGTGGATCAGCGAGCCGACGCCGGTGATCAGCAGCGCGAAGGTCAGCGCCAGCGGGTCCAGCAGGAAGCCGACGTTCACCTGGAAGCCGGCCACCGGCACCCAGCTGAACAGGTTCAGGTTCACCTCGCGGGCCGGGCCGGACTCACCCTTGACCGAGAAGAAGAGGACGACGGTGTAGGCGAAGAGCACCACCGGCACCAGGGCGCCGAGCAGGTGACCCCACCTGTCGGCCCGCCGGCCGAGCAGCAACAGGACGGCCGCGGAGAGGGCCGGCAGCGCGACCAGCAGCCACGCCGCGGATTGGACTCCGTGAGCGGAACTCAATTCCCCAACTCCCTCAGTACTTCAGGAGATTCGCGTCGTCGACCGAGGCCGACCGGCGCGTCCGGAAGATGGACATGATGATTGCCAGGCCCACCACGACCTCGGCGGCGGCGACCACCATGACGAAGAACGCCATGATCTGCCCGTCCAGGCTGCCGTTGATGCGGGCGAAGGTGACCAGGGTCAGGTTCACCGCGTTGAGCATCAGCTCCACGCACATGAACACCACGATCGCGTTGCGCCGGACCAGCACGCCGACCGCTCCGATGGAGAAGAGCGCGGCGGAGAGAACCAGGTAGTACGTGGGAGTCATCAGGCTAGCGCTCCAGCTCTCGGGAACTGACCGGGCCGCCCTCGTCCACCGGGGTGCCGCCGAGCAGCGATTCCTGTGCGATCGAGCCGTCCGGCAGCAGCGCCGGCGTGCCGATGGCGGTGCCGGAGGCCAGCGCGCCCGGACCGGCCCACGGCTGCGGCCGGCCGGAGCGGATCCGCTCGCGGGCCATCGACCGCTGGCTGCGCTTGGGTCCGTCCCGCTCGATGTGGGCCAGCACCATCGCGCCGACCGCGGCCACGATCAGCAGCGCCGAGGTCAGCTCGAAGGCGAACAGGTACCGGGTGAACAGCAGCTCGGCGACCGCGTTGACATTCGTGCCGCCGTTGGCGCTGTTGGCCGCGTCGAGGTTCTTCGCGGTCTGGCCGGTGAAGGCCCGGCCGATCGCCAGGGCCACCAGCAGCGCGAACGCGATGCCCGACAGCAGCGCCGCCACCCGCTGCCCGCGCAGCTGCTCGACCAGGGAGTCCGAGGAGTCCCGGCCGACCAGCATCAGCACGAACAGGAAGAGGATCATGATCGCGCCGGTGTAGACGATGATCTGCACCAGGCCGAGGAACGGTCCCTCCTGGATCAGGTAGAACAGCCCCAGGCACATCATGGTGGCGACCAGCGACAGCGCCGAGTGGATCGCGTTGCGCAGCAGCACCATGCCGATCGCGCCGAGCAGTGCGACCGGGCCGAGGATCCAGAACGCGACCGCCTCGCCGGTGGTGACCTGGTTGGAGCCGGCCGCGAGAAGCACCGTGTGGGTAGCGCTCACGGGTGGTGACCTCCGACCTCGATGGCCTTGCCGGTGATCGGGCGGCCGGCGACCTTGGCCGCGCTCTGCGGCGCGCCCTCGTCCCGGCGCGGGGTGTAGTAGGCGGACTCGTCCTCGCCCAGCCGCATCGGGTGCGGGGGCGCCTCCATCCCCGGCAGCAGCGGGGCCATCAGCTGCTCCTTGGTGTAGATCAGGTCCTGCCGGTTGTCGAGCGCGAGCTCGTACTCGTTGCTCATCGTCAGCGACCGGGTCGGGCACGCCTCGATGCACAGCCCGCAGAAGATGCAGCGCAGGTAGTTGATCTGGTAGACCTTGCCGTACCGCTCACCGGGCGAGTACCGCTCGGTCTCGGTGTTGTCGCCGCCCTCGACGTAGATCGCGTCCGCCGGGCAGGCCCAGGCACACAGCTCGCAACCGATGCACTTCTCCAGGCCGTCCGGATGCCGGTTCAGCACGTGCCGGCCGTGATAGCGCGGCGCCGTCGGGAAGACCTCGAACGGGTACTGCTGGGTGTAGACCTTCTTGAACATCGTGGAGAAGGTCAGCCCGAAGCCCGCGACGAAGCCACCGACGCCGGTGGTCGGCTGGTTGAACTCCTCCTCGTTCAGCGGCCGGTTCGAGACGTCCAGCGGCGCGGGCGGCTGCGAGCGGAGCGCGGGCTCCGCGGCGGCCCGGTCGGCCGGCACCGCGGCGCCGGTCGGGTTCGCGGCGACGTCGGCGCCCGGGTCAGCCCCGGGCCGTTGCGGTGTATCAGCCATCGATCGATCCCTCGTCGTTCGTACTCGGTCCGGCGTGCAGCGCGGGTGAGCGCACCCCGGCGTTGACCAGCCGCGGCGACGGCGGCACCTTCAGATCCATCGGCGGGATCGGGAAGGTGTGCCCCAGCGCGGCCTCCGCCGCCTCCTCGGCCTCCTCGGCGGCCAGCCGCAGCGCGGTGCGCCGGCTGTCGGCCACCGCCCAGATGGCGCCGACCACCACCAGCGCGCCGACCACCAGGGCGATCACCGCGCCGGTGTTCCAGCCGCGGTCGCGCAGCACCCGCATGGTGGTGATGACCAGGATCCAGGCCAGGTTGACCGGGATCAGCACCTTCCAGCCGAAGTGCATGAACTGGTCGTAACGCAGCCGGGGCAGGGTGCCGCGCAGCCACACGAAGACGAAGATGAACAGGATCACCTTGAGGGTGAACCACAGCAGCGGCCACCAGCCGGCGTTGGCCCCGTGCCACATCGACAGCGGCCACGGCGCGCGCCAGCCACCCAGGAAAAGCGTGGTCGCCAGCGCAGAGACGGTGACCATGTTGATGTACTCGGCCAGGAAGAACAGCGCGAACTTCATCGACGAGTACTCGGTGTGGAAGCCGCCGACCAGTTCGGACTCGGCCTCGGGCAGGTCGAACGGTGCCCGGTTGGTCTCGCCCACCATCGCGATCAGGTAGATCGCGAAGGAGACGAACAGCGGGATGCCGTTCCAGAGGTTGTGCCGCTGGTAGTCCACGATCCCCGAGGTCGACATGGTCCCGGCGTAGAGGAAGACCATCACCATCGACAGGCCCATCGCGACCTCGTAGGAGATCATCTGCGCCGCCGACCGCAGGCCACCCAGCAGCGGGTAGGTCGAGCCGGAGGCCCAGCCCGACAGCACGATGCCGTACACGCCGAGCGAGGAGCAGGCGAAGATCACCAGCACGCCGACCGGCAGATCGGTCAGCTGCAGCGGGGTCTTGTGGTGGAAGATCGAGACCACCGGGCCGAACGGGATCACCGAGAACGCCAGGAAGGCGGGCACCGCCGAGACCACCGGGGCGATCCAGTAGACCGGCTTGTCGGCCAGGGCCGGGATGATCTCTTCCTTGAAGGCCAGCTTCAGCCCGTCGGCCAGCGACTGCAGGATGCCCCAGGGACCGACCCGGTTCGGGCCGATCCGGTTCTGCATGCGGCCGACGACCTTGCGCTCGAAGACGATCGAGAACAGCGTCATCACCACGAGGAAGGCGAAGACGCCGACCACCTTGAGCAGGACCATCCAGATGCGGTCCTGGCCGAAGAGCGCCAGGGTGTCGTTCGAACCGCTCACGACGGCCAGTGCCGCCTGGTGCCCGGCTGCCGGGTTCATGCCTGCGCTCCGTTCGCGCCGTCGGTGTCCATGCGGGCGACGGTGACCTCGGCGCCGTGCGGGGCACCGAGCCACCCGTCCCGGTGGCTGGCCGGCAGCCAGACCGCGTTCGGCGCCGCGTCCGGGTGCAGCTCCACCGGTGCCGTCACCGAGCGGCCGGCCGCGGTGACGGTGACCAGGTCGCCCTCGGCCACCCCGAGGTCGGTGGCGGTCTGCTTGGCCAGGCCGACCCGCAGCGGCTTCGCGGTGCCGGCCAGGTTCGGCTCACCGTCGAGCAGCGAGCCGCTGTCGATCAGCTCCCGCCAGGTGGCCAGCACCAGCGCCGGGGAACCAGGGCCGGCAGCAATCACGTCCGGCCCGGGCACCCGGGTGGTGCCGACGCCCAGCCGGTTGAGCTCGGCGCGCGCGGCCAGGTGGTCGGGCAGGCCCAGGTCGACGTCCAGCTCGTCGGCCAGGGCGTGCAGGATCCGGCCGTCGGCCAGCTGGCCGGTGCCGGTCAGGGTCAGGTCGAACGGCCGGCGCCGGCCCTCCCAGGTCACGTACCGGCCGGCCTTCTCAGCCGCGGTCGCCACCGGGAACACCACGTCGGCGTAGTCGGTCACCGCGCTGCGGCGCACCTCCAGGCTGACCACGAAGCCGGCCCGGTCCAGCGCGGCCTCGGCCGCCGCCGGGTCCGGCAGGTCGCGCAGCTCGACGCCGCCGACCAGCAGCGCGCTGGACGGACCCGTCGCGGCCAGGATGGCGGGCAGCTCGCGGCCGGCGGCCACCGGCACGGTCGCGTTCCAGACCCGCTCCACCTCGACCCGTGCGCCGTCGTCGGACAGCGGGCGCCCGCCGGGCAGCAGGGTCGGCACGGCGCCGGCGTCGAGCGCGCCGCGCTCACCGGCCCGCCGCGGCACCCAGGCCAGCCGGGCGCCGGTGTCCGCGGCCAGCCGCGCGACCGCGGACAGCGCGCCGGGCACCGCGGCCAGCCGCTCGCCGACCAGGACGATGCCGGTGGTCAGCGCCTCGGACAGCTCCACCGGCAGGCTGCGCAGGGCCGCGGCCTCGGCACCGGGGACGGTCGGGATCAGCGTGCCGCGCAGCTTGGCCAGCCCGCGCGAGGCGACCGCCGCGACCGAGTGCACCGAGGTGCGGCCGGTCCGGGTGCCCTTGCGCAGCCGCAGGAACACGATCGGCGACTCCTCCTCGGGCTCGCAGCCGACCAGCAGCACCGTCCCGGCGCTCTCCAGGTCGGCGAAGCTCACCCCGCCGGTCCGCGGGGAGGTGCCGGCGATCAGCGCGCCGAGAAAGGCCAGCTCCTCGCTCGAACCGGCCCGGGCCCGGAAGTCGATGTCGTTGGTGCCCAGCGCCACCCGGGCGAACTTGGCGTAGGCGTAGGCGTCCTCCTCGGTCAGCCGGCCGCCCGGCAGCACACCGACGCCACCGGCCGCGGCGGCCTTGGCCAGCCCGGCGGCAGCCGCTTCGAGCGCCTCCGGCCAGGACACCTCGACCAGCTGGCCGTGCTCGTCGCGCACCAGCGGCTCGGTCAGCCGGTCCGGCTGGACGGCGTACTGGAAGCCCCAGCGGCCCTTGTCGCAGTTCCACTCCTCGTTGACCTCGGCATCCTCGCCGGCCAGCCGCCGAGTGACCTTGCCCCGCCGCCAGTCGGTGCGCTGGGCGCAGCCGGACGAGCAGTGCTCGCAGACGCTCGGCGTCGACATCAGGTCGAACGGGCGGGCCCGGAACCGGTACGAGGCGCCGGTCAGCGCGCCCACCGGGCAGATCTGCACGGTGTTGCCGGAGAAGTAGGACTGGAACGGGGTGTCGGTCGAGGTGCCGATCTGCTGCTGGGCGCCCCGTTCGAGCAGGTCGATGAACGGGTCGCCGGCGATCTGGTCGGAGAACCGGGTGCAGCGCTGGCAGAGCACGCAGCGCTCGCGGTCGAGCAGCACCTGGCTGGAGACGGCGACCGGCTTCGGGAAGGTGCGCTTGACGTCGGTGAACCGGCTGTCGGCCCGGCCGTTGCTCATCGCCTGGTTCTGCAGCGGGCACTCGCCGCCCTTGTCGCAGACCGGGCAGTCCAGCGGGTGGTTGATCAGCAGCAGTTCCATCACCCCCTGCTGGGCCTTGTCGGCCACCCGCGAGGTCAGCTGGGTGCGCACGACCATGCCCGGCATCACGGTGGTGGTGCACGAGGCGGCCGGCTTCGGCATGCCCCGCCCGTTGCCCATGTCTGTGACCTCGACCAGGCACTGGCGGCAGGCGCCGGCCGGGTCGAGCAGCGGGTGATCGCAGAACCGCGGGATCTGGATGCCGATCTGCTCGGCCGCCCGGATCAGCAGGGTGCCCTTGGGCACCGAGATGTCGATGCCGTCGATGGTGACGGTCACCAGCTCCGTCTGCTCGGGTGCGACGGTCATGAGGCGGGCTCCAGAGTGAGCAGGCTGCGGAAGTGCACGGTCATGCGGTTGCTCCGGTCAGGGCGGGCTGGTTCATCAGCGCCAGGTACTCCGCGCGGAAATACTTCAGCGACGCCGCGATCGGGCTGGTCGCACCGTCGCCCAGCGCGCAGAAGGACCGGCCGAGGATGTTGTCACAGACATCGGACAGGGTATCGAGGTCCTCGGGCTTGCCCTCGCCGTGCCAGATCCGCTCCAGGATCTGCGCGGTCCAGTAGTTGCCCTCGCGGCACGGCGTGCACTTGCCGCACGACTCGTGCTCGTAGAACTGGGTCCACTTCAGCACCGCCTGCACGACGCTGTCGCCCTCGTCGAAGATCATCACCGCCGAGGTGCCGTTCATCGAGCCGGCCTTGGCGACCGAGTCGAAGTCGAGCGGCACGTCGAGGTGCTCGGCGGTGAACAGGGGCGTCGACGAGCCGCCGGGCGTCCAGAACTTCAGCTCCTTGCCGCGGCTCATGCCACCGGCCAGCTCGATCAGCTCGCGCAGCGTGGTGCCCATCGGCGCCTCGTACTGGCCGGGGTTGGCGATCCGTCCGGACAGCGAGTAGATGGACGTGCCGGGCGAGCCGTCCGGACCCATCCGCTTGTGCCAGGCGGCCCCGCCCAGCACGATGTAGGGCACGCTGGCCAGGGTGCCGACGTTGTTCACCACGGTCGGGGCGTCGTAGAGCCCGTTGGTCGCCGGGAACGGCGGCTTCAGCCGCGGCTGGCCGCGCTTGCCCTCCAGCGAGTCGAGCAGCGCGGTCTCCTCGCCGCAGATGTAGGCGCCGGCGCCACCGTGCACGGTGAGGTCGATCCGCAGGCCGGTGCCCAGCACGTTGGCGCCGAGGTAGCCCTTGGCGTAGGCCTCGTTCACCGCCTGGGTGACCCGGCGGATGGCGTGCACCGCCTCACCCCGGATGTAGACGAAGGCGTGCTCGGCCCGCACCGCGTAGCAGGCGATGATGATGCCCTCGATCATCGAGTGCGGGTCGTTCATCATCAGCGGCAGGTCCCGGCAGGTGCCCGGCTCGCCCTCGTCGGCGTTGACCACGACGTAGTGCGGCTTGACCGGCTCCCCCGGCTTGGCCTGTGGGATGAACTGCCACTTCATGCCGGTCGGGAAGCCCGCCCCGCCGCGACCGCGCAGGTTCGACTCCTTGATCAGCGCGATCAGCTCGTCGGGCTGCATCCGCAGCGCCTTGCGCAGGCCGGCGTAGCCGTCCAACTTCTCGTAGTTCTCCAGCAGCCACGGCGCGTTCGCACCGAACCGCTTGGTCAGGACGGGAGTCAGCGGCATCTCGCTACTCGCCCTTCTCGATTCGTTCGCTCTGGCCACCGGTGGCAGACCCGGCGGCGGGGTCGCTGTCCGAGGTCGACAGCGGCTCGTCGTGCGCGCTGGACCCCGACCGGGCACCGGTGTTGCCGGCCGCGGCCTGCTCGGCGTGCGTGCCGCCGGCCCGATCCGAGCCCGGCCCACCCGAGCCCTGCTCGCCCGGGTCGTAGCCGGGGGCCTGCTCGCCGCGCTGCTGGGCCAGCCGGACACCGACCTCGGTCGGCGCACCGGTCGCGGCCGCGGTCCGGGCCTCCGGCCGCTCGTCGACGAAGCCGGCGATCTGGCGCGAGATCTGCTTGAAGCTGCACAGCGGCGCGCCCCGGGTCGGCAGCGGCCGGTTGCCCGCGCGCAGCTCGGTCACCAGCTCGGTGGCCGAGTCGGTGGTCTGGTTGTCGAAGAACTCGTAGTTCACCGTGACCACCGGGGCGTAGTCGCACGCGGCCAGGCACTCGGCGTGCTCGAGGGTGATCGAGCCGTCAGGTGTCGTCTCGTTCATACCAACACCGAGCAGCTCGGACAGCGTCCGGTAGATCTCGTCGCCGCCGAGCAGCCCGCACAGCGTGTTGGTGCAGACGCTGACCAGGTACTCGCCGGTCGGCTGGCGCTTGTACATCGTGTAGAACGTCGCCACCGCCGACACCTGGGCCTTGGTGATGCCCAGCACATCGGCGCAGAAGGCAATGCCGTCCGGGCTGACGAAGCCCTGCTCGGACTGCACCAGGTGCAGCATCGGCAGCAGCGCCGACCGGGACTGGCCGGCCGGGTAGCGGGCGATGATCTCGGCCGCCGCCGCCCGCACCTGCTCGCCGAAGACGTCCGGGTTGCCGGGCCGGGAGATGTCGAGCAGCGTCAGCCGCCCCTCAGGCGTCCGGCGCGGCCGGCCGGCCACGTCGCCGGTGGTGGTCTGCACCGAACCGGTGTCCACCCCGACCGCGGAGGCGTCGAGGTTGTTGGAGGAACTCATCTATCGCACCCACCCATGACCGGGTCCAGAGAGGCAACTGCGGCGATCACGTCCGCGACCTGGGCGCCGATGGACAGCGCCGCGGTCGCCTGCAGGTTGATGAAGGAAGGCTCCCGCAGGTGCACCCGGTACGGCCGGGTGCCACCGTCGGAGACCACGTGCGCGCCGAGCTCGCCGCGCGGGCTCTCGATGGCCGCGTAGGCCTGCCCGGTCGGCACCCGGAAGCCCTCGGTGACCAGCTTGAAGTGGTGGATCAGCGACTCCATCGAGCCGTTCATGTCGACGTGTGCGGGCGAGTTGCCCATGCCGTCCGAGCCGATCGACAGCTGGGCCGGCCAGGCGATCTTCGGGTCGTCCACCATGACCCGGCCCGGGGTCTGCTCCAGCCGGGCGAGCACCTGCTCGATGATCCGCAGGCTCTCGCGCATCTCGGCGACCCGCACCACGAACCGGCTCCAGCAGTCGGCGCCGTCGTCGGTGGGCACGTCGAAGTCGTAGGTCTCGTAGCCCAGGTACGGCTCGGTCTTGCGCATGTCCCAGGGCAGGCCGGCCGACCGCAGCAGCGGGCCGGTGACGCCGAGCGCGATGCAGCCCTCGACGTTGATCCAGCCGACGCCCTTGAGCCGCTTGATCCAGATCGGCTGGCCGCGCAGCAGCTGGTCGACGCCGAGGATCTCCTTGTCGGTCTCGCGCATCCAGTCGCGGATCTTCTCGTAGGCGTTCTCCGGCAGGTCCTGCGCGACCCCGCCCGGCCGGATGTAGGCGTGGTTCATCCGCAGGCCGGTGATCAGCTCCATCACGTCCAGGCCACGCTCGCGGGCCCGGAAGCCGTTGGTCATCGCGGTCAGCGCGCCCAGCTCCATGCCGCCGGTGGCCAGCCAGACCCAGTGCGAGTTGATCCGGTTGATCTCCATCATCAGCACCCGGATCAGGGTGGCCCGCTCGGGGATCTCGCAGCCGAGCAGCTTCTCGACCGCCAGGCAGTAAGCGGTCTCGTTGAAGATCGGGGCCAGATAGTCGCACCGGGTGACCAGGGTGGTGCCCTGGGTCCAGGTGCGGAACTCGGCGGTCTTCTCGATGCCGGTGTGCAGGTAGCCGATCACCAGCCGGGCGTCGGTGACCGTCTCGCCCTCGAGCTCGAGCACCAGGCGGAGCACCCCGTGGGTGGACGGGTGCTGCGGGCCCATGTTGACCACGAGCCGTTCCTCGTGCAACGGGTCGCCGGTGAGGAGGGAGTCCCAGTCACCGCCGGACAGGTTGTAGACCCTGCCTTCGGTGGTCTCGCGGGACGGGCTGTAGGTATCGCTCGTGGTCATCGCTGCACCTCCTGGAAAGCCCCGTGACTGCTGGACGAGTGGTGGAACCGGCCCTGCTGACTCTTCGCGCGAGCGCTCATCGGCTGTGCCTGCTGACTCTTCGCGCGAGCGCTCATCGGTAGACCCTGCGGTCGTCCGGCGGCGGGATCATCGCGCCCTTGTACTCGACCGCGACCCCGCCGAGCGGGTAGTCCTTGCGCTGCGGGTGGCCGTCCCAGTCGTCCGGCATCAGGATCCGGGTCAGCGCCGGGTGCCCGTCGAAGACGATGCCGAACAGGTCCCAGGCCTCGCGCTCCTGCCAGTCCGCGGTCGGGTACACCGCGACCACCGAGGGCACGTGCGGGTCGGTGTCGGTCACCGCGACCTCCAGCCGGATCCGGCGCCGGTAGGTCATCGAGGTCAGGTGGTAGGCCACGTGCAGCCGCTCGCCGTCGGCGCCGTCCCGGGCCAGGTAGTCGACCCCGGAGACCGAGGAGCACAGCTCGAAGCGCAGCCCCGGGTCGTCGCGGAAGGTCTGGCAGACCTCGCGGATGTGGTCGCGCGCGATGTGCAGGGTGAGCTCGTCGCGGTCCACCACGATCTTGCGGATCGCCTCGCCGGCGGCCGGGTAGACGGCCTCGAAGGTGTCCACCAGCTCGTCGAAGTACCCGCCGAACGGGCGCTGGGCGGGCAGCTCCACCCAGGGCTGGCGCTGCAGGCCGGAGAAGCCGGA
>Ga0335073_10011895_pt1 | contig 12230 bp, 4 predicted proteins | sample Lox_Sample_22_FD_207093 | JGI IMG/M metagenome (GOLD analysis project Ga0335073, IMG submission 207093) | Soil microbial communities from Loxahatchee National Wildlife Refuge, Florida, United States - Lox_Sample_2.2 | ecosystem: Environmental > Terrestrial > Soil > Wetlands | place: USA: Florida... | reverse complement strand
AACTTCCTTCTCCGGATTCTGGTCAAAGCTATACTTACTACTAGCCTGTGAATTCGAGCGCCCTAATGAATTCCCACTCGAACTGTTCTGCATGTATCCTCTGAACGTCCTTGGATCGTTCCATTCTTCCAAGTGTCCTGTTTCCAAGGCTGGTTGCATGCGTTCCTCGAATCGGGCAGAGGGTTTGAGTTTTAGTTTACGGAAGATGGAGAAGGCTAGGAATGCGAGGATTACGACACCTCCGACTGAACCACCGATGATAAGGATGGTTTTGGTGTTGCTGCTGGTTGAGGTGCCGGATGTGCTTGCGGCGGCGCTGGCAGATGTTGAAGAAGAGGGTGTTGTTAGCGAGATTGTTGGGCTGGTGGACGTTGACGTTGTTGAGGGTTCGGGAGCAGGGATTCCTGAGGATGATGATGTGGAATCGTCGCTTGAGGTGGTTGGGGTGGATGAGGTGGTTTGGACACGTGCTGCTTCGGTGATGGATGTGGGGCTTGGAGTGGGAGATGAGCTAGTTGTCGGAGTGCTCGTTGTGGTTGGTGTGGAAGTGGTTGTGGGAGCTGTTGGTGCTGTAGAAGTAGCAGTGACCACTTGAACGGAGGTAGTTGGAGATGTTACTTGATTGTTGTTTGTTGTAGGAACAGTGGTGGCTGTCGAACTGGTTCCAGTATCTTGCGTAGCAGATTGTGAAGGTGATGTAGTAGTAACAGCAGTACCCCCGTTATTAGGCGTTGTAGTTGTTCCGCCTACAACGTTTCCCAGATTATTTGCTCCTTGGTTTATTCCTTGATCTACCGACTCTCCAGAGGTGCCCAGCTGAGGGGCAGGCAAAGCACTCGCGCCAACGAGAAGGATCGAAACAAGTGGAAGCAGTCGTTGCAAATACATCGTCCTTTCTTCACCAAACTAATAGATCCTCAACAGACTGAAATGAGGCGATTCGAAATTGAAAGGAAGGTATTGATGAAAGGGCGGTTGGTGGATGAAAGAGAGAACCTGCTCCCTTTTCCGCGAACGAAAATAATAAAATGAAGGGAGTACGGGCTCTACTGTCTAAGAGGAGGCCCTAAGGAACGTCGCTAAAGAAATTGTTCTCGCCTTCCGAGTCAACCCGTTCTAATTAGAGTTTATTAGAAGGATGGCGAGAGGTGGTGGTGATGAGGGATGGCGACGAATTGGGGAGTTGAAGGAATGGATGAAGGTGAGAGAGAAAGACGAAGAAAAAAGGAGCGAGCGTATGTGTTGCTAAGTAACACACACTAAAATGAGTGAAAGGAGGCTCAAGTGTCGAGGAACCGGGAGCGTACTTTCCACTGAGCTCGGATCTCTTATTGATAATTGCATAGAGGGGAGGATACACATAAAAAAGGGGGAATGTGTTAGGAATGCACAGCCTGACATAACCATACAACACAAACCCACGCAGTTGGCTGGCTGATGGCTTGCTCGTCAGGGGTTGGCTCATCAAAAGGGGAGATTAACATCCAATCAGATCACCGGAATGTGATATAAAGGAGACCCACTCCATCAACTTTGGCTGCCTGCGCTCGGTCCCTTCCTATTTTTACTCCTCAATAATTTCATTTCATTTCATTTGATTCACCTGATTGACCAGAAACTGCTATTGTCGCTAATTTGAGACAACTTCCCTGGCAACGCTCCTGCAATCGTAGCTTCTCGGACCGCCGAGCGGGCCTCTCCCGCGGTAACTGGAGACGATGTCATATTGCCAAGATTGCAGTGACAACTCTCGTTATCTATTTCAGTCCGGCTTCCTCAAGTTCTTCGGGATGCATCATTGTTCGAAATTCACATCTTCTTTGCTTGTTATATCAATTTGGTCCAGATTCTTTGCGCAAAACTCCATCAACGTTTCAGGTCGCAAGTCAGGGACTATGTCACAGTCGTGTTTAGCAACGCGTTATTTGAAACACTGTGACGTCGCCACAAGGAGATCTTAGCACACGGTTCAACTAGGAGGAAGGTTGCGTGTTCAGGCACTGCCACACCCGTTGAGATGTGCATCGGTAATTAGCGATCTAAATTGCAATTGCCAAATTATGATTCCGTTCTTCCGTGTTTGCAAGGTGCCTTGTTACACCGCAGGTCAGCCGTGTCAGAAATCTCATGTGCGGTTGCTGTTCAGACGATTTCTTGTTCTCAACGAGCGATCTAAATTACCATTATCAATATTTTGCACATGCAGATAATCCCAATCTCATTCAAGGTTGGCAGCAATTATTTCGCCATTTGTATGAAGGACATGGTAGTTGCATCACTGTAGCTGTAGCTCAACCGAACGAACTATTGCGCCACAGTGTCAATTAAACGGTGGACTGACCCACTGGTAGGGGAACTCGAAAATTTGGCAAGTTGAACCCGCGCGGGAGAATGAGTGGACTTGTTCCAAATACGGAGATCCAATCCTCAAGGCGGTGGTTGTTCGCATCTTAGCATCTTTAGATAGCATAGATCTATGCCTTACGGGGTTATGGCTCGATGAGGTATTTATCGTTAGATACGTCTTCAGATGGACCTATGTATGTAGCTGCTTTCTTTCCTTTGTGCTTTGCAGTGTCTTGCAGTATTAAGCTCTTGCACCTGATTGACCGATGGTGGATCGCTTGATGCGGCCCAATCATATCCCAGCACCTCTCCCTGTTCAAATCCTCTCTGACTCCCACGCTGTTCATCCACGCTGTTCATCCCCACCGCAACCAGGAATAGAACAGTTTGCGCATGCAATGTTTATCTGTGAAGACGTCAATTGTAACCGATGACTATTTTGAGATGCATGCCCTATATTCAGAGCGGTGGGGACAAATATCCCACAGTTATGGTGCCTTCAACCTTGACGACGTACGTTGCTCGAGTGATGGATTGCTCGATGAAAGGGATCTACAAAGCTCGTGGATATCTGGCTGAAGGGCATGGACGAGTTATTCATAGAAACTGGCGCCATGATGTGATGGATGCCTTGCCGGGATGGCATCAAAGGTGTATTTCCGCACCCCAGGAATTGCTTGGCATCTATCTATCTGTTCGGCAGAATGATTCCAACGGCTCCGCTTGTCATCGAATGGATGGCTCTCCGCAAACTCAAGAGAAAGCACGTTAGTGGTACAAACTGAATTGACTGAACTCTTTTAGTGACGGTAGGCTAATTGTGGAAATTGCTGTTGTGACGTTATCAACCTTCCTCCGTTCTGCCGTCATGTCCCTCTTATACTTATACCCAGAAGACACCATGTCCCAAGATCCCGACTCCTGGAACTATATCTATATCCTTTATTGCTGCAGGAGTCTTTCGTTACCGCTCTGAAGGACCCATCTAAATCGGTAATTCCGCCTCTAAAAATGGAAGTACCGTCACCCATCTGAACGTGCACAATGGAATCCACCCACTCGCTCATTCCCTAAGCCTTTGTCGGATGTACACTTCTTCCATCAGAATTGATGCACGGGCTATCCAGATATAGTTCACGGCTGCAGATAGCCAACAGGTTTTACGACTTCATCGGATCGTCCCTGTTCCTCCCCGGCTCCAGAATAGCAACGGCCATGAATCACATGTATCGTGCTTTCTCCTCCTTCGAAAGTATAAAGATGTTTTCCTCCCAATGCGAGAATATCTCCATCAACAACAAAAGCCGGGTTCTCACTCTTTCGAGACGTTCGTTGTATACCCCCTCCACCCAACGGACGAAGCGTATACTCTTCAAGAGGATACTCTTACTATCGTTATACTCACCATCTTTCAGAAACCCTTCACATTCGACTCATATTCACAGAAACTCGGCCATAGTTTGGATTCACAATGAAGTTTTATACCCCCTATATATGGGCGGTATTAGTTGTTTTAGGGAATTTGACTGCTGCTGCACCGGTTTCGACCGTCGAGGCAGTTGGATCTCTCCCTGCTAACGGAAATGTAGCACCAAAAAGTTCAGCCACACCAGTTGATAATGTTGTCGGAGCGCAATCAACTCCTCAAGCACAAAGTTCAGCACCACCTGCAAATAATATCGATCAACCGCAATCCTCTCCAGCAGCATCATCCACACCAGGACCGAAATCTTCAGCAGCTCCTGAGGTACAGAATGAGGTAGAAGTACAAGCACCTATAGCGACTCAAGGACCAGCAAGTTCAGCGGCGCCAGATGCAGCTCAAGTTGCTGTGGTTGGTGGTGGTGGAGGAGATGTTGAGTGTGTTACAAGCTCAACTCCCGCGAGCTCTGCTCCGACCTCATCTGCGATAAAGACGGGAGCTGTTTCATCGAGTGCTGCACAGCAATCGAGTGCTCAATCTGCGGGGTCGTCAGCTGCTCCTCAAAGTTCGGCTGCTGGGAACTCATCTCCGTCTCAGATTGCTTCATCAACCCCCGGTCCCCAGTCCAGCGCTCACTCAGCCCAGTCGTCAGTCACACCGGCAGCATCTTCTGAACAACCGTCGTCCGGAGTAGCACCATCGTCGGTGACGCCCTCACAGTCGTCGGCAAGTGCAGCTCCATCTTCATCTCAAAGTGGAGCAAAATCTTCACCAGCAGAATCGTCAGTAAATTCCCCAGTTTCATCGCAGCAATCATCGGCTGCTCAGGCAAGTGCATCTTCAGCACAGTCTTCCGCACAACCATCAGCACAATCATCAGCTAGTGTTGCACCATCATCTGTCTCCCAGTCTTCTGCAAAAAGTGCTGCCGCACCCTCATCGCAACAGTCCTCTGTCGTCCAGTCAGCAGTATCTTCCGTTCAAAGCGCTGCAGAGTCATCTTTCCAATCTTCTGCAAATTCAGTAGCCAAATCCTCTGTGACAGTCGCACCCTCGACGGCCGTGCCATCGTCAGCAAAGAGTAGCGGGCAGTCCTCGGTAATTGAGTCTTCAGTTGTAAATAGTGCACCAGTCTCGTCGCCACAATCCTCTGTCGTGCAGTCAGCAGTATCTTCTACTCAAAGTGCTGCAGAGTCATCCTTCCAATCTTCTGCAAATTCAGCCATGAAATCCTCCGTGACAGCGGCAGTCTCGACGGCTGGAGTTGTGCTATCTTCAGCAAAGAGTAGCGGAGAGTCTTCGGTGGTTGAGTCCTCAGCTCCGGCAAGCAGTGCACCGGTCTCTTCGCAGCAGTCGTCTGTCGGCCTGGTTACGTCTTCGGGAATATCTTCGGCGCAAAGTGCTGCAGAGTCGTCCTTCCAATCCTCTGCAAATTCAGTGGCGAAATCCTCTCCGACCGCTGCGCCGTCATCCGCAGAAGTCGTCATATCTTCTGCAAAGAGTAGTGGAGAGTCTTCCGTCGTTGAGTCTTCAGTTGCAGCAAGTAGTGTACCATTCTCATCGCAGCAGTCTTCGATCAGCCAACAAGCTCAATCTTCTGCGAGATCTTCCCCTCAGAGTTCTGTAGAATCATCCCTGCAGTCTTCCACAGCTATTTCTTCAACTCCGGGTTCTGCACAATCTTCTATTACCCCTGCACAATCTTCAGCCATTGTGGCACCATCTTCTTCGCAGCTTGTTACTAAGCCTTCCGGGGTTGAGTCATCAGCAAATAGTGTCCCAATTTCTTCGCAAAAGTCTTCTGTTGGGCAAGAAGTTCCATCTTCAACCATATCTTCTGCGATATCTTCTGCGGCTCCCCAGTCCTCGGTCAAATCCTCACCTGCTCAATCTTCGGCACAGATAACAGCTCAATCCGCTGTCACTTCATTACAATCCTCGGCTAATATTGCACCTTCCTCCTCGAATGGTGCTGAGTCTTCTGCGTTTGCATCATCGGCGAAGAGTCTCCCGGTTTCATCATTGCAGTCTTCTGTTGCACAAGTTGTATCCTCAGCGAAGACTACGGGATCTAGTGTCGCGGTCTCATCTGTCGGATCTTCGGCTCAAATTGAAGTGTCATCGGCCAAATCTTCGGTTGCGCCAGGACCTTCTTCATCGAATCTTGCATCATCTTTGTCGAACATTGCGGCATCTTCGTCCAAGATTATTAGTAGTCCATCGGCCATTGGGTCGTCTGCAAGTATTGCAGTTTCATCTCAAACGTCGTCAGCTGCGGTAGGAATTACTTCTTCTGCAAAATCGTCTGTTCAGAGTGTCACAGCATCATCTGTCCAATCCTCATCTCAGATTCAACTGTCATCAGTTAAATCTTCAGTTGCGCCGGGACAGTCTTCATCGAACATTGTAGTATCTTCCTCCAAGGTTGTCAGCAGTCCATCTGCAATTCAATCGTCTGCAAATATTCCAGTCTCATCTCCCATCTCATCGGTTGCTGCAGGAATCACGTCGTCGGCAAAATCTTCTGCTCAGAGTGTTGCAGTATCATCTGTCCAATCTTCGGCTCGGATTGAAGTATCATCAGTTAAATCTTCAGTTGCCTCAGGACAGTCGTCATCGAATTTTGCGGCATCTTCCTCCAAGATTATCAGTAGTGTTTCTGCACTTGAGTCGTCTGCAAATGTTCTACTCTCATCATACACATCCTCAGCTGTAGTCGGGATTACGTCTTCGGCGAAATCTTCTGCTCAGAGTGGTGCGGCGTCTTCGGTCCAATCCTCAGCTCCGATTGAAGTGTCATCAGCGAGATCTTCGGCGTCATCCATTGTTCAGTCTTCAATTACACCCGTGCAATCTTCGGCCACTATTGCGATATCTTCCTCCCAGTTTATAACCAGGTCCATTGTTCAATCCTCTGCAAGCTTTCCTGCTTCATCTCCTCAAGAACTCTTGTCTTCAGTAAAATCTTCAGTTCAGAGTGCTTCAGTATCTTCGATCCAATCCTCTGCTGAGATTCAAGTGTCATCGGCAAGATCGTCAGGGACATCGGCTGTTCCGTCCTCAGTTACTCCTGTGCAATCCTCAGCGTATGTGGCAATATCTTCTTCGAAGTTTATAACCAAGTCCATCATTGCATCGTCTGCAAGCTTTCTGGTCTCATCTGCTCAAGAAGTCTTGTCGTCGGTAAAATCTTCAGCTCAAAGCGTAACTGCCTCATCGGTCAAATCGTCGATAACAATCATTGTACAATCGTCTGTGACAACTGCACAATCTTCAGGAAAATTTGCATCGTCTTCTAACGTGGTCGTCTCTTCTGCCCCCCAATCTTCCGCAATCCCGGTCTCATCGCAGAAGTCTTCGATCCAGGAAGCATTATCGTCGGGGATATCTTCTTCGAAGGGGCCAGCATCATCTGTTCAATCCTCGGCTAGTCTAACTCCAGTATCATCGGTCCGATCGTTGGTCACATCGATTGTACAATCTTCTGTTACGCCAGTACAATCTTCCCCCGGAGTTTCACAGAGATCTTCGATACAGTCATCTGCCACGTCGGCAGTATCTTCTCTCAAGGAATTCTCCACAAGTATCGGAGTTCTGTCATCCCAGATCTCTTCAGCTCTGATCTCTTCAGCTCCGATTTCTTCGGAGAAGTCCTCTATCCAATCGTCGGCCACTCCAGCAGTCTCTTCTCTAAAAGTTTCTTCCTCAGTTATTGCGCAATCATCTCAAATATCCTCAGCTACATTTTCAGAATCGCTTTTCAAGTCTTCTGCTACCCCGGCAATTTCTTCTGCGCAAGCCTCCTCTGCTGAAGTCGTCGTTTCATCTCAAGTATCTTCAGCTGGGGTTTCTTCAGAGAAGTCGTCTATCCAGTCTTCAGCCAGTCCAGCAATTTCTTCTCCGACGGTTTCTTCTGCAGCCATTGTTCAATCATCTCAAGTATCTTCGGGACTACTTTCGGAATCTTCGTTCAAGTCTTCTGCTACCTTGGCAATTTCTTCTCTACAACCATCCTCTGCTGAAGCCAGTGTTTCATCTCATTTATCTTCAGCTGGGGTATCTTCAGAACAATCCTCTATCAAATCTTCAGTCACTGCAGCAATTTCTTCTCCTAAGGCTTCTTCTGCATTCGTTTTGCAATCGTCTCAACTATCTTCGACTGTAATTTCAGAGAAGTCTTCATTCCAATCTTCTGCTACAATTTCCTCTGTACAAGCATCGTCTGCTGAGCTGAGCGTATCATCTCACATTTCTTCAGCCCCAGTTTCGGAGCAGTCATCAATCAAGTCATCTGTTACGCCTGGAGTGTCTTCTCTGGAAGTATCCTCTGCAAGTAGCCTTGTTGCGTCGTCTCAGATTTCGTCGGCCAGAAGCTCAGAAGCGTCGTCAATAATATCGTCTACTGCCCCTGCGATTTCGTCTGGACAAGCATCCTCTGCTCAAATCGTTGCGTCGTCACAGATCTCTTCCCTTTCAATTTCCCATTCGTCAACCCCGTCTTCCACCCCTGGAGTCTCTTCTGCAAGTGGTCATGCCTCTTCGGTGAATTCGCTTTCGTCGGTTGCGTCCTTTGAATCCTCATTGAGGTCCAGTGCCGCTACATCTAGCCGCTCATCGATCGTATTACAATCTTCCGTCATCTTGTCTACCGGCAAGTCATCTCTTGTGACACTTTCGTCCATTATTTCGCCAGTTGCTTCTTCAATTCAATCGACAGTGCCGCTCTCCCTAACGTCATCTGTCGGGTCTTCATCAACTTTTCGCTTTTCTTCAGTCGCAGTCCCGTCGTCATCCCAGAACTCGGCTTTCTCGGCGCCTTCTTCGCACATCTCCTCAGTTGAGATCACAGTTTCAGTCCATTCGTCGGCTGCTACCTCCTCATTTGTGTCGCTTTCATCTGTTGAGCGCTCGTTTCAATCATCGGCCACTCTCACATCGTCAGCGCAATTGTCATCGGTGCCCTCGTCCTTACAGAAGTCTCTGTCGTCGGTTGCTTCTCACATTTCTTCAGTCGAGGCGTCGGTTCATTCATCTGTCCAATCTTTCTTGACTTCGCCTTCTTCAGTTCAGAATTCAGTTATATCGTCGAGTAGCCTCACATCGGTATTGCAGGTGTCGTCAATTGCATCGGCATCCCAGAAGTCTGTATTATCGACGCTTGGATCTTCACACATCTCTTCAGTTCAAGCTACACTATCGATTCCTTCCTCAGCAGCCAAATCGTCGATATTGTCAGCTTCTTCAGTTCAGCACTTCCAATCGTCAAGCACACCTATATCGGGATCACATTTGTCATCCTTGGCGGTACTATCCTCCTCCCTGGTGTCTCTCTTCTCAATACCTCAGTCTTCCCATATATCTTCAATATCTTCAGTCGCGATCACCTCTCCTGTCAAATCGGCATCCGTGTCGTCTCCAGTCAGCTCGGCTGCAACGGCTGCTTTTTCTTCGGTTCCTCTCTCCTCTTTAAAGGGCTCCACCTCGCTGCAGGTGTCATCAGCTCAAGTCACTCAGTCCCACGTCTCTTCGATTAACTCGATCCAGTCGACGGTTTTATCTTCCCTGAAACCATTGTTGAGCTCGTCGATCCAGATACCAGTCTCATCTTCAAAGACTATCCTGTCATCCCAAGTTTCTATCATCTCAAGTGCCGCGTCCTTGACCGCGCCTTCATCATTACATGTTTCTTCTGCTCAGGTTACACAGTCTGCTCTCAGCTCAATCCACTCAACAGTTCAATCTGTGGCATCGCTGTTGAGCTCTATTACACTACAACTGTCATCGTCGAGCCCCAGCCAGTCGTCTCATTTGTCTGTTATCTCAAGCACACCATCTTTGAAGGCGTCCTCTGTTTCATCCTTCCAGACATCACTTATACCTTCGTCAATTCCAGTGTCGCGTCCGTTATCGGTGTCAGTCTCCCAGGTATCTTCGTCCGCTTCGTCTGTCGTAATTGCGTCTCAATCATCCATTCAATCTGTGGGATCACTGCATCCATCTTCTCTCGTTTCAGTACCTGTGTCTTCCCTCAGATCAAGCGTAGTACAGTCGTCACTCATAGCCTCACTTCAGAGCTCCAAGTCGACCGCAGCATCCTCGATAGCATTTGTTTCTGGTTTGTCTTCTGCCACGGCGCATTCATCGGCCCTAACTTCTTCACCTGTTTTGTCAAGTATAGTGCCCTTATCTTCGCAAACGTCGCAGCTCCAGTCCCTCCAGTCATTGAAGTCATTTACCACGATCTTGCAATCTTCCGCTGTGTCTTTCATACTCAGCTCTACGCAGTCATCCACAAGGTCCACTGTAGTCTCAGCATCTTCCATTATCTCCTTCTCTCAGGTTTCTGCCTCAACACAGATCTCGTCGGTGTCATTAGTTTCGAGAGGATCGTCGGTGGTCATTGTTAGTTCAGCGGTCATCTCATCCATCAAGATCGCTTCTTCTACACCTCTCCTTAGTTCTACGCCTGGATCAATACAAAGCCAATCAGTGCACGCGTTCTCCTCATCGACATTTTCTATTCCTTCGTCCTCCGGGCAAGTCCATGGAGCTTCCTCTCAAGTATCTTCAAGTCCAAGTCAAACGGTTTCTCCCTCGACGATTGTATCATCTCAACTTTCGTCGTTCAGCCTGGTAATTTCCTCAGTCCAATCGTCGAGTGCACAATCTTCAGCCGTTCTCCAATCTGCTGTCTCCTCTCAAGTTTCAACACTCACCTCCGTGAAATCTTCATTCACAGTGCCACTGTCCTCGATAGTATCTACCGTCCTGTCGTCTCAGATCCTGCGGTCATCTCAGACCAGTCAGTCATCTCAGGCCATCCAATCATCTCAGGGATTGCAGTCGTCGGTCACCCTCATCTCTTCTCTGCCTTCATCACCTAGCTCTGTAATATCACAAGTTTTGTCACAGCAGACATCTCTTCAGTCAAAGTTTTCTTCGACATCTGTTCCTTCGTCTGCCAATATCAACCATGAGAGTTCAACAACAGTTTCGTCTGCATCTCTGGCATCATCAAAGAAGAGAAGACATAGTTCGGTGAAGTCCACACCACTTTCGGTGCTATCTTCGTCTGCTGCCACTCCATCTCACTCCTCCAAGGAACGCCATCACCATCACACTTCTAAAGAGATTACTTCTGGTACATCTTCGGTGGAATCTACGCCATTGTCTCGGGCCTCGTCTCGCAAACATCATCATCACAGTTCCAAGGAGACCGCTCCTCTATCTTCCTCTTCTCCATCGTCTGCGACCCCTTCGCCTCGATCCTCCGCCAGGGTACATCATCACAGCTCTAAGGAGACTCCACCTCCACCACCGCCCTCATCGGTGGCGACCCTTCCGCCACCAGCTTCTTCAACGAAGAAACATCATCATCATAGTTCACAGGCAACTCTCTCTTCACCCGCTTCCAGTGAAGCTGTTCCACCACCCCCTCCATCGTCAGCTAGGAGACATCATCATCATAGTTCGGAAGAAGTTCCTCCACCCCCAGCTTCATCTGGGACCATCACTCCGTCTCCACCAGTCTCGTCTAAGAAGGAACACCATCATCATAGCTCCCAAGAGAGACCACCCCCGCCGCCACCTTCGTCTGCAGCTTCTACCCCGGTTCATTCATCGAAGGAAAAACATCACCATCACCATAGTACCAAAGAAACTCCTCCGCCACCACCTCCTTCCTCTGCACAAGCACCTCCACCTCCCCCTCCAGCTTCATCTGAGGTGAGACATCATCATCACCATTCTTCTCAAGAAGTGCCTCCACCACCACCTCCCTCTTCTGTCGAAGTTCCACCGCCGCCTCCATCATCGACTCCAGTTGAGAATCATTCTTCAAAGAGAGAACGTCGTCACCGCTCTAAGACATCATTCTTCTCTTCAACCGAAACTCCACCACCCCCAGAGTCATCAAAGAAAGAACATCATCATCATAGCTCTAAAGAAACATCTCCCCCTCCCCCTCCTTCTTCTGCAGAAGTGCCACCACCTCCGCCAGCATCGAGTGAAGCACCTCCACCTCCAGAATCATCAAAGAAGGAACATCACCATCATCATAGTTCTAAAGAAACGCCTCCACCTCCGCCGCCATCATCGACCCCCACGGAGCATCATTCTTCAAGAAGAGAACGTCGCCACCGATCAAAGACGTCCTTCATCTCTTCAACAGAAACTCCACCACCGGCAGAATCATCAAAGAAAGAGCATCATCATCACCACAGTTCCAAAGAAACACCTCCCCCACCCCCACCATCTTCTGCTGAAGTCCCACCACCTCCACCGGTTTCGACTAGTCCAGTTCACTCCTCCAAGAAAGAACATCATCATCCACACCACTCTAAGAGTGCCATCTCATCTTCATCAGAGATACCTCCACCTCCACCGCCTGCATCCAGTGCAATACCCCCGCCCCCCCCCCAATCCTCAAAGAAAGAACATCACCAGCATCATAGTTCCAAAG
>Ga0335073_10011892_pt1 | contig 12232 bp, 14 predicted proteins | sample Lox_Sample_22_FD_207093 | JGI IMG/M metagenome (GOLD analysis project Ga0335073, IMG submission 207093) | Soil microbial communities from Loxahatchee National Wildlife Refuge, Florida, United States - Lox_Sample_2.2 | ecosystem: Environmental > Terrestrial > Soil > Wetlands | place: USA... | reverse complement strand
TCGAACCTCTTTTCGACGCCGATCACACCGTCATTGGAATTACCGGAGCCTTAATGGATATCGCGCGCCTGCGCGAACTGGCGGACAGCCTGCAGACCGCGAAAGAAATTCTCGTTCAGGAAAAGTCATACCTCGAGACTGAAATCCAGGAGCAGCTTGGCTTTGAACAGATCATCGGCCAAAGCGGCGGTCTCCGTGAGGTACTCAAGCAGGCCAGAGTCGTCGCTCCCACAGACTCGACCGTTCTGCTCCTCGGTGAAACCGGAACTGGCAAGGAATTAGTGGCCCGCTCCATCCATGCGCTGAGTGCGCGGAATAACAACAATTTTATCAAGCTCAATTGTGCTGCTGTTCCCACCGGGTTGCTCGAAAGTGAGTTGTTTGGTCACGAGAAAGGAGCCTTCACGGGAGCAGTGAATCAGAAGGCCGGGCGGCTCGAACTGGCGGACAAGGGCACGCTCTTTCTCGACGAAATTGGCGAGCTTCCTCCCGAACTGCAACCCAAGCTCTTGCGGGTCTTGCAGGATCGCGAGTTCGAAAGGCTAGGCGGTGTCCGTACCATCAAAGTGGATGTGCGCATTATCGCGGCCACGAACCGCGATCTACAGAAAGATATTGCCGAGAAGAAATTCCGCGAAGACCTTTTTTATCGGCTGAATGTCTTTCCCGTTCAGCTTCCTCCGCTGCGCGACCGCCGTGGCGACATTCCCGCGCTGGTTCGACATTTTGTCAAGAAGCACGCCTCAAGGATGGGCAGGAAGATTGAGACCATTCCCGGTGAAACCATGGACTTGCTTCAAAGCTGCAGTTGGCCGGGCAATATTCGGGAACTCGAAAACGTCATCGAACGCATGGTGATACTCAGCAAGGAATCAGTCCTTGCCGAACCGCCGGCCGAACTCGAAGGATCGCAAGAGCTTCCTTTTGACAGTCTCAGCGAAATGGAGCGCGAGCATATCATTCGCATTTTGCGGGAAACCAAGGGTGTTCTGTCGGGCGATGAAGGTGCTGCCAGCCGTCTCGGCGTCAAGCGCACCACTCTGCAATCCATGCTGAAGCGCTTCGGAATCCAGCCGCGCGACTTTAAGCGTGGCGCGGGTCTCGATTCCTAAATAATGCAGTGCCTTTCTGGTTTGTCGATGAACTACTTCTGAGATTACTTCGCCAAGCGATTGTATTTCTTCAACACTTCCCGCAGACGATCGTGCGGCAGCGCTATGACCGTGTGATTGTCGATCCCCGTCATCGTCTCCGCCGCCACCATCGCATTTACCACTGCTTCTTCTGTCGCCTGCACCGTCGCGAGAAAGATCGGATCAAGGGAGTCGTTCGGCAGCATGGTGAGTTGATGCAGTCCTTTCGATCCAACCGCTCCCGGATTGGCTGTCGAAAACGCAATGAAAATGTCCCCTGATCCATCGCCTGAGTAGCTGCCATCCCGTCCCAGGCCAAGCGATACTCGTCGTGCCACTCGCTTTAATTGCGTCGGAATCAAAGGCGCATCCGTCGCTACCACAACGATGATTGACCCAGTGTCACTCCCATAAGCCGGATGCTCCGGAATCTCCTTTCCCACCGGCACTCCGGCAATCCGCAGCTGATCGCGCCGTCCGTAGTTGCATTGCACCAGAACCCCGATCGTATAGCCCCCATCTTTTGCATGCAGCACTCGCGAACTAGTCCCGGTTCCTCCTTTGAACTCGTTGCAGATCATGCCCGTCCCGCCGCCCACGTTTCCTTCCTCGACTGGTCCAGAGTGCGCCGTGTCCAGCGCGTGCCATGCATCTTCGGGCTTTACGTGAAATCCGTTGATGTCGTTAAGCCAGCCATCCCAGGTCTCCGCCACTACCGGAAGCGACCACCAATAACCTTCCATGTCGGCGGAGCCGTGCTTGACCTTCCAGGCAATCACGGCGTCGCGCACCACTCCAACGCTGTGCGTATTGGTAATCATCACCGGGCCATCGAGAAATCCCGAGTCCCCGACCCAGGTCGTGCCGGTCATCTCCCCGTTGCCATTCAGTGTGAACCAGGCGGCAAAGACGGCGTCGTTGTCTTTTCCGCGAGGACGGATGGCTGTCACCCCTGTGCGCACTGGCCCCTGGCCGACCACCAGCTTTCCTTCGCCCGAAATCAGCGTGCTTTGTCCGACTTCCACCCCGGCTACATCTGTGATCGCGTTGTTCGTTCCAGGATTTCCATCGAACGGCACACCCAGATCTCTCGCTCGCGGTTTGGTTTGCGCAGCGAGCAACGAGGCGAAGACGAAACTCCCGATCACGAAAACGGTTGAAACCGAAATCAACTTTTGGCTTATCCTCGGCATGGGTCCTCCGGAAAGCAGGCAGTATACAGGATCGAACCTTCCGCTTTTCTTCCCATTCGGCAGCAAATCTCGGTAGCCATTTTGCATCCAACCGCCGGTTGCTATTCACGGGTTACAATCGCAAGCGGGGCAACTGAGGAGAAAGCAATGGACGGTTGGAAGAAGGCTTTAGTGCTGGGAACGATTGGGGCCGCAGGCCTGCTGTTTATGAAGAAGCGCTATCCGGCTGGCGTGCTCGCCAGCGGCGTGGGGCTCGCTCTACTGGCTTCGGAATACCCCGATAAGTTTGAGAAGGTGCGCCGCTCGCTTCCCGAATATTTCGATCGCGGCATGCGCATCATGGAAATGGCAAGCCGCGCTGGGCGTCAAATCACCTCGGGCGCGCAAGAGAGCGCCGCCGATCTGTGGGAGGAATTCACGCGCGCCTAATTCTGCGGCCGCGGATGAAACTGCATCAGGCTTGAGGGACTCTCTTCAATCGATTCCGAGTTGTTTTCTTGCCTCCGGGCTGAGACGTTCGGGAGTCCAGGGCGGAGTCCACACCACGTTCACCGCGGCATTGCGAATCCCAGGTAGTTGTTCCAGACGTGACTTTACCTGCGCGCTGATGTTTACATGTTCCGGGCAGCCCTGTGCGGTCAGCGTCATCTCCACCGTGACGTCCTGCTTATCGTCCGGAACAGATGTGAAGTTCACGCCATAGATCAGGCCCAGATCCACGATGTTCACCGGTATTTCCGGATCGTAACAACTCTTCAGCGCGCTCAACACGTCCTGTTCGCTGACCGGCATGGTTCCACTCCTTCTTTCAGTCTAATTCATCCGCTCGCTGCATCCGCCGGCCTAAACCATTTCTGTGCCCCACAAATCGTGCAGATGCACGATTCCTTCGAGTTTGCCGTCGGCATCGACCACCATCAACGACGTGATTTTTTTCTCTTCCATCATTGCTAGCGCCGTTGCCGCGAACTCTTCCGCCACAATTGTTTTTGGATTCCGCGTCATCGCTTCGCTCGCCGTCAAGTCCATCACATCTTTTCCGCGCTTCTCGAGCAGCCTGCGCAAGTCTCCGTCGCTAATAATCCCCACCAGTTTCTTCCCATCGACCACCGCTGTCACGCCCAGCTTTTTGCGTGACATTTCATAGATCACATCCGGCATTTTCGTGGAGGGAGACACGCATGGCAGCGCCTCGCCCGTGTGCATCAATGATTCAACTCGCGCTAGGCGCTTGCCCAGCTTTCCGCCCGGATGCAGATTCGCAAAATCTTCTTCCTTGAATCCGCGCCGTTCGCTCAGAGTCACTGCCAGAGCATCGCCGAGAGCCAGCATGGTTGTGGTCGAAGCCGTCGGCGCCAATCCCAGCGCGCACGCCTCTTGCGCGATCGAACAATCCAACGCCACATCGGCCGCCGCAGCCAAAGTTGAAACCTTCCTTTCTTGAATGGGATGCCCGACGTCTCGCCGTTTTTGCGAGATGTGGGAATCAGAAATCTCATCTCCCGTCATCGATATCAGCGGTACCTGCAATCGCTTGATCGTTGCCAACAACGCGAGAATGTCGTCGGTCTCCCCGCTCGCCGAAAGGGCCAGCACCACATCCCCCCGGACCACCATTCCCAGATCTCCGTGCAGCGCTTCCACCGGATGGAGATAGAGCGCGGGCGTTCCCGTCGAACTTAACGTGGCGGCAATCTTACGCGCAATCAGTCCGCTCTTACCCATCCCGGTCACGACCACCCGCCCTGCGCAGCAGAACATCAGATCGACCGCACGCTGAAACGCGGCCGCCATCGGACCCGCAATTCGGTCTGCCAGCGCTCGCAGCGCTTCGGCTTCAATGCGCACCACATTTTCGCCTGTATTTTTCATCCTCACGACCAACGGCGCTTCATCCTTGCCACCTTGTTACCCGTTTACTCGCCACTTTAACTCTAGAAATGATCCACTTCCCCGACAGGTAAGCGTGACTTTTGTCCCAGGATTGCCAATCCCTTCGCCTGGATCAGCTTGTCCCATGGCCCCGCTTGCCAGTTGTCGCGGGTCTTCTCCGTGTACTTCCACAGCGGCAGCGTCAGCATCAGACGCTGTGCTGTTGAATGCACGTAGGGTTCGTACATCGATCGCAGCTTCGTGAGCTTATCCCGCCCCATTTCATCGTATCGGAGCTTCAACCCCGCGGCGCCCAGTGTTTCGCGTATCCCGTCAAATTCCGTTGTGCTCATCCGCTCGGGCGCGCTGGCGTCGTACCTGGCGTTCACCACCTGTGCTAAATCGACGGCCGCATGCCGCGCCATCGCGAAGGTCAACTTCGCCTGACCCGTGTTCACTCCCTCAATTCCCGTCAACACCAGCGAGGTCACATCAAGCATCGTGGTTAGTGCCGCCAGCCATGATTGATTGCTGTGCTGCGAGCGAAAGAACGAGAGCACCGGATACGAAATCTGCGCCTCCAATACTTCCGCCGCCCACCGTTCCCAGTCGCGCAGAATATCATCCAGAATTCTTTGGCTTACCCCCGGATCGTCTGTTCGCCCCGCCAGCCGTACGAGCAACTCCACCGCCGTGGGAGGCGATCCCGCGCGTGCATCGAGCATCGAGATCTGAATTTCACGTCTCGAAAACGATGCGTACACCACGGGTATGTATCCGATTACGATGCCGAGAAAAGCGAAGCCCATTCCGGCTTCAAACACGGAGAGCGCACGTGCCCCACCCGAAGTCGGCACGATATCGCCGTACCCCAGCGTAAAAAAAGTCTCGCCACTGTGATACAAGATTTTCCCGAATGTCAGTGGCTCGCCGCTTAGCTGCTCATGTCCTCCGATCCCATACTGGATCAAGGCGAAACCCAGGATCAGCCCCAGCGCCCAGACACCCATCAGAAGAATCAGCGATAACGGACCGAAGTACCCAAGGAAATTCTGCCGCCGCGACGGCTTCTTGATGAAGCATGCAGCCCGTCGCCACGGAACCCATGTTCGCCGGTAAAACCATGCGGTCAGCCTAAAATTCCGCAATACGCGCCTGGGCAGTACCACCGTTTCGAATGCGTCGAGCAGGATCATCCAAATTATGACGATCCCGAACACAATCGCGGCAATGTGCATGTGATGAAGCAAGTTCAGATTCCAGAACTCATCCCCCGGGCCTGGTCGGAAGGTGAATTGTAGATGCGCAGGGAAGGTTATCAGATTCTCGCCGCGAACGAATGCGGCACGTGCTCGGAGTGCGGGCCTCAGCCTCCGCCAAGCCGATAAACCCGCCAGCCGCCGTCCAGGCGGCAGATTTCCTTACTGTGGGTTGCTCTGCGGTGGCTGCGGCTGCGCCTGTGCTGGCGGCTTGGTTGTCTTAGGCTTCGCGGTGGACTTTTTCTTGGGAGCCGGTTTTTTAGGCGGTTCAGTATCGTCGACAATCACTTTCTTTGGAGGAGCCGCCGGAATCGCCGCCTGTGCTGTCTTCAATTCCGTGCGCAAACGGACAATCTCCGCTTCCTTCGACGACGATAAGTTCTCAATCCGATCCGCAAGTTGTTTCCGAGTCGTTTCGAAACTGTTCAAATCGTTCGACAACGACTGCAAATCATCCCTCGATCCGAACGCTCCCGTCGACTCGACCACGCTGCCCAGCACGTCATACAGCGCGTCCAAATTGCGATAGAGTTTGAAACTCGCCGGAACATCCTCCGGCGCAGCTCTCAGTTGCCCAATGATCTCCGGCAGCGCGCTCTGCAAATTCCGCTGAATCGACTCCACGTTTTCCAGCGCCTGCTTCTTCATGGCGCTATCCGTCTTCCATTTCTCAATCCGCAGCTTGGCCAGATCGCCCTGCGCGCTTTTCGACGTGGACTCCAGCTGTCCGAGCATTCCATTCAACTGCGATACCGAGGCATAGGAAACCGGGACCCCACCTTGTTGCTCAGCATTGGCCGGTGCTGGCGGTGGACCCGATTGGGCGTAACCTGCAGAAAGCAAAAAGCACATTGCGACTGCGACAATGTATGTACGTTTCATTGTGGATTCGTGGCGGCATAAGGATACTACAATCGCCGCTCGCGTGTTCATCAGGCATTCCCCTGAATACCCCGATTTGCAATCTTGCCTAGTCGCTCGCTCACAAAGCTTTCCCTTCCCACACAATCAGGAGAGATAATAAAAAAGTCCCATGCTCAGGCCGCATCTTCCACCTCGTGATCTCCACCGATTCGTTCCCGTATGGATCATGCTCGCGTCGCTCTTGGCAATTTTCTTCGTGCTTCCCGTTCATTCCTCGTCACAGGAACTCGCTCATCGCCTGATCCTTAAAGACGGTTCTTATCAGTTGGTCACGAAATATGAGGTCAAAGGAGACCGCGTCCGCTATTTCAGCTCCGAGCGCGAAGAGTGGGAAGAGCTGCCCAATAATCTTGTCGACTGGCCCGCTACGGAAAAATATGAGAAAGAGGCTCAATCCGGCGCTCCGTCGGCCGAGGCCGTAGAGCTCGACAAAGAAGCTGAGCATGAGCATGAACTCGAAGAAACTCAGCTTCCTGTCGTCGCGCCCGGTCTGCGCCTTCCCGAAGACTCAGGCGTATTTCTCCTCGACAATTTTCAAGGAGAGCCGCAGATCGTTGAAATGCAGCAAACTCTCGGCGACGTCAATCGCAACACCAAAGCCAACATCTTTCGTGGCGTGATCAACCCAGTAGCCAGCAACAAGCAGACCATTGAACTCGATGGCGCCCACGCCGCCATCCAGGCCCACGTCGACGTTCCCTCTATTTACATCAACCTCGACGAGGCTCCCGACCAGCCCGCTTCCAACACGAATACAAAAGCCACGACATCCCAGCGGCCGGAGCAGCCTCAACAACCCGAGGGTCCGGTCGTTCCTTTCGACCGTTTCCGCATCTTGCGCATCGAGGTCAAAAACGGAAAGCGTATTGTCGGCGGCCTCAAGCGCCAAGTGACCGGCAAAACCAGTACCGAGCAGCAGTCCGTTAAGACAACCATCTCCCGCGTCAGTGGAGGCTGGCTGAAAATCACTCCCAGCGAGAGCCTCGCTCCCGGCGAGTATGCCCTCGTTGAGATGAAGGGGAATGAAGGAATGAATCTGTACTTCTGGGATTTCGGCGTCAATTCCAAGGCGCCCGACAATCCCAATCCCTGGCGTCCGGATAAAACTCCACCAACAACTTCGAATTCGCCGCCGGCCTCAAAGCCCTGAGGCTCGGAAAGTCCGGCAGCGCTTTAACCCTGCCACATTACCGCTTTGCGGCTCGAAACCTTGAAGCCTTGAAGCCTTGAAGCCTTGTTCTTAATCTTCTCTCACTACGTCCGGAACCTGCCTGAGAACGCCCCGCTGCGCCACTCCAATATTGTCGCGAGTCGAGTTCTTCACCATGTACATCATCCCGTCTGCTTGCCGGATTACGTCGTGTGCTGTCCGCGCGTCATGCGGGTACGTCGCCAGCCCAATCGACGCCCGCACATTCAAATTCAATCCTTCATCGCGGCAGAACCTGCTCATCCGCAGCGCTTCCAGCAGTCGCTTTGCCACTACTACCGCCTGATCTTTCGATGTCTGCGGCAGTAGCACCACAAATTCATCGCCGCCATAGCGGAAGGCAAAATCGATCAGCCGCAGCTGCGCCTTGATCAGGTATCCGATTTCCGCGAGCAATTTGCTGCCAATCAAGTGTCCATACGTGTCGTTGACCGTCTTAAAGTGATCCAGGTCAATGAACAACACGCTGAACTCATAGCCAAATCGTGACGACCGGTACACTTCGGTTTCCAGCGTTTTATAAAGATGCCGCGCGTTGTAGAGACCTGTGCAGTCATCGGTGATCGTCAGTTCCTGGATCCGCTCCACCGAGCGCGCATTCTCAATGGCAATGGCCGCGTAATCGCACAGCGCCTGCAGGAAAAACAACTCTCCCGCCCCAAACCGCTCCAATTCCACATTCACCAACTGGATCACGCCCAACACCCGCAGCTTCGAGCGTAGCGGAACACAAATCACCGACCGCGTCTCGCATTTCGTCGTTTCATCCACACGGCTGGCAAAAAACGGATCGCTGCGCACATCCGGTACCACTCGCGCCTCTCCGTTTTTCGCGACCCATCCGGCAATGCCTTCGCCCATCTTCAACCGCACATCCTTCAGCGCTTCGGCCCGCTCGCCAACGGCGATCGCAAAATAGAGGTCGTTCTGCGCTTCATCCACCATCAGCAGCGACCACGTATCCGGACGAAAATATTCCGCCATTTTGTCCATGATCGTTTGCAGAATTGAGTCAAGGTCCAGCGACGACGTCAGCGCCTTGGCCACGTCGTGAAAAATCGTTAATTCCTGGCTCTGGCGAGTCAATTGAGTGCCGGCCTCAGGCATGCAGAATTCTATGTTCCTCACTGGACGGGGTGGTAGTTCCAAAAATTATATGCACCACTTTCGTGGGGGGCAATGAACGTTGGTAACAGGAACCTGTAACGCCAACCATTTCAATCGGTTCTCATGGGGATCGAGCCCCGAACACTCCCTGTGTTCTTTGCAGCTGTCATCCTGAGCGAGCGTCAGAAATTGCGCAGAGGAGGAGTCGAAGAGTGCCGCCTTCTGATCTCCAATTCGTCTTTGGGAAGGGCGCGGCGTTAGCCGTGCCGCTGAGGAGCCACCAAGACCGGGCTTTAGCCCCCCGAGGCTCTCGCCAGCATGAAAAAGACTTCCTAAAACACGCCGTCGTGATCGTCATCTTGATCTCGGATCGGCTTTTGCACGCAATCGGGATGTACGTCGATTGGGTACTGAAGATAAGTGCAAGACGAAGTGACAATGTGAAAAGTGGCAACGTCGATGGATCAGATTCCGAGGACGCGACGTGTGCTCGTTTTTCTTGCGACCTTGCCGCTCGGTAGCTTGGGTTTTCGTCTTACCAAGCTCCTTCAATGCGAAATGAACTGAGTCCTTGTTTTGGAGGCGCATCGGAGACTTCGACCGCATCGACCCGAGCCGCGCGCGGACCTTCGCGCAAACGCGAATGCAATCCGGAAAGCTGGTCGCGCGTGCCCTGCGCGAGCACTTCGACGCTGCCGTCGTGATTGTTGCGAACCCAACCGGCGATACCGAGCTGATGCGCCTCTCGCTCCACAAACCAGCGAAAGCCAACGCCCTGCACGCGTCCGCGAACGATATAGCGCTTGGCTTCAGTCGGTTTTTCGGAGGGAGTCATGCTCAACTGACTTTGTCATCCTGAGCGAAGATTTCGTCGGCATGCGGACGAAATCGCAGTCGAAGGATCCCTTTCAGCCCAACTTTACTTTACTCGCGTTAAAATCGCTCCGAGCACAATGTAAAGTGCTCCTACGTACATCAGCACATACCTTTCCAGTGAAGCCAACCGATACCGGTGGCACGTTTCTCGGTGACGGTATAGGCGACAAACAGTAGGATGATCGATACTGCGAAAATCCCGAATGCTTCGGCAAGCATCCTAAGCGATGCCATTTATTGTTTCTCCGTGCTTGTGAATTTGCCGGGAACTTTCAACCAAGATCGTTAGGAAAATACCCTCCTGTGCCGCAGGCAGCACATACAGGCTAGGGGTCCTTCGACTACACGGGAATTTCGCTTCGCGAAAACGCCGCTTCGCTCAGGATGACAACAAAAATCACGCTCTCGATAGGTACGCGCCTTCGGATGTATCGACCTTGATCTTCTCGCCTTCGTTGATGAATGGGGGTACCTGGACAATGAGGCCGGTTTCTGTCTTGGCCGGCTTGGTCACGCTCGAGGCAGTGGCACTCTTCAGTCCGGGCTCGGTCTCGATCACGGTCAACTCGACCGTCTGTGGCAATTCGATTCCGACAGCCTTGCCGTCAAAGAATTCGACTTTGATTTGGAGATTGGGAATCAGGTAGTCGACGGCGTCTCCGAGGGTATCTTTGGTCAGGTGCGTCTGCTCGTAGTTGGACGTGTCCATGAAGTAGTAGCTGTCGCCATCGTTGTAGAGATACTCCATCTGAACCTCGTCAACATTGATCTTCTCGATGGGGTCGGGTGAGCGGAAGCGGTGTTCGAACATGGCGCCGGTGCGCAGATTACGCAGTTTGGCCTGGATGAAGGCGCGCAGGTTGCCAGGAGTGCGATGCTCCACGCTGAAGACGGAGTGCAGATCGTTGTTATGCTTAATGATCATGCCGGGACGGAGCTGTGTGGCAGGGATCGACATTGCTTGAAAAGTCTCCTCTACGATGACACTTCGCGGAGCCGGCGGAAAGGCGGGTAGGCCACAAGTTCCGCCGCTACGAATCGGGTAAATTGTTATTTTACACGCGGGTGCGGGTAAAGGAAAAGCGGCCGACGTGAGACTTGCGGCAAAATTAAAGCAAACCTTCCGGTGAAGGACTAGAATCTTGGAATTGAATGCATCGCTTGCTGCCTGCGGGTGGAGAGAGGTTCTTATGCGCATTGGTAAATACGAATCTTCAGAAGGCAACAATGTCGGCACCGCAATTACTTTTCTTTTGATTGGACTGGGTGCGGGAGCGCTGCTTGGAATGATGCTTGCGCCGAAAAGCGGAAAGCAGTTACGACGCGATCTGCAGCGCGGCTACGGTGATGCCCGCGAAAAACTTGGCGACTGGGCCGACGACGCCCGAGAACGTTTAGGCGATCTGGCCGATGATGCCCGAGGCCGAGTCCGTGACATCGCAAATCGTGGCGCCGATCTGGCGGCCGACGTGGCCGAGGATCTTCGCGACGCCGCGCGGGAAAAAGTTGAACCGCTGCGCAAGGCGATCAATCGCAGCTAGCTTGGCTCGCGGTTTTCACATCCAGATCAGCTGAAGATTCCAGCGAAAAAGTTCTTGACCCTCCGCAGAAAGCCATGATGCTCGGCTTTAGCCTTGCGGTCTTGAGGCGGCGGAATGACGGTGTCGATACGAACCTGCCGTTCGCTCGAAGTTTCAATCGGCAAGTTCTTTGCTGTTTCGATCGAGGCAGTGTTCATTGAAGCCGCCGTTTGGGCGGTGCTCGCATCGTGTTTCCTGCCAGTAAAAACCAGCGGGGCATCGACCCGAACGTGAACCTCATTGGGTTGTGAGGGCGGCAGCGGAGCAGTCTCAGGTCCGTTCGACAACGCCTCGGATGTTCCCGTCGTGCCGCCGCTAGAATTCGCTGGCGAACCTGTCGTCGATGATGGCCCTCCCAGACTCACTTTGTCAGGCAACTTCGAGTCCGGTACTGGAGGCGTGTCGAGATTGGCTCGTAGCACTGGAACTGGAGCGGGGCATCCGCAGTCTAGCGGAATATCGGAGTCCACTTTGTCGATCTGACCGGATCGGAAGACGACCTGATCGGTTGGTTTGACCTGGTAAATTCGATCACCCATCAGTTCCGAGACGATGGCGGAAGATGTGTTGCCGGTCAGCGCGCGCACACAGGTATTGCCATGGGAGTCGGCGCTGATGGCGAAGTGAAAGTGGCCAGGTCCGGCGAACATGATGCGGAAGTCCGGAGTCAAAATAGAATCGGCAGATGCGCCAAGCGAATAGTGGGTCTCGATTCCTCCCGTGCTCAAACCCAACATCAGGTCGCGCTTTGTTTTCGAGGGCGTGATCGAAAGTGTGGTGTGCGGGCATACCCGCACTTCGCCTCCGCGTGCGAGTTGCAAGACGGCAGTTTCTGCTTCGGCTGAGACGGAAGAAGCAGCAGCGAAACGCCTGCCGGCAACAACTACCATGCCCAGGCCGCCGGTTACCGGAAGAACGGCCGGAGTGGGGGCCAGCGATAAATCCGCGACTGTCGGAGCCTCCTGCGGCGGTTTTCCGGTCTCCGGATTGTCGGGCGGCTTCAGGCGGACCATCAGGCGGTTTCCCGCTCCATCCCAAGAGTAGCTATAAGGCGCGCTCAAATCGAGGACGATTCGCG
>Ga0335073_10011891_pt1 | contig 12233 bp, 10 predicted proteins | sample Lox_Sample_22_FD_207093 | JGI IMG/M metagenome (GOLD analysis project Ga0335073, IMG submission 207093) | Soil microbial communities from Loxahatchee National Wildlife Refuge, Florida, United States - Lox_Sample_2.2 | ecosystem: Environmental > Terrestrial > Soil > Wetlands | place: USA... | reverse complement strand
AGGGTCAGGCCGTGCGCCAGGCTGAAATAGCCGTGCCGGTCGGTGTCGCTCTTCGGTCGCAGCGAGGTGTAGAGCGTCCAGAGCAGCGGCGCCAGCCACAGCACCGACATCGCCACCAGGAACAGGTGGGTGCCGTAGCGCGGCCGGCGGGTGCGCGGCGCCGGCCGGGTGCCGGCGGGCGGTGCCAGCTCCGCGGCGGCGGGAACGTCGGCGACGGCGCTCATCGGCCCGCGTCCTTCCGGAACGTCCGGGACAGGTAGGTGACGATCGGGATCAGCGCGACCACCAGCAGGATCACCGCCAGCGCCGAGCCGATGCCGATCACCTGCCCCTCCCCGACCAGGTTCTGGATCACCAGGGCGCTGATGAGTTCCAGCCCGTTGGTGCCCTTGTTGAACACCCAGACGATGTCGAAGGCCCGCAGCGACTCGATGATCGTGATCACCACGACCACGATGTTGATCGGGCGCATCGCGGGGAAGACGACCCGGAAGAAGACCTGCCGCTCGTTGGCCCCGTCGATCGCGGCCGCCTCCTTCAGCGCCGGGTCGACGCCCTTCAGGCCGGCCAGGTAGAGGATCATGATGTAGCCGACGTGCTTCCAGGTGGCCGCGATCAGCGCCGCCCAGATGTTGATGCTCGGGTTGCCGAGCCAGTCGATCGCGTGGCCGGTGCCTGCGTTGCCCAGCAGGCTGTCGATCAGGCCGGAGTCGGGCGAGTACATCAGCTCCCAGATGATGCCGACCAGGGCCAGCGACAGCATGACCGGGACGAAGAACACCGTCTGGTAGATGCGGCTGCCGCGCAGGCGCTGGTCGAGCAGCACCGCGATGAGCAGGCCGAGCGGCGTGGCGACCAGGGCCAGGAAGACCAGCCACAGCAGGTTGTGCCGCACGGCCGGCCAGAACGGCGGGTAGTCGTGCACCACGAAGCTGTAGTTGCTCATCCCGGCCGAGCGGATGTTGTTCAGCGCCAGGCCGTTCCACCGGGTGAACGACAGGCCGACCGACAGCAGCGTCGGGATCCAGACGAGCACCGCCTCGACCAGCACCGGCACCGCGACCATCACGGCGAGCACGGCCCTGTCCCGCGAGGTGAGCCGGCGGACCTTGCGCCGGCCACCGGCCGTGGCTGTCACCGGGGTGGTCCGGGTGGTCGTCCCGGTGGGCAGGCCGACGGTGGGCAGATCGGTCATCGAAAACCCCCGGCTACTGCGCGGCGTACAGCGCCTTGGCCTGCGACTCGACGCTGCCGGCGTTGAACGAGCCGTCCTTGAGGAAGCTCTGCAGGGCCGGGATCATCACGTTGTTGGCGAAGGCCGGCAGCGCGTCCCGGTCGAGGAACTGCGAGATGTACTTGGCGTTCGCGATGGTCTGCTGGGCCTTCTGCTGCAGCGGGGTCAGCTTGCTGAAGTCGGCACCCTTGTTGGTCGCGACGTTGCTCGGATCCTTGGCCGCGTAGGTGTTCTGACCGGCCGGGCTGCCGAGGTAGGCCAGCAGGTCCTTGGCCGCCTTGTTGTCGCCGCCCTTCTTCGAGGCCATGAACCCGTCGATGGGCGCCTCCAGCGCGTCCTGCCCGTAGCTCTCGTCCAGGGTCGGGAACTGGAAGAAGTCGACGTCGGCCAGCACCGCCGGGTCGGTGAACTGCTGGGTGACGAAGGAGCCGAGCAGGTACATGCCGGCCTTCTTGGTGGCCAGTTTCTGCGCCGACTCCTGCCAGGTGAGGCCGAGGGCGCCGCCGTCCTGGTAGGGCAGGAGCGACTTCCAGGTGTCGAAGACCGTGGTGACCTTGGCCTGGTTCCAGTTCTCCTTGTGCGCCATCAGGTCGACGTGGAACTGGTAGCCGTTGAGGCGCATGTTCAGGTAGTCGAACGTCCCCATCGCCGGCCAGCCGTCCTTGTCGCCGAAGGAGATCGGGATCAGGCCGTCCTTCTTCATCTGCGCGCACAGGCTGCGCAGCTGGTCGAACGTGGTGGGCACCGTGTAGCCGTGCGCGTTCCAGACGCTCTTGCGGTAGAAGATCGCCCACGGATAGTTGTAGTTCGGGATGAAGTACTTCTTGCCGTCGTCGGCGGTGGAGGCGTTGACGATGCCCGCGCCGAAGTTGCCGGTGCCCAGCTTCTCCCAGACGTCGTCCAGCGGCGCGACGAGTCCCTTGGCCGCGTAGTAGCGCATCCGGTAGCCGGCGAACCAGGTGAAGGTGTCGTCCGGGCTGCCCTGCAGGTAGGAGCTGATCTGGTTCTGGAAGTCGTTGTGCGACTTGGTGTTGATGGTGACCTTGTCACCGGACGAACCCTCGAAGGCCGACACCATCGCCGCAATGGCGGCCTTCGGCACCGCGTCGGAGGCGCTGGAACCGAGCGTGGTGGTGGTCGAGGTGGCGGCGCTGCCGGCCTTCGCGGTGGTGCCGGTGCAGGCGGCCAGCAGCGGCACCGCCCACGCGGTGGCCACGCCGGCCGACGCCGTCCGCAGGACGGTGCGGCGGCTGACCGGCAGTCCGGAGAGGGGGTTGTGGGGGACGTCCGAACGGGGCACGGGTGGCCTCCTCGAGGGTCGGTTGTGATCCAGCTCTCGCATGTTTCCGGGGCATGACGATGCTGTATCGCGTGCGTCCACGTCAAGAGTTGTTTGAAATTGAGACCCGGCGCATGGCCGGCTTCACCAACTTTCCCGCGATTTCGGCATTCAAATGACGATGGGTCGGCGGCATGCTGAGCGATCTTGTCTGGATTTCCAACGCTCGCGCGATGCATTGTCGTAGCGTGGCGGAACGGGCCTGCCGACGGTGCCGGGCTCGCACACCGATCGACAGCCGGGACCGGTCTCACTACCGTTGCCCGCAGGTCGAATCCCGCTGACCCGCCCGGAGGCTCGCCTTGCCCGAGACGCCCGCCGTGCTCCTCGGTCCCGACGCCGGCCCGGGCGCCGCCCTCGTCCTGCAACCGGTTCCGGACGGGCTGCCGCGACTCTGCTGGGTCGGCCCGGCCCGGCCCGGCCTCGACCCGGAAGGGGTGGCCGCGACGGTCGGGGTGGCCGGTCCGGCCGAGTCGCCGCACGGCAACACCAGCCGGGCGGTGCCGCTGCTGACCTCGGCCGCCGACGGCTGGCTCGGCCGGCCGGGCCTGGCCGGCCACCGGCAGGGCACCGGTGCCGGCTGGGCGCCGTCGTTCACCGGCGCCGACGTCGAGACCGTGCCCGGGGCGGTGCGGGTCAGCGCGCGGGCGGCGGAGGCCGGACTGGAGCTGCGCACCGAGGCCGAGTCGGTGCCCGGCGGCCTGCTCCGGCTGCGGCACACCCTGACCAACGCCGGCGCCGACCCGTACGTGCTGGACTGGCTCGAGGTCACGGTGCCGCTGCCCGACCGGGCCGCCGAGACCCTGGACCTCACCGGCCGCTGGGCGCTGGAACGCCAGCCGCAGCGCCGGCCGGTGCAGGACGGGGTGTGGCTGCGCGAGAGCCGCGGCGGCCGGCCCGGGCACGGCGCCGCGACCCAGCTGGTGGCCGGGACGCCCGGCTTCGGCTTCGGCGCCGGCGAGGTGTGGGCCGCGCACGTCGGCTGGAGCGGCAACAGCCGGCTGTTCGTCGAGCGGCAGCCGTCCGGGCTGGTCACGCTCGGCGGCGGTGAGCTGCTGCTGCCGGGTGAGCTGATGCTGGCGCCCGGGGCGGGCTACAGCACGCCCTGGCTCTACCTGGCCGCGTCCCTCGACGGGCTGGACGGGATCGCCGGGCAGTTCCACGGCTACCTGCGCGCGCAGCCGGCCAGCCCGCGCCGTCCCCGGCCGGTGGTGGCGAACGTGTGGGAGGCGGTGTACTTCGACCACGACCTGCCCCGGCTGCTGCGGCTGGCGGAACTGGCCGCCGAGGTGGGCGTCGAGCGGCTGGTGCTGGACGACGGCTGGTTCGGGGCCCGGCGGGACGACACCGCGGGCCTCGGCGACTGGGTGGTCTCGCCGGCGGCCTGGCCGGGCGGGCTGGGCCCGTTCGCCGACCGGGTCCGCGCGCTCGGCATGGACTTCGGGCTGTGGTTCGAGCCCGAGATGGTCAACCCGGACTCCGAGCTCTACCGGGCCCACCCGGACTGGGTGCTGGCCGCGACCGGCCGGGAGCCGCTGCGCTACCGCAACCAGCTGGTGCTCGACGTCGGCCGGCCCGAGGTGCGCGAGCACCTGTTCGGCCAGCTGCACGCGGTGCTGTCGGCCTACCCGATCTCGTTCGTGAAGTGGGATCACAACCGCGAGCTGCCCGACGCCGCGGCCCGCGACCTGGCGGGCGCCGCCGGGGCCCGCCGGCAGACCCTCGGCTTCTACGCGCTGCTGGACCGGCTGCGCGCCGCGCATCCGGGCGTCGAGTGGGAGAGCTGCGCCTCCGGCGGCGGCCGGATCGACCTCGGGGTGCTGGAGCGGGTGCAGCGGGTCTGGACCTCGGACATGACCGACGCGCTGGCCCGGCAGTCCATCCAGCGCTGGACCGGGCAGCTGGTGCCGGCCGAGTACCTGGGCGCGCACGTCAGCGCGCCGGTCAACCACCAGAGCGGCCGCGGCATCGGGCTGGACTTCCGGGTGGCCACCGCGTTCTTCGGCGACCTGGGCATCGAGTGGGACCTGGCCGCGGCCACACCCGTGGACCGGCAGCGGCTGGCCGCCTGGATCGCGGCCTACAAGGAGCACCGGGAGCTGCTGCACGGCGGCCGGCTGCTGCGGGTCGACACCGGGACCGGCGACTGGCTGCACGGCGTGCTGGCACCGGACCGGTCGCGGGCGGTGGTCGGGCACTTCCAGCTGGACGAGCACGTACACGACCCGCTGCCGCTGCGGGTGCCGGGCCTCGACCCGGAGCGGCGCTACCGGGCCGGCCAGCTCGGCCCGGACGTCCAGGACTGGCCCGGCGAGGGCCTGGTGCTGACCGGCGCGGCGCTGGCGGCGGTCGGCCTGCCCGCCCCGGCGCGCCGGCCGATCAGCGCGCTGCTGGTGAGCCTGGTCGCCACCGGCTGAGCTGGGCCGGCCTCAGGCGCGCTCGCGCTGCGGCTTCTCCTGCGCGGTCACCAGCACCAGCCGGCCGACCGTGTCGGCGAGCGTGCTGCGGGCCTCCGGCGGCAGGCCGTCGTCGGTGATCAGCACGTCCGCGGCCGACAGCGGGGCGAACGAGGCCAGCCCGACCGAGCCCCACTTGCTGGAGTCCGCGCAGACGATCACCTGGTTGGCGCCGGCGATCAGGGCCCGGTTGGTCTCGGCCTCGGCCAGGTTGGGCGTGGTGAAGCCGGTCGCCGGGTCCATGCCGTGCACCCCCAGGAAGAGCTGGTCCACGTGCAGGTTGCGCAGGCTCTGGTCGGCCACCGGGCCGACCAGCGCGGCGCTGGGCGTGCGGACGCCGCCGGTCAGGATGACGGTGCTCTCGTACCGGGTCGGCGAGCCGGCGATCAGGTCGGCCACTGTGGTGGAGTTGGTGACGATAGTCAGGCCCGGCACCGAGCCGACCAGCTGCGCCAGCCCCCAGGTGGTGGTGCCGGCCGACAGCGCGATGGCCGAACCCGGCCGGATCAGCTCGACCGCGGCGGCGGCGATCGCGCTCTTGGCCGGCTGGGCCAGCACCGATTTCGCCTCGAAGCCGGGCTCGTCCGACGCGGTGGCGCTGAGCATCGCGCCGCCGTGCACCTTCTGCACCGAGCCCATCGACTCGAGCCGCGTCAGGTCCCGCCGGACCGTCATGTCCGACACGCCCAACAGCTCGGTCAGATCGGCGACACGCGCACCGCCGCGGCGGCGCAGTTCCTCCATGATGCGGGCCTGCCGCTGGCTTGCGAGCACGGGTCCTCCCTCCTGCCGATCGCCGCCTGGCCGGCCCGAGTGGCGCCGGCGCGGCGGCCTCGAATGCTACCGACGCCGGGCCGTCCGGGGTCGGCTTTGCCGACTTCGCCCGGCACCGCGGGTACCGTCCGGCGAGCTCATTCCAGCCGGCTGCCCGGCTCGATCTCGAGCCTGCCGTCGCCCTGGCCGACCGTCACCGAACCCCGCACGACCACGCCCGCCCCGAACCGCACGTCGCCCTCGACCACGAACCGGTCGCAGCCGACCAGGGAGACCGGGCCGTCCGGGAAGCGCTCGTCGAAGCCGTCGATCAGCTTGTAGTAGCGGGGATCCAGGTCGACGTACGGCGCCTCGCCGCCGGCCCGCTCGGGGGCGAGCTCGATCCGGAACTCCGGGGTCAGCCGGTAGGCGTCCGAGCGAAGCACCAGCAGGTCGTTGGTGGTCTTGACCGGGGCGAACCGCGCCCGGCCGACCACCAGCGAGCGGGCACCGTCGAAACACTGCACCGCGGCGCCCATCGCCGACTCGATCTGGACCACCTTCGGGGTGTCCGGCCGGCGCGGGTCGACCGTCTTGACGTTGCGGATGACCGGCAGGTCGAGCACGCCGTCGGCCTCGTCCAGCACGGTGCGCAGCCGGCCCAGGTCGATCCAGATGTTGTTGGAGTTGCAGTAGCGGTGCCGGCTCAGGTCCATCAGGGATTCGAGGTCCTCGGGCGAGGTCTGCGCAGTCTCGCGCAGGATCAGCCGGCCGTCCGACCGCCTGATCGCGAGGTGGCCGCCCTTGCGGTCGGCCGGTGTCCGGCGGCACGACTCGACCAGGAAGGGAACCTCGTTCGCCTTCATCCACAATGGGATTCGCGGTTCCAGGGTGGCACCCAGGTTGTCGGAGTTGGAGCAGAAGAGATACCGGTAACCGTCGGCCAGCAGCCGGTCCAGCAGCCCGCTGGCCAGCAGCGCCGGGTAGAGGTCACCGTGCCCCGGCGGGCACCACTCCAGCTCCGGGTCGTCCGGCCAGGAGATCGGTTCCAGTGCCTGCTCGTCGAGCTTGGGCTCGCGGTTCTGCAGGAAGTCCACCGGCAGCTGTCCGACGGCCAGCTCCGGATAGCCGGCCAGCACCTCGGCCACGTCGTCCCGGGTGCGGAAGCTGTTCATGAAGATCAGGGGCAGCCGGGCGCCGTACCGCTCCCGATCGCGGAGCACCTGCCGGATCATGATGTCGAGGAACGTGGTGCCGTCCTTGGCCACCAGCAGCGATTTCGCCCGTTCCATCCCCATCGAAGTGCCCAGGCCGCCGTTGAGCTTGAGCACCACCGTCTCGGCGGCGGCCGCCGCGGCATCCGCCGCCGAGGGCTGGTCGAGCTCGTCGAGGCTGGGCAGCCGCGGCACCGGCTCGATGTCGCCCTCGTGGATCAGGCCGGAGGCACCCTCCTCGACCTGCCGGTAGAAATGGGCGAATGTCTCGATCGCCTGCCCGGCCACGCCGTCATCCGCCATCTTCGCTCGCGCCGCGCGCAGCCCCTGATCGCTCACAGTGCACAACGTAACGTGCTCGAACAGAATCTTCCAGGTTCGGACGGAACCGTCCAGCGGTCGTTGCCCGCGCGTCACGAGCAGGTCAGGCACCGATCAACTTTGCTTTCATGGCGGCGAATTCCTCGTCGGTGAGGACGCCCTGCTGCTTGAGTTCGGCCAGCTCCCGCAGCCGCGCCACCGGATCCTGCGCCGGTTGCTGCTGGGCCGGCGGCTGCTGCTCGGCCTGCTGCTCTTGGTAGGCGGCCTGCTGCTCGGCCTGCTGCTCGGCCTTGGCCTGCTGGCGCTGCTGGACCCTGCCGGAGACCGCCGTCGCGGTGCCGGCCACCACCGCGGTGCGGGCCATCGTGCCGACCAGTCCGGGACGTCCCACGCGTCGTCGTAACACTGCCGTTCCTCCTGCTCAGCGGATGCACCTCGGGCGAGTTCAGTTCGAGCGGTTCAGTTCGAGCGGTTCAGTTCGAGCGGTTCAGTTCGAGCGGTTCAGTTCGAGCGGTTCAGCTCGAGCGGTTCAGCCGGTCGCGACCGCGGACAGCACTTCCTGCACCGCGGTGGACGGCACGTGCAGGTCGGCCAGCAGCAGCCCGCCGGAGCCGCGCACCGCCTCGCGCACCGGCTTCAGCCAGGTGTGCTCGAACGCGATGGCGAGCGCGGCGGCGCCCGGCTGCAGCTCGGCGACCAGCTGCTCGGCGTCGTCGGCCGAGATCAGGTCGAGCTGGTCGCCCAGCGCGTCGCTGAGCGCGGTGGCCTCCGGGTCGTCGGCGAGCTGTTCCAGTTCGAGCAGCGACACGGTGCCGTCCGTCGCCCGGCGGACGAGGACGGCGTCGACGATGCGGATGATGCCGCGGCGGACGAGGTCCTCGATGCGCGGCCGGATCTCACCGGTGAACCGGCCACCCGGAAAGGCGATCACCATCAGCTCGATCGGCCCGAGATCGCCGGGTGCGGCCGGGTCGGCGGATACAGCGGTCACGACGGCGTCCTTCCTGCCCGGGTTGGCGCTCGCCTGCCCGGGCTGGTGCTCGCGGCTACTTCCGATGCTCGCGGTTACCTCGGTGCTCGCGGAACCTTCGGTGCTCGCGGAACCTTCGATGCTCGCGGTTACCTTCGGTGCTCGCGGTTACCTTCGCCCGCGCGGCCCGGCCGGGCATCACCCGCCCGGGATGACCCGCTGCCTGGTTGACGGCGTATGCGCGGTAAGCCGGATGGCGCCCAGGTCAGCTCCGGCAACCGCGGGTGGGCGGTTCGCCCGGACGTCCCGGAAACAGCTCCTTGTCGAGGTTGGTCACCCGCCGGTCCGGGACAGGAGCACCTCCCGCGCGTCAGCGGTCGGATCGCTGACGCGCGGAGGGCAACACCGCCGTACCAGAAAGGCCTTGGGCGCGCATCGAGGCCAGCGCAACCGCACCGATGACAGGCGGTGCCGGCGCTCAGTCCCGGACGACCCCTACCGGGCTGAGCGCCGGCACCGCACCGCTGTCGATCACCCGGCCGGCCAGCGGGCGCAGGATTTCCAGCAGCCGGAGGCTGTCCCGTTCACCCACCTCCTGCCACGGTTGCGCGCAGGCCGCGTCGGTCAGCTGCTCGACCAGGTCGTGCTCGCGGCGTCCCTGCTCGGTGAGCCCCTTGTCGATCAGCCAGCCCCGCTCGCGGAGTTCCGCGTCGGCACGAGCCCACTCGTCCTCGGTGAATCCGCGACCGGTCCGCAGCAGCTCACCGTCGGACTCGCCGGTGGCGACCTTGACGGCATGCGCCTGGAGCGGGGTGATGCCCCGGCTGACCAGCACCGCGTTGTGCCCGTCGCCGCGATGTTCGCGCAGCACCGTCGCCGCCTGCCACAGCACCAGGTGCGGCTTGTCGGGCTTGGGCAGCGCCTGGTTGGCGGCAGCCAGCGGGCGCCCGGCGATGTCGGCGGCCCGGGCCGCGGTCCAGGCCAGCTCGGCCGCCTCGGCCAGCTCGGCAGACTCGACCGCCGGACCGAGCACCGCCCGCATCGCTCGGTCGACCGCGTGCAGTCGCGCGGTGAGCACCGCCTCTGGTTCGGCGTACGACCAGGCATCCGGCAGCGCCCGCCGCACCCGGGCCGGTGCGAAGTTGTAGAAGGTCGCGATCACCACCTCCGGCCCCACGGCTCCGAGCGGCGCGGCCCGGAAGGCGAAGTAGCCCATCCAGTATCCGCGCAGTCCCAGATCCTTCGCTGCGGCCTGGGATTCGTCGCTGAAGTACGTGACGTCATGGATCGGCTCGTACTGCTGCCACAACCGGCGGGCCAAGGTCGACATGATGCGAGCATCGCAGGGCAGCGCATCACCGGCAAAGCGGGCCGGCGCGTCCGGTCGGCGGGTGAGCCGGGTGATCTTCAGGTGTGCTGCCCCGCCGGGTCGGGCAGAACCACCTGCGCCGCCCTGGCCGGGCTCACCGCCGCCAGCGGATCACGGGCGTCCCGGTGCGGGACATCAGATCGGCGGACCGGCCGCGTCCCACTGGGCGGAACGTCTGGGCTTCAGGCCGTCGGCAGCGGGGTGTGCTGGTGGATCAGGTTGACCTGCAACAACAGGTCGCGCTGGGCCAGCACCTCGGCCGGCGTCCCCGAGGCGACGATCCGGTGCTCCTCGGAGAACACCACGCACCGGTCGGCCAGCCGGGCCAGGCTGTCCAGGTCGTGGGTGGCCAGCACGATCGTCTTGCCGGTCGCGGCCAGGTCCTCGATCAGCCCGGTCAGCCACTCCGAGGTGCGCGGGTCGAGCGCGGCGGTCGGCTCGTCGAAGAGCAACACCTCGGGATTCATTGCCAGCACCGTCCCGATCGCGACCCGCTTCTTCTGCCCGCCGGAGAGCTGGAACGGCGCCCGATCGGCCAGGTCGGCGATCTGCAGCAGCGCCAGCACGTCGTCCACCCGCCGCGTCACGTCATCCCGCGACAGGCCGAGCTGCAGCGGCCCGAAGCTCAGCTCCTCCCGCACCGTCGGGGAGAACACCTGCGCGTCGCTGTTCTGGAACACGAAGCCGACCCGCGACCGGAACCCGGCGTTGAGCTGCTCGTCCTCCAGCGAGTCCTCGGTGATCGGCTCGCCGTAGGCGGTGAAGGTCCCCTCGTCCGGGAAGAGCAGGCCGTCCAGGATCTTCAGCAGCGTCGACTTGCCACAGCCGTTCGCCCCGAGCAGCGCCAGCTTCTCACCGCGGTGCACGGCCAGGTCCACCCCGTCGAGCGCGACGAACCGGTCCAGGTAGCGGTAGCGCACCCCGCGGCAGGCCAGGATCGGCTCCGCCACGCTTCCGAGTTCAGCCACCGAGTACCCGCTCCCCGACCAGCAACGCCGCCCCGAAGAGGAATGCTGCGGCGACGAAACCGAGATCTCGGACGACAGGCCGCGGCTGGGCCAGCGTGCGGGCGTCACCGCGGTAGCCACGCGAGGTCATCGCCTGATGCACCTCCTCCGACATCGCCATGGTGCGGCCGAGCAGCGCGCCGGCCGAGGCCGCGACGAACCTGCGCGCCCCCCGGTCGTGCCGCTCGGCCCCGACCGTGCGGGCGGCCCGCGCGGCGTACATGTCGGTGACCGAACCGAGCAGCAGGAACAGGTACCGGTAGGCCATGCCGATCACCAGGATGAACATCCGCGGCACGCCCAGTGCCCGCAGCGAGGCGAGCAGCCGGGTCCACGGGGTGGTCAGGGCCAGCAGCACCACCAGGCTGATCGAGGCGGCCACCCGGCACACCACCAGCCCGGCCGAGGTCAGGCCCTGGCTGGTGAAGCCCTCCGGGTGCCCGTGCCAGTGCCAGAGCGTGAGCACCACGTCCCCGCCGGTCACCACGCTCAGGGTGGCCGGGATCAGCACGATGCCGGTGAAGATCGGCACGAACAGCCACACCCGCTTGACGAAGAAGCCGATCGACAGCCGGCTGGCCGCGGCCAGCGCCAGGGTCGCCGCGTAGAGCACCAGCAGCGCCGGGATCGTCCGCAGGAACGCCCCGGCGACCACCAGCCCGAGCAGGCCGATCAGCTTGGCGCGGGGTTCGACGCGCTGCAGCAGGCCGGCCGCCGAGCTGGTGTCGTCGGAGAACATCACCTGGCGCAGCAGGTCGGCCCCGCCGGTCAGCGTCTTCTGCACGTACGAGCCCTTGCGCCGCTTGCCGATGCAGCCGCACGGGCACAGCGCCGCGTCGCGGGCCAGCAGCCAGTCGGGGGTGGCCGTCACAACCGGGTTCCGGCGAACCGTTCCGACGAGGTAGCACCGGGGCGGCGGCCGAACCGCTGCACCAGGAACGCCACCGCGAAGACCACCAGCGCGATCGCCGCGATGCCGACCAGCGCCGAGAGCAGGTAGCCCAGCGCCGGGTGCGCGTCGTGGCCGAAGTCGTAGCCGCGGAAGATCGCCGCGTGCCAGAAGCCGTTGTAGCGCGCCAGCCCGGACGGCACCGCCGACAGGTGCAGCTTCTGCAGGTTCAGGCTGTCGGGTGCATCCTCGCCGAACGCGCTGCCCGGGGCGAGCAGGCCGAGCGGGGTGAGCAGCACCATCATCGCCACCGCGCCGACTGCCACCCGGACCGGCCGCACCCGCGGGGACGGGCCGGTCGCGGACAGGCCCGGGTGGTTCACCCGCAGCAGTGGCAGGTTCGCCCGCTGCAGGTAGGCCAGCACGCCGGCGGTCAACGCGCCCTCGACCAGGCCGGCCACGGTCAGGTGGGCCAGCAGCATGGCCGGGATGGTCTGGGAGAGGTGGTACGGCGAGTACAGCGGCGTGCCCTGGGCGTTGTGGAAGAGGTCCGGCTGGATGCCCAGCTCGATCGCGCAGGCCAGCGCGGCGGCGTTCAAGCCGAGGTAGCCACCGGCCGCGGCCGCCAGCACCCGGCGTCCGGCGGTCAGCGCCGACCTGCCGGCCAGCAGCCGATACACC
>Ga0335073_10011890_pt1 | contig 12233 bp, 12 predicted proteins | sample Lox_Sample_22_FD_207093 | JGI IMG/M metagenome (GOLD analysis project Ga0335073, IMG submission 207093) | Soil microbial communities from Loxahatchee National Wildlife Refuge, Florida, United States - Lox_Sample_2.2 | ecosystem: Environmental > Terrestrial > Soil > Wetlands | place: USA... | reverse complement strand
AGCGGCCACCACGGACGCGGCAGACATCGGCCCAACTTCCAGCGCGGCGACCAGAAACTCGAACGCCTCGTACTCCACGCCAAGCCTGGCAGACACGTCAACGCCGACGCCGCGCACCGCTGGCTGGTGCCGGGCCGTCGGGCGCGGCCACTGACGGACTGCTGAGCGTGGATGCGCGGCGCTACTGCGGTGCCTGTGGGTTCCATAACCTTGTCATGTGTCGACCCGCGACGTCGTGGCTGGGCTGGTGGCGGTCGTGAGACAGCCGTCAATCGCGGACGGGAGTGTGTGTGAGGAGATTGCAGGTGGGTGACGCCGCCGCTGAGCGCGGCCGCGACGCTGACGGGCAGGGCTTTTCGGTGCGCATCGCGCCCCGGTACTGCGACGCCCAGGGCATGGTGCATGCAAGCCGGTACTACGAGTTGTTTGAGGACGCCTTCCTGGCGTGGCTGGATCACGCGTGCGGCGGTTACCTCGCGCTGCAGGCAACCGGTGGCGACCTCGTCATCATCGAGAATGGATGCACGTACCGGCATCCGGCTCGCCAGAACGACAGGGTAACCATTGACGTTGACCCAGTGTGGGCCAGCAAGAGCTCGTTCTGCGTAGCGTTCCGTGTACGCCGGGATCAAATCGAGATCGCCGATGGGCGGTCCACCTATGTGTTCGTCCAGAACGGGGCGTCCGCGCCGATCCCGGCGCTACTGGATCCAGCTCTGGCCGACGCCACGGCGCGATCTCCTCGCCGGCCAGCACGCGAGCCATGATCACGGCGTCCGTTCGCGGGCTGTTGGCCGTGCGGTTACACGGCGGGGAAGACGGCTGCTGTGGTCGTGCGGACGTGTTCGGGGGCCGGATACCGCCTCGATCGCGGCGATCCTGCCGTCGTGGCGGCGAACTCATCACGGTGAGGGCTGTCCGCGCCGGGTGCCAATCACTCCGGGTGTCAACGGCCCCGGTCACCAGCGCGGAGCATAGGTCGACGGCCCGCGGAGTGGGTGCGGGCCGGTGAGTGCCTGCCTTAGTCGCCGGGCTGCGCAGCCGTCCGAGCAACGGCATCACCTTGATCGTCAGGCATCGGCATGCCGCTCGCCACCCGGCAGTACCGCCGGCTCAGGGTGACCGGGTCGCGGGTGCTGGAAGGCGCCGCGCGCAGCCTGGGCGAGTGCTAGTTAGGCGTGCAGTTGGGCGGCGATCATCGCGTCGAGCGGACGATTCCCTCGCGGGTCGGCTTAGTCCTGGTAGGGCAGGTCAGGCTTGTACGTCTGCGCCAGCCATCTCGACGATGGCGGCGGCATTTTTGCGCTGTCTGGCGGCCAGCCATTGCTGAGCGGGCGCGTGCATTTCGGGGCCGAGCACATGCTCGGCGATATCGGGAAGGCGGACGACCCGGCCGAACCCGCCACAGGTACCGTCGGAGATCTCGATGGTGAAGACCCAGACGCGATCTGCTGGGTCTGGGCGTCGAGCGCAAGGGCGGGGACGTCAGGGCCAGGTTGCGGCTGGCCGACGCGCTCACGCCTTGTCCGACCGCTAGCTGCCGCGCTCGGAGGTCCTGTCCCGCCAACGAATCACCAACAAACGACCAAGAGGCCCGACCGCCGTCTCCAGCGATCAGGCCTCCGACCTGCTACTTGTTGGTAGCGGGATTTGAACCAGCGACCTCTGGGTTATGAGCCCTCTGCGGTCGTTCATGCAGCGCTGGTCATCAGTTCATTGACGCCATATAAAACCAGCTAGAACGGCTAGGTGAGAGACGACTGCTGCCGTCAGCTGACACGTGGTGACGTAACGTCCACGGTCAAATGACGGTCAAACGATCTTGGAGGTCGTTGTCGTGGGTTACTGCCGCAAGCGGACGAGCCGCGACGGCAAGCCGCGCTACACGGCCTACTACTCGGACCTGAAGGGCCGCGAGCGCTCGGCCGGGACGTTCGGCAGCAACAGGGACGCGGATAAGGCATGGCAGCGCGCGGAGGCACGGCTTGCCGAGGGCCGGATCGGCGATCCGGCGAGAGGCCGGATGACCTTCCAGCGTTACGTCGAGGAGATCTGGCTGCCCAGCCATGAAGTGGAGCTGAGCACGCGGCAGGGCTACACGTACTCGATCTATAAGCACATCATGCCGGAGTTCGGACCGAGGCGAATGGTGGAGACCTTGCCTGAGCACGTGCGCTCGTGGGTGGCCAGGCTGAAGGACGAGGGCGTGACGCCGAAGACCATCCGCAACAACAAGGCGATGCTCAGCGCGATCTTCTCCACGGCGCTGAACGACCAGGTTACGTTCTTGCATCCGTGCAAAGGCGTGAAAACGCCGACGGTTCCGGTGAAGCCGCGCACGATCATCACGCCCAGACTGACCAGTTCAAAGCCGATACGGTCAAGACGGTAGCGGACACTATCCGCGAGCGTGAACAGTTCAACGAGCTCTACGAGGCGCTACGGGATACCGAGGCTCGGCTGCTGGTCGATACGGCGATCGAGAGCGGACTGCGCTGGGGCGAGCTGTCAGAACTGCGGGCCGGCGACCTGGACTGCGTAACCAGGATCCTGACGGTCAGCCGCGCGGTGATCGAGGTCCACCCGAGATTCCATCCCGACGGCGGACGGTTCCTGGTCAAGGAGTACCCGAAGGACGGGGAGTGCCGCCGACTCAAGCTCAGCGAGCAGATCACGGTCAAGATCGGCGCGCACGTGCGGCTCCGGGGGCTGGGCCAACATGATCTGCTCTTCGCTGTCCGGCAGCCAGGTTCGACCGAAGCTGATCGGGCCTCAGCACCTGATCCCGCGGATCTTGGACTGACAGCGCCGAACGAGAACGGCAAGCGGTACCGGCACGGCACGCTGAGCGGCTATGCGGCGGGCAGATGCCGGTGCCGGTTCTGCCGGCATGCCTACGCGAGCTACCGCGCCAGACGCCGCGCGAGCGGCCACGACAGCCCACGTGCGGCCCGAACACGCGACACCGATGGGCACATTCCCCGCGACTGGTTCCGGCGCCAGATTTGGCAGCCAGCCGTAAAGCGCGCCGGACTGGACATTCATGTGCGCATGCACGACATGCGGCACGCACATGCTTCGTGGCTGCTCGCGGGAGGCGCCGACCTGCAAGTCGTCAAGGAGCGACTCGGTCACGCCTCGATTGCGACGACAGAAAAGTACCTGCACACTCTGCCTGGCGCCGATGAGACCGCGCTGGCTGCACTGTCCAAGATCCGCGGCAGCACCGTCGATGGCGCCGTCCAACGCCGGCTGAGGGAGACTAGACCTGTGAGCGCGATGGGATACGCGGCAGTGCGGCCCTACACGGTTCCGGACACCCTCGATGAACTAGACGGACCGACGACGGGGGTTGTGGAACTGCCGGGTCACCTGGACTGGGGGCCACGCCGGGAGTACAACCTGGACGACTTCAGCGACTCCCGGCTGCTGTACATGCGGGTCATCAGAGAGAGCACGCACCTAGAGGATCTGCGTCAATTCCTTAACGCCCAAATCCTGATGCGCCTGTGGCCACAACTCGTCTTGCCGCCGCGGGTGCGCGCGCTGTGGGAGGACAGGTTCCCCAGCCTCGGCCGCGCGGCGTAAGTGGACGCCTTCCACGAGCGCCTCGCGCAAGTCGCGCTGCGTGCTGCCTCAGACCTCGGGTTTGCGCTCGCCGGCGGCTACGCCGTTCAGGCGCACGGCTTTCTCACCCGCCCAAGCGAGGACGTCGACCTGTTCACCTCTGCGGAGCGCACAGACTTCCGCGACGGAGTCAACACGATCAAGTCTGCGTACGAGGAGCAGAGCATCGCGGTACGCGTGGACGTCTGCAGCGATCATTTCGCCCGGCTGTGGGTGACCGACACGCACTCCGGCCAGTCCGGCAAGGTCGAGCTCGCCGCCGACATCCGCAGCAAGGCGCCGGTCACCATGAGCATCGGACCGGTCGTGCACGTGGACGATGTAGCAGGCGGAAAGATGGAGGCGCTCTTCACCCGCGCGGAGGCGCGCGACTTCATTGACATTGACGCCATCGTCACCAGCGCCCGATTCACTCGGGCCAAGCTCCAGGAACTCGCCGCCAGCAGAGACGCCGGATTCGATCTTCGAGTCCTCGCCGACATGCTCGCAGTCATCGATATCTATCCGGACGCCGAGTTCTCCGGCTACGGCCTTGGAGCCGAGCGGATTAAGCAGATGCGAGAGCGGTTCGCCGAATGGCGTACCGAACTGCTGCACGAGCTTGGACCGACCAGCAGGCAGTGAGCAACTCAGCGCGCTGCCAGAGGCGGCTGTGCGGCGGCTGACGGACCATGCGAGCTCAAGTTCCCCCGCGCCTGCGCTGGGCGTTCCCCGCGGCGTGCGGATCGTGGCCCAGCCCCCCGAGATCTTGCTGCCGCTCTGACTCGGCGACCAGGGCTGGCATCCTCGCGCCGCGCGGAGGGTTGCTTTACACCGACCAGAGCGCCTCGGTGGGTGACATGCGGGCGGCGCGGCGGGCCGGGAGCAGCCCGGCAAGTGCGCCGATGAGGACGGCAGCGCCAATTCCTCCGGCCCAGGCGACGGCGGGTATGACGACCGCCCAGCCCCGGGCGTGCGCGTAGATGGCGGTGGAGGCGATGCCGACGACCACGCCGGTAACGCCGCCGATCAGGGCGAGGAGGATTGCTTCGGACAGGAACTGGATGCGGATGTCGCCTTGGGTAGCGCCGAGCGCCCGGCGCAGACCGATCTCGGATCGGCGTTCCAGAACCGAAATGACCATGATGTTAGCCACCCCGACCGCGCCGACGAGCAGGGCCACCGCCCCGAGGCCGAGGAACAGGCCGTTGAGCGCGGACTGCGCGTCGGCACGGGCTACCAGTGCGGCGGAGGGCTGGCTGGGGACGGCCAGGCTCGGATCCTCCGGGTCGGCGGTGGCAGACAGCAGCGACTGGACCCGGCTGACCTGGCTGACCTGGCTGGTCTTTGTGCGCACGTAGATCGTGGAGGGATGCCCGTCGAAGCCGAGGTAATGCTCAGCCGCCGGGAACCCGACGAGCACCGAGAAATCGAGAGCGGGGTCGAGCAGCGCCTGCTGCATTATCCCGGCGACGTAGAACCACTGCCCGCCGAGCCAGATCCGCTCCCCGGGAAAGACCCGGTTGATCCCCAGAAGCGGCGCGGCATCGGCACCCAGGACCGCGACCGGTTCCTGAGCGGTGGCCGCGTTAAGGTAGCTGCCCTCGGCCATGCTGGTATCCACAGTTCGCAGCAAGCCAAGAGACGCCGCCTCGACGCTCAGGGAGTTGGTGTCGATCGGGGGGATGAGCGGATTCCGGTAGGCACTGGCGCTGCTCACATTGCCGACGTCTTGTACCTGAGCCACCCCGCTGATCCGCCCGATCATGCCCGGCGCGGTCGTCGGTAGCTCGTCGGGCTGGCCGGTCAGGCTCTGGCCCGTTGTAACCGTCAGCACGTTGGTGCCGAGCTGGTCGATCTGGGCGAGCAGCCCGGCCTGCGAGGAACTCGACAAGCCGAGCACCGCCACGATCGCGGCGACCCCGATAGCGATGCCGAGCGCGGACAAGCCGGCGCGCAGCTTGCGGCTGCGCAGGCCAGCGCTGGCTACCCGGGCCAGGTCACCGGGCGTCATCCGCCGAGGGGCGGTCAGGGCGGTGTTCACTGTGGCGGCGTCTTCTCGCCCGGGCTGCCGGCGCCGTGGAGGTGCCGCCGGACCGCGGGGCCGGCTTGGGAAACGCCAGTAGTGGCGGGTGGGGCCGGCGCCCCGGCCGTATCCCTGACGATCTGCCCGTCGTGCAGCTCGATCTTGCGCGGCATGCGGGCCGCGATGCTCTGGTCATGGGTGACAACCGCGATGGTCGCCCCGTCGGCGTGCAGTTCCTCGATAAGGGCGAGGATGGACTGGCCGGTGGCGCTGTCGAGGTTGCCAGTCGGCTCATCGGCCAGCACGATCGCCGGCCGGCCGGCCAGCGCCCGGGCGATCCCTACCCGCTGGCGTTCTCCTCCCGATAGCTGGGTGGGCCGGGCGCTGGCCCGGCAGGCCAGACCCACCCGTTCCAGCGCCTCCGCCGCCAGCCGGCGCCGCTGAGTGAGCCGGACCCCGGCATACAGCAGCCCGTCGGCCACGTTGTCCAGCACGGTGGTGTGCTCGGCGAGGAAGGACTGCTGGAATACAAAACCGATCCGGGTCGCCCGCAGCCAGGCCAGCTCATGGTCGGTCATCCGGGCCGCGTCCAGCCCGGTGATGCGGACAGTTCCCGAGCTGGGCCTGTCAAGGGTTCCCATCACCTGCAGCAACGTCGACTTGCCGGAACCGGACGGACCGACCACCGCGGCCAGCTCGCCGAGGTGAATAGCCACGTTCACCCGCCGCAAGGCCTGCACCGGCGGCACGCCCGGATAGGTCTTGCTCACGTCCTCCAGTGACAGAACCGGCCACCGATCGTCACCCCCCGCGGCAGGATCACTGAGAAAGCCGCCTAGGGCCTGAACGCTCACGTTTGGGCCTCCACGACCCTTTGCCCGGCTTCCAGCCCCCGGCCGGTGACTTGCACCAGGCCCGCGGCGTCGTCGAAAAGCCCGAGCCTGACCGGCACGAAACGGTCACGCCCTCCGGGGCCGGCGACCTCCACCTGGTAACCGCCGCTGGTCGTGGCCAGCAGCGCCGTCACGGCTACGGCCAGGGCGTCCGGGACGCTGGCCGTGGTGATCGACACTTGCACCGGCGCCTGGTCCAGGCGGCCGGCCGCCGCCGGGTCCAGCATCTTCGCCTGCACCGGGATCGTCGCGCCCGGCGATCCCGACCCTGGCGATGCTGCGCTGGCCACTGTACCCACCGAGGTTACGACACCCGGCGTCACCTGCAGGTCGGGCAGCGTGATCGTCACCCCGTCGCCGACCTGGACGTAGGACTGCTCGGCCGCGTCCAGGTCGATGGTGACCTGCGGGATCGTTGAGCTCGCGGACAGAGCCACCGAGCCAGGGCCCGCCGGAGCGCCCGCGAAGGCCTGTACGGCGGTGACTCTGATCGCCGACGGCAGGAACACCACCTGGCCCAGCCTCACGCTTCCGGTCTGGCTAACCCCTAGGTGCGCCTGCAACTGCTCCACTGCATAAGCGGTCTCCGCGCTGAAGTAGTCAGAGGACGGGTCAAGCTCCGCCGCGGCGGCATACCCCAGCGCCACTAGGTCACCGTTAAGCTGGCGCACGTCCGCTCCGGTCGTGCCCTCTGACAGATCCCGGTACGCCGGAACCTGGCCGTACAGCAGCACCACCGGTGACTGGTTCACCTGGTACAATACCTGGCCCTGACTGAGCACTTCGCCCGCCGCCGGCACTGCCGTGTACGTGCCCTCCACCTGGTTGACCACGTTGTAGCTGCCCGCATCCCCCAAGGTGGCATCCACGGCGATCCGTGAGGTCAGCGTGCCCCGGGTGACGGTGCCAGTAGCGGTCTGGTACAAGCCGGCACTCCCGCTCCCGGCCGGACTTCGGCCGCCGAAAGGCCACACCAGGATGACCACTACGCCGGCCACGGCCGCTCCTGCAACCACGCCGGCGACCGTCCACCGCCTCCGGCGGCGGCCAGGGGGCAAGCTCCGCAGAGGATTCGCGGGGGTCCCAGGCTCCCCAATGTCCCCAGTCCCGGCAGAGCCCTGCGTGTCCGTGCCTGCAGCCGCCCTCACGGCGTGCCACTGCTGCTGGAACTCGCGCCCGCCAGCAACGGACGGCAGGTCCTCAGGGCCCGCTGGAACACGGGGGTCTGACCAGCGCCCTGGCTGACAGAGGCGCTGTTCTGGCCGTTGGCGGACGGGTCGGGGAAGGTCGCTACGCCATGCGCGCGCATGCACCGCGCGAAAATCAGTCCGTCCGTCGGGACGCTGGTGTTCTGGCCAGAGGTGCCGCCAGCATACGTTGCCTTGCAGGCCGCCAGCGCGGCCTGGAACCGAGCCGAGTGCGTATCAATCCCGGTCAGCACGAACTGCCCAGTGCCGGTCGGATCGGGGAAGTTGCGCACTCCATGCGCCCGCATGCACTGGGCGTAGGCGAGGTTACCTGAAGCCGACCCGGTGGACGCGCTGGGTGACCCGCCGCACGCCGCAGCCAAGGTGACGAGGCAAAGCAGAACGGCCGCGCTGCAACCATCCCGCCGCAGACGGCTACCTCGCCGCTGCCCGGTGGCGCGGCTGGCGATGCCTTGCATGTCAGCTCCTGAATTTTCACATCGCACTCCCCTGTTAGCCGGCGAGTGCTTCAGCTGCCATGATGGCCCGCCCGGTGTGGCGTCTTTGTGTCCTGCCCGGCGCCATCCGGCGGGGCGGTCAAGCCCCTGCCCGCCCCGGGGCGGCGGGCAGCCGCACCCGCACCGCGAGGCCGCCGTCAGCCAGGGCCTGCAACCGGAGTTCGCCAGCATGGGCCGTAACCACAGCCCGCACGATCGAGAGGCCGAGGCCTGAGCTGTTCCCGATCCGGGGCTGATCCGCACGCCGGAACGGCTCGAGCAGCCCGCCGAGATCCGGGTCGGCGAGCTGCTGTCCGCTGTTGGACACCTCCAGGACGACATGGTCCCCGTCGGCCCGGGTGTCCAGGGCAATCCAGCCGTGCGGGCGGTTGTACTTCACGGCGTTGTCGAGGAGGTTGCCGACCAGCTCTCCGAGCAGCCACGGGTCGCCGTAGGCGCGCGCCTCGCCCAGCTCGGGGCGGATGGTCAGGCCCTGCACGTCCGCCGCCTCATCCACCGCAGCCAGACCCCGGCGCGCTATCTGATCCAGTGCCACCGGCTCCCGGTCCCCGGGCGCGAGTATGCCGCGGGAAAGCGTCAGCAGCCGCTCAAGCAGCCGCTCCGCACCTAGCACGGTGCGCCGCAGCCTCGCGGCCGCTTCCCGCACCTCGGCCGGTGACGGCTCCGGGCCGGCAAGCAGCAAGTCAAGCTCGGCGCGCATCACGGCCAGCGGGGTACGTAGCTCGTGCGCCGCGTTGGCGGCAAACAGCTGCTGGTCGGTGAATGCGGCCTCGAGCCGGGCCAGCATCCCGTCGAAGGTATCCCCCAGCTCGGTCAGCTCGTCGGCCGGCCCGCCCAGCGCCAGCCGCTCATGCAAGCCCTCACCGGTGATCCGCCGCGCCGTCTCGGTGATCTGGCGCAGTGGCCGCAGCATGCGCCCCGCCACCAGCCAGGCCAGCCCGCCCGCGATCACGACCAGGGCCGCCAGCATCAGGCCGTACCGGACCAGCAGCAGGCCCGACAAGGTGGAACGCACAACCTGATGACTGTCAACGAAGGACGAAGCCGTGGGGTGATCGAGCCTGTTGATAAAGGTCGCGTCGACAAGCAGATAGCTCGCGACCAGCAGCACCACTCCGGTCAGCACTACCAGCACCGCGAGCAGCAAAGCCAGGCGGCCACGGACCTTCAGGCGGAACCGAAGCTTCACTACGGGATCCGGTAGCCGCTGCCGATCAAGGTCTCGATCGGATCCGGCTCGCCCAGCTTGCGGCGCAGTTTCTTGATCGTGGTGCGCACCGCGGTGGTGAACAGGTCTGCGTTCTCATCCCACACCTTCTCCAGCAGCTGCTCGGCGCTGACCACGCGGCCCTCGGCTGCCAGCAGCAACTCCAGCACGCCGAACTCCTTACGCGCCAGCTCCAGCGGCCGGCCGAACCGGCTTGCTGAACGGGAGGCCGGATCAAGACAGATCCCGGCCGCCTCCAGCACCGGCGGCCGTGCCGCTGCCGGCCGTCGGGCTAGCGCCCGCACCCGGGCGATCAGCTCGACGAAGTCGAACGGCTTGGCCAGATAGTCATCCGCGCCGAGGCCCAGGCCTTCGGCGGCCCGGCGAGGCCCGCCCGCCGCGGTCAGCATCAGCACCCGCGTTCCCGAACCCTGCGCGCGCATACGACGACACAGCTCGTCCCCGTGCAGCACCGGCAGGTCGCGATCCAGGACCACCACGTCGTACTCGGACATCCCTAGCTTGAACCAGCCCTCGCCACCGTCGAAAGCGACATCGACCGCGATCCCATCGCGGCGCAGCCCCCGAGCCAGCACACCGGCCAGTTCCTCATGGTCCTCAATGACAAGCACTCGCATCCCGCTCAACCACCAACGATGAACTCTGCGCTTCACGCCACCCCGGCTGGGTCAGGCGTTGCCCTGCTCACCCGGCACTCAGCAGTGGACGGGCCCAGAGTACCGGCAGACTTTCGACCGACCGGGGTCATCGCCGGCGCCTCGGGGCGTCCGTGCATCGGCGCCGCGGGCATCGTTGTCCTGCGGATGCCCCGAGGCGGATGCCCGGAGCGAGCATCATCAGATTCCGCCGTTCGCGTCAATAACCGGCACCGAAGCCGGACTTCTATCTATGGGACCGCCGCTGCATGTTGTGCAGCCCACAGCACTATGGCAGTCAGCTTGTCCCTGCGGCCAAGTTCTTCCGCCGGACCCGACCGCCAAGTCCATTAGGATCTCGGCTCCGCGCGTGAAAACTGCCCCCAACATCCGGATTTCCTCGTAGGAGGCGATTGACGTTGACTGCGCACGCGTGTTTGCCCCGGCAGGCGGACCGGACGGCCGTCCGGACCATGCCCCGGACGCCCAGAAAGGCCGATGCACCTGCCGGGCTGCGCCCAGGCGAAGTCACTGGTCAGCCAGCGAATGTGCTCGAGGCACCTAACCGGGACTGATGACTGATGGCATCACAATCTTCCGTGGGCCGGCGCGCGGGTGGCGGTGCGGCGGACGACCAGGCGGTGCTTAAGGCAGCGGTCCGGCTGACCGAGCGCGACCGCTATCTAGTCCGCACCGTGGCCGAGCACCGAGTACTGACCACCGACCAACTCGCTGCGCTCGCCTTCGACAACATCATCACCGCGCGCCACCGGCTTGATACGCTCGCACGGCTCGGCGCGCTGCGCCGATTCCGGCCGCACCGTGCGGTCGGCTCCGCGCCGTGGCACTATCTACTCGGCCCGCTGGGCGCGGCGATTCTCGGTGCCGAGGAGCGCGATGACAAAAAATGGCTCGCGCAGCTGCGCGCCGGGCGACAGATAGCGCTGCAGCGCTCCCAGCGGCTGAACCACATGACCGGAGCCAACTGGTTTTTCGTCTCCCTTGCCGGGAACGCCCGTCGCGGCAGTGGCGAACTGCGAGGGTGGCTCAGTGAGAGTCACACCGCCGAGTTCTTCTACGAGCGCGCGATCAGCCTGTCCGCGCTTGCGTCACTGCCGCAGCCAGACAGCCTCGGCAGCTGGGCGGAAGACGGCCGCGACGTTGTGTTCATGCTCGAGTACGACACCGGCAGCGAGCATTCAGCCCAACTGACGGGCAAGCTCGACGGTTACGCCAGGGTGGCCGAGGTCATGTCCCGCCACAACCAGCAGGTTCCATGGCTGCTGTTCTGTTTCCTGACCCCGCGCCGAGAGCAGACCGCTCGCCGCGCCCTCGTAGCGAGCACCGAATCGCTCAATCTGAGCATCGCCACTGCCGCGATCGACCCGCAGACGACCTGCCCGGCCGGGCAGGTCTGGATGCCGCTGCACGGCCCAGGCCGCCAGGTCCGGCTGATCGACCTGGGCAGCGCCATCCCGGAGCTAGACCGCCTGGCCTGCGCGGCGAACCCGTGCCGCTAGCCAACCACCCGAGTCAAGTACACCAGGAGGATGCCATCGACACTGCCCCGCTGACCATCAGCCAGCTCGCCAGCCTGCCCGTCACCGTCGACCTGATGACCGCCGCGAAGGTCCTCGGCATCGGCCGCACCAAGGCATACGAACTTGCCCGCCACGGTGCGTTCCCGTGCCTAGTGATCCGCGTCGGGGATCTTTACCGCGTATCCACTTCCGACTTGCTGCGGATGCTGGGCGTCTCCGGAGCGGAGATCCACCCACCGCCAACTGCCGCCTAGGGACGCGAATGAACACGTGATCGCGTCTGATCGCACGGTCAATCGACGGTCAAACGATCAAGAGCCGGGTCGCCATCGGCTGGCGATCCGGCTCTGACCTGCACCTACGTGGTAGCGGGGGCGGGATTTGAACCCGCGACCTCTGGGTTATGAGCCCAGCGAGCTACCGAACTGCTCCACCCCGCGGCGAAAGCCCCTTCACTCTAGGCCCTTGTCGGCCGACAGGCAAATTACACCGCGGTTCCGCAGGTCGCCCCGGCCCCATCGCGGGTCGCGGCCTCCCGACCCAGATCCCGCCATCCCCGGCCATCGCGCGCGCACCAAGACAGCCGCCGACACCCGCGA
>Ga0335073_10011889_pt1 | contig 12233 bp, 10 predicted proteins | sample Lox_Sample_22_FD_207093 | JGI IMG/M metagenome (GOLD analysis project Ga0335073, IMG submission 207093) | Soil microbial communities from Loxahatchee National Wildlife Refuge, Florida, United States - Lox_Sample_2.2 | ecosystem: Environmental > Terrestrial > Soil > Wetlands | place: USA... | reverse complement strand
CAGCGCCGCAGGTTGGCGCGGTGGCGATGCGCCCTGCCGAGCGCCTCGCGGGCCTGCTCGGCGGCGTCGGCGACGCCAGGCAGCGCCACCAGCGGCGCCAACGGGTCAGAAGTCATCAGCGCCGCTCCTCCTCATCGCTTCGTCCCCCTCGCCGCTGCGCGGCTGGGAGGTGCCCCCACTGCATCGTCGCCGGCGCGCGTCACGAGCTGTCACGGTAGGGCCTTGATCATCGCGTCGACCCGTTGCGCCCGGCTTCGCCGCGCTTGCGGTCGCCGCCTTGATCATCGCGTCGACCCGTTGCGCCCGGCTTCGCCGCGCTTGCGGTCGCCGCCGGGAATCGCTGCCAGCAGTTGGCGGGTGTAGTCCTGGCGAGGCTGGTTGAACACCTCGTCGGTGGGCGCGTGCTCGACCACCCGGCCCGCCCGCATCACCAGCACCTCATCGGCGATCTGGCGGATGACGGCCAAGTCGTGACTGATGAACAGATAGCTCAGGCCCAGCGCATCCTTGAGCTCGGCGAGCAGGTCGAGTATCTGCGCCTGCACCAGGACGTCGAGCGCCGAGACAGCCTCGTCGCAGACCACCACGTCGGGCCGCAGCGCCAGCGCTCGCGCGATCGCCACCCGCTGGCGCTGACCGCCGGACAACTCACGGGGACGCCTGTCCAGCACCGACAACGGCAGCGCGACCCGCTCGGCCAGCTCACGCACCGCCGCGTGACGTTCGCGACGATCACCGATGCGATGGATGCGCAGCGGTTCCTCGATGGCTCGAAACACCGTGTACATCGGATCCAAGCTGCTGTAGGGGTTTTGGAAAACCGGCTGCACTCGGCGGCGAAACGCCAGGACCTCTCGCCGGGGCATCGCGGCAACGTCGCGGCCGTCGAACGTCACCGTCCCGGAGGTCGGCGCGAGCAGGCCGAGCACCATGCGCGCCAGGGTGGATTTCCCCGACCCGGATTCGCCCACGATTGCCAGGGTGCTCGCTTTACGCAGGCGGAATGACACGCCGTCGACGGCACGGAATTCCGCTTTCCGCCAGGGTTTTCCGTGCGTTGCGCGGTAGGTCTTGGTGAGGTCCGCGGCGACCAGCAGGTCGCGCGGGTAAGCATCGACAGCAGGCCGGGGTTGAGCCGCCGCCCCGCCAATCGGGTGCACCGATGGTGCGGCGGCGACCAGCTGCCGAGTGTAGGGATGTTGTGGGTCGCTCAAGATCGATTGCGCCGCCCCGGTTTCCACGACGTGGCCGCGGTGCACGACGACCAACTGCTCGGCGCGCTCGCCGGCCAGTGCGAGATCGTGAGTGATCAACAGCACCGCCGTGCCCAGCTCCGCGGCCAGATGCTGCAGATGGTCGAGCACCTGTCGTTGAACCGTGACGTCTAGTGCAGACGTCGGCTCGTCGGCGATCAACAAGCGCGGGCGACCCGCGAGCCCGATCGCAATCAATGCACGCTGGCACATCCCACCGGATAGCTGATGCGGATACCGTCTGGCCTGAGTCGATGGGTCCGGCATGCCGGCTTCGTGGAGCAGTCGCAGCGATCGTTGCTTTGCATCGCTGATATTGTTGGCGCGCAATGCTTCCCGTATCTGGAAGCCGACCTTCCATACCGGGTTGAGGTTGGTCGTCGGGTCCTGCGGCACGTAGCCGATGCCGGTCCCCCGGATCGAACGAAGCCGCCGCGGATCCGCCGACACGATGTCGACACCGTCGAACACGATGCGGCCGGCGGTGATCCGCCCACCCGGCGCCAGCAGTCCGAGGATCGCGGCGGCCGTCGTCGACTTTCCGGAGCCTGATTCACCGACAACGGCCACAGTCTGCCCGCTGCGCACGGTCAGCTCGACGTTGCTGATGGCGGGAGGGTCGTCGCCGAACCTGACCTCCAGGCCCGCCACACTCAGCAACGGCTGCTCTGTGGTCGTCATGATCGCCACGTCCGTGACGTGGAATCCAGGACGTCGCGCAGCACGTCGCCCATCATCAGAAAGGCCAGCACGGTAAGCGCAAGGGCCCCAGCCGGATAGAACAAGATCGGCGAGCCCGCTCGCAGTCGCGTCTGTGCCACGTTGATGTCGCCGCCCCAGGACACGACTGACGGCGGCAGGCCGACTCCGAGGTAGGACAATGTCGCCTCGGCCACGATGAACATCCCCAGCGAGATCGCTGCGACAGCGATCACCGGGCCAAGAGCATTCGGCACGACGTGGCGGATCAGAATCCCGAACCTGCTCAACCCCAACGCTTCCGAGGCGATGACGTAGTCGCTGCCGCGCACCGCGAGCACTGCCCCGCGCGCGATCCTGGCGACCTGCGGCCAGCCGAACAACGCCAGGATCGCGACCACGGTCCACACCGTGCGGTGATGCATGACCTGCATCAGCACAATGGCCGCTAACAGCAACGGAATTCCGAAGAAGACATCGGCGACGCGGGAGACCACCACGTCGATCCAGCCGCCGTAAAAGCCGGCCAGCGCTCCCAACGCCCCGCCGACCAGGAAAACCACCAGGGTTGCGCCCAGACCGACGGTGATCGAGGCGCGGGCACCGTAGATCGTGCGGGCGTAGATGTCGTGGCCTTGCAGGTCGGTACCGAACCAGTGCGCTACCGACGGTGTGAGCAGGCTCTGATACGGGTCGGCGTAACCCGGATCGGCCGACGTGAACAGCGCCGGAAACAACGCCACAGCCACGAAGAACAGGATCAGCGCCGCGGCGAAGACGAATTTCGGGCGTCGCCGCAGGGTCCGCCAGGTGTCACGCCAAAAGCCTACTCCGGCAAGGGCTTCAGTGCTCCGTTCAGCCATATCGGATCCTCGGATCCAGCGCCGCGTACAGCAGGTCCACCGCCAGATTGGTCACCAGGTAGATCACCACCAGCACCGTCACGATGGACACCACCGTCGGTGCCTCGTGGCGGGTAACCGCTTGATAAAGCACGCCGCCGACCCCGTGGATGTTGAAGATCCCCTCGGTGACGATCGCGCCGCCCATCAGTGCCCCGAGGTCGGTCCCGAGGAACGTCACCACCGGGATCAGTGAGTTGCGCAGGATGTGCACCGTGACCACCCTGGGCCGCGACAAGCCTGCGGCCGTGGCGGTGCGCACATAGTCGGCGTGCGCATTGGCGGCCACCGCGGAGCGCGTCAACCTGACCACATAGGCCAGCGACACCGATCCCAACACCACACCCGGCAGCAGCAGTCGCGCGAATGTCGGTTGATCGCCGACGGTTACCGAGGCGACACCGAGCCTGACCCCGAAGACGAACTGCGCCAAGAAGCCCAGCACGAAGATCGGGACCGCGATCACGATCAGACTGGTGATCAACACCGCGCCATCGAAGATCCCGCCCTGCCGTAGCCCGGCGATCACCCCGAAACCGATCCCGAGCACCGCCTCCACCGCCAAGGCGATCAACGCCAGCCTGATGGTTACCGGAAATGCTTGGGCCAGAACGACACTGACCGGTAGCCCGGAGTACGCCCGGCCCAGATCGCCGTGGATGATGCCGCCCAGATAATGCAGGTACTGCAACAGAAACGGGTCGTTCAGGTGGTATTGGGCACGCAGTTGCGCGACCACCGCGGGACTCAGCGGGCGGTCGCCACCCAACGCGGCGATCGGATCGCCGGGCAGCAAGAAGACCATGGCGTAGATCAGCAGGGTGGCGCCGAGAAAAACCGGAACCATGATCGCGATTCGGCGAGCGATATACCAGCCCATCTCAGGCCTTGACGATTCGCTCGTAATCGGGCAGGCCATTCCAGGTCAACGCGACGTGACTGACCGACGCTGATGTTCCGGCCACGCTGATCGTGTACCACAACGGCACGACGGGCATGTCCCGCAACAGGATTCGCTGCGCGGCGTTGGCCAGGTCAAACGATTGCTGCAAGTCCGGCGCTGATTCGGCCGCGTCGATCGCGGCATCGAATTGCGCATTGGAATAGCCGACGTCATTGGCACCGGCTCCGGTGACGAACAGCGGCTCCAAGAACTCGAGCATCGACGGGAAGTCACCCTGCCAACCGGCCCGGAAGGCGGTGGCGATGCTGCGGGTAGTGACCTGGGTACGAAACGTGGCGAAGGTCGGTTGGGGCGCACCGACCGCGTCGATACCCAAGACGTTCTTGACGCTGTTGGCCACCGCGTCCACCCACTCCTGGTGTCCGCCATCGGCGTTATAGGCGATCGCGTACCGGCCCGACCATTTCGAGATGGCATCCGCCTGCGACCACAGCCGCCGCGCACGGTCCGGATCGAAGTTGAGTGCGTCGTTGCCATCGATGTGTGGGTCGAAACCGGGCAGCGAACTCGCGGTGAAATCACGCGCGGGTGCACGTGCTCCGGCGTAGATCTGGCGGCACACCAGTACCCGATCGATGGCCGACGAGAGCGCCAATCGACGCAATCTGCCCTCCTCGCCGCCGAAATGCGGGAGCCGCAGCGGAGTATCGAGGGTCTGGTTCACCGCCGCCGGCGCACTGACATAATGATCGCCCAGATCTCTGCGGTAGACCGACAGCAGGCTGGACGGAATCGTGTCCAGCACATCGAGATTGCTCGACAACAAGTCGGCGTACGCGGTCTCCAGGTTGGCATAGAATACGAAATGCAGGCCCCTGTTCTGCGGCACCCGGTTGCCGTGGTAGCCGGGATTGGGCACCAAATCGAGCTTGACGTTGTGCTGCCAGGCCGCGCCGCCGGGTGCGTCGGCGAATTTGTACGGGCCGTTGCCGATCGGGTGCTGGCCGAACGCCGTCATATCCTTCAACGCGGCAGCCGGCAACGGGTAAAACGGCGAAAACCCAAGCCGCAGTTTAAAGTCGATGGTCGGGGCCTTGAGCCGCACGGTGAACTGGTGATCGTCGACAACGTGCAACCCGGACATTGTGGACGCAGTCGATTTTGTCCCGGCGACGTCGTCGAATCCGGCGATCGGGCTGAAGAAGCTCTGCTGTAGTTGGGCGTTGGCGGCCAGCGCGCCGTAGTTCCAGGCATCGACGAAGGAGTGTGCGGTCACCGGTGTGCCGTCACTGAACATCCACCCCGGCTTCAGGGTGATCCGGTAGTTGATGTCGTCGCTGGTGTCGATTGACTGGGCAACCTCGAGTTCGGGTCTGCCGTTCGCGTCATACGACATCAGGCCGGCGAACAGCCGATCGATGATGCGGCCGCCGTTGCTGTCATTGGTATTGGTCGGAATCAGCGGGTTCTGCGGCTCGCCAGCGTTGACCATCACCACGTCGGTGCGCACATTGCCGACCCCGCAGCCGGCCAGCGTCGCCGCGGCGAGCAGCATCGCGACCGCTGCCACGCCGCGCACCCGACTCAAGCTCCCTCCTCCGATCCGCAGTCGCCACTACAATCCCGGCGTGACCGTCACCGAACTAGCCGAGGGTAGCGTCGCCGAGCACGCCGGGTATTTGATCGGCCTGATCGGCTTTCCCGCGGTGGGGGCGATCCTGTTGATCGCCGGTCTTCGGCAGCGTTCCCGGCGGCGCCGACTGCTGCCACCCGCCAACCCAATGGTTCCTCCTGGTTACCCACCACCGGGTCCGTATCCGTATGGCTATCCCCCGCCTCCGCCACCGGGTGTTCCACCGAACACCGGCTACCCGAGCCAGCCGGGACCTCCTCAGCCGCCAACGTACCCACCGTATTACCCGGCAGGCTATCCGGCGCCGCGTCCGCGTGGATCGTCGGGCACAGCGCTGATTGTGGTGGGATCGATCCTGCTGACGTTCGGCCTGCTCGGCATTTTCGGTCAATTGGGCCGGGCGGCCTTCCAAGCCGGCCGCTCGGCTCGTTCCGCAAATGTCGGCCAGTGCATCGCTGAATCCACTATGCGGGAAAACAACTCGGCGCCGGCGCCGGCGCAGGACTGCGACAAGCCGGACTCGATATTCGAGGTCGCAGCCAAAGGCGATGGCTCTTCGACGGTCTGCCCCGACGGCAAGCGTGAGGATTCCCTGTACGCGTACCTCTTCGACGGGACCACGACCCTGTGCCTGATGCTCAACCTCAAGCAGGGTCACTGCTACACGGCGAGCGGCACGGCTGAGAATCCACAATTCGACGCTGCCGACTGCAATGGTTCGGCCACGATGATCCGGGTCGCCAAACGCGTCGACGGTAGCGGTGATGCGGGGTTGTGCCCGGCCGGAACCAAACCGATCTCCTACCCAACCCCGGCCCGGCTGTACTGCCTGGAGCGACTAGAAAACTGATCGCACAAGCCGTTCCGGCTGCATCGTCGTCGGGCTAGGCTCGATTGCCCGACTCCTCCTCAGCCGTTCCGGCTGCATCGTCGTCGGGCTAGGCTCGATTGCCCGACTCCTCCTCAGCCGTTCCGGCTGCATCGTCGTCGGGCTAGGCTCGTGCGCGTGACCGAGACGCACACCGATGCACTGCCGTCATATCCACCGTCAGAGGATTTCGTAGCGCATGCCAACGCCGGCGACGTGTTGTACCGCGAGGCCGAGCAAGACCGGCTGGCATTCTGGGCCAAGCAGGCCAACCGATTGTCATGGGAGACAACGTTTTCCCAGGTGCTGGACTGGTCGAATGCCCCGTTTGCCAAATGGTTCACTGACGGAAAGCTCAACGTAACCTACAACTGCGTGGACCGTCACGTCGAAGCCGGCAACGGCGATCGAATCGCGATCCACTGGGAGGGCGAGCGGGTCGGTGAAGGCCGCACCCTGACCTATAGCGACCTGCAAGCCGAGGTGTGCAAGGCCGCGAACGCGCTGACCGATCTGGGCCTGGTCGCCGGCGATCGCGTCGCGATCTATATGCCGATGATTCCCGAAGCGGTTGTCGCGATGCTGGCCTGCGCGCGCTTGGGCGTGCTGCACAGCGTGGTGTTCGCGGGGTTCACGGCCACGGCGCTGGGTGCCCGGATCGCCGACGCCGAGGCCAAACTGCTGATCACCTCCGACGGGCAGTTCCGCCACGGCAAGCCGGAGCCGTTGAAGGAAGCGGCCGACCAGGCGGTCGCCGACGCCCGCACGATCGAACACGTCTTGGTGGTGCGCCGCACCGGGGTCGATGTCCCCTGGACACAGGGCCGCGACGTGTGGTGGCACGACGTCGTCGACTCGGCTTCGCCGGAGCACAGCGCCGAGGCGTTCGACGCCGAGCACCCGCTTTTCCTGCTGTACACCTCGGGTACCACCGGCAAGCCCAAAGGCATCGTGCACACCAGCGGTGGCTACCTCACCCAGGCCTCCTACACGCACTACAACGTCTTCGACATCAAGCCGGAAACCGACGTGTTCTGGTGCACAGCCGACATCGGCTGGGTTACCGGCCATACCTACGCTGTCTACGGCCCGCTGTCCAACGGCGTCACCGAGGTTATCTATGAGGGCACCCCGAGCACGCCCACCCAGCACCGGCATTTCCAGATCATCGAAAAGTACGGCGTGACAATCTATTACACCGCGCCGACGATGATCCGCACTTTCATGAAGTGGGGCCGCGAAATCCCGGACGCCCAAGATCTGTCCAGTCTGCGGCTGCTGGGAACGGTCGGCGAGCCGATCAACCCCGAGGCCTGGCGCTGGTATCGCAAAGTCATCGGCGCGGACAGCGCGCCGATCGTCGACACCTGGTGGCAGACCGAAACCGGCGCGGCGATGATCTCACCGTTGCCCGGGGTCACATCGACCAAGCCTGGTTCGGCGATGGCGCCGCTGCCCGGTATTTCGGCAAAGGTCGTCGACGACCACGGCAACGAGTTGGCGCCGCCGTCCACCGACGAGGGCGAGCACGTCACCGGGTACCTGGTGCTTGATCAGCCCTGGCCGTCGATGCTCCGCGGGATCTGGGGCGATCCGGACCGCTTCCGAGAGACGTACTGGTCGAAGTTCGCCGAGCAGGGTTGGTACTTCGCCGGCGACGGCGCTCGTTACGACCCCGACGGGGCGATCTGGATTCTGGGTCGCATCGACGACGTGATGAATGTATCCGGTCATCGCATCTCGACCGCCGAGGTGGAGTCGGCACTGGTCGGCCACGGTGCCGTCGTCGAGGCCGCCGTAGTGGGCGCGACCGACGACACCACCGGCCAGGCGATCGTTGCGTTCGTCGTCGTGCAGGCCGACCACGCGGAGACCAAGGGCGCGGAGATCATCGACGAGTTGCGCGCGGAAGTGGCCAGGGTCATCTCACCGATTGCGCGACCCCGCGAACTGCATGTGGTGCCCGAGTTGCCGAAGACCCGCAGCGGCAAAATCATGCGGCGGCTGCTGCGCGACATCGCCGATGATCGCGAACTCGGCGACACGTCGACGCTGCTTGATGCGGGTGTTTTCGACGCGATCCGCGCCGCCGAGTAAGCCGCCAATCAATCCAGGGCGGCGACAATGCGGGCCGTGCAGCGGCCCGCTGAGGAGCCGGCCAAGCAATCCAGGGCGGCGACAATGCGGGCCGTGCAGCGGCCCGCTGAGGAGCCGGCCAATCAATCTAGGCCGGGACCGGGACGAAGCCCGCGCCCGGACGGTTCTTGGCGTTGACGTCGGCCAGTATCACGTTGATGGACTGCACCACGGCCGGCGTGTGCAGCGGAATGTACTTGATGATGCAGGCCGGCAGATTTTCGCTGAATGCGCCGTGAATCATGCCGACCAGGAGGTTGTCGACGGTCACCGGGGCGCCTGAGTCACCCGGCTGTCCGCACACCTGCATGACGATCGTGCCGGGGTCTTGACCCGGGCCCCAAGTGACGCCGCATGAGTTCCCGGTGGTGCGGCCCTGCTTGCAGGCGATCTGGCCGAACGCCGGATCCGGTCCGATGCCGTTGATCGGGAAGCCACCGAAGTTGGCGACCGGTAGCACCTTGGCGGGATCGAACTGGATGACCGCGTAGTCGAGGTTGTCATTGCCGGCCACCATGGTGCCCACGGTGCCGCGGTCTTTCGCCGACTCGGCGGCCACCACCGCACCCGGGCCCCCGCAGTGCGCCGAGGTGAAACCGATCAGCTCACCCTTGCCGTCGGTGCCGATCGTGGTCAGTGTGCACAGCGTGTCGCCGTTGACCACGATGCCCGCTCCGCCGCCAAGCGGAAGCCTGTCGTCCGCTCGTGCGAGCGCGCCGGGCAAGCCCACCGATGCCACCGTGAGCAAGGCCGCCACGGCACGAAGCAGCCGACGGTGCGTGGTCTGCACAGCAATACTCCCGTCGACAAACTTGGGCGTGTACCCGAAGCGGCGCCAGTCTAGCGTTACCGGTGCCCGCCAGCGCGGATCCCTAACTGCTGGTTCCTGGCTGCGGTTGACCTCGTCTGGCATCGGACCACATGGCAACATGAACCGGACAATCGGATTCAGCCGGGAGGGCCGTCTGTGAGCAAGCCAGATCGTAAGAACGCCGATCGCAAGGACGGGGTTCCTCGCACGCTGACCACGATCCCGTTGACCGACCCGCACGCGCTGTCCGCCGAACCGTCGATCGGCGAGTTGGTCAAAGACGCCACAGCACAGATGTCGACATTGGTGCGCGCCGAGGTCGAATTGGCCCGTTCTGAAATCACCCGCGACGTCAAGAAGGGACTCACCGGCAGCATTTTCTTCATCGCGGCGATGGTGGTGTTGTTCTACTCGACTTTCTTTTTCTTCTTTTTCCTCGCCGAACTGCTCGATATGTGGCTGTGGCGCTGGGTCGCTTTCTTGATCGTGTTCGGGATCATGGTGGTGGTTACCGCGGTGCTGGCGCTATTCGGCTATTTGAAGGTGCGACGCATCCGCGGACCGCAGCAGACCATCGAATCGGTCAAAGAGACCCGGTCCGCTTTCACGCCAAGCCACGACAGGGACGCCGGGCGCGCGATCGGTTCCCAAGGCGGCACGCCCGCCGATCCGTCGGGTTGGTAGATGGCCCCACCAGATCCGTCGATCACCCGTATCGACGGGCCTTGGCGCCATCTGGACGTGCACGCCAACGGCATTCGATTCCATGTCGTCGAGGCGGCGCCCACGGAACGTGGTGCAGCATCCCCGGCAATACTCCAGTCGGCGCAGCCGCTGGTGATCATGCTGCACGGCTTCGGCTCGTTCTGGTGGTCGTGGCGGCACCAGCTACGCGGTTTGAGCGGAGCCCGGGTGGTCGCGGTGGATTTGCGCGGCTACGGCGGCAGTGACAAACCGCCCCGCGGCTACGACGGCTGGACGCTCGCCGGGGACACCGCCGGACTGATCCGCGCGCTCGGGCACACATCGGCAACCCTGGTCGGCCATGCCGACGGCGGGCTGGTCTGCTGGGCAACCTCGGTCCTGCATTCGCGGCTGGTTCGCGCTATCGCGGTGATCAGCTCACCGCATCCCGCGGCACTGCGCAGGTCGGCGTTGACCCGTCGTGACCAGGGCCGGGCGCTGTTGCCCTCGCTGCTGCGCTACCAGGTGCCGATTTGGCCGGAGCGCGCGCTGACCCGCCATAACGGCGCGGAGATCGAGCACCTGGTACGTAGCCGAGCCAGCGCCAAATGGGTTGCCTCCGAGGACTTTTCCGAGACGATCGGTCATCTGCGACAGGCGATCCAAATTCCCTCCGCGGCGCACTCCGCGCTGGAGTATCAGCGCTGGGCAGTGCGCAGCCAGCTACGCGAAGAGGGCCGCCGCTTCATGCGGTCGATGAATCGGCCGTTCGGGATCCCGATGCTGCACATTCACGGTGACGCCGATCCGTACGTGTTGGACGATCCGGTCCAGCGAACGCAGCGCTATGCGCCACACGGTCGCTACGTATCAGTCTCCGGCGCAGGACATTTCAGCCACGAAGAGATGCCCGACGAAGTCAACGGCCACCTGATGCGTTTCCTCGACCGGGTATACCGGGCGCCCGCTTAGCTGACACACTGCCCGGTGGCCACCGGAGTGGTGTCGCCGATATGCGCCAGCTGCGCCGCCACTTCCTTGGCCGTCAGCACGAAACCGGTGTCGTTGTCGTCGACCGCGGCGCCGAACACCACGCCGAGCACCTGTCCGTTGAGATCGATGAGTGGTCCGCCCGAATTGCCTTGCTCCACAGTGGCTCTGACGGTATAGACCTCGCGGTTGACCGTCGCGCTCCGGTAGATGTCGGGCCCGCTGAGTTCGATGAGTTCCCGGATTCTGGCCGGAGTCGCCACAAAGCCCCCGCCACCGGGATACCCCATCACTATCGCCTCGGTGCCTGACTTCGCCGGATTGCTAGCGAAGGCCAACGGACCGGGCGCCAAGTGCGGCACGGAGAGGATCGCGATGTCGACGGTCGGATCGTAAGACACCACGGTGGCGTCATACGGGTTGCCGCTGGCCTCGACGGTGACGCTGTTCGCGCCGGCCACCACGTGCGCGTTGGTCATCACGCGGTCTGGAGAGAGCACAAATCCACTGCCCTCCAATACTTTCTGACAACCTGGCGCAATCGCGCGGATCTTGACGACGCTGGGTTCAGTGGCCGCCACGACCGGATTGTTGGCCAACGTCGAGTCCGGGGCGGCCACCGCGACGACGGGCGTGCGACTGAACGGCTCTAGGACCTGCGGCAGACCCGAGGTGTCCAGCAGCGCCGACAACCGTTTGGGCACCGACTTCAGCCACTCCGGCGCAAAGTCGTTGACCTGGGCCAGCACCCGCGAACCTCGCACCGCAGCGGCCAGGCTGGGCTGACCCGCCGACGACGTCAGCGGGGTCGCCAGTAGCCATGCCGCCACCAGCACCACCACCAGTTGCACGGCGACCCCGATCAGCGAGTCGAAGAACCGGACCGAGCTGCTGTGGATCGCGCCGCGTACCGCGCGGCCCAGCACCACACCGGCGACCTCGCCGACAACGACCAGCCCCAGGATCAGAAACAGCGCGGCGAAAAGTTTGGCCCGGGGCGCGCTGATGTGCGCAACGAGGTGCGGAGCCAGCAGGACACCTGCGATCGCTCCGAGGAGCACACCGACGAACGACAGCAGGGAACCGAGCGCCCCGGAACGCCAACCTGAGACCCCCGCAATGAAAGCCACAGCCAGCACAGCGATATCGAGCCATTGTGAGGAGCTCATCAGACATCATCCTCGTCGCCGACCAGGGCCATCGCGTCATCCAGCTCGCGGATGTCGCCGGTGTCCCAGGGCTTAGCCCAACCAGCTACGTCCAACATTGCCGAAATCACTTGGCCAGTGAATCCCCAAACCAGCATTTCATTTAACAGGAAGGCCGGCCCGGCGAAGCGCCGGGTGAGGGAGT
>Ga0335073_10011887_pt1 | contig 12234 bp, 5 predicted proteins | sample Lox_Sample_22_FD_207093 | JGI IMG/M metagenome (GOLD analysis project Ga0335073, IMG submission 207093) | Soil microbial communities from Loxahatchee National Wildlife Refuge, Florida, United States - Lox_Sample_2.2 | ecosystem: Environmental > Terrestrial > Soil > Wetlands | place: USA: Florida... | reverse complement strand
GCCAGTGGTGTAAAACGCGCGTCTTTTACCGTTCCGGCGTCCCGGCGACGGTAACCGTCCACGATGTTTCCGTCGTCCCCCTGGAATTTGAAAAAATTCAGCAAGGCGTTTCGGAATATCTCCGGCGGGTTCACTCCAAGTGCTGCTTCGATAAATGTATTCCCGTCGCGGACCCAGACCTGATCATACCCGCTTCCGGCATTGAGACCGCCTTTCAACAGGTCCTGAGCCATGCCATGGACCTGGGAAAGACGCGTATCGCTGAGGATTTGCGCGGCCAATTCCCCAGTACCGGCGTCGCCGCTCACAGGAGCGGACGTGGATAAAGTTGATTGCGCGATCGCCCGCGGCAACGCCACCAGTGCCGCACCGGCGAGAGCACCGGCTTTTATTGCTTCACGTCGAGTCATCATCTTAGGAAGCCGTCATTATTGTCGTGGCCGCCGTTCAATGCAACGATCCGGATATGGAATCGACACAGGTCTAATGCCCGGCATCTGGATTTTTGATGAAGCAGCTTCGTTCCATGTTGTGGGGCAACGCCGTTGCAAGTGACAACGATTCCCCATAGCCCTGGTCAGTTAAACACGCAACGATACCAGCTTCGAGTGATCGTCGTATCGGCCCGTGACGGCGCGGTTATTCCATTTTACGTTCAGCGGCGCCGACTCGGCGGAAACTTGAATCGGGGCGGATGTTTGGTCGGAGAATATCACCAGCGGCTCGCCCGGGGCCCAGCAGGCAGTCAGCTTTGATAGTGATTCAATGACGCTCCGGCCTTGATATCGGAGATAGCTGCCGTCGCCTAAAAAGAAGCGAACGGGCTGGTCATTCAGGGCCGTCCGTTTCATATGCAGCAAATAACCGTCAGTGACCCAATCGCCGACCTGGAGGTCGATCGTACCCGGGCTGTGCACGGCGCGCAGGTCCAAATACAATTCCTCCACGGCATCGGCTGTTTGCATTCGGATTCCGAGATACGCTTGGTCCTCCAGAACTTCAAACTTCGGCACGGCATTGGGATTAAGGCAAATGGCGGTAATAAATTGGCGCGATTGCATCGGCGCGGCCGGAGAGGGAGAGAAAACCAAATAGGGCACTTGTTTATCGGGATTGTGATCGGCCAGGCCGGTATCCTCGCGAATCGTCGTTGATGGATAGACGACTTTGACTACGGCTTCGGCGCGGCCATTATTCAGGCTCACAGCGCCATCGGCGTTCGACTTGTATTTGCCGGCGAAGTGCAGGAGCCAATCCATTTGGCCGGCTGTGTGCGCGCAGACGTCATCAACGATCAAAATGACATCGCCGCTCCAAATCCAATGACGGTAGTTGCGGGAAAACCAGCGCGCCATGGGACCCGTGGCGTCGGCACAGACGTATTTCAAGCCCAGCCCGTCAATGAGACTGTGCATCCCGCCGGGAAATTTGCACCCGGACAGAATGTCCTCAGGCGGCTGACCTGCCCCATTGAAAAGAATCACGTTGTGCGCCCGGCTTTGGCAGTAATAATTGTGGTATTCCTGACGATCATAAGCGCACGTCCCTGAATCCGTGATCAGCGGCATACCGTCTTTGAACAGGATAAATGAGCCGGCATCGGCGTGCGCATGATTCCAAGTGTAGCCGGATTTCATAGCCAGCAGCGCGGCGTTGTTTTCCCAGGTGGAACGCATGATTGCCCATCCCATATCCGGATAGATACAGGAATTCGGCGGGTCCGCGAGAACTTGCGGCACGGAGCACTGCCTCAGGAGAGACACCAGCGTGCTTGAGGCGTGGCTATGTACCGACTTAAGGTACCGTCCAGCCTCCGGCGAACCCACGCCACAGGCAATCAATAACAAAATCGTCTCAGTCGCATCCACTTCCAGCGAACTGTCATTGAAATTTACCGCCAGCGAGCCTGACGACGTGGGATAAAGTGTTTGGAGAAAGAAATTCGCGACGTGATCCAGCGGCTCCATATGAGCGGCTTTTCGTCCGGGCCAGGTATTCTGCCAGGCCAATCGGTAATGGAGATATTCGGTCACGCCGTACTTTGTGTAATTAACACCTTCGTAGGAGGGGCCGGAACGTTCGAAGGTGGCGACGCGATTTTGCAGAACGTTGCCCCGATAGCTGAACCACTGCTCGAAGCCCGCGTCCGCCGCATCGATCCATCCTTGTGCACGCTGGTCGTCTCCCAGCAGCGCCAGGGCGCAAAGCCCGGCGCCGGCCACACATACGCCCCACCAATTATGCCCCATGGAGTCGAATGAATGGATGCGTCTGCCGGCCAGAACCCAGTCATTGAGGGTCGGCAACACGGACAATCGAATCATAGCGTCCGCAACCGTTTTGCGGTCGGCGTCCGACAGAAAGCCATAGAGCGCGTCGTAGCCGGTGGCGTAACCGAAACTGAACTTCGCTGTGTCCAATTCGGAATACCAGGCGGGGGCCCGGCGCTCGAAACTCTGGCCGGTCCAGCGGACATATTTCGCATAATACAACATCGCCTCGCGAAGCTTGCCGGCATAACGCCTGTCGCCAGTGAGTTGAAAAAGCAGGCCCAAAGTTAATCCCATTTCGGACATCTGGTTTCCCGGCTCTCCATAATTCGCGTGCTGCCCCCCGCCGTGCATGGCGGCCGATTCCGGTATGAGCGCGGCAGCCAGCAATTCCTCGCCCCGTTTTTTCAGCGCCGCATCTGTCGCAACTTCCGTCGTCAGCATTTGCCGCAGCCGTTCCAGGGAGGCAGTATTGTAAAAGAGCCGGGGATGGATGGTCCGTGGTCCGGCAGTGGCCGCGACAGTCGCGGTCCCGGCCGGAACTGCCTCGGCCAGCGCCGAAACCGGGCTGCACATGGCGACCCCGGCCAGACTCATCAATTTGATGAGATCGCGCCTGCTGATATTATCGGCCGGTATCATAATTGTCCCGTAAACCGAACCCACCACGAGTCCCCGCTGTGTTCGGCCTGTTCGCCCGCCGGCTGTTCACCGTTGACGCGAATTTTTGACATATCAGGCTGTTTATTAAATGGACCAAGTCGCATGGCGATGGGACCGATTGGTTTGTCGACGCTAATTTCCAATTTCATTCCGTCATCAAAGCGCTTCAATTTGTATTGAATAAAGGCCGTATCTGTCCCGCTGGAACTTTCAAACAACACCGGATATTTCGACACACTTATTTCGTTCCAATCATACGGCATTCGCGGATAAAACTGCACGCGTTGAGGCTTTGTATCATCAATACCGATGACGAGGCGCAACGCTTTGACAATTTCGGCTTCCTGCACGCCGTTTCCGAGGTCACCGATTCGGTACCAGTAGCGTCCCGTGGGATCAATATCAGCGGCTTCGGGGGCGATGAAGGAATCCAGGCGCGGGTCATAGATGATTTTTGCCACCCAGTCCAACATGCTTGTGGCATCGTGCATCCGATCCAGCAGTAACGCCCCCTGGGTAACATATCCCTGGCCATAACCCATCGCCTGGCCGTAAAAGCCGAACGGCTTGTAGGTATCGACCAACCGTTGATAGGCAGCTTCATTGATCGGTCGCCAGGCGGGGTCATCGTCCTCGGGCGCAAACCCTTCATAATCGGCCAAAAGAATCAAAGGACCAAGTACCGTGCTGCGGTTTGGAAAGCCGCCGTGCGCCAGGGTCCAGGCTCGCCCATATTTGGGATCATCGATCGCGTATTGTTTTGCAATCGCATCGCGCATTTTATCCGCCCGCGCGCGCCATTGCTCCGCCGAATTGGTTTCTCCGATGGAATCGGCCATTTCAGCGAGCGCGCGAAGCGCGTTCATGCAAGTGTAGTCGGGATAAACCGAATAACCGACCATTGCGGCCGCTTCGCTGGTGGTGAAGAGAATGCCGTTGGTGGCGCGAGAAATCTCCGGATGGTCAAACTGCCACAAAACCCAATCACCGGCAGCCTTGACGTCCGGCCATCGCGCGCGGAGCCATTCATCACGGTTTGGCAGCCGCAGCCAAAGGCGATATAGAAACATGCTGGTGAGACCATGGCCGTCATTTTCGAACACACACCAGCTTTGCGGCTTGTTGGCGATGCGTCCCCAATGGGGAGGATAGAGCTGGCCATCAAATTTCGGCGCGGCAGGGTCCTCCCACAGCCGGGCGGTACGGAGGCAGTAGTCTGCGCAACGCAACGCCTCGTTGGTGTAATCCAACACGGTCAGTTCCTGGAGGCTCCGGCCCATGTCGCGCGACCAGGAAGTATTGTAATAGCAGCCGAAGTTCGTTTGGTACGTGCCAAATCCAGAATAAAGGCTCCAGTTGGGCGCGCCTTTGGTGGAGGTATGGTACATCCCGTCTTCGGTGATTTTATTCCGCATGTCCTGGACGTTGGCATAGAATGCGTTTTCCAAAATCGTCGCGTAGATATCGCCGTGGAAGGAAACCGCAGGACCTGAATATCCCGGCGGTATTTCTTTTGCGAGGTGTCCTTTAAAATCGTTGTCATTCTGATAGAACGCTCGATCGAGATTTTCAAGGGCGGCCTGAACCCGTTTCGTGTTCGAGCCTGCCGGGCACAACGGTTTCTCTGAAACGAATTTAGCAAAATCCGGAGAAAGCGGTTCGCCGGGAAGCTCGATTCCTTTCATAATATTTTCACCGCGGGCGGATTCAATAGTAATACCCGCAATCTGCGGCACTCCGATTTTTACCGGAGAATCTTCCACGACAATGTCCGCGATTTCCGTATCTTTCGGAACGATTACAGCCACATAATTTCCGTCTTTAACCGGCGCGGCCGGATAGAGCCGCAGGCTCTTTTGAAGCGCTTTGCGAAAATCCGCGTCAGAAAGATAAGGTTCAGGGTTGGTGTAGAAAATTTCACCCCACCAAAGGCTCTCCCCAAAAACGAGCGGATAGGTCTGCGCGGTGCCATCAGCGTACTCCAGGCGGATCGTCCCCATTTCATCGCCAAAAAAATACCGCCTCGCATACTTTTCGCGCATGTTGGTCCAACTGTGCGGCCTGGCGGTATCGGTCATGCCGAAAAGAAAAATGCGCTTCGCCGCGCCACCAACCGACACGCGCGCCGGGCGATTGTGTTGAACCGGCAGCATGCCTTCAATGAACGGGACGCCGTATCGATTGATGACTGCGTTGTTTGTTGAATGGCCGGCTGAGAGCGGGACGGCCCAATAAGTCGTTTGACTGGCGGAATCCGCAAATGCCGAAGCGGCAAAGAGCAAGCAAGCCGCCATGGCGGACAAAGTGAATTTATTCTTCACGCGACGTCCATTCGCATTGCTTGACGTTGTCCTGGTATTTCCAAACCGTTTCATTCTTTTCAGGAAGGCGCACGGCCAATTTCGGAATTGTTCCGCCCTGTATCACGCGGAGATTGAACTTTACAACTCCATTGCGCCGTTGGAAAGAAATATTGGCGCGGACAATGCCGTTACTTGTCAGAATGGGCCAATCTTCGACATGATATCCGGACCACGAAGAAGGAAGCCGGGGAATGATTCGAACTTGATTGAGCGACGTGTCGTCAACGCCAGCGATCAGGCGCGCCACCTTGAGCGGTTCCGAAACGTTGACCAGATTGAGCGGGCCGCAGCCGGCGGTCAATTGGACCTGGCCGCGGGCATCCGGCGAATACATCCGTTCGTAGAAATAATAGGGAGAAAGGCGCTTATAATGGTAATGGTCCAGGCTGAAAATCATGTTTGGAGACCTGTCAGTCGTCTCCGCGAGAAAATCCAGACCACGGCCGGCCATATCCAATTTGTCAAATAACAGCATGTCCTGCAGGGCATAACCTTGCCCGTAGGATGGGCTGGTGAGCAGGCCTTTGTGAGTGAAGTTCATCTGTGTCCAAATGCCGTATTTTTGGAACTGCTGTTTTCGCAAGGGAAAAGCGTACAGATCATCGAACGTTTTTTCACCATTGACCACAGCTCCCTGCCAGGGCCAATCGGGCGGATTAAATCCCAATACATCCGCCGACATGCATGGCACACCATTGAGTCCGCCGCCCCCGGAAAGGGCGGCGCTATCAACGTCATTCCGATTTGGTTTCAGCGTTTTGATATCAATGCCCCAGATCCAGGCGCCGCGGCTGTTGACCAGATACTTTTCGATATTGCGGAACAAGGTTCCAGCATCATTGCGCCATTCTTTTGCCGTTGCATGGTCGCCGGCCGCGTCTTCCATGTTGGCGGCACTTAACAAAGCCAGGGCACACAAATTATTTTGGATGATGCTGTAGTTGTCGTGACCTTTACCCCCGCCGAATTCGCCCGAACCCGGGACGAGCGGACCATGTTGAAGAAAATAATGGATGCCCCGCACCGGCGAGGATTGCTGATGGAGAAATTGATAGAGCTGCACGCGGAACGGGTCTCCCGTGGGCAGCCGCTGCCACAATGCGACCATAGCAATGATCGATGCCGCCTGCCCATCCATTTCCGAGCCGCTTTCGGGCCCTTTGGGATCAATAAATCGAGGAAATTCGATGAAACCGTCGCTGTTGGTGCCCACGAAGTCCATGATACATTTGGCCACCTGACAGGCATGCTGGTAATAACCCCAAAATACCAACTCGCGCATGAAAGTGCCCGCATCACGCGTCCACATCGTGCCGTACCAGGGTTGTCCCGCCGGTGAGGCATTCAAAAAGCCGGCAGGAAATTTGTCGTCTGCGTCGGAAACATAATCCCGCTCAAGCGTTCCCTTAAACGACTCTTCGACTTCCCTGGAGAACAAAACGGCGCTTTGGGGGCCTTCGAATTCGATCCTCCCAGGTGCGTCGAGCCCAAGGTTAAAAGCAGGATGTTCCGAACGTGGCGGGGCAACGGCCGCGAGCGTAGGCACGGCTTGAGCATGCGGTTGACCGGAAATCGTTCCGGCTATTGCCAAACAAAGCAGGTAACGGCTCAGCCCCCATAACCGGCCGGAAAGCGAGGGGAGAAGCGTTAACGTTCTCATTCTTCCTGTAATCTTAAAATCTTCTGGAATTCCAAATCAGGGAACCGTCATCAAGAGATTCGCCTTCTTGCCCAATGCCCCGAGATCATCCTGGTAAAAGAATAGATAGCGCGAACCAGGCCCCTGGCTGGTGCTCCACGAGTGAATAAACATCATTGTTTTCGGCGCTCTGACCCAATGCGCCGAACCGTCAATAAATGCCTCGTTACCGCCTGCGGGGTATTGTCCGCTGGCGTCCTTATGCGCCGGCAGCTCGGACCATCCGGAACCATCAATCCCGTCGCTGAAGGTTACGCCATCCGGCGAGGCCACGACATCGGCAACCAGCATCCAACCAGCCCTTGAAGTGGTTGTCTTTATTGGACTGCATGAAACAAAGGTGCCGAGGTTGTTTTCCCAGTTAGTAATCCCGCCGTAATACTGATAAGCCGTCAGGAACTGATCGTATGGGTCACCGGCAAACTTCGGAAACCCGGGACGATCAGGGCAATCCCACACACTCGGCGCATTATTCGTCCCGTTCACTGGAATCCCCAGGTCGGTCCAAACGGTGCTCATGCCATTGCTGTTTATCTGGATGGGAAGGATTCCATTGCAGGCGATCGGCACGAAATTGTTGTTGTCGTTGGCATAGACGTTGGCGGCCACAGCGATCTGTTTCAAGTTATTGACGCAGTAGATTCGCCTGCCTCGCTCCTGCGCCGAGGCCAGGACGGGCAACAATATCGCCGCCAAAATCGCAATAATCGCGATCACAACCAGCAACTCGATGAGCGTGAAGGCGGTACGCGCCTTCACGCCCGGAGTCAATCCATCAAAAATCAGGCCTTCCCTCCTTGTCAAATCATCCAGAGCACTGCTTTTTGGCATGGATAAAATATCTTGTCTGTTTGAAGAAGCTGGCGGCAGTACAGTCGGACTCATATGGATTTCTAGCCTTAAACTAAACCACGATGCGCGTCGATGCTATCGCCCGTTTGGGCGAGCGCCTCATTGAAACGTTGAAGCGTTGAAGCGTCGAAACGTTGAAACGCAGCGGGCGGAAATGAACTCGAGGACGAGGACGACAAAAGACGAGACAGATCGAATGATCGGGTGTCCTCACCGTACTTGACGGAGAAACGGCTGAAGGCGCCGTGAGGCGCCTTCAATGACCGATGCAAATACTGAACCATAATATGAACTGGTTCCCTGCCCTCTCGGCCGTTTATGGGTTATAAAGCAAGCGGTAAAAGACCGTATCGTTCGGGTTGGCCGGGAACACCTCTTGATTCGTCGTCGTCGAACCTGTGACGTTGACCCAATTGGTGCTGATGCCGACGGACAGGCTGTTGGTCTGCGCCTGCAATTGCCAGCCGGTGTGATCCATCGGCCACGATACATAGACGTAGTTGTTGGTGAGCGATATTACGACGTTTGTCGGGTTCGGATTGACTGGTGATACCAGGGTCACGGAAGTGATGTTGGTGCCGTATGCGTTGGTTAGCGTCAATTCCAGTTGACCACCACTGAGGCTGCTGCCGGGTTCGCTGAAATTGGCGCTGAGCGGGGCAGTGTTGTTGGTCGTACCCGATGCAAGAACGTTGTTGTTTAAGCTCCAGGTATAACCGAAGGGTCCGGTGCCAAAGGCCGTCGCCGGGATCGAGATTGTCGTATTCGTCAGCGAGATACTGGCGAACGGCAGCGGATCCACAAGATACGGCGGGACGCCGCCGGGCGCGACTGCGGTCAGCGCGAAGGAATCCCATTGGACAAACGCAGGATTGTCCAAGGTTGTCTGGGTAATTCCAACGGCACCGATCGGCGGGTTGGCACTATAGACGTAGTTTGCCCCCGCTTGAACACCGTCGACGTAGGCAGCCATAGACCATTGAGCGTTGGTTGTATCCAGAACCACCGTCACGGTATGTGTACCCGAACCGGCGGAGAAGAATCCGTTCTGGCTGAGGAGCGAATTTTGTCCGCCTGGCCCTCCGAAATCCTGCACGTTCCCATTCTCATCGTTCAAGATGATCCAATCGTACCCATTCGGTCCTTCATCCGGAGGGGTGGTGCCGCCGTCAGAGAATCGCCCGTAGCCGACAGCCGCGTTTGTCACGACTCTCTCGGCATAACCTGCGCCAACCCATTGGCCGCCCTGGAGACCGGCGGTAAACGTCACCTGGGCTGTCACGGTGTAGATGTAACCAGGGTGCGGCGTGAATGGCAATTCCCAGCTATCTTGCGAGAGGCTGTTATCGAGGCCGCTGGCGGGCATACTGCCTTCATCGTTGGTTCCCAACGCATCGGTCCACGTCGCATTGGTGCCGCCGAGCAAACTGTTGACCGCCGTCAGCGGCATGCCAGCGATTGACCATGTCCCTCCGTCGAAAAGGTTGGAATAAAGAATTCCGTTGGTATAACCCAGCGTTACCGGTGGCGGCGGGGTGAACAAGGTAACAAACACGTTTGTGGAACCCAAACTGTTGCTGACGACGAGTTCCAGCTCATCGCCACTCAAGGTGGCGGGAGCGTTCGGGATGGTCAGACTTGCATTCAGCGCTTTGAGGACGTTGGTTGTGCCTGAAGCGATCACACCGCCAGTGGTCACGTTGGTCCAATAATAACCCGTGGGCGGCGCGCCAAAAGCGTACGCCGGGATCGTCAGTGTCGCTCCTGTCAGGTACGCCACATAGGATGGCGGCAGTGGCGCAACTAAAGACGCGGCAACTGGAATACCATAGAGCCCGGCGGCGCTGGCAGGACTGAGCGCATAATTATACGCCGCGACGTCGTCAATATTACCAAAGAATTGAACGTTATAAGTGCCCGCGACAGAAGATCCGGCGCCAATCGCCATAGGCGCCGATGCCTCGTATACACCGGAATTGGTCGGAATCGTAGTATACGCGGCCAAATGCCCGTCAATGTACAGCGACAAGTTGCTGTTGGCCTCGTCACAAACGCCGAGCAATTGATGCCAGTTGCCGTCGTCCGCGAAAACCGTCGAATCTGCCTTATAAACCGTACCGCTCGCGTTGCGAACATAGAACCAAAACGCGCGTTCTCCTGAGTTTGTGTCCGCACCCAGGCCAAAGGCATCGCTGGTTCCGTATTGGCCCTGGCTAATGATCGGCGCACCGGCGTCAGCGGCTTCGCCGTTGACCCACGTGCCCACCGAGAATTCTCCGTTTGAGCCTGCAGGCTTCGCAAAATCCAATCCATGAATTCCACCGGCATAGCAATTGTAATTTCCGCCATTTCCAAAAAATACTGAAGTCTCAGCCGGCTCTGCCGAGTTATATCCCGCTTCACCGATAATGACGTTGGTATATATGCCATTGTTGCCGCTGTTATAATCATTGGCAATCGTGCCATCATCGCCGGCGTTATTGTCCGGCTGCTCATTGAGCCGCCAGAACGCCGCGGGCTGGAGCGACAGCACTGATTGCGGATATTGCGCGGTGGGCGCCGGAAGATAATTCACCGATGCCGAGTCTGTGACTGAGCCGAAACTATTCGCCACAATCACAGTAAAGTTCGTGGGGCTGCTCAACTGGCAATTTGTGAAGGTAAGACTGCCGTTGGTCGCCCAGCCTATTGCCACGCCGTTGGTATACCATTGATAGGTGAGCCCCACTCCTCCGTTCGCTGAGACGGAGAACGTTGGAGTTGAGCCAAAATAATTTGTTCCATCGGAATTCGTCCCGCCGAAAAGTGAAATCGGATTGGTATAGGAAATTGGAATCTCGGTCGTAAACACCGGGTTGGTATAAACTGTCAGCGTGGCAACTATGCTTGTGACGGAACCGAAAGCGCTATTCGTCACCACAGCGCTGTAATTGATGCCTTGATCGCCCTGGACGACAGGATTGAGAATGTAGCTGGAATTCGTAGCGTTGGGAATAGCCGTGCCGTTGGCGTACCACTGATAGAAAAACGGCGGCGTGCCCGCAGCCTGAACGACGTTTGTGTAGGCTGAGCCTGAGGAAACAGCCGCCGAAGCGGGTTCGCGAATGATTGCCAATTGCGAGGCGGAAAGCGTCAAAGAATCCCATTGGATATCAGCTTGCCCTCCAGCGGACAAGGTGGTCTGGGTAAGTCCCAGGGCACCGATTACCGGGTTGGAGCTATAGGGGTGGTTTGTCCCCGCTTGATGGCCGTCAACAAAGCCAGCGATTGCCCATCGGTTGCTGGTCGTATCCAGAATCACCTGCGCCGTATGCGTTCCCGCACCGGCGGTAAAGAAACCATTCGGGCTGGCGACTGGAGTCCCCCCGCCCGCCCCCGCAAAATACTGCATGTTACCACTGTTTTCGTAAACGATCATCCAATCGTACCCATTAGGTCCTTCCATTGGTGGAGTACTGCCGCCGTCGGAGAACCGCCCGTAACCATTCGTTGCATTGATGGGGATTCTCTGGGCAAAACCCATGCCGATCCAGTTGCCCGGATAGCCGGAAAACGTAAGGGTGGCTGTCAACGTGTAAACGTGATTGGAGGCGGGCAGAAATGGCAATTCCCAGCTATCGGGCATGATGCTCGTCTGGACGCCGCTGGCCAACAGAGCGTTCGTGTCGTTGGTTCCCAGGGCATCGTACCAAACGGCGTTATTGGTGGCGCCGAAGATGGCGTTGATGTAATTGGGCGGCGTGTTGGTAATGTTCACCGCCGCGCCGTTAAAGGCGTTTGAATAAAGGAGCGTCCCGCCCAACATGGCGTTGGTATAGCTTTGAAAGGTGAATTGGGCGTTTGCGATGGAGCAGCAGAATGCGGCAGTGATGCCCGCCAGCAGCCAATGTTTCAGTGTTTTCATTTTTATCGTACGGGATTTGCGGTTTTCGGATTTGCGGAAATGACGCCACCTCGGATTTTTGAGATAATCAGGCATGCGGACACGTTCATGGCGATGCACTCGCGCTCATTTGGATTTGATGGCTTAATCTAAAGCAGAAAGCATTACTGGGGTATCGCCCATTTAGGCGAGAGCCGATTTTTCCACTAAACCCACAGTATATCTCAAATTGAGTCGCATGTTGCAAGGCGAAGATTGCCCGAATCGCCAACTCTTCCTGATACGGAGCGCTTGCGGTGGCAGCGGCACTGGCAAACGGCAACTGTGCGCAAAAAGACAGGAGTTTCTCAAAAATTGCACCGTTAAAGCGTCAAAATCGTCAAAAAGTCGTCGAAATTGCAGTTTTTCACTCTTAATTTTATCCTATTTCATTGGCTTTTTGATGAATTGTCCCCCCATCAATCGGGATGTGGGGAACAATTGTTCCCGGAGGGAATGGATTGG
>Ga0335073_10011886_pt1 | contig 12235 bp, 11 predicted proteins | sample Lox_Sample_22_FD_207093 | JGI IMG/M metagenome (GOLD analysis project Ga0335073, IMG submission 207093) | Soil microbial communities from Loxahatchee National Wildlife Refuge, Florida, United States - Lox_Sample_2.2 | ecosystem: Environmental > Terrestrial > Soil > Wetlands | place: USA... | reverse complement strand
GGAGATGGGGCGGCGGAAGAAGTGCATCCACCTTTTGTGCCTCGAGCACGTATAGAAGTGTAGCCGCATCGTTCGCAAAAACCGTCGCCCTTGACCGGCACGGCCTTTTCATAGAAGTGCGGCGAGTCATCGCCGCTTTGCCTTTTCTTGCGCCGCGATTGCTCGTCTCTGTCTCGCCTGCGAATAATGAATCGCAGGCCGGGATTTTCAGACCGGCAGGGGAAACGTCACACATCCCGATGCGGCTAGGAGGGATTGAATAGCTTGAAAGTTTTTTGCGCCGACGCAAGCAGCTGCTTCCACCGCGCAATGTCCGCGACATTTTCCGTCACGAGTGTCGCCCCGGCGCCGCTCGCCTGCATCGCAATCAATAGGTCGCGAAAATGCGCGGCAAAGTTGATGTGTCCGAAGGTCCGTCGCGCCCGGCACAATAGCATGCCGGTTTCAACCCAATCTGCTTCCGACGGCGACGCGAAGTGCCCGAGGGTGCGATGCGCGCGGCAGAGCTCGTCGAGAGCCCTTTTCTCCCTGGGATTGCGAGTGCCCGCGTACAATTCGGCGGCCACGACGGCAGTTAAAATGGTCCGCTGGAACACGCGTGCGTCCCCGGCCAGCCAATCGTATTTCTCTCCCCGGCTGAAACGGATATAAATCCCCGTATCGAAGAGAAGCTGGCCGGAGGGCAGCGCACTCATCTCTTCTTGGCACGGGCGCGGCCGAAGACGTCGTCGGGACCGCCGAGCTTCCGAAGGCTTCGCAGTGCTTCCAGGCCGGTTTCCACCGCCAGGCGCTCGTCGATAGCTCGCCGCACCGCCTCGGAATTGCTGCGTGAGCGAAGCGCCTTGCGAAGCTGACGGACCTTCCCGGTCTCGAGCAACAAATTCGTGCGCGTCATGGCCGTTTTGCTCACGCCTTCCTCCAGTGTGTAGTTTCTTTCAATATTATACACAACTGTTTTGTCATGGAGAGCACACTGAAAGACTCTTTCCAATAAGTGACGTAGATTCACTTCCCGGCTGGGGAACTCACCGGCGCGACCACGTACACATACTCCAGCTCCGCCGTTCCTGTATTCTTCACGTTGTGCCGCGTCTCCGGCGGAATGTACGCGATCATCCCTTCGCCAATCGGCATTCCTGACCGCCCCTCGATCTCCGCTTCGCCCTTCCCGTGCAAAATCACCAGCTCTTCCTCATGCGCGCCCGTCGTGTGCCAGCCCACCGCTTCTCCCGGCGCCAACCGCACGAATCCGCTGCGCATTCCCGCCGTTTGCCCCTCGCCCGTCGCCGCGTGCGCCCCGCCCAGCAGCGTGCAATCCTTCCCGTCGCACACGAGCGGCATCGTCTTCGGAAGCAGCTTCGTCTCCTGTAAAACCGCCGTCGCTCCCGCCAGCAAAATTGCCGCGGCAATCCACCCCGGTCGAACCTTCATCTTCCTTTCCTCCAATTTTTCGGTGCGTGCCTTCGGCGCCGTCGCAGCAATCGTCAGCCGGCCTGAAAAAGTCCACACATCCCCCGTTCTGATTTGCCAGCCATGCTAGCCTATTTATATGAAATTCGAAGCCGCATCGGGCCATTCGCAGAACAGGAGACCAGCTCCCGTGATTTTTCGCCTTTCTAATCGCAACACACTGAAAAACCGGAATCGCCGTAACTCACTGAAAACAAACATCCGGCGTGCATTCGAATCGCAACACTTCCCGGGAACCCTCCCCCCGCTTTCCGCCGGAGCCTCCCGATGAGCAAGCGCCCGAAACCGATCGTCCTCACCATTCTCGACGGCTGGGGATTTGCTCCGCCCTCGAAAGGCAACGCCATCGCTCTCGCGCGCAAGCCGAATTACGACCGCCTGCTCAAGGAATTTCCCAACACGCTGATTCACACCTCCGGCCCCTATGTCGGCCTGCCCGAAGGACAGATGGGCAATAGCGAAGTGGGCCATCTGAATATCGGCGCTGGCCGCATCGTGCAAATGGACATCACGCGCGTCGACCAACTCATCGCCTCCGGAGAATTTTTCCGCCAGCCGCTCCTGCTCGAAGCCATGGAGCGCGGCCGCGGCCATCAGCTTCATCTCATCGGCCTGCTGAGCGACGGCGGCGTCCATTCGCACATCGAGCATCTCTTCGCTCTGCTGCGCATGGCGCGCGAAAACAAAGTCGAAAAAGTTTTCGTCCACTGCTTCATGGACGGCCGCGATACGCCGCCCGAGAGCGGCATCGGCTTCATCCGCCAGCTCGAACAGAAGCTGCGCGAATACGGCGTGGGCCAAATCGCTTCCCTCAGCGGCCGCTACTACGCGATGGACCGCGACAACCGCTGGGAGCGAATCGAAAAGGCCTATCGCGCGATGACGCACGGTGACGCCGAAGGGAAATTCACGGACGCTGCTTCAGCAGTGCGCGCGAGCTACGAAAAAGGAGTGACCGACGAATTCGTCCTCCCCGCCGTCATCACCACCGAGGCGCAGCCGCACAAGCCAGCCGCTCCCCGCGGCCTGATCCGCGACGATGATGCCGTGATTTTCTACAATTTCCGCGCCGATCGCGCGCGCCAAATCACGCGGGCGCTTGTCGAACCGGGCTTCAAGGAATTTGCCGATCCCGCGCGGCCGAAAAATCTCGCCTTCGTCGGCATGACGCAGTATGAAAAGACCTGGCCGTGGCTTCGCTACCTGCTCGCGCCGGAAAAGCTCGAGCACATTCTCGCCAATGTGTTCGCCGAGCGCGAATTCAAAAATCTCCGCGTCGCTGAAACGGAAAAATATGCGCACGTCACCTATTTCTTCAACGGCGGCGTCGAAAAACCGTTTCCCGGCGAAGAGCGCATCCTCGTCCCATCGCCAAAAGTTCCCACCTACGATTTGAAGCCGGAAATGTCTGCCGCGGGAATTGCCGACACCGTGATTCACGCCATCGAGAAAGGCGATTTCGACGCCATCATCATGAACTTCGCGAATGCCGACATGGTGGGCCATTCCGGCAAGCTCGAAGCCACCGTGAAGGCGGTCGAAACCGTGGACGCTTGCCTCGGCAGAATTTTTCAGACTCTCAAACCTCGCGGCGGCGCCTGGATCATCACGGCCGATCACGGCAACGCCGAAACCATGATCGATCCCGTCACCGGCGGCCCGCACACCTATCACACCACCAATCCCGTGCCGCTGATTGTGCTCGATGAAGACGGCAAGACGCAGCTCCGCCCCAATGGTTCGCTGCGCGATATCGCGCCTACTCTGTTGGGAGTTCTCGGTCTCGACGAGCCGAAGGAGATGACCGGTGCGGATCTGCGGGTTGCAAAATGACGCGGAGTTTGGGCGTCGGCTCGAAGGCGCGGCTCAAAAGCAGAAGCTGCGATGCCGGAGGGCGAATTCGGTCCGGCTCAGTTGCCGGAGGAAGGCTTCGGCGACATGTAGCCTTGCCGCGCGTAGATCGTCAGCTTCTTCATGCGTCCTTTTTTATCGGGCATCAGCAATTCGTTGCCCTGATCGTCCACCACCTGCACAGTCAGCTTGTGAAACTTCCCATCAGGGCCCGAAGTGGGAGAGAAGCCCATGGTGTATTGGCTGCGCAGCAGCGCCGTCACGGAATTGAAAATGTCCGGCATCTCGCCCTCGAAGCGCGGGAACCAGGCGTAACCTCCCGTCATCTCCCCGAATTCCTTCATTTGGTTTTCCGACTGCAGGAACGAAACGCCGTCGGACGACCATCCGCGCACCGAGGTGTACTCGCCCATGTCCACCGCAAAAATCGGCACGTCGGTCTCCTTCAGCCGCCGATAGGTCTGGTCCAGCGTGTGCTTGCTGAAGGTGTCGCGGCCAGAGGCAATCAGCAGAATTGCCTTCTTGCCGGGGACGTCGCGCAATTGGTCGAGCGTCCCGATCACGGCGTCGAAGAGATTCGCTTCGTGAAAATCGGGAAAGTACAAAGATGCAATAGCCTGGCCCACCTCGTTGCTGTCGTGCGTAAAGTCCACTTGCAGGGTGCTGCGCAAGGAAAACGTCTCGAGCGCCACCCAATCCTTCTTTGTCAGGTGGCTCAGAAACCCGTACGCGAAGTCCCTGCCGAGGTAGCCGTAAGTGCCGTAAAGCAGGCTGCTGAATTCGAGAAGAATGACCACGGTGATAGGCGCTTCGCTGGGGGAGAAGTTCGAAATTTGCTGCACCTGGCCATTGTCGAGAATGCGGAAATTCTGCTTCTTCAGGTTCGTCAGGACGTCGCCCTTCTCGTCCGTCACCACCACGTTCATATTCACCAGGTTCGATTGTGCGGTGATCGTGGCTTGCGGCGCGGGGTTCGTCGCCGGCTGTGGGCCTCCGCCCTGCTGTGTGGGAGTCGGCAGAGGCGCGGGTTGCTGGGGCGTTGGAGGCCGCTGCGGTCCCGCCTGCTGCGCGAAAGCTGCGATCGAATCAAAGGGTATGCACAACGACGCGATCAAAGCGCCCATCCCCACGGCACGAACCCAGAGTCTAACAGGCATGCTCCCCCCTCTGAATTTTCGATGCTGACACGCGCTCTAGGGATGGTCAATGGTAAATCGGAAAAACCGGCCGGAGGCGCCGGGGAGCCCTTAAAGCGGCGTGCTAGTATGGTTTGGTCGCAACTTTGTCGAGGCGCAATTCGTGGGGAGGCTGCATGGCCCGTTATGGTTCTTCGTTCGCCGCGGTGCTGCTTTTCGCGTTTTCAGTGGCGATGGCATTGCCTGCAATGGCCCAATCTTCTGCGCCGTCTGCCTCTTCCAGCCTGTCACCCGTTGAAACCGAAGCGCTCGGCTGGCTCCAGGATTTGATTCGCATCAACACTACGAACCCGCCGGGCAACGAGCTGGCAGCCGCGAAATATATTGCAGCGATTTTGCAAAAAGAGGGGATTCCTTCGGAGACGTTTGAGAGCGCTCCGGGACGCGGATTCCTTGTAGCTCGGCTGGACGCGGGTCCCTTGCCCGATCCCGCGCATGCGCTGATGCTGATGGCTCACCTCGACGTCGTCGGCGTGGACAAATCCAAGTGGACGGTCGACCCGTTCGGAGGCGTGATTCAGGGCGGTTACGTCTACGGCCGCGGTTCAATCGATGACAAAGGTATGCTCGCCGCGAATCTGGCTGTCTTTGTGACTCTGAAACGCTCCGGCGCGCATCTCAATCGTGACGTCATTTTTCTTGCCGAGGGCGACGAAGAAGCCTACGGCGGAATGGGCATGAAATTTGCCGTCGACAAGTATTGGAACAAGATTGCCTGCGGATACGCCTTGAATGAAGGCGGCATCGAGGAATTGAAAGACGGCAAAGTGCTCTACGTCGGCATCCAGGCAAGTGAAAAGGTTCCGGTGAACGTAGACGTCATCGCTACAGGAACTTCCGGCCACGGATCGGTCCCGCGAAAAGACAATCCGGTGGTGCACCTCGCCGCGGCGATTGCAAAAATCGGAACGTATGAGGCTCCCGTGGAATTGAATTCGGTCACGAGCGCCTATTTCGAAGGGCTGGCTCCGATTGAGGACGACGAGACCGGGAAATGGATGAAGGCGCTTGAAAGTCCTGACCGGGGCGATCACGCAGCCCGCTGGCTTTCAAATGCCAATCCGATGTGGAATGCCATTCTGCGCAATACCGTCTCGCCCACGATGTTGTCTGCGGGAATCAGACCCAACGTAATTCCTCCGACGGCCAAAGCAGTGATGAATGTCCGGCTGCTGCCGGGTGAATTGACGGAACCTTTTCTGGCGAGCCTGCAGCAACTGGTCAACGATCCGCAGATACGCATCGAAGCCGAGCCGGATAGCGTCGAAGCTGCGCCGTCCTCTTCGGTAACGTCGGATTTCTACAATTCGATCGCCCGCGTGGCCAAGCAGGAATTTCCGGGCGCCGCCGTGGTTCCCTTCATGTCCCCCGGTTTTACGGACTCTTCCTATCTGCGCATGCGCAACGTCGCCGCCTACGGACTCTCGCCGTTTCCTCTCGAACCCGCCGACACTATGCGCATGCATTCCGACGACGAGCGCCTGCCGGTCGATTCTTTCAACAAAGGAGTGGAATTTCTGAATGCTATCGTCACGGATTTTGCGGTGAGCAAATGAACCCCATCGTCAATCGCAGGGCCAAAATCGTCTGCACTCTGGGACCGTCCACTTCTTCGCCGGAAATGATCGACCGGATGGTGCGTGCCGGAATGGATGTGGCGCGGCTGAATTTTTCGCACGGCACGCACGAGCAGCATCAGCAGTACATCGACAGAGTCCGGCTGGCATCGGGCAGGCACAAAAAACCGATTGCCATCCTCGCCGATCTGCAGGGCCCGAAAATCCGCACCGGGCGCCTGGAAAACGGGCGGCCCGTGCGTCTGCGGTTCGGCCAGCATTTCACGATCACCACGCGCCAGCAGGTCGGCAACTCCGAAGGTGTTTCGACTTCGTTCCGCCAGCTTCCTGCCTCGGTGCGGCGCGGCGACCGGATTCTTTTGTGCGACGGAGACATCGCGCTGCGCGTGCTTTTGGCGCGCGGGCGCGACGTAGTGACGCAGGTGGAAAACGGCGGCGAGCTGGGCGAAAACAAAGGCATCAATCTTCCCGGCATCCGCCTGAAAATTCCCGCGCTGACTGCGAAAGATCGTGTGGACCTGGTGTTTGCTTTGAAGGCGGGAGCGAATTGCGTGGCGCTGAGTTTCGTCCGCTCCGCCTCCGACGTACAGGCCGCCAAGAGGATCATCGCGCGCGCGGGGAAAGACACGCCGGTCATCGCGAAGCTCGAAAAACCGGAAGCGATCGAAAATCTCGACGAGATTTTGCGCGTGGCGGACGGCGTGATGGTGGCGCGCGGCGACCTCGGTGTCGAGATGAGCCCGGAAAAAGTTCCCGTCGTCCAGAAAAAGATCATCTCGAAGGCCCGGAATGCGCTCGTGCCCGTTATCACGGCGACGCAAATGCTCGATTCTATGGAAAAAAATCCGCGACCCACGCGCGCCGAGGCCTCCGACGTAGCCAACGCCATTTTCGACGGCAGCGACGCGCTGATGCTTTCCGGCGAGACGGCCGCCGGAAATTATCCGATCGAATCCGTCGCGATGATGGACCGCATTATCCGCGAAGCCGAAGCGAGCGTCGACGATCTGCCGCGTCCGGCGCGCATCACCGAACTGCAAATTCACGAGGCGATTGCCGAGGCCATCTGCCACGCGGCCGAAGAGCTTCACCTGCGCGCGATTGCCGTCTTCACCGAGAGCGGCGCATCGGCGCGGCTTGTGTCGAAATACCGCCCGCGCGCTCCCATCATCGCCCTGTCTCCGAATCAGGAAGCGCGGCGGCGCATGAGCCTGCTGTGGGGCGTGCATCCGCGCAGCATCGACAAAATTCTGGACATCGATGAGCTGGCGAGCGCGGCGGAAAAAAAATTGGTGGAAGAAAAATTCGCGAAACACGGAGACATCATCGGCATGATAGCGGGAACGCCGCTCGGCACGCGCGGCACCACGAACATGGTCCGCCTGATTCGCGTCGGCGGACCGCCCGTCCGGCCTTACTGAGGGTCGGACCCGCGGCTAATTGACCCAGTTGTCGGGATGGGACGGGGGCTTATCCTGATGGTCACGAACGTAGAGATCGAATTTTTTCCGGAGACGCCGCCGCTTCCAATCGGAAAAATAATTTCGGATATTATAGAGAAACGATCCGCGGCGCAGATATAGATAGCCCACTAGCATTCCTCCGAGATGGCAGACGTGGCTCACGCTGTCTCCCGTTTCCCCGAAGGTGCTAAAAAATTCGATCGCACCCATCGCGATCACGAAGATCCTCATCGGAACCGTCACGACGAAAAATACCAGCACCCGCGCATGCGGCATGACGATTGCCGCCGCCAGCAGCACGCCGTAAATCGCGCCGGACGCACCGATCGTAGGAATCGCCGCGCTGCCCACGCCGTGAGGGTCGATGATCGTCTTGACGATCACATTCACCAGCCCAGCGCCGATCCCGCAGATGAAGAAGTAGTTCACGAACCGGCGAGTTCCCCAGGCATGCTCGACGCCCGCGCCAAACATAGCCAGGAAAAGCAGGTTGATCAGGATGTGCCAGATGCTGGCGTGCAGGAAAAGATAGGTCACCGGCTGCCAGATGCGGAATCCGTGCGTGACCGCAAGTGGAACCAGGCCGAACCAATCGTTGAACAGAGCCCAGGCTTGCAGGCCGCCGAAGATCTTGATCGCCTGTTGCAGACAGAACACGGCCCCGCAGGCGATGCACAGCGCTTTGATGCCGGGTGGGAAATAGCTCCCGATATCAAACTGGTAGCCGCCATAGCTGCGCGCGTAGCGAGGCATGGAGAAGAAGTTTAATGGGTGGCACTGGTGTAGTCAAAGAGCTTGAAAATGGCTATCGAATCAAAAAGAGGGCGGGGCTGAGCCCGCCCTCTTCCTGGTCCGCGCGCGGCTAGTTCGATCGGACCTGAACAGCTTGCGTGCTGCCGGAGAAATCGACTTCAGTCACTTGATTTTTCGTGAGGTCGACTTCGGTGTCCTCTGCCTTCTTAGGCAGTTGAATCCAGTGCACCGGCACTTGCGCGACAAGTTTTCCGTAGCGAGTAACGCGAAGGTCCTTCGCGTTGTCCTCCACTTTCAGTTGATAATCGCCCGGCTTTAGTTCGGTGCCGCCGATCGTGACATTTCCATCGGAATGGATTGTTGCCGAATCGGTGTGGGCCCAGACTGGCAATGCCAGAGCCAAAAGGCTGAGCACAGATACAAATTGAATTGCTTTCGGACGCATGGACACAATCGTCTCCTATAAACGGGATAGATTCCCCTGAAGAAGATCATGCAGGCCTGCCGACTTCTCGTGGGTGAGCTCGAAGCGCGGCGTTCATGCAACAGCGCCGACACGCCAACTCACATAGTGAGATGCCAGCCCGCCGCGAAGAGTTTCACAGAAAATTCAGGTTGAAAGTGCTGGCTTGGGCTGCAGGAGGTCCCATTTGTTGCCGTAGAGATCTTTGAAGACGGCAACAGTACCATAGGGCTCCTCGCGCGGAGACTCGAGGAATTTCACGCCGCGGGATTTCATTGTGTTGTAGTCGCGCGAAAAATCGTCGGTGAAGAGAAACAGAAAAACGTGGCCTCCCGTTTGATGGCCGATGGAGGCTGCCTGCTCCTTGGAGGCTGCTTTGGCAAGAAGCAATGAAGTCCCCGCGGAGTCTGCGGGACCAACGAGAACCCAGCGCTTCCCTTCTCCTTGCGGGATATCTTCGATCAGACGAAATCCGAGAGACCCTGTGAAAAATGCGATGGCTTCATCGTAATCGCGAATGACGAGTGTGACGTGAGCGATCGATTGGGTCATGGATGGCCTTCGCGGAATTCCCGCCTATAGTTGTTTGAGCTTGCTGCGCGCCGAGAAGAATAGAGAAATTGCGAGCAAAGCGAACAAGAGAACGCCGAGCGCGGGGCTCTGGCTGAGATGCGGCATGACGCGCTCACCGAAGGCGAAGGTGTTTTCGGGCCACGGCACGTGAAGGAATTTTGCGATCCAGCCCGGGACATGACGGCTGAGCTCCGGATCTTCAAGGAGATTGAGGGCGATCGCGAGGAGACCGAACACACCTCCGGCAGCAATCAGACCGCTGGCATAGAGCGAGCCGGGGCTGACTTCGCTTTCGGCGTCGCTCTTTTTCTCCTCTCCGAGCTCAGCGAGCCAACGCACCATCCCGCCCGCAAAAATCGCCGCCGTAGTGGCGATGGAAAGATACGAGCCGACGGCAAAGGCGAGCGAACGAACGCCGAGCATCTCAATCGCAACCACAAGCGCAACACCCATCAGAACGAGACGCCAAGGCAGCCGGCGAGTCAGGATTCCGCTGATGACCGTGGCCATCAGGCGGGCCTGGGGAGCGGCAGCCTGCGCGCTGCCAATTCCTTCGACCCACTGAATTTCAATTTTCTGCGTTCCGGCGCTGTAGAGATATTCGCCGTCGGGAATCGTGCTGGAGCCGAGGGCGTTCAGGAGAATGTAGTTCTTGCCGCCGTAGGAGAAAGACGGCTTTTCAATTTTCACGCCCGTGGGAAGGGATTGCACGTTCACCGGAATATTGACCGGGACGAATTTTTCGAGGCCGCGATTCATCAGTGCGAGAGTGCCGCCGACGGCGATCGTGGAGACGGTGACGCCGATGAGCAAGCCCACTTGCTGCCAGTAGGGAGTCGCGCCGACAAGATAGCCGGTCTTCAAATCCTGTGAAGTAGCGCCGCCGATCGCCGACGCGATGCAAACGACGCCGCCAATCGTCAAGGCGAGAACAGCGTAGTTGGGAGCGGTCCAGCCGGAGACGAGAAAGACAGCGCAGGTGGCCATGAGAGTCGCGATGGTCATGCCGCTGATGGGATTTGAAGAATTGCCGAGGAGTCCGCTGATGCGCGAAGCGACCGTGACAAACAGAAAGCCGAATATGACAACGAAGACGGCGGCAAAGATATTCTGATACCAGTGCGTTTGCGCGCCGGGGATGGGGCGGAACGTGAGGAGGACCCACATCATGGCGATGATCACGGCAGAGCCGAGGATGACTATGCTGATGGGCATGTCCCGCTCGGTGCGGCCAGAAAGAGGAGCGCCGGAGCGCTGTGCGCGCAAGTCTTTCAGGCCGGAGCGCAGGGCGGAGAGGATGGTGGGCGTTGTGCGAAGCAGGGTAATGAGACCAGCCGCGGCAACCGCTCCGGCGCCCATCGGGCGAATGTAGCTGCGCCAAAGATCGTCGGGCGTCATTTGAGGAATCGGAATCGTGGAGGGATAGATCGGCGTATTGCCCGCAAGCTGACCGAAGAATTTGATGGCGGGCATGATGAGAATCCAGGAAACGATGCCGCCGGCAAAGAGGATGCCGGCGACTTTGGGCCCGATGATGTAGCCGACGCCGAGATATTCGGAGGTAATTGCAGCGCGAAACGAAGCGCCGGGAAGCCAGGAAGGCTGATAATCCGGCTGACCCGGCCACATGCCGAGTGTGTTCATGCAGAAAGTGTAGACGCCGCCTAAACCCAAGCCCCAGAAGACGCGGCCGGCAAAAGAACCGCCGCGCTCGCCGGCGACGAGAACGTCGGAGCAGGCCGTGCCTTCGGGAAATGAGAGGTTTCCGTGCTCTTTGACGATGAGCTGGGGACGAAGAGGAATCATGAAGAGGACGCCGAGCCATCCACCCAGAAGAGCAAGCGGAAAAATCCGCCAATATGTGAATTGCGAACCGTAGCCGAGAAAAATCAGCGCGGGTAGAGAGAAGATTACGCCCGCAGCGAGGGATTCGCCGGCCGAGCCAGTGGTTTGAACGATATTGTTTTCGAGAATCGTGGAGCGGCCGAAGGCGCGAAGGATGCTGATGGAAAGGACGGCAATCGGAATGGATGCGGAAACGGTGAGGCCGGCGCGAAGGCCGACATAGACGGAAACCGCGCCAAACAAAATGCCAAAAAGTGCGCCGAGGATGACTGCACGCACGGAAAATTCAGCGACGGTTTCCTGCGGTGCGATAAACGGCTCAAACTCTCCCGGCGGTGCGGTGGAACTCCACGATTTATTGGGCACGCTGCCAAGCCTCCGCATGTGCGCGATGGGAGAGCGAAGAGCTGCGCCCAGCCCTTACGCCAGCCGCGCAAGCCCGGCAAGGTAGCATCAGACAATGGCGCAAGCAAGGAACAAACGGATGGAAGATTCGCGGAGCCCCAGCGAATCCTAAGCAGATTCCCGTCAGCGGACATGCCCCTTTCTGCACCTAGGCCGGTGAAAAAATAGTTCTGTTGGCCAACTCACAAAATGCTTGAGGACGATATTGACACGGGCACGGTCTGACGGTAACGTGGCGGGCACTTCACTGTCTTTATAGCAATACCGGTCCGGATCCGCCTCGTGCCGCGGACGGCCGGCAACTCCTCTTTAGGGCTAAGGAGGCCAGCCTCTCCCATGCGCCGCGCGATCTGGGTGTTTCTCTTCACAGCAATTCTTACAGTCAGCTGGGGCGCTGCAAGCTTCAGGGCAAGTACCGACCAATGGCAACCGATTTCACCGGAAGACCTCGCCATGAAGGACAATCCCGCACAGCCGGGCGCGGACGCCATGATCCTCTACCGTGAGAATTTCGTGAACGAGAAATATGTCGACGTCGATGGCGCCTACATCGACCAATACATTCGCATCAAGATTTTTACGGACAAGGGTTTGCAGTGGGCGAGCGTTGAACTTCCGTTTTTCAAGGAAAACAGCGAC
>Ga0335073_10011885_pt1 | contig 12238 bp, 13 predicted proteins | sample Lox_Sample_22_FD_207093 | JGI IMG/M metagenome (GOLD analysis project Ga0335073, IMG submission 207093) | Soil microbial communities from Loxahatchee National Wildlife Refuge, Florida, United States - Lox_Sample_2.2 | ecosystem: Environmental > Terrestrial > Soil > Wetlands | place: USA... | reverse complement strand
AAGCGGATGATCGTCATGGACGACATCTACGACGACTTCGTCGCCGCCCTGGTCAAGCGGGCCACCGCGACGTCACCGCGCCTGCCGGGCGACGACTCCCCGCGCTCTTACAGCCCGATGGTCTCCCGTAAGGCAGCGGAGAACCTCCTCGCCCAAGTGCAGGACGCGGTGTCGAAGGGCGCGACACTGCACGTCGGCGGCACGCTCAACGATGGCAAGGGCGCGTACTTCGCTCCGGCCGTGCTCACTGGCGTGACCCCTGAGATGCGGGCCTACCGCGAGGAACTGTTCGGCCCGGTCGCCGTCGTCTACAAGGTCAGCTCCGACGACGAGGCGGTCCAGCTCGCCAACGTGGTGGACTTCGGCCTCGGCGGCGCGGTCTGGTCGACCGACGAGGAGCGAGCGGTCAGGGTCGCCGAGCAGCTGGAGGTCGGCATGGCCAACGTCAACACTCCGGCAGGCGAGGGCGCGGACCTGCCGTTCGGCGGCACCAAGCGCTCCGGCTTCGGCCGCGAGCTAGGCCCCCTCGGCATCGACGAATTCGTCAACAAACGCCTCTTCTACGTCGAGAAGTAGGGCTCGAAGCGTAACGCCGCGGTGTCGGCTAGCAGGCCGCACCCGACTTTCAGCACGATATGGCCAATCCTCGATATTGACGTCGGCGTTGCGTTCTCTCCTTTGGACCGCGAAGGGTCGATGTCCTTTCTGGCGCTACGCGAGATGTAGCGGCTGCGACGCGGGACGCAGCGCAGATATGGGCAGAGCTCGAGAGAGAACGGAGAGAACGATGACACAGGCCATGCAAGAGCCACTGGACACAGTCCCTGACCCTGTCGGGGCGGTCATGGGGCAGCTGATGGGCGACTTCGCGGCCACTGCCGGAGTGGTGCTGCTCGCATTGGGACGCCGGCTGGGATTGTGGGACGCGCTGGCGGCCGGGCCGGCCAGGGCGGAGGTCATCGCGGTGCGGGCCGGCGCCGCGCTGCCGTATGTGCGGGAGTGGCTGCGTTCCCAGGCCGCAGCTGGGTATGTCAGCTACGACCCGCCGGCGAAGGCGTTCGGCCTGGCCCCAGGTGTGGCCGCAGTGCTGGGCGACGGGCCGCTGTCGGGCCTTGCCGACGGGATGGCGGCTCAGTTCGCGGTGTGGTGGGCGCACCTGGATCGTTACGAGGCGGCATTTCGCGCCGGCGAGGGTATCGCGTGGGGAACCCTGCCGGCTGCTCACGCCGAGGGGATGGACCTGATCACCAGGGCCGTGGTCGTTCCGGCCCTGGTGCGGCAGTGGCTGCCCGCGGTTGACGGCATCGTTGCCCGCCTGTCGGCGGGCGCGACGGCGGCCGATGTGGGGTGCGGGTACGGCGCGGCGTGCATCGCCATGGCCGAAGCATTCCCCGCGTCGCGGTTCACCGGCTTCGATATCGATGACGCCTCCGTGGCCCAGGCCCGGCGGGCGGCGCTGGCGGCCGGGGTGGCCGAGCGGGTTTCGTTCGAGGTGGCAGCCGCGGCCGACATCACCGGCGGCGCGTATGACCTGGTGACGTTCGTAGACTCACTGCACGACCTGGGCGATCCGGTCGGTGCGTTGCGGCGCGCCAGGCAGGTGCTGGCCGACGACGGGGTAGTGCTGCTGGCCGAGCACGCCGGGTCCGGCGAGCTGGAAGAGAATCTGCATCCGGCGGGGCGGTTCTTCTATGCTGCCTCGGCGCTGGTGTGTGTCCCCAATGCGCTGTCCGACGAGCACGCCGAGCCGCCGCTTGGCTCGATCCCCGGAGAAGGATCGCTGCGCCAGGTCGCGAGCGCCGCCGGGTTCTCGCGGGTGCGCCGGGTCGAGGCCGGCGCCCCGCTGAACCTGCTGCTGGAGCTGGGCCGGTGATCGCTTTGGGGTGGATAACCTGACCCTCTCGGGGGATGATTCGACGATGAGGGGGCCATCCTCGCTGGTCGGCCGTGGCCCGTTGCTGGCCGGGCTAAGGGGAGCGCTGGATGCGGCGCTGGCGGGGCACGGGTCGCTGGCGCTGATCACCGGTGAGCCGGGGATCGGCAAGACCGCACTTGCGACCAGTTTCGCCGACGAAGCCGCCGCTCGTGGAGTACGGGTCGCGTGGGGCCGTTGCGCCGAGGGCGAAGGAGTGCCGGCGTTTTGGCCGTGGACCCAGGTGCTGCGAGCCACGGGGGGCCTGCCCGGCGGGGAGGATCACCTTGCCCCGCCCGCCGCCGAGATGACACGCGAGGCGGCAGACCGGTTCCGGATCTTCGATCGGGTGGTACGCCACCTCGCCGAGGCTGCAGCGGACAACGGGTTGCTCGTCGTGCTCGATGACCTGCACTGGGCCGACCCGGACGCGCTGGGGTTGCTGGAGTTCGCGGTGCGGCAGCTGGCCGCAAGCCGCCTGCTGATGGTCGGCGCCTACCGGGATGACGATGCCGCCGGCCGCCTCCGTCGCGTCGCGGCGGCGGCCACGGTGAACCGGCTGGAGGGTCTCGACGCCGCCGGCGTTGGTGCAGTGATGGCACAAATCACCGGCCTCCCGGTGCCCCAGGAGACCGCCGCAGCCATGCACACCCGCACCGGCGGTAACCCGCTGTTCGTCCGTGAGCTGACCCGCCTGCTGCAATCCCGGGCAACGGCCGGCGGCCGCTGGCCGGGCGCGGCCACGATCGACTCGGTGCGAGAGGTGATCGACCGCCGCCTGGCCCGCCTGTCCCAGCCCAGCATCCGGATGCTCACCCTGGCCGCCCTCGACGGCGCGAGGCTGCGGCCGTGGTTGCTGGCGAGAGTCCTGGGCACCGCGGCTGACATACCGGCGCTGCTCGAGGAGGCAGCCGCCGCTCGGGTACTGGCCGCCGAGCACGACGGGTTTCGCTTCGCCCATGACCTGTTCCGTGAGGTGCTCGCCGCGGAGCTACCCGCTTCCGCTCGCCGCGGCCTGCACCGCGATCTTGGTACGGCGCTCGAAGCGTCGCGAGCCGAGGGCGCCGTGGTACACCCGGCCGAGCTCGCCGCCCACTTCCTGGCCGCGGCCTCCAGCGGAGACGCTGATACCGGCGACTCGGCGGTGCGCTACTCGCGGGAGGCGGCCGCCGACGCGACGCAGCGGCTGGCGTTCGAGGACGCGGTCACCTTGCTCGAGCGGGCGCTGTCTCTCGCTGACTTCGCCCGGCTCGACGGCCGCACGCGTCTCGGTCTCCTCCTGGCCGTGGCCGACGCCCGCCGCCTGGCCGGGCGCCTTTCCCTCGCGGCTGACACCTACCGCGATACGTTCTCCGTCGCACGTCAGCTAGGCGACCACGACGCCGCGGCGCGTGCCGCCGTCGGCCTGCATCTCGCCGGGACGAAGACCGGCCCGTCAGCCGAGCGGGACAGCCACGCCGCGCTGCTCTCCGCAGCGGCGAAAGATCTCGACGGAACATCGCCTGCCCTGGCGGCACAGGTGCAGGCCGCCCTGGCCCGGACTCTGTACCACTCCCTGGAGGCCGGCCAGATGGCCCAGGCGGTCCCGATCGCCGAACGCGCCGTGGAGATCGCCCGTGACTCGGGCGATACCCCAGCCACCGCCGATGCCTTGATGGCCCTCCACGATGTCGCCTGGCGCCCCGGTCAGGCGCGCCGGCGCCTCGACGTGCTCGACCGTCTCGCCCAGGTGGCATCCGAGCGGGGCGCTGACCACATGCGACTTCGCACCCAGTTGCTCCGCGCTGAAGCCCTTCTCGAACTTGGCGACCCCCGCGCCCTCGCCGAAGCGGACGCTTACTGCGCCGGAGTTGACCGCCTTGGTGATCCGATGTCGCGCTGGCAGTCCCTGTCGCGGCGCGCCGCCATCGCCCTGCTGGCCGGCCGCCTCGACGACGCCGCCGATCTGGCATCCCGGGCGGAGCGGCTCGCCGAGGACCTCGGCGACGCGGACGCCCTCTGGATCGGCGACATCCAGCGCTGGGAACTAGCCCGCTTCACCGGCGAGCGCGCCAGCTACCGTCGGTACCGCCCGGGCTCTGCGCCGCCGGTCGAAACCTGGCCGCCCTGGCCCGCTCTCATTCTCGCCGAACGCGGGGACCTTGAGGGCGCAGCCACCGTCCTGGCCGGCTTCAGCGCCCACCAAGCGTGGGGACCGGGGGTCAACGCCGCCTATGACCTATGGTTCCCCGCCATCGCCGCCGAAGCAGCCGCCCGCTGCGGCAGCGACCAGCTGCGCGGCGACCTCTACCGGCTGCTCGCCCCCTACAGCGGCACCCAGGTTGGGTGCGGCGCCTGGGTCGCCTACTGCGGTGCCGTCGACTACTACCTCGGGTTGCTCGCTGCCGCGCAAGGCGACCACACTGCCGCCGGCCACTTCGATGCTGCTACCGCCCAGCACCTGCGCCTCGGCGCGGCACGGTGGGCCACGCTCAGCCGCCAGCCGCACCATCCGAATGGACGCAACCGTTTCCGCCGGGATGGCACGGTCTGGGCGGTCGAATACGGCGGCGTCCAGGCCTACGTGCCCCATGCCAAGGGGATGCGTGACATCGCGGTACTGCTCGCCCATCCTGGCCAGCCCGTATCGGCCAGCGACCTCGCCGGCACGATCACACGATCTCGTGGGGAGCCGGCCCTCGACCGGCAGGCGCTGGCCGCCTACCGGGCCAGGCTGGGTGACCTCGACGACGACATCGCCGAGGCCGACTCCAACAACGACCCCGAGCGGGCCGCGCGCGCCCGGGGCGAGCGAGACGCGCTTGTCGCGGAACTCACCCGTTCCGTCGGTCGCGGCGGGAGACCCCGGCGGCTGGGCGACGACACCGAAAAGGCCCGGAAGACCGTAACCATCCGCATTCAGCGCGCCCTGCGCCTCCTCGACGGCCACCACCCGGCCCTGGCCTCCCACCTACGGGAAGCTGTTCGCACCGGGACGACCTGCAGCTATCAACCCGCCCAGCCCCTCACCTGGGAACTATGAGGCCGGCCCCGACAATCGGGGTTCTCGGCTCTTTCCGCGTGCTAGCTCGCCGGTCTCTGCGTGTTGTCCGTCTTGACGATGTGCGGCGGGCCGGCGGCAGCGAGGCTTGCGGAGCAGACCGGACGCAGCTAGCGCCTGCGGCCACCCCCAGGAACAGGAACTTCATGAACAGAACTGCTCGGCTCGCCGCCATGAGCGGCCTCGCGATCACCGTCGTGGCCGTGGCGCCGGGAACCGGCGGCGGCGGCACGCTGCAGCCGCTAGGGACGACGGCAACCGACGCCGGGACCGTCGACGCGACGTCCTCCGCGGACGGCCAGTACCTGTACGCCGAGACCGGCGCGAACGGCATCGTCGATGAGTTCCGCGTCGGCTCCGGCGGCTCGCTCACCCCGATCGGCTCGGTCACGGTTCCCGGCGCTGTTGGCGCCGAGGGCATCGCCGCATCCTGATCCAGCCCCGACGACTACTGACGAGGAGCCTGTCCATGCCGCTGCTGCATCCCGGCGACACCTTCCCCGAACTGACCCTCACCGTCCCGGGCGGGCAGACCGTGACGGTGCCCGAAGCGCTCGCCGGCCAGTTCGGCGTGCTGCTGTTCTACCGGGGATCCTGGTGCCCCTACTGCAATGCCCAGCTGCGTGCCTTCCAGCGCGCCGGCGGCGTGCTGGCCGATGCCGGGGTCCGGGTCGCTGCCCTGTCGGTCGATGACGAGACCGCCACCGCCGCCTTGATCGCCAAGCACGGCCTGACCTTCCCCGTCGGGTACGGTGCCGACGCGGGTAAGGTCGCGGACCTCACCGGGGCCTTCGTCAACCCCGACCCGGTGTACCTCCAGTCCACCGGGTTCGTCCTCGACCCGCAGGGCAAGGTCGTGGTCAGCGTCTATTCCAGCGGGGCCATCGGCCGGCTCGTGCCCGACGACGTGGCCGGGCTCGTCCGCTACGTCCGCGAGCACACCCCGGCATCGGGCTGACCCCATCCGGAGAGGCTCTAACCGGCGGCAGTCGGCTGCGTCCGTTCTGGATGATGCTTTGATTTTCCGAACGGATGCGGCTGACTCCCGGTCCACTGCGTGACCCCTCGACCGCGCGGGAAACACCGGGGTGGCCGGCGGGAATCCACCGCCGGTCATACGTTGGACATTCCCCTGGGGCTGTGATAGCGCTAGCCGCATGCCTGCTGAGCCAGCCGCCGAGGGAGGAGATACCGTGACCGAACTGGCCACCCTCCGGACGTCGCTCGGGCAGTGCTACGACGCGATCGAGTGGCTGGCCGGCCGGATGGACGCCGCCCAGTGGCACGCACAGTCCCTGTGCCCGGACTGGGACATGAGGGGCGTGATCGCCCATCTCGGGATGATGGAACGGGTGATGACCGGCTGGCTGCCCCGGTCCGCAGACGACCCGCCGCCGCTGGACCGGATCGGCCCGTACAACGAAGAAATGGCCGCGCTTGACGACGCGGCGTTCGCGGCACGCATCGGCGAGATCTTTACCAGCCGCCGGGCCGATCTGGCCGGGCTGACCGAGGCCGACCTGGCGAGACAGTCGTGGACGCCGATCGGGCCGCGCAGCTACGGGGGGTTCCTGGAGATCCGCATCTTCGATTTCTGGGTGCACGAGCGTGACATCAGCACGCCGCTCGGCTGGCCGTCCGACAACACCGGGCCGCGCGCGGAGATCGCCCTTGGCCAGGTGGAGGGCTCGATCGGCTACATCGTCGGCAAGAAGATCGGATTGCCGGACGGCGCCAGCATCGTGTTCCACCTCACCGGGCCGGTCAGGCGCGACCTGCCCGTCGTGGTGGACGGCCGGGCCAGGGCGGTGGACCATGTCGAGGACCCGGACGTGGAACTGACCACGGACACGGTGACCTTCATCCAGCTGGCCGCGGGCCGGATCGACCCGCAGCGGCAGATCGACGCTGGCCTCGTGACGTGGACCGGGAACGCTCAGCTGGGCGACCGCGCCGCGCGCAACCTGAGGTTCACCATCTGACCCCGGTGAGCGGCGCTGCCGGGCTCAGGCCCGGTCGTCTATCACATCCAGGTCGTAGAACACCGGGGGGCTGTCGGACAGCTTGGCGTACTGTTCGGCCGCGGCCTGAGTTTCGGGTAGCCCGGAATTCTTCATCGCCGACTCATAGGAGTCGAAGAACACCACGGCGAAACAGCGGTCAGGGTCGGAATGATCCCGGGCGATTATTTCCCGGCGCACGGTGCGCTTGCCCTCAGTGGCACGCCACCAGTTGTCATCGACCTGGCGCGCCCGCTCCGTGTCGGAGGTGCGGAACTCGATGATCTGCATGAACGCCATGACCTGCTCTCCCCTCGTCAGCAGTTCCCTGGGGCAGGCGGCGCCGGTCAGCCGCCGGCGCGACTGCTCTCCGCGGCTGAGGTCCCCGCCAGCTTATCGCGGGGAGCAGACGGCCGTCCCCTGCGCCCGAGCACACCGCGGCCGCGTGCAGCCTGCGTGCAGGCCGTGTGTGGATGATGTGGAGAACGCCTGCCGGCGCCGGGCGCCGTATCCCGCGGTGAATTCTCCTAACCGTCAGCAGCGCCGCCCGAACCTGGCCAGCAGCACGGTCTGGGCGTCCGCATCGCCGGATACCGGCGTCCGCGCGGCGATCGCGCCCGCGTTACGGTAGGCGTCCTCCACCGCGTCGAACCAGCTGGCGCAGGATTCAACGAGCTCACCGTCCAGGCGCTCGTCCGCGCCGATCGCGCGGGCCAGGTCCCACGCGTGGATCAGGTGGTCGGCCAGCAGCTGCCGCGTGTACTCCCGGCCGGGGAAGTCGCCGAACGACAGGTGCACGATCCGGTCCATCGCACCGTCTTGTCCGGCCGCTCGCACCGCCCCCGCAGACGCCGCCATCCAGGCGGCCAGCGGATCGGCGCCGAGCACGTCACCATCGAAGCGGTCGCCCACCTCGGCGATCGTGGATCCTGCCAGCAGCGGCGGTGCCCACAAATCCTCGCCGGTAACGTGATTGACCAGGTCACGGACGTTCCAGCCCTCATCAGGGGTCGCCGCCTGCCACTGGCCGTCGCCGATCACCCGGACGCGGGCATCGAACTCCGCGACGGCCTGGCTGAACATCGCCGGGACATCCATGTCGCCTCCTCATGTGCGCCTGCGAAGTGGGTGCAGCAGGGCAACGCCACAGTATCCGGGAGAGAGGGTACGCAGGTAGACCACGCGGAGGTCTGCGGTGCCGGCTCGGAGTCAGGCGGCGGCGAGGATGCCGACGCGGCGGCTAGCGGTCAGGTGGCCGCGAGACGTGCCGGTGTAGGAGCCGGAGGTGGGGGCGACGTCTGAGTAGTCGCGGCCGGTCGCGACGGTGACGTAGCCGCTGTCGGTGCGCCGGCCGTTACACGGGTCGAACGCGACGGCCTCGGCGTGTCCGGCGCGCGGCACGATTACCTCCACCCAGGCATGGGTGCCACCCTGGCCGAGCAGGTGTCCCGATACGTACCGGGCGGGCAGCTGGATGAGGTGACAGAGGGCGAGCATCACATGGGCGAAGTCCTGGCAGACGCCGCGGCCGACGGACACCGCCTCTGCAGCCGTGGTAGTTACTGACGTGATGGCGTGCTGGTAGGTGATCGCGCCGAAGACGGCGGAGCAGATCCGTTCGGCGATCTCCTCCGGGTCGGTGCTGCCGGTTCCGGAGGTCTCCGAGACGATGCCGGCCGCGAGAGCGCGCAGCCGCTCATTGGCTGCGGTGAGCGTGGTCGGCCGCAGCAGGCGAGGGCTGTGCAGCGCCCCGGCCGGGAGCACTGTCGGCCCGTCGTCGCGGACCCGTTCCAGCACGGCGGCCAGCTGGAACTCGATTACCTGCGGCACGTGGTCGGCCTGCAGCCAGGCCACGACGTTGCCGGCCGCGTCCCGGCCCACCCGGCGCCGCGCTTTCGCGCCTCTTACCTCAAGGCGGTGCGCGCGCAGGTGCTGGTTGCCGTGGCGAGGCGGCGGCACGATGACTAGCCGCTGCCGCAGCGACGTCACCGGCGCGTCGTATTGGTAGCGGAAGCTCTGCTCGAGGACATAGCGAACGTGCCGGGCGGCGTTCAGGTCGAGCCCGCGGTGGTCGAGTACCGGGGCGCGCAGCACCGAGGTGTCCAGCGTCATCAGGCTCCTTCCCCCGCCTGCACTTCCCGCGCCTGGACGAGCATCGCCTCAAGCAGCGGGCCGCCGAAGGTGGTGGCCATGGCGACGTCGGAGGCGTCGCGCCCCCGGCCGATCACGATACGTCCCTTGCGCCGGCTGTTGTTACGGGGGTCAAACGTCCACCAGCGATCGCCCAGCCACACTTCCATCCAGGCCGCGAAGTCCATCGGCGCCGGATCCGGCGGGACATCGAGGTCGGGCAGGTAGCCGAACACATAGCGGGCCGGGATGTTCAGTGCCCGGCAGAACGACACCGCGAGATGGGTGAAGTCACGGCAGACCCCGATTCTCGTCCGGTTGACGTCCGCAGCGCTGGACAGTGCCGTCGTGGTGCCGTACTGAAAGGTCAGGTGGCTGTGTACGTGATCGCAGATGGCCTGCACACGGCGGTACCCCGGCTTCAGCCCGCCGAAGCGGAACCAGGCCTCGTCGCCGAGCACGTCGGGCAGGCAGTACCGGCTCGGCAGGGTGTAGATCAAAGTGTCATCGGGAAGGGCATCAGGCGCGCGCTCCGGCGCATCCTCGTCCACCTCTTCGGTCTGGTCAGGCACCACGGCCACGGCATGGTAGCCGAAGCGGGACCGGCCTGCAGGAAGCACCGTGCGCAGGCACGGATTGCCGTACAGATCGGCGTAGCCGCGGATGTCCATGGCCGGCTCGGACGCCCAGTGGCCGCCCTCAACTGAAACATGCGCGGATTCGGCCGGCTGCACCTGGAAGATCACCGGCGTGCTCACGGCGGCGGCATAGGTGAAGTCGCATCCGACCAGGATCCGCCGCGTTTCCATGATTCATGATCCATGCGGGATGTTTCGGCCCGGTTACGCCGCGCCGAGCGGATGCGTCGCAGTTGCCCCGCGGTGGCTGAATTGGCGTCACCCCCCTCTGGCGTGGGACGGGGAAACATTCTAAAGTTTTCCGGTAGGTAATGACCCAAAAAATGGGGGCGGTTTCCATGACGACGACAAGTGATGGCCAGTTGAATCAGGTCAACCTAGGCGCGGTGGGCGCGCTAGTCGGCGCCATCCAGGAACAACCGTCGGCGGCGGAAACGACATGGTCCGCGGAGGTCCGCTGGACCGGTGCCTTCCGCAGCGAGGCATCGGTACGCGGGTTCGCGCCGATCACCTCCGACGAACCTGCGGCACTCGGCGGTACGGACCGCGCGCCGAACCCGGTTGAGCAACTGCTCAGTTCCCTGGGCAACTGCCTTGCAGTCGGTTACGCCGCCAACGCCTCGGTGGCAGGCGTCGAGATCCGCGACTTGCGGATTGCCCTCGACGGCGACATCGACCTGCACGCCTTCCTCGGCCTCGCCGATGGGCACGCGGGATTCTCCGCGATCCGGGTCGTCGTCCACCTCGACACCGATGCCGATGAGGCTACGGTGGCCGAACTGCACCGGAAGGTAGCAGCCACCTCACCCGTCGGGCAAACCCTGAGCAAGGCGATTCCCGTCGAGATCACTCATCAGTGACTGGCATCAGGCGCCCGCGTCCAGGCGGGCCCAACTGAAGGCGTGCCCTGAGATGCCCGGACATCGGCTTAAGACCTGCCGGAGAGTCGTTGGCGGCCGCAGTCACCCACCGTCCGTTCGGGATATGGCCAGTATTTTCCCGAACGGACAGTGGTGGCTCCCGGCGGCAGCGCGGACTGCCGCGGCCGGAAGCGGCGGGCTCCGCATGTGCTCGTCGTAGCGATCTAGCCCGCATCGATCGTGCCTGTCGCGTTCAGGTAATGCGGACACCGTCAGCCTTGCCGCTTACGGTCATGACGTACTTAACCAGGCAGACGAGAACCTTCTTGACGGACTCCCGCCGCCGCGCGTCGCACATCATGACCGGTACCCAGGGCCGCAGGCTCAGCGCGATCCTGATGTCGTCCGGCTCGACCCGGGGGGCTTCGTCGAAGCAGTTGACGGCGATGGCGAAGGGGGTTCCCTTCCGCTCGAAGTAGTCGATCGAAGCGAAACTGTCTGCCACGCGCCGCGTATCGGCCATGACGATCGCGCCGATGGCGCCGATAGCTAGATCGTCCCACATGAACCAGAAGCGCCCCTGGCCAGGCATGCCGAACAGGTAGAGCGCGAGGCCGGACTGGAAGCTGATCCGGCCGAAATCCATGGCCACCGTCGTGGTGGTCTTGCCATCCACGCCCTTGACGTCGTCGACGCCGACGCTGCGATCGCTCATCGGTTCCTCAGTCCGCAGCGGTCTGACTTCACTGATCGCTCCGACTAGGGTTGTCTTTCCTACGCCGAAACCCCCGGCGATGAGGATCTTGGCAGTGGACGGCACCCACGCCTCGTCCGGCGCGTCATCAGAGCGATTCGAGTCCATCGAGCACCATCCTCAACAGGCGTTGTTCAGTTCCCGGCTCGCTCTGCGTGAGGATAACCCGGAGCAGCCCTTCTCCGGCGAGGTCGCCGAGCAGAACACGTACCACCCCGATGGGAAGGTCGATCTCGGAGATCACGTCCGCGATCGGGGTCGGGCGGCGACAGAGGCTGAGGATCCGCCTGTGTTCAGGTCCGGGCCGGAAATGCGCAGGCGGCCGCTCGCCGGTCGCAAAAACCACGTCGATCAAGTCGAACGATTGCTCGCCACTTGGTATTGTCCGTCCCTTGGTAACGGCATACGGCCGGACCACTGGCCCGGCTTCCCGGTCGAGCCAGCGATCCCCGAAGCCGCCGCGGGAGGTCACTCGGCTATTTCGTCGTCATGAAATCTCGGCTCGGCGGCGAGATGCTTGCCCATGCGCCGTACAAGCATTGCCATCTCGTAGGCGATCACGCCTATATTCGGGTCCGCGGAGGTCCGCACGGCCAGGCACGTCCCGTTGCCGGCCGCGATGACGAGCAGGAACGCCTTTTCCAACTCGATGATGATCTGGCGTACATTGCCGTCGTGAAAATGCTGTCCTGCTCCCTGGGCCAGGCTCTGCAGGCCGCAAGCCAGGGCCGAGAGGTGTTCGCCGTCTTCACGAGCCAGGGTCCGCGATGACGCCACAACCAGGCCGTCCGTGGACAAGATAACCGCCTGCTCGACGTGCTCGACCTGATTAACCAGGTTGTCCAGCAGCCAGCTCAGCTGACCGGTCGCGTCGGTCTGTGCCATTGCCAAGCCTCACAATCAG
>Ga0335073_10011884_pt1 | contig 12239 bp, 8 predicted proteins | sample Lox_Sample_22_FD_207093 | JGI IMG/M metagenome (GOLD analysis project Ga0335073, IMG submission 207093) | Soil microbial communities from Loxahatchee National Wildlife Refuge, Florida, United States - Lox_Sample_2.2 | ecosystem: Environmental > Terrestrial > Soil > Wetlands | place: USA: Florida... | reverse complement strand
GGCCGTCTGGGTCACCGGCGCGGCCGTCTGGGTCACCGGCGCGGCCGTCTGGGCCACCGGCGCGGCCGTCTGGGCCACCGGCGCGGTCACCGGCGCGGTCACCGGCGCGGTCACCGGCGCCACCGTCTTGGTCATCGGCGCCGTGCTGGAGGTCGCGGAACCGTGGCCAGACGCCCCGACAACCTCGACGAGGCCGCTGCTGGCCGGAATCGATGTTGAGGGCGAACCGCTTGCGACAGAGGTGGTCGCCGACTCCAGGGTGTTGGCACCCGGTGCGGTAGCAGACGTAGTGGCGACCGAAGTGGTCTCCGTTGATTCCGAGGCGACCAGCCCGTAACTCACTGAGCTTGTCGACGCAGGGGCCGCAGAAATCTCGTTGGTGGACGGTGCCACCATCTGCGTACTGCTCCCGGTGGAGGATGGCGACGACCCAGGGACCACACTGGACGCAAGGTCTGGATTTGTGTTGCCGGCATCAGACGACGCACTCAGTGTGCTCGGTGGCGCCTGCAAAAGCTCTGAAGAAACAGCAGGCGCGGAAGCATCCGACGAGGGAGCCGTAGATGACGAGGGAAGATCCGTTGATGTCTGTCCTGTGTTCGTACTCGCGGTGGACGCACCGACTTCACCTGCAGCCGAACTCACTGCGCCAGTCACGTCCGAAGTCACCGGTGCGGTGTTAACACTCAGTGCTGCAGCCTTGGCCGGGGAGAAGAGAAACAAGAAAGCAGCAGCTACGAGCACCGCGAAGCCGAACCACATCAAGTGGCGAAGAATTCGGACGCGACCATACATACCGTCCGTAGCAATCTCTTGGAGATTTCCCTGGGATAGTTCCGCCATCGCCGTTCCTGCGGACTTAGTGGGAATGAAAATTGCGGTGCGAACATCGACTGCGTTCGCCAGTTGGGTTAATAACCCACAGGGACGACCTGAAACCGGGACTTTTCGGCTTCATTTTCCTGAAGTCACGGCGAGCAGCGTGCGTTTCCGACGACGTCTGCTCAGACTTGCGGATTCAATAGTCGACTCACGAGTAAACCAAGAGAAAAGTCGACGAGGTGCGAACAGCAGCTAACTCTCTGTGCATCGCGCGGTGTCTCCGGGTCGGCCCTCGGGGGAAAGTTTCGGCTGGTTTCTAACGGAAATGAATTTGTTCGTTACGACAAGTGTGTCGTTTCTACTGACCTCTTGAGCTTTTTTAGAGTTTCGCTATGACGCAATTCGGAAAGCGCGATCCGGACTTGAAGCTCTGCGTAGCCCTCGTCGAGCCGCTGCGTCGAAGGCTGTTTCTGTATCTCATTGCTGCCGCCGAGCCAGTCGGCCGCGACAAGGCGGCTGCCGCGCTTGGCGTCGCGCGGTCGGTCGCAGCCTTTCATCTCGACAAGCTTGCGGAGGCGGGCGTCTTGGCCGTTGAGTATCGGCGTCAGACTGGTCGAACGGGACCGGGCGCAGGACGTCCCGCCAAGCTGTACCGGGTCGTCAAAGATGAATTCGCTTTCAACGTGCCCGAACGCCGCTACGAGCTCGCCGCGGCGGTTCTCGCGCACGCTGTCACCGAAGCTGACGTAGCATCGATTCCGGTGGCGGACGCACTGCGAAAGGCAGCGCGCCGATTCGGGTGCGCGATGAGTGAGGACTTCGGCGACTCGAGCGGAACGACAGCGCAAGACGACCTCGAACGGATCGCGGGGGTCCTTGATCCGTACGGCTATCAACCCTGCGTCGGGTCAGGCCGCATCACGCTCGGGAATTGCCCCTACCGAGCGTTGACTGCCGAGTACCGAGGAGTCGTCTGCCGCATGAACCTCCGGTTGCTCAAGGGCGTACTGAAGGGCGCGGGGACGAAGGACCTCTCGGCGCGCCCAGATCCGTCAGCGGCGCCGTGCTGTGTCACGATCACAGCACGCTGATCGTTAGTTGGTGGTGACGCACCACTGAGCCCGAGCACGCCGCGCGCGGCGACTGCAGTCGCGCTTCGATGAAGCCGGAATCAACTTCTCTCGCGAACGTTTGGTGACACTTTCGTGTCACCTTGTGTCCCGCGAGGCGGCGGCGCACCTCCAACGGTGCCCTGGCCTGCACTGTCGCAACCAAGCCACCCTAGGAGATGGCGGGAATCGAGGACGAAAGACGAGAACACGAAAGCGCAGGCTGATGCGATCTTGCCCCATCTGGAAGTATTCATTGACTGACAAGCACCAAACAACCACCGCTAGTGACCGGAATTCGGTGTCTTTTCCGCGCTCGCGTGTCTTTTTCGTGTCACGATACGGCCTTGTGAAGTCGACCTGATCACCGAGTCCGCGCCTCGGGAGGCATCGCCTGCGACGTGATCAGCCCGCTCGTGCCTTTCGGGACCTCGAGAAGCGCCGAGTAGACGTCACGTTCAACGGGCAGAAGCCATCGGCAGATTCGTGAAGCACGAGTGCCCGCGTGCGCCAGAAGCCACACGGTTCAGCTCGCGGCCCGCTCGGCGACAGCCCGCTGCACGTAGCTGAGGATTTCCGGCTGGATCCGATAGAGATTGCGGCGGTCGTACCAGCTCACGACGAGCAGGCCCAAAACCGCGAAGAACGCGAGCTCCGCGCAGAGGACGACGACCGCCTGAGATAAGCCGGCCTGCCACTGGGCGCCGAAATAGAGGACCTCCCTCGCTCCGCCCAACGTCTGTCGCAGCGGTTCGACTTGGCCGACGACTCGGAAGAATCCGGGGAGCGCTTGGGTGGGCACGGTTCCACCGGACGAAGCCAGTGAGAGATACAAAATGAGCACCATTGCAAGCAGCTGTCCGAAGGAACCGAACGCCGCCAACAACGCGAGCGTTCCGGTCGCGACCATGAAAGTGGTCAGGCTGAGCAGGAGCCACAGGATGCCGAAGTTCGGGGCATACATCGCGAAGCCCCCGACCGCGATCACCAGGATGACTGCCGCCAATATCGGAGCCGCAACCGCGCCCATCGACCACTTGGCCAAGAGGGTCTGGCGACGAGTGATCGGGAGCGGCATCCGAAATTTCCACTTTGGGCCCAGATCGGTCGCGGCGTAGCCCAGCGCAGCGTCCATCGATGAATTGATGACGGTGCCGGCCAGGAAGCCCGCAAGGATCGCGATGAGCGACACGTAGAAGGCGCTGAGTCCCAGGGCCGAGCGGGAGGGGAGTGGCCGATACGAGGTGGGAAGGAGCCTGATGGGATCCGACACCTGCGCGGCCAGCTCCGCATTCGACTTGACGGCGGCCGTGCTTTGGGCTGCCAGCGCCGACCCGAGAGCCTTGGAGGCGTCGTCGACCGCCGGCGTGATGACACCCGCCGCCAAGTTCACGCCCAGGCTTCCGAGACGCAGATTCTCCAGCAGTTCGACGTCCGGCGTGGTGGGCGGATGCGTGCCCGGTTGGGCGGCGTACCCGGCATCGAGAAGAGCGGAGGCCGTGAACGTGGCGGGGATGACGACGGCGACATAGGCGCCCCCTCGGTTCATCGTCGTTTCGGCGTTTGCCAGAGACGTGACGTCGAGGGCGAGCTTGCTCGTCACCTCCGGGCTGCTTTCGAGAACATGGACCAATGACTGACCCAGGTCGAGGTGACCCGTTGGGCCCTGCGCGCCTGCGTCCTGGTCGACGACCACCACCGGCAAGCCCTGGAGATGGTCGGCAGGATCGATCACCGACCCGATGTAGATCGCCGTGACGAGTCCGATGATGATGACCGGGATGGCAAGCGGGAGCATCCAGGCCCGTGGCACACGCAGCACGTTTTGTGCCCGCACCGTGCCCCATTTCGGCCCGCCCTTTGGAGCCGGGTTGTTGGCTGGGTCCTCGGCCACCTGATGTCCTCCGTCGATCCTCTGCTTCGAGGTGAAGTCGTGCTCTCGGGATCAGCCCGCGGCTCCGGGCCGAGACGACAGCTGCGCCGGGCTCGGCTCGGTCGCGTGCTTCGCTTGCGCCGTCAGACGACCGGTGACGGTGTAGGCGTAGCCCAGCGCTCCGAAGGGGACGATGACCCGGAGCAGGACTTGCCGGGAGTCGGTCGCGCCGGCGAAGACCAGTGAGAGCGTCCCCACCACGAAAGCCAGGCCCCAGATCAAAGAGATCTTGCGGTTCAGCGCGTGGAAGTGCGGGGTCTTCCAGACCTCGGGCGGCGCCTTTTCCCGCGCATAGCTCTCGGTGAACGGGTGGCCGATCAGCACGGATCCGAAGACGATCACGGTGAGGGAGCCGTGTGCCACTGCCTGGGCGTAACGGCCCCAGGTGGTGATGTCGCTCGGATGAAGGATCGCCAGCAGCGTCAACAGGCCGATGAAGTAGACGACTCCGACCACGTCGAAGAGATGGGCCTTGCCGCGGGTGGCGGCACGGACCAGGACCACGATGGCTGCCACGCCGGCCACGCCCGCTGCGACGTAGACGTTGGTTACACGGACGGCCATAATGAAGAGCAGCCACGGAGCAAAGCTCCAGATCAGTTCAGACATTGTCGGATCCTTTCGGTGGGTGGGGTGAAGCCGTCGATGGGTCGTTTTGGTAGAGCCGTTCGACGAGAGCGAGGAACTCCAGGTTCCCCGAGAAGGGCCGGACTTCGGAACAGCCAGAAGCCCGCACCGTTCCGGCGGGACGGCCGTCCTCGCCCTGATGGATCTCGATGATGATCTCCATGCGGACAGCCTGAGCAACAGTGGCGCTCGCGTCCCTAGGGCAACTCCCTAATTCCCCGCCCTAGCGTTGAAGCTCCGGACGACCGCGACCCCCGCCATTGGGATCCCGTCACCGTCGTACGGAACTCGAGACGGCCGTCTCCCGGGCGAGACCACCGCTGAGATCCCCTGATCACACCGGCATTTTCGACCGGGACCCCGGCTATCGTGGTCGTGGGGATTACGCGCTGAGCGACCCAGGGGCCACTGCATGTCTTCGGGGCACGACAAGACCAGGGACACTCTGTTCGTCGGACGAGGGTCGGAGCTGGGCGTGCTCGATCGCGCCGTTCGATCGGCCTCCGAGGGTCGTCCCACGGTGGTCTGGATCGAGGGCGCCGCGGGTTCGGGAAAGACCACCTTGGTCCGACATGCCTTGGCCGAGTGCCCGGAGCCTTTCGTCTCCACCGCGGTCGCCGGCGAGGAGCTTGCCAGCGCGGTGCCCTACGACCTCTCGCGCAGATTGGGCGCCGAAAAGAATGACGATGGCTTCGCCGTCGGGCAGGAGCTGCTTGGTTTGTGGGCGCACCGGCAAGAGGACGGACCGGTCGCCGTTCTGATCGAGGACGCCCACTGGGCGGACGCCGAGTCCCTCCAGGCTCTGCTGAGCGCGACGCGCCGCCTCGAGCGCGATCGCGTCGTCGTCCTCCTGACCAGCCGCCATCCTCCGAACGAAGGATGGGAGCGATTCGTCCGGGACGATGAACGGTGTCAGAGGTTGGTGCTCGGGCCATTCCAGGCCGACGACGTCGCCGCACTTGCCTCCCTCTACGACAGAGACCTCACGAGCTACGAAGCGGCGCGCCTCACCGAGCACACAGCCGGTCACCCGCTGTGGGTCCACACGCTGTTGATGGAGTTGACCGAGGCCGAGCTGAAAGCGCCGGGCAGCCTCCCGGCGCCCCAGTCCCTCGCGTCGGCAGTGACAGCACGTCTCGGCACCGTGACCTCGCCGGGCCGGGACCTCGCCGCCGCGATGGCCGTGATCAATCAGCGGGAGCCGGTGACCGTGGTCGCGAGGGTGGCGGGGATCGAGCAGCCGCTCGAAGCATTGGACGCTCTGCTTCCAACCGGCTTTGTCCGTTGGGACCCTCGGGCGTCCGGCTCGCCGGTCGAGTTTTCTCATCCGCTCTATCGCCAGGCGGTCTACGACGACCTGGCCCCGGTGCGACGGCGTGATCTCCATCGCGCCGCAGCGCAGGTCTTGACCCCGGCGGCCGTCCTGGCGCACCGGGTGGCGGCGACGGTCGGCAGCGACGAGGACCTGGCGGACGAGCTCGAACGTGCCGCTGCGACAGAGATCGCTGCCGGCGTGCCCGCACTCGCTGCGCGCGACCTCCTCTGGGCGTCGTCGGTGAGCGGGAACGCCGATCGTTCCGGTCGCCTGGTCGTCGAGGCCGGGCTCGCCTTCGTCGATTCCCGTCAGGTGTACCGCGCCGCCGCACTCCGTGACCAGATCGCAGCAGCTCCCGCGTCGCCCGGCCGGGACGTGCTGCTGGGTCGGATCGCGTGGGATCGCGGAGATGCTCGTGGTGCCGAAGAATGGTTCGAAATGGCAGCCGGGGACGACGCAGCCTCCGACTCGATCGTGGCGGGAGCGTTGTCCAAGCTGGCGGAGATCCACCTCACTCGAGGAGAGGGGAGGGAGGGGCTCGACGCCGCCGAGCGAGCCCTGGCCGTCGCCGTCGGCGGCACGAGCGCCGAACGAAACGGTTGGAACATGCGGGCGCTCGGCATCGGGCTCCTCCACGGTGCGCCGGCCGCGCTGGACGCTCTCCGTGAGCGCCTTCCGGCGGATGCCCGCCAGGTTCCGGGCCGCGAGGTCGAGATGTTGGTCATCCGGGGCATGCTCAACTACTACGCCGCCCGGACGAGCGAGGCCATCGACGACCTGCGCACCGCTGTTCGCCTCGCCGACAACGGCGCGGGGTCGAACCAACTTGCCCGGTGCCACTACTTCATGGCCTCCTCGTTGACGCGCCGGGGTGACTGGGAGAACGCGACCGTGCAGGCAAGGACGGCGCTGTCGGTCGCGAGCGAGGACGAGATGGTGTGGACGGAGCCGCAGTGTCACGCCGCCTTGGGAATACTCCAGGCCTTCCGTGGAGACTTCGAGAGTGCCGAGCATCAGATTGCCGCTGGCCTCAGTCGCGCTGCCGCGCTCGACAACCTCGAGGGCGTCGCCGCGGCGATTGTCGCCGCGGGAGCGCTCGCCCGCGCCAGGGGCGATGCCGGCGAAGTGGTGGTCCAGCTCGAGGGGTTGGTGGCGTCGCCGCCGATGCTGGCTGTGCTGCAGTTCTGGCCGTGGTTCGTCGACGCATTGATCGAGACCGGACAGATCGAGCGCTCCGAGAGGGAGATCGAACGGCTCGAGGCTGCCGCCCTGGTCCGCGGGCTCGATCTCCATTGGCAGATCGTGGTGCTTCGGGCCCGCTGGGCGGCAGCTGCAGGTCGCCCCGATGATGCCGTCCCGATGTACGCCGAAGCCCTCGCCCACCTCGGGGCGGACGATCCCTTCCTGGACCGCGCGCTCGCCCACCAGTCCTACGGACGACTTCTTGCGGCGCGAGGAGATCGAAGGGGCGGAGTCGAGCAGCTCGAGCTCGCGCGCGAGATGCTGGCGCCGGTTGGGGCAGTCCCCTTCGTCGCCAGCATCGATGATGACCTCAGTGCAGCGGGTCACGCGTCTACCTCGCGTCCAGCGCGGGAACGGTCTGCCCTCGAGTTGACCGACCGCGAGCGGGACGTCGCGACCCTCGTCGCACAAGGGATGACCAATCCCGAGGTGGCGGCCGAGCTCTATGTCAGCCGCAAGGCGGTCGAGTATCACTTGCACAACATCTTCGGGAAGCTCGGCATCAGATCCCGGCGGGAGCTCCGCGGCAGCGAGGTGCTGGCCTGACCAGCGCTCGATGGACTTCAACCGAGCCGGCGAAGCCGCGAACCCGACGGACTGGGATCGGGCTCCCGCCGCGGAGGGCGTGCGAAGGAGAACTAGGGAGGCTCCCTAGGGACTGAGCGAGGCGGTTCCTCGAAGATCGAAGTGTGGGGACCGTCCCTGAAGCGCAGCCGGCGAGCGGAGGATCGGCAGATGAGAGCCGGGTGCAGCCACGCTGGCACGTCGTCGCGCAAACCGTGGCGATCGTCGGCGTCGCGGCGGGCGTCGGCGCCGCGGTCTACCTGCAGCACGGCACGATCGGCGAAGGGCTGCGACAGCTCGGAAGCATCAAGTGGCGTTGGGTCGTGGTCGCCGGCAGCTGCGAACTGGTCTCCATGGTGGCGCTGGCCCTCCTGTACCGGGACCTGCTGCGTGCGAACGAGACCCGGCTCGGGGTGCCGTGGATCCTGGCTTGTTGTCTCGCCTCCAACGCCATCAGCCTGAGCGTGCCCGTCATCGGGTCGGGCATAGCCACGCGCCGGACCTTCCGACGGTTCCGCCAGGGTGGGGCTGACGCAACCACCGCGAGCTTCGCGTTGACGGTGGCCGGCGTCGTCTCCACCGTCACCATGGCGACGGTGATTGCCGCCGGGGCCGCGCTCTCGGGCAATCCGGCGGCGGCGGTCACTGGGGTGGCCGGGGCGGTCGTGATGCTCGGCGCGGCCGTCGCCGTTGCCGTCGAGCTCCACAGTGACAGGGGCAGGACGCGCCTCGTCAGGATCGTCCGCGTGGCGATCGGTTGGTCCGAGCGCATCATCCGCCATCCGAAGGGCGAGCCCGACGTCCTGGCCCGAAACGCCCTGGCCTCGCTCGAGCGCATGCGGCTCGGTTTCGCCACGACAGGGCGGGTGGCGGTCTGGGGCCTCGTGAACTGGTGGGCGGACGTCGCCTGCCTGCTGTTCTCGCTCTGGGCCGTCGGACTCGATCACCTTGCGGTCGGGAAGATCGTGCTCGTCTGGCTGGCCGGGACCGGTGCCGCCACCCTCACCCCCACCCCGGGCGGCATCGGCGCCGTCGAGGTCACCATGGTCGCCGCCCTCGCGGCGTTCGGGGTACGGGGCCCCGATGCCATCACGGCGGTCCTGGTGTACCGGCTCATCACCTTCAAGGTCATCGGCAGTTTCTGGGCCGTCGCCTACGAGTACGTCGACCGGCACAGGCGGCCTCACGCGCGAAACGAAGGCGTGGCCACCTGACGTCTTTTGTGCACCCTGCGCCCGTTCCCGTCGGCTTCATGGCCGTCACCTCTTCTGCCAAGAGCGGGTTTTGCACCCGCTGGCGTCACACGACAGCGCCTGTCTTCTCGGAAGATGAAGTTCTAGGCCGGCTGGAGCTGTGCATTCTTCCGATGTTGGGGTCCCCGAGGCCCATAGTCGAGCTCCGCCCCGCGATTGCTGCTGTGGATGACGGCGGCCGGAGCATCGTGTGGACTCATGACCGATTCCACGAAGATCATCCGGTCGTTCGGGGCACCGAGCGCGTCCCGTAGATCCTCTACCGTCTTCACGACGAACGATCTCGCTGTGGTCTCCGGGTGGAACACCTTCGGAAGGTCGGCGTAGGCCCAGTTCGCGATGTCGTTGTAGTGCTCGTCCTTCCCGATGTAGCCGCGCTCGATGGTGTAGCCGCCGTTGTTGATCAGGAAGATGACCGGCTTGTGATCGTGTCGAAGGATCGTCGACAGTTCCTGCGCCGTCTCTTGGAACGAGCCGTCCCCGACGAAGAGCAAATGGCGGCGCTCTGGTGCCGCGGTCAGGGCGCCGAGGAGGGCCCCGACGCTATAGCCGATCGAGCCCCAGGTGACCGACGCGATGACGCTGCAATCGGGCGGCAAGCGCAGCCCGAAGATCGCATAGGACGTGCCGTTGTCCGTGTAGAGCACGTCGCCCGGACGGAGGTAGCCTTGGATCGCCTCCCAGTACGCGGCCTGGGTCAGGTGGTCTGAGCCGTTGGCTCCCATGGCTCCTGGCGGTTGGGCGGCCGCAGCCGCAGCGCGCGTCGGTGCTTGAGGGACCGCATCGACGACGCTGCGCAAGACCTCCTTGAGCGTCACCGCCTGATAGTTCTCCTCGCCGATGTCGACCGAGTGCCCGCGGGCGCGGATCGTGTCAGCCGGCAGCGAAGCCGTGAAATCGCCCGAGGTCCCGTCGATGGGCCGGTAGGCGATGGAGAGCAGGCAGTCGCTGCCCTCGATGGCGCTCACCGTCGTCGGCGCACTCGCCTTGCCGTTGTAGATCCCGACGTAGTGTGCGAACGTCTCGTCGATCACGCCCTTGGCCGGGCCGGTCACCGCGACCGGCATCTGAAGCTTCTGGGCCAGCTGAGTGATCTCCGCCGCGGCGCCGTAGCGGTCCGCGTCCTGATCCACCAAGATCGCCGGTGAGGTCGCGCGGGACAGCTGTTTGGCAATTGCGGCGCTGCACGACTGCAGCCGCTCCGGGTCGCTCGCCGGCTGAACGAGGGAGAGGGGAGCGTCGGGGACTTCGATGTCGAGGTACGCGATGTCTGATGGAAGTTCCATGTAGACAGGGAGCTTCTCCCGCCAGGCCGAGAGAATGAGCCTGTCGATCTCCATCGCCGCATTGGAGGGTGTGAGCCGGGTCTGGGCGACGGTTACTTGTGCGAATGCACCGAGGAAGCGGTTCCAGGTTCCGTCGCCCATGGTGTGGTGCATTCCAAGGCCCCGTTCGATGGACCGCAGCGGAATGGACCCGGCGATGCAGACGACCGGCACGTGCTCGGAGTAGGACCCAGCGACTCCGTTGATTGCGCCCATGGCGCCGACAGCGTTCGTGACCGCGAACGCCCCCATGCCGTTCAAGCGGGCGTAGCCGTCAGCGGCGTAGGACGCATTCAGCTCGTTGCAGTTCCCGACCCACGTCTGTGTGTGATTGTCTTCGAGTTGCTGCAGGAGCTCGAGGTTGAAGTCGCCAGGTACACCGAAGAGGTGGTGGACACCGGCCTCCTTGAGTCGCCGGAGCAGGAACTCGCCGATAGAGGTCCAGTTTGACTGGGTGGGCATGGTGACTCCCTTCTGAGGGTCCAGTCACCTAGATGTCGCCCCGTTGTGAAACTCGCAACTGTGTCGCCTGACTCAGTGAAGACGGAGTGTGCTTCTGCGCCGATGAGCCACCCGAGCCAAACCTCGCTGCGAGTCCTCCACAGTTGCAACGATTGACGAACCCAAGATTCCGGACACACACGGAACTGTTCGTTTTCGTGGTCGCCCCTCTCGTTCGCACCCGCGGACACGAAAGAGACTGCAACGGAAGTTATGCCGGGGGAGATGACTCGTCAAGGGGCACACACGATGTCGAGAGCACAGGGCTCCGCAAGCTTTCACGAAACGTTGAAACCGGTCGTGTCTCGAGCGGTACTTCCCAATGAAGCCCGCCGTCGGGCATCCAGCGCGGCGTGTCTTTCGTGTGTCCCGCGGCGCCGAGAGGAGCGACAGCGCACCTCCAACGATGTCCCGGTCTGCACGTTCGCAACCAAGCCACCCTTGGAGGTGGCGGGAATCGAAGGGCGAAAGGCCGAGTGGGGTAAGACCACGTGCCGGGGGGCGGACTGATACGTGGTGGTACGTGCTGGCACGCCCTGGCACTCTCAGGTTCCTCGCGTTTGTGTCCCAGCCGTGTCCCGTTAGGCACCATCGACGAGGACCGGGCAGGCTCCGGTCAGCTCGCGCCTTCATGAGATCCGAGTGGGACCTTTCCGCAAGCGGAGTAGCGTGTCATCACGCGTTTGTGGGACCGAGTGGCGTGCCGAGAGAACATCGGCAGCCAGTTCCGCCTTGCCGATGCCGCAGGAGCGGAGCGATGACTCCAAGACCCGAAGGAAGGTCCCAGCGTCAATGAAGAAACTTGCAAAGTTATCGTGGCGAGGGCGAGGAACCGGGGGCACCTGTACGGCCGAAGTGGATCAGCCCATCGTCGGCTACAAGATGGGCGCCAAGAGCCGGACCAATCCGTTCGCCACATCCGGAGCCGAGGGTTCGGTACCCACCGTGTCCTGGATCTCTTTTGATGGAAACGTCTACTGGATTCGGCTCTCACCGTCGCAAGGCTGGCCGCGAACAATTCGGGTTACGCAAGGGGATGTGGACGGCATAAGGCCTTAACGAAAAAGGCGATCGAATGGGCGCATGGGCGCCACCTGCATGACGCGGCCGGATATGAGCGGTTCCCTGATACCATGTGCAGTGCACGTGGCATTCAGCCGGCGTGGGCCTGTTCGAATTCACACCCCGAGTTGGCCATCTCATCAACTCGAACGGAGTTCGACATCTCTTCCTTCATTGACCTTGGCGTCGACGCGCCCATCGTTCGCCGTCTCGACGACCTCGGAATAACCGACCCCTTGCCGATTCAGTCGGCGACCATTCCTGAAGCTCTGGCCGGGCGTGACATCTGTGGACAGGCGCCCACCGGATCCGGGAAGACACTGGCCTTCGGCGTGCCGCTTGTCAGCGGGGCGACCGCCGCCGAACCACGGCGCCCGGTGGGCCTGGTCCTCGTGCCGACGCGGGAGCTCGCGGACCAGGTCCGCGGCGTGTTGGCCAACCTGATGGGCAAGAGGGCCCAGCGTGTGGTGGCTCTCTACGGCGGTA
>Ga0335073_10011883_pt1 | contig 12239 bp, 13 predicted proteins | sample Lox_Sample_22_FD_207093 | JGI IMG/M metagenome (GOLD analysis project Ga0335073, IMG submission 207093) | Soil microbial communities from Loxahatchee National Wildlife Refuge, Florida, United States - Lox_Sample_2.2 | ecosystem: Environmental > Terrestrial > Soil > Wetlands | place: USA... | reverse complement strand
GCGGAAAATCGGCGGATATCCCTTCCGCATTGAAATAATCGCTCAACACAGCGACCAAATCCTTCAACGCACTATACGGAACATACGTTAGCTCTGTCATTGACCAAGTAGCATTGTTCTTGCTCGGGGATTTTGTACCTTGAAGCCATTTGGCGTTTGTGCCAACCTGGCGAAGCGGCGAAGAAGGGGCGCTGTTTAAAAGCTGATAGGAGAGATAAGCACCCACAATTTTACTAGGGATTTTGATTCCGCCCAAGGGGACCCCCAAGTTTGTGGCTTCTTGGGGGACGTGGGGGTGGGATGCTCAGACAAGAAAGCGCGGAAAAAAGGGAGTGGGATGATCAAAAATTCGAAGCTTCGATCCAAATCTTCCACGACAAGTTGCTATTCTCCCCCGCTATTAATTATCGTGCCATCGGAAGATGCAGGATGATACTACTCCGGCTATGAATAATCAAAGTCCAGATACCACCAAAGAGAATTTGCACGTACTTATTGCATTCCATCAGAAGGCCATACAGACTCTAAATTCGGAACGTGCACAGCTGGCGAAACAACGCGAGGAGTTGAAAGCGGAACGCCAAGTACTGCAAGCTGTAGCCAGGAAAGTGGCTACCACGAGGCGTTCAAGTGGTGGAACCCAATGAGTAGGAAAATGTCGTGTTTCGATATCTCTGTCTACCGAGCCTCCGTCTAGGCGCGGAGTGGCACCGAATTTATCTCTTTTGATACGAGACGTACAGGGAATGTTTCACTTGGTATGATAAAGGTAGTTGTTATTATTGGGAAAGAGCTGGGGTCGTTGTTAAAGCGGACAGTTTGGTGCGATATATGGTACTTGGAACTAGGGGTGAGCGTGTTGAGCAGGGACATGGCTGAGGAAGTGGACTAATTCGTGGTTACATTAGAGGATTTTTGGGCGCAGATTGGGATGGATACCAGGATGAACACTGCATATCGCATTTATAAGTTATCATTCATTTCGGCATTTCTTTTCTCTATTTCCAGCCCTCTCCCAATCTGTCCACTCGCTACCATGCAAGTCATCTCAGCAATTGAAGAGTAAAGTTTTCATCGCCATCATTCTTTCTCCATGTCCCCAAAACTTCTCTAACACTCATCTTAACTATGTCCTTCCTCTTCCCTGCCCATCCCTTGATCTGACCATACGTTCTCAACTCATCCAATTGCAAATCCTGAAACCACTCCTGATGTCGAGAGATCAACTTGATAAAGTCACTTGCCATATTCGCTCTACAGAGACTACTTGCCGTTCTGACACTAGGAGGAGGAAACGAACTTCCTATTTTCACACCGCCTAATAGTACTTCAGTGGATCGTCCAGAAACGTAAATCACTGAAGTTGGACTTGACGCAGAAGACTTTGAGTTGGCGCCTTTAGGAGGAAGTAAAGGTTCAGGGATTGAGAAGTTCGTTGTAGCGATTTGGAAAGGTTGAAAGCTGAATCCATGGCCCCAATTGTGGTCTTTGACCAAAGACAGACGTTGGTGAAAAGCGCGATGAAAACCAATGTCGTGAAAAGATGATGTAGGCGTTATAAGGGAAGAGATGTAACATGACGAAGGATTTATAATGCTGGACAGATAGGAATTGAGGAGAGAGGTGCATGAGATCAATGCTAATTTGTCTGAACAAGACTTTGATAAGGTTTGTGGAGAGTCTCCTCGACCTGCAGTTAATGTTAAGAGTTGCATTTCAAGGAACAAATACCTGGCTTGAACCTGACTTTGCCATGTTGCCAGACGTATTCATGACCGCGTATTATCTCAGGTTGTGAGCTGCCTTCAGGCAGTGTCCAAGGAACAGCGTTGTTAGGATCCTCCGCTAGGAGATCCAGACTTGCATCTCCACAAGGTGTTCCCGAAACGAAAAGGTATATGTCAGAGCCTGTAAATCGATATGGGTATTCAACGGTATCTTTCTTCAGCCAGGAAGATTCGTAGTCTTCGTCGTTGTCGATTCTACCCAGTTCATCAAGAAGGAATCTGTTGAAGCCTCGAATTGCAAGTATCTCAGCATGTGAATCGTGCAATGCCAGTCCATTTGCCAGCAGAACCTTGCTATGCGGCAGACATTTCACTCCAGTGGCAAGACTGAGGCAGTGCAATGATAGATCTACTTGACGTCAACCATGTTTCAGGGAAAATTGTTTGAGAACTCACCTTGACATTGCACTACAATTCCAGCAAGAATGGTCCATTCGGGAATTCCATTTGACCGGACAATGGGCTTTCCAACTTTTGAGAGTGTGGCATAGGTATCGCATGCAACTTGCGCCACTTTGTCGTACACGTTGCCGAAGCAGTCTCCTGGCTCTGTCATTTTCCAATCATTATCATGCTCTTGTCCTCCGATGGGGGGTGACCAATTATCCGCTCCTGTAGGAAAAAAGATGAAAAAGACGACTTAAAATGAGGCAAGAAATGAAATTTTGTAGGCGATCGTCATATGCCCTCGCCTAGTTAGCGATATTGATCGTCGCTCAGCCGTATGCAATAAGGCAATTGTAATGAAGAAATGATAAGAGACATACAGTCTAGACCGCGCATTACCATGCTGAATGGAATGATATCTCCACAAATACCTCCCCAATTTATTCGAAATACATATTCTGTCTCGGCTAGAGTGCTTCAAATGATTATTTGAAAAACAGTGATGCATACATACGTCAGGAGACGTTCTATGGAAACAAAGGAATGACTAAGGGGTCTCGTCGGATCTGAATCGAGCCCCCGCGTGGTAAAGAATTAATATTCCGCAACCAGTCTTAAAGCGGAGAACATGCCAAGATTTCCACAAAAGAAAAGCCTTCCGTGATTCCGTTAATATGGTGGACATGACAATTACGGATTTGATATTAAGCCATTTGCAGTGAAATTGAAACCAATATGATAAACGAGATTCCACCCAAATCAAGGAAGAATACAAATTCGCTAGTTGCAGTTCGTCTAATCGTCCAAATTTTCCGGCGATCCCGCATGGAGGTCCACCGATGTGGGCAGCGGGGGAGTTAGCTATTTTAGGTTGTATTTTTGTCGATCCCTAATTTACGAGCAAATGCTTTCTTTGTTGTCTGCAGCTTGCATGTTGGAGAAGGGTGACCTTTAAGCCGAGCATTAGGCAATTGGGGAGATATGACGGATCATCCTACCCCAGTAAAGAATGCGCACAGTCAGACAGGCAGGTTAAAGAATTTGGAAAGCAGGAGACCAGTATAAGGCGGACGATCCCTTGTGGCGTCCCCGATGGAACCAATTCCGTCATGGCAGGAACGAACATCAGCCTCTGATCTGACTGAGCACAAAAAAGCCTCATTTAATTTGATATTTGATCTTTTTACGATGGTGGCTCGCAAACTGTCATTTTTCTCCCCGCATAGGCGCAAAGTTTCACAAGTCCACGTGTCGTCCATGCAAGCCATGTTTAAAAGGTGGAGCCTTTTACCGGCCCCTACCGAGTAGAGCATTTATAAATATGTGGAGGGGGCTTTTCGTTATTTACGATGTGCCGTGCGAGTCGGGCTGTTAGTCATTCTGTGACGCTGAGTGACGCTTCAGGTCTGCCGTGTCTCGGTGTCGACAGACGGGGGACGCGGGATGTCTTATTTATTGACCTGACTGGACTGGCTGAGTATCTTGCCGTAGGTGCGAGCAGGTCGAAGCAAGGCAACAGTCGCCGGTGGGTGGCTTGATAATGGCTTGTGTTGGTTGTAATTGGACTATATAGGAGGAATGGTATTGCCGGCCCGTCCAATGGAATGAGTGCAAGGCTGTAATTATCCGCAGGGTCAAAGACTTAATGCCCATCCGACCCGAACACACGGCACGCAATTCGATCGAGGCGTTGGCGGAAATGATCCTCCTTACCATATCCTCAACACAATGTGACGCACCCACCCCACCTTTCATCGCTCCATACATACTTTATTTCCAACGGAGAATAAATTAGACTATAGCTCGTGCGTGCGGCAGAATACAAATATATATTAAACCGAAAAGGCCCGATTATAAAACCTGCGCACCGCCCGCCCGCACCAACGCACAGATCCGCTGCGAGCACCGGCCATATAAATATCTTTCCTTATTATAATGCCGTATCGTCAACACCCCGACATCCGTCTCCCAGCACCCAAACCGACGATTGCTTGCTTTTGACAGGCAGAACGCAACAGGTCTTCGAACTTGTTCGATTTGGCTGCATCCATGCCTTCCCTTGCAACAAAACCTTCCTCAATTGCGCTGTTCCCAACCGCGGCAGATCGTTCGACTTTGATCCCCTCCGCGTATCAGCAGCACTATCTCAGTCCGCCCTTGACGCCCTATCCTCATTTTCCTCTATCTCTCGAGAAATCACCTGTTACTTCTCCAGTATCGCCTTATCCCCAGCTTCCGGCATTCCGGGAAATGCTACCTCATGAAAACCGGCAGCAACAGCAGCCGTCCCCAACTGACGCTGAACACTTCGTCTACCCTACTTCGGCGCCTTCACAGCCTTCAGGACGGCAAGTTCAGGACCTAATTGAACCAAATCCAATTGCGACATATCACAGTGGACAACATATGAATGATCCGACTCGATTACTACCGCTCTATGCCTCTCATTCTCCTCAAATAGTCACTCAAACTCCTCCAATTGTATCACCAATTTTGCGCCGAAATAAGGCCCATGTCGCCAGCGCCTGTGTCAACTGCAAGAAAGCGCATTTAGCATGTGACGGTAGCTACCCTCTCACTCATCCCCCTTGTTTTGCACTTGTTTCGTCTATCTATGGAAACACTCTGTTTCCGAAATTCCTGTACCCCCTGCGCGACTCATCCGCTTCGCGACAGAATTGTGAAATTCATGTCACTGAAAGTGGGTTGGCTCCGGGTAGTCCGAAATTTCGGATTTACAATTCTGTTTGTTTCATTTCCTTTTTTACCTTTTTTTTCTTATTTCCTATTATTCGTGTCCTGAAGGGGCATGGCGTTGGGCTGAGGAGGTCCGGCATCGGCTTGAATACGGGGCCAAAGTACCAGGCACAGACGAGTCCCCCCATTCTTTTTGTCATGCGGAGTATTTTTTTTTTCGCAGTGAGACTGCGTGTGCGCCGCATGAGTTTAAAGTTACGGGCAAAGGTCATGCTGCTGTGGGAACAATAAAAATGTCCTAAGCCGTGCCGATCTCTCCAGTTAAGAGGAAGATCTTTGCTGATTTGGCAAGTGGTCGCTTACTCTCAGCCAATCAGCTATTTTGCCTTTTCAGCCTCGCTGAATAATTTATTGTGCACATCGGGCATACTATTTTCCGTTGGACTGAGCGCTGATTATTTTTGTTTAGCAAATCGGCCATGTCGGCGGTGCGTGTCCCTGGACAAACAGGATTCCTGCGTCGATGTGCAGCACAAACGCAGAGGCCGTCCTCGGCTCAAAGACTCCACTCCATCGGCAGCCAACACCCAATCAGCTGCAGATCATCGGCGACCCTCTTATCTCCATCGACATATTTCAGCAGACGATGAATGGAAATTACACTCTTCAAATTACGGCCGGAGCGCTTTGCGCCGAGACTATCAGCATTCTCGGAGTTACAGTCAAGGTTCACATTCACATTCCGTGACTCCACGACATCAGCCCTATCCGAATCCGACGCCCCCCACGCCTTACAGCGCCACAAGACGGAATCATCCTTCTCATCCCGGCCCATCTCATTCTGCACCTCCCCCTCCTCCTCCTCCACGAAACAACTATTATGATCTCGCATCTCCCAATAGTCAACCTTCTTATTCGGCCTATCCAGCTCCGAACTCTCCCAATTATTATCCATATCCAACCCCCAATTACCCAACTATCCAATCAAACGAAGTTAATGCGCCATCTTACCCTCCGCGGTCATCAATACGGTCAGACCCAGTCCAGCGTTCTCAGTCCCTTCTCCCGTTGCCGGAGTCTGCACCACATCCAAATTTAATTCGGAGAGGTTCATACCCAACTAATCTCCACCCCGATTATCCTCATCGACCTTCCCTTCAACGAACCGGTTCAACTCCAGCAATGGATCGTGCTCGCAATGAATCTGGGGGAGGAGAGATATCTGAAACCGGAGATTCAGTAAAATTACCGTCATTAAAGGACCTGGGAGTGCCACTCCGTTGAGCCGGAAACTTTTATTTTGTGAGCGGAAATTATTCAAAATTAGCTTTTCAGTTTTATGTATTATATTTTAGGGATCTCATGTGGCGATAACTTGGTAATGGGTCAAAGCGTTTTGTTGCAATATTATAGTTTTTTTTTCTCCTATTTGCCCACACTTGCCGATCCGATTCAAATCGGCTTTTCCTTTGTTCAAAAGTGGGATGTCATGCATAAGAGTCATAGCGCAGTTAAGCTTTGTCTTGGCATTCGTACATTAAGCTTTCTCTTGGCATTCGATTAAGCTTTTTCTTGGCAAAAAAATCAAATTTCGCTCATGGGATCTAGACTAAAGTCGGGACTCGACACCGATATGCTCCTTGAGATAATCCGGCCATATCTCCCTTAACACATCCCACATGGTGGAAACGAGCACAAATCTTAATCCCTCCTTAACATCCGCAGGGATCTCTTTCAGATCCTTCTCGTTGCGCTTTGGTATCAATACAACTTCAATCCCGGCCCTGTGCGCCGCCAAGACTTTGTGCTTCAAACCGCCTATTGGAAGCACGTGGCCTCGCAACGAAATTTCTCCGGTCATTGCAATTTTCGGATCCACTGCTCGGTGGGATAGTAAGGAGACTAGAGCAACTGCAAGACCGATACCGGCAGACGGCCCATCTTTTGGAATTGCGCCGACCGGGAAATGGATGTGAATGTCGCGGTCTTTGACCAGAGTGCTGGTTTGAGAATCGGTGAGACCGAGGGTATATGCGTTACTCTTGACCCATGACATGGCTATCGATGCTGATTCCTTCATGATTCCACCTAGTCGACCAGTGAGTTGTAAACTTCCTGAACCAGGCATCTCAGTACATTCGATAAACATGATTTCCCCAGTTGATCCTCCAGCTACAACCAAACCGGTTACGACTCCTGGAATTGCGGTAGCCTGAGCAACTTCATCTTCGTATCGTTCAGTCTATAATTAGTTCGGTAATCAAATTTTCTATACCCCCAAGATAGCTTCAAGGTCACTCATTGTAACCCGAGGATCATATTCAGACTCCTTTCCTTGCTCTTTCTTCTCTGCATATTGAACTGCCTTTCCCCGACAAACAGCGCCTAACCGTCTCTCCAATCCACGAACACCAGCTTCCCTCGTATACCCCGTGATAATCCTCAAAATGGTCTTATTATCAATATCCAAATGTTTCTGCTCCAAAGCATTCGTCTCCAACTGTTTCGGAATCAAATGTTCTCTTGCAATATGCAATTTCTCGTCAAACGTATATCCAGGCAACTCAATCACCTCCATCCTATCCAACAAAGCATCATGAATAGTATGCAACGAATTCGCAGTCGCAATGAACAAAACCTTACTCAAATCAACCGGAGTAGCAACATAATGATCATTAAACGTATGATTCTGTTCCGGATCAAGAACTTCCAACATGGCTGCAGCCGGATCACCATGATAATTATTCATTCCGATTTTGTCGATTTCGTCAAGGAGGAAGACGGGGTTGTTGACGCCTACTTTTCGTAGGCCTTGGACGATGACGCCTGGCAAGGAGGCTACGTAGGTACGTCTGTGACCGCGAATTTCGGCTTCGTCGCGAATACCACCTAGTGAGATGCGGTGGAATTTGCGACCTAAGGCTGATGCGACAGACTTTGCGAGACTGGTTTTTCCTGTTCCGGGAGGTCCGACTAGAAGGAGAATAGGAGCATGGTCTCTGCGCTCTGCCGCTGGTGTAATTACTTTGCTTGGAGATTCCGTTGGTGGAGGAGATACACCTTTCGAAGGAGGGGGAGATGGCGGGGCAGGCAAGGATTTAGTCTCGGATGTGTTTGTCGTATCAGCAACAGAAGTAGCTTTCGGTTCTATGCGAGAACGTTTCAATTTGAGGATAGCAAGGTACTCCAGAAGTCGCTTTTTGACTTTTTCCAAACCATAATGATCACGATCAAATTGTTTTCTTGCACGACCAATATCCAAATCGTCGACAGTACCTTTTGACCAAGGAATGTCGGCCAATACTTCCACATAAGTTCGAATCACATTATGTTCGGCTGAAGCTTGTGGCACTCTCTTTAAGCGTTGGAGTTCTCGCTTCGCAATGGTCATAACATCAGGAGGCGGTTTAGCGGCTTCTATTTTCCTTTGTAGTTCGGCAACATCATCTTCATCGCCTCCGCCATCACCGTCTTTAGCACCTAGTTCGTCTTTGATAGCATTCAACTGTTGTCTCAAATAGAACCTAGATATTAGCTTTATTATAAGGGAAGAGGAATACTCTCGTTGCTGTTTGCTTAGGTTATTGGGGACATTCTGAGGAGATTTTTTGCTGACTTGCAGGATTCCAAGTTGTCTAGTTAATATCTCCAGTACTTTCTCAATGCGAGATCTCACATCCGTCAACGCAAGGACAGCTAACTTTTCTTCCAAAGTAGCTTCAAAAGCAACTACACAGATATCCGCGAGTTGACCAGCTTCATTCCGATCGACACGGGAAATAAACCTCTCCAAGCTGACAATCGCAGAAGATCTTCCTGTAGAAGTGACCGGAGTAACCTGTTTGACAAGATCGCTTGCAATGTTCTTGAGTTGAGCGAGAAGTGGAGATGCCGCTAAAGGTAACGCAGTATCAGGGAAATGAGTAACTGCAGCTTCGATGTAAGGATACTTTTGCGTGATTCTATCCACTCTGAAGCGCGATATGCCTATTATAAGCTAAATAAATAAGACAATAATGTACCTTCCAAGATGACGAAGAATCCTGAAGTTCCGTATGACCGATCGAGTCTAGTGAGACTCTTGATGCGTGCTGCACATCCATATTCCGGGGCTACTGGAGATGCCGAGGTGGGCTTATCGGACTCAGTTGATTTCGGAGCAGGTAATGCTGGTCTTTGCTTCTCGTCTTTATCGACTAGCTCACCAATACCACTTCCTGGTCGAACAGGGACACAGCCCAGTACAAGGTTCACAAGTGTCGGTTGATCGGAATGGAGAATATGCGACAGAAAGTCGGTGGAAGACTGGGAAGTTATCCGGATACGCAATAGCAGGCCTGGAAAGAGAACCTCTCTGTCAAGAAGGGGTAGAATGGGAATCTGAGGTGGTAAAGTAATACTTCTAGACATTTTGTCGTTCTGGGTATCGAAATGGTGGTGCTAGTGTGGAGTGCCACTAAAAGTGGCCGCGCAAGTCGACGGAGTATTTATTCAGCAGTAAATAGGTAGTTAGATTGTACGTCGAGGCAGTCGATCGCCAAGCTAAAAATATCGAAAATTGATCTACAGAAAATTCAGGAAACGTCTCTACTTGACAACTCCGCAACTATCACAGACCACAAGAGTCATGGAAAGAGAAAGAGTAAGTATCAATATCATACGCTTCATTCTGTTTCAGTTTGCCTGATTATAGGGACGCGGTGGGTCTAGAGGAGGCGGACGAGGTGGGAGAGGAGGAGCAGCAAATCAACCACAACGCAAAGAAAACATTCTGGATCTCTCAAAGTATCAGGACAAGCAAATACGTGTTCGTTTCACTGGTGGACGGGAAGGTATTCCACCCAATCTCCGGGACTTGTTGTATGCAGACCTCTGACGTATGTGTAGCTGTGGGAGTGTTAAAGGGCTATGACCAATTAATGAATCTTGTCTTGGACAATGTTGAGGAACATCTACGTGGTACTATCTTCTAGAGAGGGGTGTGCTAATTACAGACCCTGAGGATGGATCATTGCTCGATCAGACGAGAAGTCTTGGTCTCGTTGTTTGCCGTGGGCCGACAATTGTGCTAATATCGCCAACCGATGGCGTGGAGGAGATTGAGAACCCGTTTGCTGTACATGAGTAGCTGTATCTATCAATAAAGCTCATGTCTGGATCATTCGATCAACCACTGTATCATGCACCTGGTGAGGTCCCGATGAAAGTCGTTGCTTGGATAGCCAAGTCTTCATGTGAAATAGAATGAATACATGTGAAGTCCTTCTTTCCTCAAAACTTCAGGTGCACCTTCATGTATCCTAATTTTGGCTATGACACAATCAATGAGGCTGCTTTGTATGCGAAAACCGAAGGGTCATATTGCTTCGTTATCAATTCTATGTTACTATAACACAATCTCCGCCAGATCTTGTGATCGAGTTCCAGATGGCAGCCCAAGCCGAATGGATCGGTTGCGGACAGTATCATGTCAGCCCCCTTCAAAAAGTTGCTGATCTTTTCTCAGTTTCTTTGATTGTTGCAAGCTTCCCAAAAAACGATCCCAAGAGCATAGACAACTTGAACTCTCGTCAATTACGAAAAGGTAACTCCCACCTTCCCTTGTATGTCAATGATGAGCAACTCTATTCCGAGATTGATGTCGTGTGGACTCGGACTTAGTCCAAGTGGAATATCCTCGATGCTGAGCGACTTCTTCATTCATTTTCTTTTTCTTCTCCGTGAATTGAGCTAATGACTTAGGTACTGCAGCCTCCTGTCCTTCTCCTAGTAAAATGATGTTTTTATTGGAATCTCATTGTGGCGATCTCGTGAGCCAAACTTATCCACATGCACTACCATCTGATTTTCACTTCTCTTGTTCAACTTCGATATCTTTTGGGAATAAAACTGATGTTCTCTAGGAGCGTCTGCCGTTGGGTTTTAGAATAGAAAGGTAACAGTTCCCTCCTATCATCATGGTTTTTCCTGATGACACAATCTTTATCAGTTCTGCTTCTGAACTGCAATGTTGATACCAAAGCTTACCAATTTTCTGATTTACCCCTTTTGCCATACACTTTCGTTGACTTGATGGTCATAAACTGATGTGTAGATGTATTAAAGCTTGTTACACGGTATCGCCTCCCTGTTCCTAATGTATCCTTGGGATGACAACAAGTCTATCCATTCCATGACAATGCCCGTCTCCATATGGAGGGTAAACCCAGAACGGCCCGAATCGGTTCTCGATTTGTAGTTGTTTTGGGTAGCGGCGTTTCAAGATTTAACACGGCTGCTGATCGGAATTCTTCACTTTTGCTTTAAGAAAATTGGAATCCAGCTAATATCCTAGGACGGTCGCTAAAGAATGACTCCGGCAACAACAATGTACACTTGGTTCTTGAATAAACTAATTTCAGAGTTGCCTCAGCACCTGGCAAGGTCTTACTTGCAGGAGGATACTTGATTCTTGATCCCGTTCATATAGGATTAGTAGTCTCTCTATCAGCCCGAATCTATGTCATCGTTTCCACAGACCAAGCTGAACCCTCCGCGTCGTCGCTATTTACTGTTGACTCTCCCCAATTCGCCGATTCGACCTGGAAATATAAATGCGCTCTCGACGAGACTAAGAATTTGAAATGGACAGATATGTACCTTTCCAAATCTATATATTTAGCATCATCTCATTCCTAGATCCGAAACGTCACAAAATACTTATGTGGGATTGACAATGTTTTATGTTTTATCGTATTTACATCCCCACGAGTTGAATACGAGCATATACCCCTATCGCGGTGCCAAAATCACCATTCTCGCAGACAACGATTATTACTCGCAATCTTCATCTCCTACATACCACCAATTACAATCCCTTCCGCGCTTCAATCCCCTTGGAGTCCCCATCTCAGAGACAAATAAAACTGGACTCGGTTCTTCAGCAGCGTTGATCACGGCACTTGCGGCCGCTCTAATCTCATCCTATTCTGACATCGATATCACTTCTCCAAAAGGAAAACAAATCATTCATAACTTGGCACAAGTCGCACATTGTGCTGCTCAAGGTAAAGTTGGATCCGGGTTCGACATTGCGGCAGCTGTATACGGAAGCTGTACCTACCGCCGCTTTGAAACTGATGTAATGGAAGGCGGAATTCTCGAGGGAACGAATATAGGTCCTGAGACAAGACTTAAGTTGAAGAGCGTTGTGAATCGTGCATGGGATATGGAAACTACAAAGTTTAGCATGCCGGAAGGATTGAGAGTTGTGATGGGTGATGTTAGTGGTGGTAGTGCGACACCAAGTATGGTTCGAAGTGTAATGGCCTGGAAAGCCAGTAATCCTGATGCAAAAAATGTTTGGGAGGACCTGGGATCTTCTAACAA
>Ga0335073_10011882_pt1 | contig 12239 bp, 10 predicted proteins | sample Lox_Sample_22_FD_207093 | JGI IMG/M metagenome (GOLD analysis project Ga0335073, IMG submission 207093) | Soil microbial communities from Loxahatchee National Wildlife Refuge, Florida, United States - Lox_Sample_2.2 | ecosystem: Environmental > Terrestrial > Soil > Wetlands | place: USA... | reverse complement strand
GAACCAGAAACATAATAAACGGAGCGGGAGGGGGGACATTTAATATGGATGCTAATTTCCCTGCCGCACGGACCCTCTCGTTGGAGAGGCGAATGGGTTATCATCCCGCTCCGCCTCCCACACGGCAATCAACACGCCGTAACTATTTTTAGCGGAGTCATGACTGGCGGATGCGGGGCATAACCAAGCCTCGAGATCACAGGGGCACGGGGATTCCTTGTAGTCACGATCACGAACGCCCGGGCATGAAGCGAATCCAGTAACATATCTGTCAACAGTCTAAACTCGCTGTACGCATTTATAACCATTTATAACCCCTTTCGTCTTGCCGCTGATTCCCAACCCATCTCATCGTTCCTGCGCGAGAACGGCCGCGGAGTCTGAACGCTATTCCTCTCGCTCATAATCTCAAAATCGACACTCTTGAAAATATATTGTCCATTCGACGCCTCCACCAAATGAAATTCCGCACTCACTTTATCCAACTTATCCGATTGCGTCAACGGTTTAATTGAGTGCTCTGATCCTCCTCTTGGACTCGCGAGTTCGCCATGATGAGATCCAGTGCCAAACATCACAGACTGGGTGCGGTCTTCAGGGGGACGGAAAAGGAGTCGCAGGGCGGGACAGCAGGCGACGATGATGCCAATTGAGCATTCTAGAGAAGTCCAGATGGAGACTTGGGTTGTTATGGCGGAGAAGGCGAGAGCGATGATTCTTGCCACGGACATGAGAATCGCAATCCCACCGAGGCCAAAAATGGATACGAGACCCCAGAGTTGTCGGCGGGACACTTGAAGTTTTCGGAGGAGGAAGAAGGGAAGGATGAAAACTAAAATCAGTTGATCGATAAAGAGAGATTTTACTCATTAGGTCGGCAATGATGTTGGATATGGCGGAGGGAAAGAAGACGGCGTAGGAAGGAGAGTTGATGCATTGATTTTCTGTGTCTAGAGACCTACTATGAGCTTTGGCGGAGGATTATTTGAGGGACCAATTCGAACTTATGGGTTGACAGTAAAATGCATTCAAACAAATGACCACGATATAACTGGAAATTGTGAAGAGGATCACAAATAGCAGTGCTCTTCTGACGGATTTGTGAGTTGTCGGTATCAATTCATAATAGAAAGCGAGCAACGAAGCTTTGATGAGCCACAAATCCGTATAGTATGGCAATGCTGAACCATATATTATCTATATCATCAGAACTGTTATCCCAGAGGGGATACCTTCAACGCCTCGATACTCTTATCAGGGTCTTCATTGATATTGGTGAGTGCCTCTTCATAATCCCTCCCTGGCGCAAACAGTCCAAGTTCATTTAGTCTCATATCGCAAGCACAACACGAAACAAACGCCAACCACGCTAAGACAACGCACGCATCACTCAACCTTGGCCGCTGTTGTCTCCATATCCGTACGTATATTCGCAACGACACAAACACAAATGCCAATCCAGCCAAGCTCCATTCTATTGCCTGAGCAGAATTAGGAGACATATGAGCCAGAGGATGAGAATACCACTGTCGTAGTCCCTGAAACAGCCATCATCAAGTACTAATCACTTGAAGTAACATGCCCCCAAACGATACTGCAACTTGTCACGACCTCCTTTTCCCCACTCGAAACCCTTTATGAAACGAGCTCTTACAAGACCCACTGCGTCACGATATCTGTCGAAAACTTCGAAGTGGAAAAAAGGAGTCGAAGAGCTGGAAGACCCTCGAGACAACTTTTTATTCGTAATTGTTGATCGGTTGCGGAACATGTTGCGTTTATCCAATCACTCCGCGTTTCCGACGGACTAGCGGCGCAATTAACTCCACGTTTGTCAGCCCTGGAGCGCGGATGGTTGCCGCCGCAAGCCCCCGTATACTTGTCGTATTCGAGATTGAAAACGTGATATAACAACTGAAACGACCTGCGTCTCGAATTGTCCACAGCTTTCGAGGTTGTGGAGGCTGTGCGTCCAGGAAGGGGACTTCTGATCGCCACTTTTGCCCCATTCGTTATTCTCGCGACTAGACGATTAATTATCCTTTCGCGCGATGCCGCGCAGAGACTCTCTAGTCGAGACGGAGCCGAAAGGCATCCATGGCGCAACAACGGACTTAGCTTTATCCGCTCAATTCGCTTTCGCCAATGCGCTACTCTGCGAGGGCCACCACCCTCTTCATAACATGAGGAGTTCTTGATGCTCGTAGTCCCATCCTTTCGGGCGGCATATCGCGAGTGTCGGAATCTTTTTACCCGCCATATTTATGAGTCGAGAAGTCATGACACGATCAATTTAAAGCAACCTTGCTCTAATTTAACGTACATGAGGCTCCAATCACCATGCCGCATACAAATATTCATAACACCCGACCCGGGCCGTGAATGAGATCTGGAATCCGATTGATCGGCTAGAAATCGATTTCAAACGGAAGTGGGGGGGTTCGGAATTGCTCAGCACAAGCGATCATTGCTCAGCAAAAGTGGGGGTGAATAATGGGATCTGCGAAAAGAAAATTGGGGAAAAAGGGGGGTAACTAATGTGTGGGGACCGGGCACCGGTCACCGGGCCTTATGCACTAATGCAAAAGGTGTGTGGTGAGCTTGTTACCTCAGCTTCTCAGTCGGACGGGGTGGACCGCGTCGATCAGGGAGTGCAGAGGGAATAGATCATCAACACACAAGGAAAGAGCAGAGTGGCCAACCGGTCAACATCACTTTCACTGTCTCCCCTTGCGGAGCACGCCATCGGTCAAAACTATAAAGAGTGCGTTTGTCGCAGGCAATCCATATTGCTATTAACAAGAAACGCCCTGACGGTTCAAACAAAATCTCGCTTTCTCCGGGTACGAGCGTACACTATTTGCGCCACACTGCGGAAACGACCCTATTGTCTCTGTGTCTACCCGAAAAGACGACGGTATCCCCGATCACGAACAACGACGTAACGACGCCTAATATTTTCAACCGAGTTTCTGGATGACGATCCACACAGGATGAATCCCCTTGCTTGTATGCTCCCCCTTTAACCCGAAACGGATGCCGAACGTTAATCTATAGTTGATGGTGTTACCCAAACTTCGGAAGACCCTCGTCATTTTCAATCTGCGCCGCTATCAACCTCTACTGATAAGATCCTAAAAACAACCAGAAAGGGAGGCATCTTGGGACAGAAGAGAGGAAAATACCTGAAAAACTCGAGAGTTACAAAGTGGCGACATCAGGTACAACTAACTTCTATGGAAGCACGGGTTAATTGCCCAGAGAAAGGAAAAGCACATCGCCGAATCCACGACGGTTGTCAACGAGACGGTTTCGGTGCCAATGGAAGAGGAATCAGCAATGCCCGCTGCGTCAACGCCGACCAATTCCAATGTCTCCGATCAGGATGAAACCGATACCGAATTGCCTGTCGAGGAGAGTTCTTCGACCCGTCAATTGATCGCAAACTTGACTTCCACGCTCTCGCAAGTAAAGAACAAGCGAGTATGTCAATACAGTGCGTACGACTATTTGCGTTACCTCTCTGTGCTCCGTTTCTTTGAAAAGACGGAGAAAACGAATAATGATCCCCGCATACACAAGGAAGTCGCTCGTGAAGTTGCCGAACTACTCTGGGTTGTCAAGACGAATTCGTCGCATAATGCACACACTACACTTCAACATAAAGCAAAATCAATTCAACAGTGGGCCAACGAATATCGTGCGACGGGTCAATTGTCCGAGCATGTTCACGGAACGCACACGAAAACTCAGTCACTATTGGCGCAAAAGAAAATCTCAAGGGAAGCACGAAGAGTACTAGCCAAGATGAGTTCTCCTGGGCCCGTGAAGCTCAAAAAAATCCTCGACTCGGATGTTTTTCCAAAGTTTGGAAGGGCCGGCGAAACGATCAGCGAAAACACCTGTCGAGATTACATGAAACGTTGGGGGTGGCTTCGTAGCGGCCAGAGATCATGGGTTGCGAATAGTAAAAAAGTTCTCCAGGTGAGCGAAAGCGAAAGCGACGAAGGTATCGGAGGGAGCGACGAAACGGATATCCTGGAGACTTCGAAAGCTGCTCCTCAACAAGCCCCTGCCGTCAACGTTTCAGATTGGTCGAAACACACGCTTCCGTCCCCTACATCTGCGCTTCGACCTGTCCCGCCCACGAGTACCACCGATATGTCGACCAACAGCGGACATATTCAGAATCACCATCCTGTTACCACGCCCACCTCGCTTGGACCATTCAATAACGCGACCAGCACGACGGAAGATCGGAATACCGCATATTTCTTCACTCCACAATACGATCTTAATCAGACACCAACTTTTCCGTATCCGGTGCAACCACCGTACTTCGATGCCTCTCACTTCCAACAACAATACGTACCCCAACAAAATCGATACGTTCCGAAATCTCTCGATGGACTCGTACCTGACCCACCAGGGATGATGGGCATGAGACCTGCGCCTCACGGAGCACCTGTTCCGACTTTTGCCGCTCCTCCATCGATGATGAATGTCTTCACACACGACAGCTCGTTTCCGAGTCACACCACCCGCCGAAACACTGTAAATATCCCTCCGAATTCAGATTACAGTCATTTATCTCATCAGCATTATACGACGGATATGAACTAGTACTGGATCCCAAGGCGCAGAGCAGATCTCTTGTCTTGGCGTGGAGAATAATTCTACATTGGTATGGGGTAAGGTGTGTAGTATGGATATCTGGAGCTCTATTTTAGGAGATGAGATCGGACGAATTTATTTATTGAAAATCACCAGAATTCTCACATACCCTACCCTAATTAACTTGCCATTATGAACTCGACCAATCGATTTTTACTATTAGTAACAAATTTCGAGTGGGCATCTTCACCGTCTTGACTTCGCCTGAAAATGACGAGTCACTACTACGAGCTCTATCGACGGACGTCTGTCGGTATTGCTTTGACGGATGCTCTTGATGAGCTCGTCAGTTCAGGTCAAGTAGACCCCCAACTCGCCCTTAAAGTGCTGGCAAACGTAATCATCCTCTCCCTTCGCAGGACGATTACTCATTCGTAGTTTGACAAAGCCATCACGGATGAACTCGCCAACAACGTCAAGAGTCGACTGACGTTCAAGGTACGTGTCTTGGTGATCACTGGGACTAACGGGTGTAGGGTAACTTGAACGTGTATCGCTCGTGTGACGAGGTCTGGACGTTTATCTTGAAAAACGCGAACTTCAAATTCGATAGCGAAAGTGTTACGGCGGACAGAATCAAGATAATCGCTTGCAGCTCTAAGAAAGTCGGCGAGTAGTGGATGTAGTGGATATCAAGGTTGGGATCATATGGGTCGCATTAATAGCATCAAATCAAAAATGTCGTTTGTACTTTTGTTTATTGATCAGTGGGACGCCTATACACTCTCCGCGTTTTCAGACGCAACACTTTTTAAACCGGAGATAAGATCTCATTTGACGTTTCTTTATTCCAAATCAGCTATGACATGGCTACGCTACGTACTAAAACATTCCAATACTTCCATAACAGAGTAACGGAGTCCCAAATGCAACAAAACTACGCTAATTTTTGCTCTTTCCCATATCCCACCATCCTCACACCCAGAATCCTGAACCAGTCAAGTTCTGTCAACTCTCATCCCCCATCCGTTTATTCCCTACTATTTGCGGTCAAAAAAAGAAGAAATAATCTAAAATAGGCAAGCAGACAAGAAGAAATAAATACTTGATCTCAAAAACGTGGGGGCGTAAAATCCTCCACAAGAGAAAAAGTAGTACAAACTCAGCAAACCAGGATGAGAAGTAAAAAAGAAATCCCCTTGATAAAGAAAAAACGATGTCGCATGATGGTCCAGCCATATCTAACAAATAAAGCCGAAGATCAAAATTCTGAGTTGTCTCCCTCGAAAGGAGTCGTGGCAGGAGGCATACTTGATGGCAACGCACTACCACGGTTTCGACGTTTCGGAGCGACGGCACCGACGCTTCTTGCTCCATTGCGGCGTTTCTTGGGAGATGTCCTGACGGGAGATGGTGGTGCAGGTGCCGGAGACGCGACAGATGGTGCGGATGCCGATCGGAACGATGAGGCAGGGGCAGGTATGGGAGCAGGGGCAATGGCAGGTCCCATCGAGGGTAACGACGGTGTCGGCGCTTGTGTCGGGATCTGGTCTTCCTGGTCCTCCATATCCGAATCGACGTCCGACGGAGAATTTGTGACAGGATAGTCCGGCGCTGGAACTTCCAACTCTCCCGTGGAGGAGTTGCGTTTGTGTACCCGGAGATGTTGGTTGAGATTGTCGCTGCGGGAGAACTTCTTTTCGCATCCGGGTTGATTGCAGACGTACGGTTTCTCGAGCGTGTGGAGCGATCTTGCGTGTCGTTTCAAGTGTTCAGAGCGACGGAAACGTTTTTCGCATCCGAGAACGTCGCAGACAAAGATCTTGTCTGGATCAGATGGTACAATAGGGGCTGCCTTTGCCGACGAAGCCTTTCTCTTCTTTGGGCGAGGTTTAGTGGACGGGCGACTGGATGTCGACGACTTTGAAGCAGAAGTACTGTCCTTGCTAGAAGTAGTTTCTTTCGACGACGTCGTGGCAGAATCCGTCTTTGATTGTTCGGATGTCGATGTTTCTTCGGATGGAGTAGGCACCTGTGTTTCCGAACGAGACATCTCAACTGACTGAGGTTGGGGCTCAGATTTGGGCTTCATAGCGAGAGCATCCTTGAGACGTTTGGGTACACGACCACGAATAGGAGCGTTCTCAGGGTCGAATGTTCCTTCTCGGTTTGCGACCGCTTCGATCGCCGCCACGATATTCTTTGCGAGTTTCCTCGTAGCGCCAGATGATTGACGACGTCGGCGGGGAGGAGTGGCAACCAATCGTTTCGAAGGACGTTTGGGAGTAGACGGAATCTTAGCGGCTGGAAGAAGCCTGGGAGATTGCTTCTCAGTCTTGACGGTGGCAGCCGTGGTCTCTGTAACATCCTCCATTGGACGCTCTGACAGGGAGAATTCCGATGGGGGTCCACTGAAGGGAACTTCGCATTGAACAGGAGATGCAACCACAGTGTGGGGTGAAGCATACACTTCAGCAGACATTGTAGCCGCGGGATTGACGAAAATGCTCCTGGGATTGCAGCAACCATCATCCGAAACCGAAGGCGAGGACATCGGAATAGAAGATGTCTGGTGCATCGCGGAAGTGACATACTGATGCATAAACTGTTGCTGATGAAAGTAGAACGACTGTTGGGGGAATGTTCCACTTGGTGGAGGCGTGATTGGGAGAGATGGACTTGGAGAGTAATCGACAGACATCGAGGATGGAGCGGGAGAATACGCGTCTGGTTTGACAAACCCCTGATTCTGAGGTTGCAAGAGCGATTCCGACATATCGTAGTGGATAGTACCTTGAGTACTCATAGCACTGTGTCCAGAATGATCCAACTGGGTCGCTACTTCATGCATGTATTCGTCGGGGTTGACAGCCACGTAGCTGGGTTGATGGTAAACCATCATGAAGGATTCGGACTCGACATACTCGCTCTTCAACATTGGGCGTGGGGGTTGAGGGACTGGGATGTTGCTGGATCGCCTCATAAGTGGCTTCGTATGGAACGCCCGAGGTGGAAGGTACTTGTAGGACGGCGCTTTGGGGGTTGCAGGTGCGCTGAAGGACGCCGACTTGGCTCGCTGTTGATGTACATGTGCGAGGATGTGTCCTGGTGTCACACTGGAACCCATCATCATCAACTCTGGAGGCTCGTCAGTGTTACTGCCAATCAAGTCGTCGGGATGAATGTCGATGACAGGTTGGTTCGGATCGTACGAGACATTGTAGGTGACGTTGGGGTTGAAAATAGGCGTGGATGTCAAGGGCGGACAAGCACGATAAGGTATTGGGGCGTTGATGTAGGGATTTTGGGCAGAAGAATCGTAAGATCCACTCAGATGACCAGCTGAGTAGCCAGAAAATTGCGATTCTTCCATCATGGTACCCATCTAGAAATAGTTCAGCAACGGTTTGACGGATGAAGGTATTACCATGATTTTCTTGCTTAAATATTCAGATGTCGTTGGTTCCAGGAAACGGTCCGTTTGTGCCTATAGGACACACGGTCAGCGTGATGCACCTCCGGAACAGAAATGAGGTCCGGGATATACCTCTAACAAGGATCGCTAGCTCGGATTGGAGCCGATTGTCTTTGTATCTCGTGGGATGGGCCAAGATCTACGTCGAAATGGAGACGGATTCGACGGTAGAAGGTTGTGGGAAATTACTTTTGGCTTGTGCGAAGGAAATTGATCGACTGCTTTTATTTGTGGGGAAATATTCGGTCAAGGAGCGGCGAGAGAAGACGGCCAAAGGAGAGTGGATCAAGCTGGCTCGAAATATGCGAACTGGAAAAATGGAAATGCAAAGTCAAACAAAGTCGAGGTCGACCGTCAATAGTATTTGACTGATATCGAAGACGACGAAACGACGAAAAGTGAGCTCGAAGGAAAGTGGTGAGGCGGGTAGGATCAGAGCATTTTTTGTGGGTGGCTATTGCTGACCTTAAAAAGCGGCCGAGGCGCTGCCCAGGCTCAGGTACAACCCAGAAGCAGCAGATAGTAGGATGGGAAAACCTTATTATCAGCGGGATCCGAAATTTAATGGGTGGGGAACTACATACGTCCAGGAAAAAAGGCTACTCGAGGTCGTGCACAAGAGCACAGTCCCCCTCGGCTGCATATGATTTCATATCCATTGTCTTTGCGAATATTTCTATTTTCAGGTGTCAGTGCGTCGCAATGCCGACCCTCCGCCTTTTAATTCGAAAAGGTAAATAATTTAATTTTTTTGAAACCCTGCGGGATTATCTTTTTATTTCATTCTCTCGCCATGCCGAAGCGCCGACTACGACCACGCGGGTTCCCTATTGCTACGCGGAAAAAAATGCGTGGGGTAATTTCTGAATGGTATCTGTTTCAAACCTAAAATCAGCTCGAGAGGATTATTTTCTTGCTTTTACCGAAAGTAGCGAAAAGGACATAATTAAATTTTCACGATCCGTATCTTCGCATTCGGAGGTCGCTCCGCCCTGGAAAACTGCCGACGGGCGCCGACGAGGCTTCAATGAATTTCATGGACCGTGTCAATTCACGAGTGGCGACATGGTAGAGCTAGAGCATTTTGGCAGCAGGAAGCAGTCACAGCCCGCGACCGGAGCCATAGAGAGCAGTCCCATTGAAAAGAGGCCCAAGTGCTGTTTAGATTGCGGACCTCCTTCTGTGCTGGAAATATGAGCCGTCGGTACCTTTCGCTGATTCGTACGTCGAAAGAGGCCCTGAGCGTCACAATCGTGATCTGGTTGGACGCCATGTTCATGCACGCTTTGTCAGTGCAGGACCAAATCATATCGCTAACCCGTCGTCCGAACCGGAGGGTTTCTTCCCTGACTGGAGGACCGTCTGCGAATCGTGACCTTGGCAAAAGCTTAAACTCCCGAGCATGATTGCGAGATATGCGGTAAAGGACAGGCTGGTTGGCCCGAGCGTTCAGCACGAAGTGCGATTGGCAGGATCTGCAGGACCCGAAACGCCGTCCCTGGCTCGAATGCACCTCGGATGGGTGCTGCGAATGAGGGAAAGATTCTGGCGAATGATGAACGTAAATCCCGCGACATTTCGGCAAAGTCTACGACATTTTTTTCCCCGTTATCAATTCGCAATTTAATCATCCAGGGAATTTGTTAGCTGACGATCACTTTTAAGAGCCTATCTCGCGGTTCACCCCACTCTGTACCCGACATCCGCAAAAAATTAGCCTCTGCAGCTGATGCACCTCATGCAACTGTTGACAGGCTTGCCGCTCTCGCTGCAGGAACGGCATTTTTCGGAACTTTTTCTTCTCCCTCATAAACGTGTTTCAAGTGATGCCGATGATTTTCTTATTAATTATACATTATGTACCTCAATAACTCAATTGGCTCTTCTCGGAATCCAATGCAATGCTGCAAATCAATGCCAATTGATTGCATGTTCAAAACAGATCGATCGACAAGGCCTCGGCTTGACGTCTCTCCGCAATCATCTGCAATGCAATGCAAACGACACGCACCCCTACTCTTAAAAAGTAGGCACTGCTCCACTAGTGTCTAGGCAACGTAAAAAAATTCCTCACCATCGGATCGGAAAAACTCAGTGATGTACCCCACGGTATTTCCTGCGCCCGGTCCACCTTTTGATATGTGGTTTCGTTGTCTCTGCAACAATCCGCGCTCTGTTCCCGCCAATCCACTCGCTAAATAGGCGGCGTAATCTCGACGGTGGGGTTGCGTCGACATTGTTATCAATTGTTGCCCGCGTTTCAATGCCGCGTATCTCGAGTCCCACCCCGCCGGCAGTGGAGGGTAGTGCGAAGGTGGCAGGCACAACGGCGACTGTGAAGACGAAAATAATGATACTCAGCGCGGCTAGGATGGAATTGAGGCGTCCGCGATAGTGCATTTTGGCGGTGGGTCTATTAGGAGCCTAGACTTCCCGGTTGTCAAATTCGAATTTAGGGAACTGGTGAAACTTCGAGTTTTAGAATGTAGAACCACAAGAATGAGCAATTGATATATATGCCTTTGAAACCATGAAAGCAGGCGAGGTCATCGCTGGTGATGGTCAGCCCCGCAATTCGAAATTTCGACCAAAATCGGTGGGTTAGGGTTCAAGTCCAGCCACCTTGGTCCTTTTTTCTGCGGGTGACAAATTAAATTTTCTCCACCGCCCTGAAACCTTGAAGCCAAGTTGTCCGCGTCCAGGAACGGCCACGGGAGAGCCGTAAATGGCGGCGGAGCACCCGCAAATTCGAGAGCAGACGTACTATGACGTACTCGGACTGCCTGTTTCTCCTTCGCAGATCTCTTTGCGGGAGATCAAGGCCGCGTACCATCGGGCCCTGCTAACCGCTCACCCCGATAAAGTTTCCGGGTCCGGTGGGGCTGAGGTCGATTTAGTCCGCGAGGCATGGCGAGTTTTGAGTAATGAGGCTCTTAGAAAGGAATATGATGCCAAAATTAAAAGTACGGGGCTCGCTTGAAGGGTCTGAGCTGACTTGTAGGTGCAAGTATTTACAAAAATGCGTTTGTGTCGGTGGATTTGGATGACATGACTTTTCACGATGAAACAGCCACGTATACATTTCCTTGTCGGTGCGGCAGTGGAGGTGGATTCGCAATCACTGAAAATGACCTTGAGAAAGGAAGAGATTTGGTGGAGTGCAGAGGCTGCAGTAGCTGGATCCGTGTGTCATACGAAATAATAGCGGATTGAGGCGGACAATATCGTTCACCGAACCTTCGAGTTGCCATTTGCAGAACGAATGTAATAGCGAGCCAATGCGCCTGAATAGCAAAGTTAAATGGTAAAATTATTGCTAATTGTATCTTGCTAATGAGATAGGATTGTGCTCTGGTTGATCACCCGGTCGGGGAGTAATAATGCAAGGCTGGGCTTATCGCTCATGTTTCATCTCAAGCCACAAATACGACTAGTCTATGAGGATACAGTTACTCAACAATCATAGTAACTTGAAAGGGCGATCAAACGCAGTCGTTCCATTGTTCTCAAATTACTTTAAATTCCCACGTGTGGACCCGTGATGTACCTGAAAGCCACACGGACGCTTATTCCCCCATTCGTCATACCATGATCCTTTGTTTCATGCAACGGGATCTTCATTGGAGCCCAAAAGACTAAAGAGCTACCTTGAATGATATTTTAGACGGAAAAGTCTATTCCACATTCATTTGGTTGAATGTCGTTAAAGTTTAATATCGCTCGGGCCTCCAATGATCATGGGGCTCCCTTGTTCATGGCGCAACCCTGGCAAGGTAGCGCCTTGTAATCTGAAATGTAAATATTTTGGCCCTTGAAGCAGAGGCGTCTTCCCGTGGCATTCCATGTTGTACAAGTTTCTTTGTGACCGCGGTACTGACCCGCTATGGACGGACCGTAGCGGTGGGGCCGAACCGAAATGAAGATCAATGAAAAATTCGAGTACCCTGCTTCATTTGCTTCTGACTACTATAATCTTCGCGACATATCCTTGTGTCATTTTCACATGCAGCTGCCCCCCGCATATGGCACATGTTGAGTCGGGACGGATCCACTGGAAGACCTGAATCTCTTAATGTGGTCTGTGTTCATATAATGTGACGTCTATGCTATGAAATGGCGCATCGTCTCCACTCCTGCACAGACAATCGGG
>Ga0335073_10011881_pt1 | contig 12240 bp, 12 predicted proteins | sample Lox_Sample_22_FD_207093 | JGI IMG/M metagenome (GOLD analysis project Ga0335073, IMG submission 207093) | Soil microbial communities from Loxahatchee National Wildlife Refuge, Florida, United States - Lox_Sample_2.2 | ecosystem: Environmental > Terrestrial > Soil > Wetlands | place: USA... | reverse complement strand
CGCATCAGGTCCTGCTGGCTCTTCGGCGCCAGGCCGCCCTTCGGCGGGTCGCGGTCGAGATTGGTCGGGAACGAATAGCCCTCGGCCGAGGCCGCGATGGCGTTGTCGGCCTCGGCGCCGGTGATCGCCCTGTCCGCGAGGAGGCCTCTGAGGGCAGGGTAGAGCCGCAAGCTCATCTTGAGCCGGTCGACGCTCTCCATCGCCCGGCCGAAGGCCGAGGACACCTGGAGAAGGTTGGCGATCCGGCGCACGTCCTTCGAGCGGTTCGTCCCGGCGGCATGGAAAAGCGCGGGATTGAAGAACACCGCGTCGCCCTTGACGAGGGGAAGCTGGACATGATGCGCCTCGAAATAGTCGCGGAACTCCGCGCGGGCCGTCGCCATATAGCCCTCGAGGTAGCCGTGCGAGAACGGCAGGTAGAGAGTCGGCCCGGTCTCGAGCGGCATGTCGCAATGAGCGACCGCGCCTTGCAGGGTCAGCACCGGCGAGAGCCGATGGACGTGCGCCGGGTAGCGCTCGATCGCCTGGGGCGACTGGAAGCCAAGATGATAGTCGCGATGGGCGACCTGCGCCGCGCCGCCCGGATTGACGACGTTGAGCTGGGAAGTGATCTGATAGGCCGGGCCGAGCCACGCTTCGCTCACGAGCGCGATGACCTCGTTGCCGTAGTAGGCGGCGAAGGCGGCGGGGTCGCGCAGGCAGAGCTTCTCGAGCGCGTTCCAGATCCGATCGTTGGCGCCGGGCTTGGCGAAATGATCGCCGCCGCCGACGTTGCTTCGACGCTCCTCCTCGATGATCGCCCAGAAATGGTCATTTGTCCGGTCGATCGGCCCCATGTTGGCGAAGGCGCCGCGAATGGCGATCACGCCCGGCCCGTCGGTCAGCGCCTCGACCCATTCCGCCATCAGCTCCTTGCGCGTCCCGGACGATGAAGCGGCGGCGCGCACTCTCAGGCCGTCGTAGATAAGCACGTTCTTTGCGACGTCGCTGGCGAAGGGATAGTCGGCGGGATTGACCGAGCGCTCGACCGTCCGCCTGAATTCGTCGAGGTCGCACGAATCCTCGGCGAGAAAGACGCGATTGGTGCGGATGAAATTGGCGTTGTCGTCCTTCATCGGCGGTTCCTCCGTGCAACGATCTCGGAAGCGGATTATAAGGGCGCTGTCCGGCAGGACCATTGCGTCGGTCCATCAAAAACCCATCAGGCGATTCGCCGTGGCTCATCCGTTCCTCATCAAGGAGATCGCGCTTCAGGCGGGCCTGAGCGAGGCGACGGTCGATCGGGTGCTCAACAGACGCGGCGGGGTGCGCAGACATACCGCCCAGCGCGTCAAGCAGGCGATTCGCGAGCTCAATGGCCAGATCGAACAGGCCGGACTGACCGGGCGGAAATTCCTGGTGGACGTCGTCATGCAGGCGCCCGACCGCTTCTCGGAAGCGGTGCGTGTCGCGCTCGAGGACGAGATGCCGGCGCTGCGGCCGGCGGTGTTTCGCGCCCGCTATCATTTCACCGAGGTCGCGCGGATCGCGGATCTGAACGCGCTCATCGACCGGATCGCCGCGCGCGGAACGCACGGCCTCTTCCTCAAGGCGCCCGACCAGCCGGAAATCGCCGCGGCCGTGGATCGCGCCGTCCACCGCGGCGTTCCCGTCGTCACGCTCGTCACCGACGTCGCCAACTGCCGGCGCGCGGCCTATGTCGGCATGGACAATCGCGCCGCCGGCGAGACGGCCGCCTACCTCATCGGCGAATGGCTCGGGGACGCGAAGGCGAGGGTTCTGACGACGCTCAGCAGCAACTCTTTCCGCGGCGAGGAGGAACGGGAGATCGGCTTTCGCCGCGCGCTTCGAACCCGATACCCGAACCTCGGCATAGTCGAAGTGAGTGAAGGGCTCGGCATCGACCGGGAGACCGGCGCATTGGCGCGAAAGGCGCTCGCGGCCGATCCGGGCATTATCGCCGCCTATTCGATCGGCGGCGGCAATCGCGCTTTGGTCGAAGCGTTCCAGGCGATGGCGCGCCGGTGCCGGGCGTTCGTCGGCCATGATCTCGACGCCGACAATCTGGCGCTGTTGCGCGAGAAGCGCATTTCGGCGGTCCTGCACCACGACCTCAACGCCGATATGCGATCAGCTTGCCGGGTCGTGATGCAGGCGCATCGGGTGTTGCCGCAAGGCGCTCCGCCGCCGCCGTCCCAGGTTCAGGTGATCACGCCGTTCAACCTTCCGGCGGCGCGTGGGCGAGAAACGCCGCCCACATGAGGCGCGGCAAGCGCGCCTTAAGGCGCGCGTCGCCAGACGGTCATTTCGACGCCATGCGCGGGATCGAGGGGGATCTGTTTCGCGGGCGCGAGGCCATGCTGGCCGAGCACCGTCGCGGCCGGCACGCCGGCGTCGCAGGCGGAGAAGATCGCCCGCCCGCCGGGGAGCTTCACGCCATGGGCGCGGGAGAGGTGAAACCCGTCATAGCCAATCATCAGGAAGAGATCGAACACCACCTGGCCGCCGCCAACGGCGACGCTGCCGCCGTTCGGCAAGAGCTTCGCGGCGACATTCTCCCAGGTCGTGCGCCTTGGATCCCACCACCAGCCGTCGGCGCGCTGCTCGAGGCCGGGCGCCTCGCGGGAAACGACAAGGCGCGGAAGCCCCCGGACGTTGGGCTCGAGTTCGTGGCTGCGGCGCGCGAACACGACGAGGCTCGCCTGATCCTGGGCGCGCTGGTAAAGCTCCCAGTCTTTTTCGTTGCGGAGCGAAACGGGGGTCAGCCCGTCGGCGGCGGTGATCTTGTCATCGTCCGAGACGATGGCGTAGCCGGTGATGTCGAGATTTGCAGTCATGGTCGAATGGCCCCAGAGACGAGAGGAGCGTAGCCATGGCTTGCCTCGTCCGCCAGTGGCGCGCTTCGTTCGCGGAGATGTCCTGGCTCAACTTTATGCGGCGGCCTTGCGGTCCTCCATGATTCAGGCCTTTGTTCGGCGGGCGAAATGTTCGTATGTGACTTGCCAAGGGTCGCTATCGGACGATCTTTCCTCGCCGATCCAATGGAAGCCGTTGGCCGTGATCTCAGTGAACCGCCATCGAGTTTTCAGGCCGCGCGAGTCATCGCCGATCTGGACAATGTCCTTTCCCTCGGCGCGCCCGATCTGGCGCGAGTAATCCTGGTTGAGCGGGTCGGCCCAGATGATACGCCAGCCACCGATTCTAGGATCGAAGATGCGCAAAGTCGTGCCATACATAGTGGGCGGCGCAGGGCGCCTGGGCCTGATCCACACGTCCTGAATCGCGCGGCCTTCGAGCACCCAGCCGACATGGATTTCTCCAGTCGATTTCTGGATCGTGCCGTCGCCGGCGCGGTGGACTGTGTCCATTTCCCAGCTTCCGATTAGCCACCCATACAGGTCCATGTCTTTCGCTCGCTCGGCTGGGGGAGCTTCGGATCCGAGTGTAGTGAGAAACGGAGTGTTCGTCACAGTCATAAGGCCTTTCGGCGCCGCCGATTGTTCACCCGCCTTGCCCGCTCTCACGCGGCCAGCTGGTCCAACGCCGCCTGCATCGCCGCCATTCCCGCCTCGATCGCCTGCGAGAAATAGCCATGGATGTCATCGGGCAGGAAATCGGCGGTCCAGGTGACCGAGGTTGACCCGTCCGGCAGCGCGGAGACCTGAAGCGCGCCATTATAATGCTTGGCGCGCCCGCCTTCGTGGGTCCAGACCAGCCGGCGCGCCTCATCGTCGATCGTCACGATCGGCTCGCGCAGGACGACGCCGTTGACGAAGGTGACGATCCGCGCGCCGAGCTCGAGTTTCGTATCGGTGACGAAGCCGGGGACGAGCCTTGTATGGAGCGCGCCGACGTCGCGGACCGCCGACCAGACCTCTGCGGCCTTCGCCGCCGTTTTGATCTCGGATCGGATCGTCGCCATCGGCTATTTCTCCTCATGGTGGGCTTCGAGCCGGTAGCCCTCGGGGTCGAAGACGAAGGCCGCGTAATAATGCGGACTGTAATCCTTGCGCCCGCCCGGCTTGCCGTTGTCCCGCCCGCCATGCTTCAGCGCCGCCGCGTGGAACGCCTTGACGCTGTCCTGGCTCGGCGCGACGAAGCAGAAGTGCAGCCCGGACTTCGGGTCACCGGCGACCGGATGCTCGGCCTTCAGGATCCACAGGCCCACGCCTTCCTTGCCGTAGCCAAGCGACGTCTCGTCCGAGCTTAGGCGCGTGAGCCCGAGCGGCTTCAGCGCCGCGTCGTAAAACGCCTTGGCCTTCGCGATGTCGCGAACGCCGATCGAGATGTGATCGAACATGATGTCCTCTTTAGAGTTGGCGGGCGCCGAAGCCGGTTGCGTCCAGACCTCGGCCGTTCCGGGGAGCATATGCCGGCGACGGTTCTCCCGCTTGGGGAAAATTGCTATCTTCGTCTCATGCGGAGCGAAGCCCGGTCTCACGTAACGGCGGCGGCCAAGCCGCCGGACGAAGGACTCGCCAAGCGAACCCTGGCGGCGGGGGACGGCTGGAGCGTGCACGAAGTCGTCTGTCGCGCGGGACCCGCCGACAGGCCGTTCGAGGAGCTCCACGACGGCTTCAGCATCTCCGCGGTCGTCGAAGGGAACTTCACCTACCGTTCGGATGCGGGCCACGGTCTGCTCTATCCCGGCGCGCTTCTGCTCGGAAACAGCGGCTGCTGCTTCGAATGCGGTCACGCGCACGGGGTCGGCGACCGCTGCATTTCCCTGAATGTTCAGGACGGCCTGTTCGGCGAGATCGCCGCGGCGGCGGCGTCGACCAGCCGCTTCCGCTTTTCGGCCCCGATCCTGCCGCCGTCGCCTCAGGAGCTGCCGGCGGTTGCGCTTATGGAGGCCTTTTCGGCGCGGGCGCCGGCGCTTCGAGGCGAGGAGCTAGCTCTGGGGCTTATCGAGCGCGTCGTCGGCGCGATGGCGGATCGAAAGCCTCTGCCGGCGGCGCCCGCCGCGCGCGAGACGCGGCGCGTGATCGAATCGATCCGGCTGGTCGAATCCGATTCCACCCGGCCGGTCCGGCTCAAGGACCTCGCGGCGAGCGCGGGGATGAGCCCCCACCATTTCCTGCGCGTCTTCCGGCGGCTGACCGGCATGACGCCCTATCAATATCTGTTGAGCGCCAGGATGCGCCGCGCGGCGCTCGAACTCGGCTCGACCCGGCGGCCGGTGCTCGAGGTCGCGCTCGAGGCCGGCTTCGGCGACCTCTCGACCTTCAACCACCGGTTCCGCGCCGCGTTCGGCCTGACGCCGACGCAATATCGCGCGTCGCGCCTGTAGCCGGCTCTGTGGCCGCGCTCGCTGAGCGCGGCGGACGCGGTCGCCGACCGCGTCTACAGGCGCCCTTTCCGACGCCTCACGCCGGCGCTAGTCTGGCGCCTCATGCCTCCTCCCGCCCGCACTGGCGCTCTCGCCGCGGCCGCCGGCTTCGCCCGCGCCGCCGCGTGGGCGCCGGACTGGCGCGGCGCGTTTTCGCGCGCGCTCGCGCGCGAGGTCGAGGAGCGGCGCTTTTTCCTCTGGCTTCCGGTCGCGGCGATGGGCGGGGTCGCGCTCAATCTGGCCGCCGACCAGGAGCCGGTCCGCTGGCTCCCGGCGCTGCTCACGGCGCTGTTTGCGGGGCTGGCGTGGATGTCGCGCGCCCGGCCGCTCGCGCTTGGCGTCTCGCTTGCCCTTGCCGCGCTGTTCGCCGGTTTCCTGTCGATGTCGCTGCGCACGGCGCGGGTTCAGGCGCCGGTGCTCGACCGCATCCGGATCGTCACGCTGCAAGGCTTCGTCGAGGAAGTGGACTTGAGGACCGCCGGCGCGCGCATGGTGATCGGCGTCACGAGCGCCGACGGCATGCCGCGCGAGAAGGTCCCGCGCCGGGTCAGGGTGACGACGCGCAAAGGCCCGGATGTTGCGGCGGGAGATTTCGTCGAGCTCAAGGCGCGGCTCCTGCCGCCGTCGCGGGCGGTGCTGCCGGGCGGATACGACTTTGCTCGCGACGCGTTTTTCGCCGGCGTCGGCGCGGTCGGCTCGACGCTCGGCCCGATCCGGATCCTGCCGCCGCCGGGCGACGCAACCTTGCGCCAGCGCTTCGACGCGGCCATCGATCACGCGCGCAATCGCTTGGCGCTGAGGGTCAACGCGATCATCGGCGGCGACGAGGGGGCGATCGCGGCGGCGATGGTGACGGGAAAGCGAGACTTTCTCTCCAACGACGCCAAGGACCTCATCCGCGAAGCCGGCATTTTCCACATCATCACCATTTCCGGCCTCCAGATGACGCTGGTGGCGGGCATTGTCTTTGTCGTGACGCGCCGGCTGCTCGCGCTGTCGCCGACGCTTGCGCTCTCCTATCCGATCAAGAAATGGGCGGCGGTCGCGGCCATGGCCGGCGCGCTCCTCTACGACGTCGCGACCGGTTCGCGCGTAGGCACGGAGCGGGCGCTGGTCATGACGCTGATCGTGCTTGGGGCGGTGCTCATGGACCGCCGCGCGCTGACGATGCGCAACCTCGCCTTCGCGGTGCTCGCCGTCGTCGCCATCGAGCCTGAGGCGATCCTCGGCGTGAGCTTCCAGCTCTCGTTCGCCGCGGTCGCTGCGCTGGTCGCGGTGATGGAGGCGCGGATCGCAGCCCGCGACGTCGATCCCGACCCGTTCGTGCCGAAGCGGGGCGAGGGCCCCAAGCCCGGCTTCCTCGCCGCCCATCTCTTCGAGCGGCCGATGGCCCTTCTCTTCGCCACCGCCTTCGCGACGTCGGCCACCGCTTCGTTCATGGCCTACCACTTTCATGATCTCAGCCCCTACGTGCTGATCGGCAATCCGCTGACGCTGACCGTCATCGAATTCTTCGCCGTGCCGGGCGCGCTCCTCGGCGCCGCGCTCTATCCGCTCGGCCTCGACGCGCCGGTCTGGCTCTACGTCGGGGCGGGGATCAAGTTCATCCTGTGGGTCGCCCGCTTTATCGCCGAGGCTCCCGGCTCGACCCTGCATTTAAGGGCGTTTGCGCCTTACGCATTGCCGTTCCTTGCGCTGGCGGTCGTCAGCGCGACCGTCTGGCGGACGTGGGCATTCCGCCTGAGCGCGGTTCCGCTCGCGCTCATCGGGATTGTCGGCGCGATGCACGGGCCGCGCTACGACGTCATCGTCGCGCCGTCGGGAGACCTGGCGGCGGTGCGCGACGCCGACGGCGCTCTCGATGTCGTCGGAAAACACTTCAACGCCTTCGCCGCCGAGCAATGGCTTTCCGCCGATGGCGACGGGCGCGATCCGGCTAAGGCGCGCAGCCCCGACGCGCCCTGCGACCGCCTCGGCTGCGTCGCCGACTTGCCGGAGGGCGAGTCGCTTTCGATCGTCTTCGATCGCCTGGCGTTCGACGAAGATTGCGCCCGCGCGCAAGTCGTGGTCAGCGCGCTCACCGCGCCGCAAGACTGCAAGGCGAAATTCGTCCTCGACGACAAGGCGCTGGCGCGGTTCGGCGCCGTGGGCCTGACGTTCAGCGACAACGGATTCGCGCTCGCAGCCGACCGCAGCCCGCTTGAGAACCGCCCCTGGTCGCCCGCGCCCGAGGCTGCGCGCGACGAAAGGGTGATCCGTCCCGGCCACGGGGAGTCGCGCGGGGCCGACCCGGCCGACGCGGCGGCAGAGCCGGATGAAGGGCGGTAGAATCGCCGGTTCGGCTTGTCATATCGCGCCGGGCATGTGAAACTCCCATCAGCCGCGCCGGAAGGGCCGGACCTCAAAGGGGGGAACATGCGAACAGGATCGAGGGCTTTGCTCGCCGCCGCCGCCATGCTCGGCGCCTCCGGCGCGGCGCTCGCCGACGACGCGCAGATTGGGCGCGGCAAGTATCTGGTCACGGTCGCCGGCTGCAATGACTGCCACACGCCCGGAGCTCTGCTCGGCAAGCCCGACTTTTCCCGTGCGCTTGGCGGCTCGGAGGTCGGGTTCGCCATTCCGGGGCTCGGCGTGTTCGCCGGCCCGAACCTCACGCCGGACAAGGAGACGGGTCTCGGAAACTGGACCGACGATCAGATCATCGCCGCCATTACGGCCGGGACCACTCCGGAGGGACGCCGGCTTGCTCCGATCATGCCCTATGAGGCCCTCTCGCATCTGACGGCGGACGACGCGCGCGCGATCGTCGCCTACCTCAGAAGCCTCCCGCCGGTGAAGAACAAGGTCCCCGGGCCGTTTGGGCCCAAGGAGACGCCAACGACGCTGGTTTTCGTTATCGTTCCGGGCGAGGTCTACGCCAAGATGCCCCCGCCGCCCTAGTTGCCGGCCATTGCAGACGCGGTCGTTGACCGGGTCTGCCGCGCTCAACGAGCGCGGCTACAAGCCTCGCGACCGCGCCGCGCCAAACAAAAAGGACGCCCGAAGGCGCCCCGCGAACCGAGCTCCGAAACCGGCGGCTACTTGATCTTGGTTTCTTTGAACTCGACGTGCTTGCGCGCGACCGGATCGTATTTCTTGAACGCGAGCTTTTCCGTTTTGGTGCGGGCGTTCTTCTTGGTGACGTAGAAATAGCCGGTGTCGGCGGTCGACAAGAGCTTGATCTTGAGCGAGGCGGCCTTGGCCATGAGCGTGCGTCCTTCAACGGAGGGCGCGCCGGACGCGCCAAAAAGGCCGACGACAGGTCGCAGGCCGATGTTTGGCCGACAAAATAGTGGGGACGGGCGCGAAGTCAAGCCGACGCCAAGGCTCGCCGCCGCAAGCGGCCGCGAGGGCGCCCGATCGTCGCCCCGATCCTTATGATAAATTTGACTTTCGCAGCCGTGCACGGCCGTTATCATTGGGCCTCAGGCGGGCCAGGCCGCGCGGGAGGACGGATGTGAACAGGCTATTTTCCGGCCCGGTGTTCGAGATGGCCCGCGATCAGCTCGTCGTCATCGCCGACCATCTCAGCATCCCCGAGGACGAACGCGACTGGCTGCTCTATCCGAAGCGCGCCGTCGTCGTCACCTGTCCGGTGCGGATGGAGGACGGCCGGACGAAAATCTTCGTCGGCTATAGAGTCCAGCATCACCTGGCGCTCGGCCCCGCCAAGGGCGGCACGCGCTTCGCGGCCAACGTCGACATCGGCGAAATCGCCGCGCTCGCCATCTGGATGAGCTGGAAATGCGCGCTCGCCGATCTCCCCTTCGGCGGCGGCAAGGGCGGCGTCGCGGTCGATCCGCGCACGCTCAAGCCCAAGGAGCTCGAGAACCTTTCCCGCCGCTACATGCAGGAGATGATCCCCTTCGTCGGCCCGCGAACCGACGTCATGGCGCCGGACCTCGGCACCAACGAGCAGATCATGGCCTGGTTCATGGACACCTATTCGATGTACCAGGGCGTGACGGTTCCCGAGATCGTGACCGGCAAGCCGGTCGGCTCCGGCGGCACGCTCGGCCGGCGCGAGGCGACCGGCCACGGGGTCGCCTTCCTCGCCTTTCGCGCCCTCGATGCGCTGGACATCGCGCCTGCCAATGCGACGGCGATCGTCCAGGGCTTCGGCAATGTCGGCTCGCATGCGGCGATGGGGCTCGCGGCGCGGGGCGTCAGGGTAATCGGCGTCAGCGACCATACCGCCGCCTATTACGATCCCAAGGGACTCGATGTGAAGGCGCTCGTCGCTCACGCCGGGAAGTTCGGCGAGCTTGCCGGCTATTCGCGCGAGGCCCTGATCGATCCGCGCGCCGTGCTCGAGCAGCCCTGCGATGTGCTCGCGCCCTGCGCGGTCGAGCGGGTGATCGACGCTGATCTCGCATGGCGGCTGCGCTGCCGCATCATCGCCGAAGGCGCGAACGGCCCGACGACGCCCGAGGCCGACCGGGTCATCGCCGAGCGCAACGACGGGATTTTCGTCATCCCCGATATTTTGTGCAACGCCGGCGGCGTCATCGTCAGCTATTTCGAGTGGGTCCAGGACCTGCAGCAATATTTCTGGTCGCGCGACGAGGTGATGGACCGGCTCGAGCGGGCGCTCGACCGCTCCTGGGCGATGGTGGTGGCGCGGGCCAAGCGCGACGGGGTCTCGAACCGCACCGCGGCGATGGCGATCGGGGTCGAGCGGGTGGTCAAGGCCAAACAGATGCGCGGGCTGTTCCCGTGAAGGGTCATGCCGTGCGATATGAGAGACATGGCTTCGCTCAACGACGCAATCGCTTCGCGCGGCGCGATCCAAATCCGCGCCGCCGCCGAGGCCGACATGGCGGCGGTCCGGGACATCTATGCTCACTATGTCCTCCACTCGCTCGCCACTTTCGAGGAGACGCCGCCGACGCTTGCCGAGATGCTGGCGCGGCGGGGCGCGTCCCTCGAGCTTGGGTTGCCCTATCTCGTCGCGGAGGCGGGCGGCGAGACAGTCGGCTTCGCCTACGCCGCCGCCTATCGGCCGCGCCCGGCCTATCGCTTCACGATCGAGGATTCGGTCTATGTCGCCGACGGCCTTGGCGGCCGGGGCATCGGCTCGGCGCTGCTCGGCGAATTGATCGCCGCTTGCGAGGGCGGGCCGTGGCGGCAGATGCTTGCGGTAGTCGGCGACAGCGCCAATGCGGGTTCGATTGCGCTCCACCGGCGCTTTGGCTTCGAGCTGATGGGAAATTTGCGCTCGGTCGGCTTCAAGTTTGGGCGCTGGGTCGACACGCCGATCCTGCAGCGGGCGTTGGGGCCCGACACGAACGCGCCTCTCTAATACGGTCAAAATCCAATCGACCGTTACGTCCCACCGCATTGGGCGAAATCGTGCGTACAGGGAACCTCGAAACGGAGCGACTGGAGTTTCATCCTCAGCGGGCGTCACCGCGCGTCGTGCTGCGCGTTTCGGGCGGTCTTGGGACTTAAGGACCGCCGCCGGATACTAGCCTACGGGGAGAAACGATTGAGCTTGCGACCGCGATAACTCGCGTAGCCAACTGCCAAGAAGCCTACGAGAGCCATGGCCCACGTAGACGATTCGGGGACCGAGATGACGGGAGTCATGGTTCCAGTAAACTCACCGGATCCGGTAAACGTGAGCTGAGTCACGAAGTCGGTCGCGCTGTTCGGATTGAGCCCAATGCTGCTCGAGATCCCCAGGATTTCAAATTCGCTGACCCCGCCCGAGGCGAAGTCAAATACGGTGTCAGGAGCAACAGTTGTATCAAAAACGAATTCTGATCCGTCCCACAGATAAAGCTCATAAGGGGCGGGATTGCCGACGTTGGGCAGCTCGACGCTCGCAAAGTTCGGGTCGCCGGCTCCTATTTCGTATATAAATCCCACTGCCGAAGGCGGATCAATCGAGATCGGCGTTCCTTCGCTGACTGGCGTGTCGAACTCGAAGATAGGCCCGCCAAACTGGCTAAGCGTTGATGAAACCGTGGGGAGAATGATCGAACCGTTGATGGTTCCGGCATTCGCAGTAAAATAAGCTGTGAACGACCGGGACCTCGATTCTAAGATTCCCGTTGTTCCGTCTGTCCGAACGTCCTCTTGGACGGCGATCGAGTAAAGATCGCCAGCAGTCAGCAAGCCCGTCGGGAGCGTGTAGCTGTTGGTCCCCGCGGCGAGGTTTGCGCTGCCAAAGATGTGCGCTGGCAGTCCCTGTTGATAGACGTAAATCGTCTCCGTCGTCGCAGAGGAGTTCGCGGGAACCGACCAGGTCACGGTGGGAGCCAAACCGCTTCCCGCAAGCGTGACGTTGGTTGCAAGCGGTGGAGTACTTAGAACATCCAGGGAGTTCGTCTGAACGACGGCGCTTGGTTCGTTCGGGTTCGTGGCCGTCAGGGTCCACGGACCGGTTAGGGAGGGGTCGAGGGGCAGGTTCGCGTAAAATTGATTAGGAAGAGCAGTTCCTGGGCCTCCGATGAAGCTAAGAACGTAAGAATCGGTGCCCTGCGACGCGGTGACTGTTGTGTCAGTCGAGGGCGTGACGGAGTCAGCGCCAACGGAATCGTATGTCCCGCCCGCGTAATAACCCGTTGATCCGATCGGCACCCCGACACCGAGAAGATTTACTCCGTAGGTGTCGGAAAAATTAAACTGGTCCGATATCGCGATTTGTGCGCGCGATGGCGTTGCTGCCGCCGAAAGAAGAAAAACTATCGCTACGGCTCCGCCAATGAAGTTCGGCTTGCTTATCGATAGCTTAGTCATTACTTCACCCTCCGCTAATTTTTGGAGTGAAGATTGGCATACGTCTTTAAGTTCTAATATTTATCCATAACCTAATGTATTATAACGCGCTTTTAGTAATTGCTCACCTCACCTTGCTTCCGCATGAC
>Ga0335073_10011880_pt1 | contig 12240 bp, 7 predicted proteins | sample Lox_Sample_22_FD_207093 | JGI IMG/M metagenome (GOLD analysis project Ga0335073, IMG submission 207093) | Soil microbial communities from Loxahatchee National Wildlife Refuge, Florida, United States - Lox_Sample_2.2 | ecosystem: Environmental > Terrestrial > Soil > Wetlands | place: USA: Florida... | reverse complement strand
CGGCTTCACCGGAAGCAACGCGATGCTGCTCCTGGCACCGGCGCGGTCGATCCTCTTTACCGACCCGCGCTATACCATTCAGGCCGGTCAGGAATCTACCTGCCAGGTACACATTTCGAAGGGGCCACTGATTCTCGATGTGCTATCGGCCATTGGGCGCCTCCGTTTGCGGCGCGTGGGCTATGAACCCGCTGTCATGAGCTGCGAAGCGTATCAGTCCCTCGAGTCCAAAATGCCCGCGAGAACTTCGCTCGTACCGGTGAGGGGCTGGATCGAGGAATTGCGCATGGTGAAGTCGTCCACGGAGATCGCGGCGATTCGCCGGTCGGTGGAGACGAATTCGCAGGCGTTCGAGCAAGGTATCGCGCACGTGAAACCGGGGATGAAGGAGCAGGACCTCGCCGCCGAACTCGAATATCGCATGCGCCGGTTGGGGGCGGAGAAGCCTTCGTTTGAGACTATCGTCGCCGGCGGCGGGCGTTCGGCTCTACCACATGCGCAACCGACGGCGGCGAAGTTCGAAAATGGCCAACTGATTGTCGTCGATATGGGCGCGCTGCAGGATGGTTATTGCAGCGATATGACGCGCATGTTATTCCTCGGAAATCCGGGCACGAAAGTAAGACAAACTTACAAAGCAGTCCTCGAAGCCCAGCTCGCCGGCATCGACGCGGTCCGCGCCGGCGCGCGTTCCGCCGCCGTGGATGCCGCCGCGCGCAAAGTGCTGCGCGGCTACGGGCTCGACAAAGCTTTCGTGCACTCCACCGGCCACGGACTCGGGCTCGAAATCCACGAGCCGCCGCGGCTCGGGAAAAAGGATAAGAGCAGATTGAAAGCAGGCATGGCGATTACAATCGAGCCCGGTGTATATATCGAAGGTTTCGGCGGAATTCGGATAGAGGATACAGTGCTCGTGACGGAAAAGGGTTGTGAGATCCTGACGCCGACCAGAAAAGAATTGCGTTTAATCTAAATTACAGACGGGGTATCTGGACCAACGGCTGGATCGCATGGACCCAAGATGGGCGAACTCAAGGGTTCAATTGCCGAACTTCAAGGAGTCGGTTCGCAGTCTTACCCAATATGTGATGGATTTCCGCGAGGAGGCGATCCGCCGTCTGGATGTCCTGGACAACCGGGTGGGCACGATAACCGTCAACCTGCAGCCATTGACATTCGTTTCCCGCCTTTCAACAAAGCCATCAATGACTTCGGAAAGACTGCCACCCGGTTGACCATAGACTCCTTTGCCAACAAGCACGCGACGGCGGAGCTTGCGGCCCGAGTGGACGGCCTGGAAGAAAAAACCTCCAAAATCATTAACCCCGCCGCGTAAATCGGCAGGCGATTACCGGACCTCTTTCTCTATTTGCAAGCTTGACATCCCTTCGTTACAAGCGCATATTGGAGGTCTGGAACGGAAGCGCCGTTTCAGATGTCGCGATCTCCCTTCAGGGAGTAGCAAACTAAGGAGGAAGTTACATAGAACCAGTCCACAACATGGGCGGCTTCCGGCTTCCTCGTCCGGCCCAGTGCGAGTCTTGACGCGCTGTTTGCAGGTCTTTCTGAGCGCCGCGGTCATTGAACCGCTGTCACGATGATTCGCCGACCGGCGCCGGGCTGGCGGTCGCCCTTTTCTTTTTTCGCCCGCCGCGTGGGATAATCTCACTTAGACCCCCACATCGCATGGACCGCGAATTCATTCGTAATTTTTCCATCATTGCGCATATCGACCACGGCAAATCCACGCTCGCGGACCGCCTGCTCGAAGTCACCGGCGCCCTCTCGCAGCGCGAGATGATGGAGCAGGTCCTCGATTCCATGGATCTCGAGCGCGAGCGCGGAATCACCATCAAAGCCCACGCCGTCCGCCTCAACTATCGCGCCGACGACGGCAAAGATTACCAGTTGAATCTCATCGACACGCCCGGCCACGTCGATTTTTCCTACGAAGTATCGCGCAGTCTGCAAGCCTGCGAAGGCGCGTTGCTCGTGGTCGACGCCTCCCAGGGCGTGGAAGCTCAGACCCTCGCCAACACCTACCTCGCGCTGCATCACAATCTGGAAATCATCCCCGTCATCAACAAAATCGATCTTCCAGCCGCGGAACCGGAGCGCATTCGCGAGCAGATCGAGACCGTCATCGGGCTCGACGCGCGCGATGCCGTTCTGGCCAGCGCCAAGCAGGGCACCGGCATTCACGAAATTCTCGAACACATCGTGCACCTCGTGCCGAGCCCGAAGGGCCTGCCCAACGATCCGCTGCGTGCGCTGATTTTCGATTCCTGGTTCGACGCCTATCGCGGCGTCATCATCCTGCTGCGCGTCATCGACGGCAAAATCCGCCTCGGCCAGAAGATTCGCTTGTGGTCCAACGGCCAGGTGTTCGATGTGGAAGCGCTCGGCTATCAGGCTCCCAAAGCCACACCCTGCGACGAGCTTTCCGCCGGTGAGGTTGGATACCTGTTCGCCAACATCAAGAACGTCTGCGACGCCAAAATCGGCGACACCATCGTGGACCACGAGAATCCCGCGGCCGCCCCGCTGCCCGGTTTCGAAGAAATCAAGCCGATGGTGTTCGCCGGACTCTATCCGGTGGAGTCGCACGAACACGGCCTGCTGCGCGATGCGCTCGAAAAGCTGCGCCTGAACGACAGCGCCTTCAGCTTCGAGCCGGAGAATTCGGTGGCGCTCGGCTTCGGCTTCCGCTGCGGATTTCTGGGCCTGCTCCATCTCGAAATCGTGCAGGAGCGGCTGGAGCGCGAGTTCGATATCGACCTCATCACCACCGCGCCCGGCGTCCGTTATCGCGTTACCACCACAGTCGGCGAAGTAATCGAAATCGACAACCCCACGCGCTTTCCAGATCCATCGGAGATCAAACAAATCGAAGAGCCCATCATCGAAGCGATGGTGATCACGCAGGAAGAGTACCTCGGCGGCATCCTGAAGTTGCTCGAAGACAAGCGCGGCACGCAGAAGAAATTCGAATACATCGGCGGCGGCCGCGTGATGCTCACCTACGAGATGCCGCTGAACGAGATCGTGCTCGATTTCTACGACCGCCTGAAGTCCTGCTCGCGCGGATACGCTTCACTGGATTATCATTTCTCCGGTTACCGCGTCTCGCCCATGGTGCGGCTCGACGTGCTGGTGGCCGGCGACCCGGTGGACGCGCTCTCCATGATCGTCCACAAGGATTTCGCCTACGACCGCGGCAAGGAGCTGATTTCGCGCCTCCGCAAGCTCATTCCCCGCCAGCAGTTCGAAGTCGCGTTGCAGGCAGCCATCGGCAACAAGATCGTGGCGCGCGAGAACATTTCGGCGCTGCGCAAGAATGTGCTCGCCAAATGCTACGGCGGCGACATCTCGCGCAAGCGCAAGCTGCTCGAAAAGCAGAAAGAGGGCAAAAAGCGGATGAAGCGCGTTGGCCGCGTGGAAATTCCGCAGGAAGCCTTCCTGGCAGTGCTGCGCGTGGGCACTCCGGACGCCGAAGAGTAGTTCTCACTGCAAAATCGGAAGCTCTTTGTACCCCGCCGGCACGTAAAGGCTGCCTTCCGTCACGCCTTGTGGCGCAGCGGAACGCAATTGCCTTCCCAGTTCTTGCGCCGGCAGACGGCCGGCGAGCGCTTCTGCGAACAGGTGTGCGATCTTCGCCACCTCAACGGCTGTCTCATGCGCAAATTCCAGGCGGAAAAGCGCGATTCCCGCGGCGCGCCAATCGTCCAGATGGCGGCTGGCCTCCTGCGCCTCGGCTCCAAACACGGTATTGCGGCATCCCACGTCGGCCACCACGGGGTGCGCGCGCCCGGCGTCGTCCCGCAGCGCCACCACGTGGCTCTCGCACGGACGCCCGCAGTCTTTATAGCTGGTGCCGGTCGAAAGAAAGCGGCAGAACACGCAGTGCTCGGTGTGAAAGACCGGCAGGTGCTGATATAGAACCGCCTCGATTCGGCCGCCGCCCAATGCGCGGGCAAGATCCGCCACTTGGGCGGCGTTGAGATCGTGCGTCGGTGTAAGCGACGCCAGCCCCATCGCGAAGAGTTCATCGGCCGAGCTTGCGTTGGCAGCGTTGAGACTGAAATCGCCGGCGAGATCGTAATGCGAGCGGTCCCGCAAAGCATGCAAGAGCCCGGCAGAGCGCACCAGGATCGGGCAATCGCAGCTCAACAGGAAATCGAGAATGCGCTCCTCGCCCGGCTTCATCACCCTGGGGCTGGCCACGCGTGCTTGAATTCCGGCCTGCCGGACCCGTTCGAGCGAAGGCTTCAGTCCGTAGAGATCGAGATAATCGAGCGTGATGCCTCCGGGCCTTACCTCGATCGCGGCTTCCAGTTGCCCGGGAGTGCGAACCAGAAGATGAAGTTTTATTGGTAGTTTTGGCGATAGTTCGCGAGACGCTCCTGAGTGAGCCGCGGCCGCACTCGCACTTTGGCGAGCCAGGGGGCGGTGCTGTCCTTCCCCCTGCATCTCCTGCAACTTCTCCACCGCCTCCCGCCGCATGCGATTGAGCAGCGAACTCGGCGCGAAAGGCCGTCCCGCAACATCGAGCTCCATTCGTCCCAACTCGTACGGCGTATTCCCCAACCGCCCCAACTGCTCGCGCAAATACTGCTCGTCGACGGCGCGGTGCGATGCCGCTCCCAGCGGGGCGTCCGACTCAACCCGCGCCGTCGCGTGCCCCACCATCCACTCCGTCGCCAGCGGAGCGCCTTCGTGCGCCGTCACTTTTACCGCGACCGTCTGCTTGCGAATGGGCGATACAGCCTCCATGTACGGCCGGACGAGTTTATCCAAATCCGGATCGTGCGTGCGCCATACCAAATCGCCCCGGCGAACGCGCTTCCAGTCGATCGCGGCGTTGCCGAATCGCAGTTCCCCGTTGCGCACCTCGAAGACGCGTCCGCCTTCTTCCGCCTCTTCCGGACTGCGCCAGTCCGCCGCGTCGAACACCACGCCATCGCCGGGCTTGACCGGAGATGGCCGGTCCAAAACCACGCCGTTTTCGGTGATCCTCGCTACCTTCCCCATCCACACGCCGCGATGCCGCGGCGCGCGCCCTGCCACCACCGCCTGATGATTCGTCCCTAGCAGAAAGTGCGGACCCAGCCCGCGGGAGTAGACCTGCTCCAGCGTCTGCCGGTCCGCCTGCACTGTGCGACCCGCCCATGCGTCGTCCACCGCCTGCCGGTAAGCGCGTGTGGTAAGTGCGACGTAGTCGGAATCTTTGTATCGCCCTTCGATCTTGATCGCGGCGATCCCGATCCGCACGATTTCCGGAATCTGCTCGAGCGCATACAGATCGCCGGGTGACAGCAGGTAGCGCGCATCGCCGAGGGGTTTCGTTTCGCCGTCCACGACCATCTGGTACGGCAGGCGGCAGGCCTGCGCGCACTGCCCGCGATTGGCGCTTCGCCCACCCCAAGCTTCCGACGAGAAGCATTGCCCGGAAAAGGCCACGCAGAGCGCGCCGTGAACGAAAATCTCCAGCTCGCAATCGGTCGCGGCGCGAATCGCGCGTACCTGGTCGAGCGACAGTTCGCGCGCCAGAGTCACGCGGCTCGCGCCCAGACTCTGCGCCAACCGGACCCCATCGGCATTGGTCACGCTCATTTGGGTGCTGGCATGGATTTCGAGCCAGGGGGCGATCTCCCGCACCAGCTTCAAAATTCCGACATCCTGTACGATGACGGCATCCGCGCCGGCATCGGCGATGGCCGCCAGCACGCGCGCCGCTTCCGCGAATTCGTGCTCGAATACCAGGGTGTTGAAGGTGACGAACCCCTTCACGCCGCGGCGATGTAGCGTGGTGAAGACGTCCGGCAGTTCGGCGAGATCGAACCCCACCTTGGCGCGCGCGGTAAAGTGCTTCAGGCCGAAATAGACCGCATCGGCGCCGGCCTCGATGGCCGTGCGAAGCTGCGGCCAATAGCCCGCCGGGCTCATGATTTCCGGTTTTCGTGCCGCGATCATTGCTACACCAGCGCGCGCAGGTCGTCTACCCAGTAGTCGGGTTCGAGCAGCGCCATCTGCCGCTGGTTCCCGTATCCATAGCGTACCGCGCAGGTCTTCACCCCGGCAGCTTTGCCCGCTGCCATGTCGGCGGTAGAATCGCCCACCATCAGGCAATCCTGCGGCTGCGCGCCGAGGGCTGTCATGGCGGCGTGAATGACGTCCGGAGCCGGTTTGTAAGGGATGCCGTCGGTACCTTGCACGTGATCGAAGTACTCGATGAGTCCGAACTGCGTGAGCACTGCCCGGGTGGTCGGAGTGCCTTTGGTAGTTGCCGTGGATTTGCGCCCGCCAAGGGCGGCTAGCGCCTCTTTGGCGCCCGGAAACAGCCTGGTTTCGCGATGGCAGCGGCCCAGGTAATTGGCGCGATATTGCTTGATGAGCGCGTCGATCTGCGCGGCATCGAATTGCGGGAAAACGTCCTGAAACAGGTCGATGAGGTGCAGCCCCACGAAGCTTTTGAGATACGCAAATTCCCGCTCGCGGGAACCGTTAGCTACGATCACTTCCTGGACTGCCCCGCAGATATCGCGCGCGGAATCCAGCAGGGTCCCGTCGATATCGAACAGGTAGACCGCAAAACGCGGGATCACGCCGGCTGCGGCCGCTCTCCTTCCGAGAGGCCGGGAACACGCCGCCCGCCTTCCGGACGGATCACCTGCTGCGTGTGATCCTCGGCATCCTTGCCGCCATCCGAGCGCGGCGGCAGTTGCTCTCCCTTGATCAGCGCCAGCACTTCCGAACCATCGAGGATTTCGCGCTCCAGCAGCGTTTCGGCAATCTTCACCAGCGCGTCGGAATTCTTCTCGATGATTCCGGCGGCGGTGTCGTAGCCGCCCTGCACGAATTTCTTCACCTGTTCATCGATGCGGATGGCGGTCTCTTCGCTGTAATCGCGATGCTGCGCAATCTCGCGGCCGAGGAAGATTTGTTCTTCCTTTTTCCCGAAACTCAGCGGCCCAAGTTCGCTCATACCCCACTCGCAGACCATCTTGCGGGCCATATCGGTAGCGCGCTCGATGTCGTTGCCGGCGCCCGTGGTCATGTGGTGCATGTATTTCTCTTCGGCGATGCGGCCGGCCATCAGGATGGCGAGCTGCGCCAGCAGGTAATCGCGATCGTAGGAATGCTTGTCGTCGATAGGCAACTGCATGGTCACGCCCAGCGCCATTCCGCGCGGGATGATGGTCACCTTGTGCAGCGGATCGGCATTCGGAAGCACCGCAGCTACTAGTGCGTGTCCAGCCTCGTGGTACGCCGTGTTCTTCTTCTCGGCGTCGCTCATCACCATCGACTTGCGCTCCGCGCCCATCAGGATCTTGTCCTTGGCGAGCTCGAAATCGAGCATCATCACGACCTTGCGGTTCTGACGCGCGGCATTCAGCGCGGCCTCGTTCACCAGGTTGGCCAGGTCGGCGCCGGCAAGCCCCGGTGTCCCACGAGCCAGAACGGAAAGGTTGACGTTATCGCCCAGCGGAATCTTCTTGGTGTGGACGCGCAGAATCGCTTCGCGGCCGGAAACGTCGGGACGGCCCACCACCACGCGGCGATCGAAACGGCCCGGCCGGAGCAGCGCCGGATCGAGCACGTCGGGGCGGTTGGTGGCAGCAACGAGGATCACGCCCTCGTTCGATTCGAAGCCATCCATTTCGACCAGCAACTGGTTCAAAGTCTGTTCGCGCTCATCGTGACCTCCACCCAAGCCAGCGCCGCGATGGCGGCCGACGGCGTCGATTTCATCGATGAAAATGATGCATGGCGCGTTCTTCTTGCCTTGCTCGAACAGGTCGCGGACCCGGCTTGCGCCCACGCCGACGAACATTTCCACAAAGTCCGACCCCGAAATCGAGAAGAACGGCACACTGGCCTCGCCGGCGATGGCGCGGGCCAAAAGAGTCTTGCCGGTTCCGGGAGGTCCGATCAAAAGCACGCCTTTGGGGATTCGTCCGCCCAATTTCTGGAATTTCTGCGGTTCGCGCAGGAATTCAATGATTTCCTGAAGCTCTTCTTTCGCCTCTTCTACGCCGGCTACGTCTTTGAAGGTAACTTTCTTCTGCTGTGTGGAGTGCAGGCGCGCCCGGCTCTTTCCAAAGCTAAGCGCCTTATTCCCACCGCTCTGCATTTGCCGGACCATGAAGATCCAGAACGCTGCCAGCACGATGAAGGGAGATGCCTGCAGCAGGATCGAAAGCCAGGTGCCCGAAGAGGTGTCTTTGATGGAGGTTTTGGCACCCGAGGCTTCCAGCTTGTTATAGATATCCGGATAGTTCAACGGCACGATCACATGGAAGGCTTCGCCACTGGTTAGCTTGCCGTGAACGTCGTTGGCGGCGATGGTCGCTTCCGCTACATGCTTGGCGCTTACCTCGTTCATGAAGTCGGAAAAGATCATTTCCCGCTCCCGGGGTCCCTGGCCGTTCCTCACAACGAAAATCAGCATGCCCGCCACGGCAATCAGTACTACCCAAAGCATTAAATGTTTAATATTTGAATTCACGAAACCTCCAGGGCCCTACTTCCTCTTAGACGCCGGACGAACTATCACCGATTCCGAATTCCGCCGCCGCCTCCGTCTCCCGAATCCGCAGCAGCCTGGTAGAGGCGGGATTCGCGGCAAAAGGCGCTGCCACGCCGAACCCTGCGGCCCACACAATCGCAGACCCATTCGTCATAACCGGCCAATGACGGCGCTCCCATCGGGGAATTCGCGCTTTCTGGAAGAGAGTTTTGATCCTTTCCTCACCGGCGCTGCCCGCAGGCTGATACTGGTCCCCCGGCCGCCAGTTCCGGATCTCCAGCGAACCGGACACCACGCGCCAGTCTACCCAACCCGTCTCACTATTATATACGGATTCCCCGAGGGGAATTGTTTCCGTCTTTTCGAACAGTTCCAGGGCGATCGCCCTAGCGGTACCAGGAATCGGCACCACATCCGGCACGGTGACTTGTAACTGATAGTTGTTAAATGGCCTTCGCGCCCTCAGAGAATTGACGAAACGAACCCAATCGAGCGAGCGTTCGACCTCGGCACCGGGCACCTGCACCCGTCCGTGGCCCAATTCGGACAGGGCTATTCTAAGAATTTCAGCGATATGCTCAAAGCCTATGCCGAGCAGGTCGCCCTTGGCTGTTTCGAGCGCGTGGCGCACCAGCCGGCGCGCAGCCGCCAGCGGCAATTGCCGCAAGACCTCTGTCCGAACCAGTACCGAGCCGTCGCCTTCCAACCGGAATTGTGCCGCCAGGCGCCCGATCTCTTCCTCCCAGTACTGTTCTTCCGCCGCAGCCCAGTCTGCCGCGCGGCCGAGGGTTTCGACGATGGCGGGGTTCCATTCGGCGGCCAGTTGGGGCAGCAACTGGTGGCGGATGCGATTGCGCGCGAATCGCCGATCGGCGTTGGAGGAATCTTCCCGCCAGGCGATTCCGCGCTCGCGCAGGTACTCTTCCACCTCGGCGCGCGTGACTTCGAGCAAGGGCCGCACCAGCCCCTCGGAAGTCGCCACGCGGATACCGGCCAATCCGGCGCCGCCTGCGCCGCGCAGGAATCGGAAGAGCGTAGTCTCTGCCTGATCGTTCAAGGTGTGGCCGGTGGCGACGCGAGCGACGTCCCCGGCGGCGATCTGTTCGTGGAAAAATGCCAGGCGTGCGCGGCGCCCTGCCTGCTCCAAATTATCGCGGGACGCCGCGACATTCACCGACCGCACGATGACCGGCACACCGAGGCGACCGGCAAGGTCGCGCACGAACCGTTCGTCCTGGCACGATTCTTCGCCGCGCAGACCGTGATTCAGATGAAGGACGGCCAGCCGCAGGTCCCATTCGGGCGCTAGCTCCAGCAGGACGTGCAAAAGGCAGACCGAATCGGCGCCTCCCGAAACCGCGACTCCGACACGCTGGCCCCGGCCGAACATCTGGTGGCTGCGGATGGTCGCGGCCACTGTGGAGAGAAGCATGATTCCGGCTTCATCCTACCAGACGGACGGGTGTTATACTCAGCCCCGGAGGGCATCCAGGATGGTGCGTACGATCGCAGCCACGTTTGCGGCGGGACTATTAGCTTTCGCGCAACCGGCGCAACCGCCGATGGGAGGCCGCGGCCGTGGTCCGGCAGTGGTGTCTCCGGAAGTGACGCCCGATGGGCGCGTGACATTCCGGATTCTCGCTCCGAAAGCCGAGAAAGTGACATTGAATGCCAGCGACATCACGGTGTTATTCACGGGTGGCGGCGCCGGCGAGATCGCCGGAACCAAGATCGCTACCGAGATGCCGCCCCAGCCTCACCCGCAGGGCTGGCCTGAGTTTACCAAGAACGACTCGGGTATCTGGGAAGCCACGATCGGTCCGATACCTCCCGGCGCTTACCGCTATGTGTTCCAAGTGGATGGCGTGCGCACGCTCGATCCCGTAAATACCCGCACGGCTGAGTCGCTCACCAACGACTGGAGCCTGTTCACGGTTTCCGGCGCTTCGCTTATGGATACCAATGAGGTGCCGCATGGCGCGGTGGCCGAGATCACTTACTACTCCACGGTGCTCAAGACGTTCCGGCGCATGCACATCTATACGCCCCCGGGATATGAAATGGGCAACGCGAAATTTCCGGTCTTCTACCTCCTGCACGGCGCCGGCGACACGGACGACGCGTGGACCTCGGTGGGGCGTGCCGGATTCATTTTCGACAACCTGCTGGCCGAGAGGAAAATGAAGCCGATGATCGTGGTGATGCCGGCGGGACATCAGCCTGGCATCCCGTTCGGGGCGCCGCCCAGCGGCCCCACGCCAACGGTGAATCCTTTTACGAACGAGTTCATCACCGACATGCTGCCCTACGTGGAGAAGCACTACCGCACCATCAACGACCGGCAGCATCGTGCCATCGCCGGGCTCTCGATGGGAGGCGCGCAGACGCTCGATATCGCCTTCACGCACCTGGCGATGTTTTCCGATATCGGAGTGTTCAGCTCCGGCGCCGTGCTGGGAGGCGGGCGCGGACGAGGGCGCGGGGAGAATGCCGCCGCGCCGGCCGCGCCTCCACCTCCGCGTCCCGATTGGGAAGCCACTCACGCGGCGGACCTCGATAACGCCAGCTTGAAGAAGGGCACGAAACTCATCTGGCTGAGCACCGGCAAAGACGACGGCTTGATCGCCGCGACCAAAGCCACGGTGGAAATCCTCAAGAAGCACGGCTTCTCCCCGGTGTTCCTCGAGAGCCCGGGCGCGCATAGCTGGTTCAACTGGCGGAATTACCTGATCGAGTTCACGCCGCAACTGTTCCAGTGAAGAAACATGCCTCCGAGCTCGTTCCGGCGCTGGTGGAAAGCTTCGCCGTGAACGAGCGGATGAACCAGCTCCTGCTCGAGCACCTCGATCCACGGGCGTGGCGCCGGCAACTTCCCGGGATACGGACGCGCACCATCGCCGCGATGTTCTCGCACGTCCATAACATCCGCCGCAAGTGGCTCAGGCTTTCTGCCCCGCATCTGACGCTCCCGGCCCAGCTCGAGCGCAGCCGCCTGACGCAAGAGCAGGCGCGGGCCGCGCTGGCCGAGAGCGGCGCGCGCTGTTGCGACATGCTTACGGAAGCTCTGGCCGAACCCGGTGGCCGCATTCCCGAGTTCCGGCGCGATGCCTTGGCGAAGCCTTGGGCAGCCGGCGCCGCCATGGTAGCGTATATGATCTCGCACGAAGCTCACCATCGCGGACAGGCTTGCCTGCTGGCGCACCAGCTCGGTTATCCCCTGCCCGGTCCGGCGGCTTGGGGGCTCTGGCAGTGGGAAAAGCTTTGGTCCACGCTTCCCGGCCCAAATGCGTCACAATAGTAGATTCGAATGCGATTTTTGGCACTCCTGCTCCTGACCGCCGGAGCCGCTTCGGCGGGCGAGTATGCCTTGTTGGCCAACGGGGCGCGCATGCATGTCGACCGCCACGAAGTCGAAGGAGCCACCGTAAAGCTATATAATGAAACTGGTTACATAGAAATGCCGGCAGCCTTGGTGAGCCGTTTCGAGGCCGAAGATCCGCCGGTCGCTCCACCCCAACCGGCGCCCGCTGTCAAGGAGTCTGCCCCCGTCCCCGTGGTAAATCCCTCCGGTATGGCCGACGCCGCCGCCGACAAATACGGGTTGCCCCGTGAACTGGTGCGCGACGTGATGGCAGCCGAGTCAGGATTCCAGATGAACGCGCTGTCGCCCAAAGGCGCCATCGGGCTGATGCAACTAATGCCGGAGACGG
>Ga0335073_10011879_pt1 | contig 12241 bp, 11 predicted proteins | sample Lox_Sample_22_FD_207093 | JGI IMG/M metagenome (GOLD analysis project Ga0335073, IMG submission 207093) | Soil microbial communities from Loxahatchee National Wildlife Refuge, Florida, United States - Lox_Sample_2.2 | ecosystem: Environmental > Terrestrial > Soil > Wetlands | place: USA... | reverse complement strand
TGCTAACGGCGGCTACGCGGGCGCCACCGGATACGCCAGCGCCAACGGGTACACGGGCGCCAACGGGTACACGGGCGCCAACGGGTACACGGGCGCCAACGGGTACGCCGGAACTAGCGGATACCCCAGCGGCTCGGGCGCCAACGGGTACAGCAGTGCACGCGGGAACACCGGCTCCAACGGGTACACGGGCGCCGGCGCCTATCCAGCCGCCGGCGGGTACTCCGGCTCGGCCAGCGGTCAGTACGCGGAGTTCGCGGGCGGCCGCATCCCGACCAACGTGGGCCGCTACCTGGAGATCGAAAGCGGTAAGCCATCGGCCAGTGACCCCGCCACCGGCTACCAGGAGCAGGGCGAACGCGGCGCCGACGACACCAGCTACGCCGGCCGGGGCCAGGGGTACGACCGGGAGTCGAGCTACACAGACCCGTGGTCCCGGGCGGGTTAAATGCCTGCCGCGCGCATCACGTTGCTCGGGCGACCGGGCTGTCACCTCTGCGATGACGCGCGCGAGATCATCAGGCGGGTCGCCGATGATCTCGGCGTGGCCTGGGAGGAACGCGACATCACGCAGTCGGAGGAAGACATGCGTGAGTACTGGGAGCAGATCCCGGTGACGTTGGTGGACGGCGTCAAGCACGACTTCTGGCGCGTATCGGAAGTGCGGCTGCGTGCGGCCCTGAAGTAATCTCTCGGGTCCCGTGCGCATGCCGCTGACTTTGTGCATTCGTTCACAATCGACGTAAGCTGGTTATCGGCCGTGATCAGCATGGGCCGACCCGATCGGGCGGTCCAGTTCACGCGTCTAACTATCCCTAAGCGGGCCAGCACCGTCCGGACCCGCCGCAGCGCCGAACCGTCCCCGGGAGCGTCGCATGTCCAGTCCCGCCGAGCTTTCCGGCCCCACAGCGGAGCCCGGCCATCCGTCGGATCGCCCGTACCCGCAGGGCATTCCAGAAGCCACCGTCGCGCGGCTCCCGGTCTACCTGCGAGCCCTGTACTCGCTGGCGGAACGCGGCGTGGCCACGGTCGCCAGCGACGAACTCGCACGCGCCGCGGGCGTCAACTCGGCCAAGCTCCGCAAGGACCTGAGCCACCTCGGCTCCTACGGGATCAGGGGGGTTGGCTATGACGTCGAATACCTCGTCTACCAGGTGTCGCGTGCCCTCGGCCTGACCCAGAGCTGGCCTGTGGTGATCGTGGGCGCCGGAAACCTGGGCCGCGCCCTCGCGAACTACGGCGGCTTCGTCACCCGCGGCTTCCGAATCGAGGCGGTGCTCGACACGGATCCGGCCGTCGTCGGGGGCAAGCTGGGCGGCGTCACGATCAGGCACGTCAACGACCTCGAAACCGTCGTCACCGGGCACGGCATCGCGATCGGGGTGATCGCGGTCCCCGTGGGCGCCGCCCAAGCGGTTTGTGACAGGCTGGTCGCTGTCGGTGTCACGAGCATCCTGAACTTCGCCCCCCTGGTGCTTAATGTTCCAGAGGGTGTGGACGTGCGTAAGGTCGATCTATCGATTGAGCTGCAGATTCTCGCCTTCCACGCGCAGCGGCGGTCTGCCGCGCGCGACGGGCAGGCCGGAGATCAAGCGGCAGCGGAAGCGTAGGCGGTGTAATAAGTAAGTGAGCGTCCTCGTCGTCGGGCTCAGCCACAAGAGCGCCCCCGTACCGACCCTCGAACGTGCGGCGGTCAGCGGTGATGCGCTCGGCAAGCTGCTGCATGACGTCGCGCACCTGCCGGACATCGCCGAGACCTTCGTGATCTCCACGTGCAACCGGGTGGAGGTCTACGCCGAGGTAGGACGGTTCCACAGCGGCGTCGCCGGGGTATGCGAGCTGCTCTCCCGCCACTCGGGCATCCCCGCCGCCGAGCTGACCTCGAGCCTGTACGTCCACTACGAGGATCGCGCGGTCCAGCACCTGCTCGCGGTGTCCAGCGGGCTCGAGTCGATCGTGGTCGGCGAGGACCAGATCCTCGGCCAGGTGCGGACGGCGCTCAAGGTAGCCGCGGAGCACGGCACGCTCGGCAGGGCGCTGCGTGACCTCGGCCGGCTCGCGCTGCGGACCGGCAAGCGGGCCCGCTCCGAGACAGGGATCGACCGGCTTGGCCTGAGCCTGGTCAGCGTCGGCACCGACCTCGCGCTCACGCAGCTAAGCCTGACTGCGCTGGAGGGCCAGAGCGTCCTCGTGGTCGGCGCGGGGGCGATGAGCGGACTGGCCACCGCGACCTCCGCCCGCGCGGGCGCGCGGGTGACGATCGCCAACCGGACCCGCGCCAGGGCCGAACGGCTGGCGGCTGGGGTCGGCGGCACGGTGGCGGACTTCGCCGCGCTGCCGGCCGCCATCGCGGCGGCCGACCTGGTCATCTCCTGCACCGGCGCGTCCGGGCTCGTCATCACCCCGTCACTGGTTCGCGAGGCTCTCGCCCTCCGCCACGCGGGGGCGCGAAGCGCTCCCCCGGGGGGGAATGGAGGGGCGGGTAGCTCCCCCATACGGGGCGGTCGTCCCCCCGGGGGAAACATTGTTTTCCTGGACCTGGCGATGCCGCGGGACGTCGACCCGGCGGTGGCGGACCTGCCCGGCGTCGGCGTCATCGGCATGGACACGCTCCGCGGGGTCGGCGGCGGCGCGGTCGGCGCGGACGAGGTCGCGGCGGTCCGCGCGATCGTGGAGGAGGAGTTCGAGCTCTACGGCTCGGCGGTGCGCGCGGCGCGAGTGACGCCCACGGTCGTGGCGCTGCGCGCGAAGGCCGCGACGGTGGTCGACGCCGAACTCGCCAGGCTCGCCGGACGGCTGTCAGAGGAAGGCGTAAGCGGTCACGCGCTTGAAGAAATAGGCCAGACGGTCCGCCGGGTGGTAGACAAGTTGTTGCACGCACCGACCGTCCGGGTGAAGGAGCTCGCCGCTTCTCCGGACGGCGAGGACTACGCTGCCGCACTGCGGGTCCTGTTCGACCTCGACCCGCGCACCGTCGACGCGGTGACGCACGCCGAAGTCGAGCCGCCCACCACCATCAGCCCGGAGGGGAACCAGTGAACTCCCAACCGCTGCGCCTCGGCACCCGCCGGAGCCCGATGGCGGTCGCGCAGTCCGGCGACGTCGTCCGGCTCATCACCGAGCGGACCGGCCGCGAGGTCGAGATCGTGGGGGTGACCACGCTCGGAGACGTGAGCAAGGAGCACCTGACCCAGATCGGCGGCACCGGTGTTTTCGTGAGCGCCCTGCGGGAATCCCTGCTTCGCGGGGAGGTGGACTTCGCGGTGCACTCGCTCAAGGACCTGCCAACCGGGGCCGCCCCCGGAATCACTCTGGCCGCCATTCCGGCTCGTGACGATCCGCGTGACGCGCTTGTCGGCCGGGACGGGGCGAAGCTCGCCGACCTGCCCGCGGGGGCGCGAATCGGCACGGGGTCACCTCGCCGGGCCGCCCAGCTGCTTACCCTCCGCTCGGACATCACCTGCGTGCCGATCCGCGGAAACGCGAACACCCGGCTCGGCAAGGTCCGCGACGGGGAGCTTGACGCGGTGGTGCTCGCCTACGCGGGTCTTGCCAGGATCGGTCAGACGGAGCTGGTCAGCGAGATCTTCGAGCCGGACGCCATGGTCCCCGCCCCCGGTCAGGGCGCGCTGGCCGTGGAGTGCCGGTCGGACGACCCCGATCTCGCCGAACTGCTCGGCGCCGTCGACCACCCGGCGACCCGCGCGGCGGTGACCGCGGAGCGCAGTCTGCTCGCCGCCCTCGAGGCCGGGTGCAGCGCGCCGGTCGGCGCCTACGCGGTCCCCGTCGCGATCGCGGACCGGCTGGTCTTGCACGGTGTCGTCCTCGGAGTACTCGCGGCGAACCCGCGGTCCGGCGAATTGGACGCCACCGCCTCCCGCCGGACAATGGTGGTAAGAGAGCGCGGCGAGGCCGACGCGGCGGATGCCGCGCGCCTCGGGCGTGACCTGGCGGCGCGGATGCTGGCACTTGGCGCGGCGGACCTGATGCGCGCGGAGGAAGAGGCGCATGACTGACATGGACGGCTGGGTCGCGTTCGTTGGCGCGGGCCCAGGAGACGACGGGCTGCTTACGATGCGGGCGGCCCGGTTGCTTGGCGCGGCGGGCGTGGTCGTGGCGGAGCCCGAGGTGGCGGACCGGGTGCGGCACCTGCTCACGGCAGACGTGGCGGTCACCGAGCCGTCCGACGCCGCGGGCACCGCCAAAGCACTCGTGCACGCGGCCAAGGAGGGCAAGCTCGCGGTCCGGCTGCATGCGGGCGACCCGTTCCTGTCGGGAGCGCTGGCCGAGGTGCAAACCTGCGCGAAGTCGAAGGTTCGGTTCGAGATCGTCCCCGGCGTCGCCTCCGTCACCGGCGTGCCCGCGTACGCGGGAATTGCCCTGACCAGCGACGGCACCGGCGAGTTCCGGGTCATCCACGCCAGCGAGGCGAGCCGCGTCGGTTACCTCACGGGCACGCTTGTCATCACCGGGGCGGAGACCGCCCCCGCCGACCTCGGCAAGATGCTGATCGCCGCGGGCTGGCCGGACACCACGCCGTTCGCCATCACGTGGGACGGCGCCACCACCGACCAGCAGACGGTCGTCACGAGCCTCGGCCGGATCGGCCCTGACCTCAAGGCGGCGGGCATCACCGTCGCGACGACTAGGGGCGGCGCGATCGCCGTGGTCGGCGAGGCGGCCGCACCGAAGAACCGGCTTTCCTGGTACGAGACGAAGCCGCTCTTCGGCTGGCGGGTGCTGGTGCCGCGAACGCGGGAACAGGCCTCCGTCGTCGCCGAACGGCTTCGCGAGTACGGGGCGGTGCCCGAGGAGGTGCCGACGATCGCGGTGGAGCCGCCGCGCACCCCGCAGCAGATGGAACGGGCCGTCAAGGGACTGGTCACGGGCCGGTACCAGTGGGTCGCGTTCACCTCGACCAACGCGGTCAAGGCGGTCCGGGAGAAGCTCGAGGAGTACGGTCTCGACGCGCGCGCATTCGCCGGCGTGAAGGTGGCGGCGGTGGGCGAGCAGACGGCCGCGGCCCTGCTCGACTTCGGCATCCGGCCCGACCTGGTCCCGGACGGTCCCCAGTCGGCGGAGGGCCTGGCCGACGCATGGCCGCCCTTCGACGACGTGCTCGACCCGATCAACCGGGTCCTGCTGCCGCGCGCGGACATCGCGACGGAGACGCTGCTCGCCCGCCTCACCGAGCTGGGCTGGGAGGCGGAGGACGTGACCGCCTACCGGACGGTGCGCGCCGCGCCGCCGCCCGCGCCGATCCGCGAAGCGATCAAGGGCGGCGGCTTCGATGCCGTGCTCTTCACGTCGTCCTCCACGGTGCGGAACCTGGTGGGCATCGCGGGCAAGCCGCACGCGGTGACCGTGATCGGGGTGATCGGCCCGCAGACGGCGAAGACAGCCTCGGAATTCGGCTTGCGGGTGGACGTCACGGCCACCAAGCCCTCGGTCACCGCCCTGGTCGACGCGCTCGCCGAGTTCGGTGCCGCGCAGCGGGACGCGGCACTTGAGGCCGGCGAGCCGCTGCGGCGCCCGAGCGAGCGCCGTCGCGGCGGCCGCCGCCGCATCCGTTAAGCCGTTACGGACCGGAGGTTTTCTTGAGCGCTGGGTTTCCTGAGGTAAGGGCACGGCGGCTGCGGACGACCAAGGCACTGCGCGCCATGGTCGCGGAAACCGCGCTGCGCCCGGCCGAGCTCGTGCTCCCCGTATTCATCAAGGAAGGCATCGCGGACCCGCAGCCGATCAACTCGATGCCCGGGGTGCTACAGCACACGCGCGAATCCCTGCGCAAGGCGGCCGCCGAGGCCGTGGCGGCGGGTGTCGGCGGAATCATCGTGTTCGGCGTCCCCGCGGACAAGGACAGCCTGGGGAGCGCCGCGGACGACCCGGAGGGCATCTCCCAGGTCGCGATCGCGCACATCAAGGCCGAGGTCGGTGACGAGCTCGTCGTGCTGGCCGACCTGTGCCTGTGCGAGTACACCGACCACGGCCACTGCGGCATCGTCACTCCGGACGGCTATGTCGACAACGACGCGACCCTGGACAGGTACGCGGCCACCGCGATCGCGCAAGCCCGGGCGGGCGCGCACATGGTGGCGCCGAGCGGCATGATGGACGGCCAGGTCGGCGTCATCAGGAAGGCACTCGACAGCGCTGGCTTCCGCGATATCCCGATCTGCGCTTACTCGGCTAAATACGCGTCGGCGTTCTACGGGCCGTTCCGCGAGGCCGCCGAGGGCGCGCCCAAGTTCGGCGACCGCGCCACGCACCAGCAGGACCCAGCCAACGCGCTCGAATCGCTGAAGGAGGTCGACCTCGACCTCGCCGAGGGCGCCGACATGGTGATGATCAAGCCTGCGCTCAGCTACCTGGACGTCATCCGGCGGGTGGCCGACTCAGTGCGGGTCCCGGTCGCCGCCTATCAGGTCAGCGGCGAGTTCGCGATGGTCGAGGCGGCCGCCGCGAACGGCTGGATCGACCGCGAGAAGGCGATCATGGAGACGCTCACCTCGATCCGCCGGGCCGGCGCGAGCGTCATCCTCACCTACTGGGCCACCGAAGTCGCTAAGAAGTTGTAAAGCCTGGTACGTGGTGGTAAGGGTCACCTCGATCCGCTGTGAGCGAGTGGCCGGCGGTTGGTAGAGTGGCGGCTATCCCAACGACCGATCTTCGCGGCGTTTTGGCATATCTGGTCGGCGGTGTGGGGGACGAAGCAACCACTAGGAGTTCGGGGCCTGATGGTGACAATGATGCGGCGACGAGGCCGCCGCTGGGCGGTGGCCAGGCCGCCCGCGCTGGGGGCAGCGGCGCTCGAGTACGCCGCACTGGGCTGGCCGGTATGTCAGGGCGCGCATCTAAGCAAGGAACTGGACGGGATCGGGCTGCATGAACCAGGCAGGGCATGCTCTTGTGACCGGGTCGGCTGTCCGGCGCCGGGCGCGCACCCGGTGTCACCAACTTGGCAAATGCAGGCGACCGTAGACAGCAGTGAGATCGGACAGTGGTGGGAAGCCCGTCCGGAGGCGAATGTGATAGTCGCTACCGGGCGGGCTTTCGACGTTCTTGACGTGCCCGCGGTCGCCGGGGCGACCGCGCTGTCGCGGATGGCCGCTGATGGCGTCGAGACCGGCCCCGTATCGGTCCAGGGGACCGAGCGGATGCACTTCTACGTCGGGACCAGAGGCGCGCCTGACGACGAGGACGAATGGTGGTCCTGTGGCCTGGACGCGTCCCCCGACGTGTCGGCCACGACTGGGGCACTGCGCTGGCACTGCCGCGACAGCTACGTGCTCGCCCCGCCCTCCAGGTACGGCACCGGCCAGGACGTACGCTGGGTGCGGCAGCCAGCGGGACGGCCGCTCCCGGACGCGGTGCGGCTGCTCGAGTACCTAGGTGACGTCTGCGAGGAAAAGGACTGATCTTGACTGAGGACCGCTCCGCCGAACTGTTCGCCCGTGCCGTCGAGCTGACCCCTGGCGGCGTGAACTCCCCGGTTCGCGCGTTCGGGCCGGTCGGCGGGGTGCCCCGGTTCATCGAACGGGGCGCGGGTCCCTACCTGTTCGACGTGGACGGCCGGCAGTACGTCGACCTCATCTGCTCATGGGGGCCGATGATCCTCGGGCACGCGCACCCCGCCGTGATCGAAGCGGTCGCGGGGGCGCTCGTGCACGGCACGTCATTCGGCGCGGTCACGCCGGGCGAGGTCGAACTCGCGGCGGAGATCATCGACCGGGCGCCGGTGGAGCAGGTCCGCTTGGTCAACTCGGGCACCGAGGCGACGATGTCCGCCATCAGGCTCGCCCGGGGTTACACCGGCCGGCCGCTGGTCGTCAAGTTCGCCGGCTGTTACCACGGGCACGTGGACGCGCTGCTGGTCGCGGCCGGATCCGGGGTGGCCACGCTGGGCCTGCCGGATACGCCAGGGGTGACCGGCGCGTCCGCCGCCGACACGGTGGTGCTGCCGTACAACGACGCGGCGGCCGTCACGGAACTGTTCGCGGCCCGCGGTGCCGACGTGGCGTGCGTGATCACCGAGGCGTGCCCGGCGAACATGGGCGTGGTGCCGCCCGCCCCCGGGTTCAACGAGCTGCTTCGGTCGCTATGCGACAAGGCCGGCGCGCTGCTGATCATGGACGAGGTGCTGACCGGTTTCCGGGTCAGCGCGTCGGGCTGGTACGGGCTGGACGGCGTGGGCGGCGACCTCGTCACGTTCGGCAAGGTGATGGGCGGCGGACTGCCCTGCGCCGCGTTCGGCGGGCGAGCGGAAATCATGTCCCGGCTCGCTCCGGTGGGCCCGGTCTACCAGGCGGGCACGCTGTCGGGCAACCCGCTGGCCACCGCCGCCGGCCTGGCCACGCTGCGGGCTTGCACACCGGAGGTGTACGCGGCGGTCGACTCGTTCGCGGCCGAGCTTTCCAAGCTGGTCTCCGCGCAACTGGCCGGCGCGGGCGTCCCGCACTACCTGTCGATGGCGGGGAACCTGTTCACCGCATTCATCGGCCGCACCGCCCCGGTGACCAACTTCGCCGACGCCAAGGACCAGTCCACCGCGGCGTACTCCGCGTTCTTCCACGCGATGCTCGACGGGGGCGTCTATCTTCCGCCGTCCGCGTTCGAGGCCTGGTTCGTCTCCGCCGCGCACGATGACGAGGCGCTGTCGCGGATCGCGGACGCGCTGCCGGCCGCCGCCCGCGCCGCGGCGACCGTCCTTTCTGCCTGACACTCCGCCCGCCGCGGACTGTAGGGTCGGAGAATGGTGCGCCGTGACTGGGTGGAATGGCACCGGGACTACGACGATCCAGGCTCGCTGCTCTCGCGGCGGGGGGAACTCGTGCAGGGGCACCTGCGCGCCGAGCTCGAACGTGCGCCCGCCGCGGACGTCCGCTTGGTCAGCCTGTGCGCCGGACAGGGCCGCGACGTGATCGGCGTGCTGACCGGTCATCCGCGCCGAAACGACGTGCGCGCGCGGCTGGTCGAGCTGGACGAGCGCAACGTCGCGCTCGCCCGGCAGGCGGCGCAGGCGGCTGGGCTGGACGGCGTCGAGGTGCTCCAGGCCGACGCCGGGATCACCGATGCCTGCGCCGGTGCGGTACCCGCCCAGATAGTGGTCGCATGCGGCATCTTCGGCAACATCACCGACAGCGACATCCAGGCCACAGTGGCCGGCCTGCCCAGCCTGTGCGCACCCGGTGCGCTGGTCCTCTGGACCAGGCACCGCTGTCCGCCCGACCTGACTCCCGCGATCCGGTCCTGGTTCGGGGAGGCGGGCTTCCGCGAGGAGGCGTTCGACTCCAGCGACGACGGCTTCATGTCAGTGGGAGCCCACCGGCTGGCGGGCGAGCCCACCGCGCTGACGCTTGGCCAGCGGCTATTCAACTTCCCGGGCTTACCCAGTGAGGCCCCAGTTAGACAACGTCGCCTAATTGGTACCACTCCGTTCGACGCCTGCCGTGTAAGGATTGTTCGTGGGCCGCGGACGGCCGGGCCCGGGTGGACGGGAGGAGTGGTCGATGGCGATCCGGAGCGTTATCAGCACGCTGAACCCCGACGGGACGGAGGTCATGGGACCCGGCGTCCTCATGTACCACTATCCCGGCAACGACATCATGAGCGGCAGCCTGCTGACCGTCGAGAGCAACCACTTCGCCGTGCTCAAGTCGCGCGGCGCAATCCTCAACGTGTACGAGACCGGCCAGTACCCCGTGTCCACGCCGCAGCGGCCGCTGATCGGCAGCATGCAACAGGCTTTCTACGGCGGGCAGTCGCCGTGGCAGTACGAGGTGCTGTTCGTCTCCCGCGCGAAGAGCGTGGCCAAGGCCAAAGGCGTGGCGCTGTCCCGGGAGCTGGCGGAGCTCGTCTACGACGTCGACTATTACGTCCACATCGACAGCGCCGAGGACGCGGTGAAGCTGGTCACCCATATGCCCTACTCGGGACACGTGCTGACCACCGACGCGCTCAACACCTACGCGGGTCCGGTGGTCGAGCAGTCGGTGAACCAGCTCGTCCAGGTCACGCCGCTCGAGCAGGTCAACGAGCGGATCCACGACATCACCGAGCTGGTCCGCGGCCACCTGCAGGACTTCCTGTCCATCTACGGGATCATGCTGAACGACGTGAAGGTGCTCATCCGGCCGCGCGATGAGCGGATGCGGGAGCTCATCTCGCTGCGCGCGTTCGGCCTGTCCGAACTGGACGCGGTGCGCTACTACGTCGCGATGAAGATGGCGGAGCACGGCCTGGTCTCCGCGCCGAACATGGCCGTGGGCGCCCCGTTCAACATCGGGCTGACCGGTATGCCGCCGACTGGCCTGCCCGGGATGCCGGGCACCCCGAACGGCGGGGGCGCAGCGTCTTTCCTTCCGGGGCAGTGACGGGGTGGCCGAAACCGTCGCCGACCGGCTGCGCAGCCTGCTCGCGTCCGATGTCTACACCACGAAGGGCCGGCTGCGTGCCGACGACTTGCTCGTGCGGGAGCGCGTGTCCCGCAGCCTCGCCGTGGCGACCGCCCGGCTGCGGGATCTGGCCAGCCAGTGGCGGGCCGACCGGGTGCCGCCGTCCACCCGCGAGAACCCGTTCCCGCCAGCGGAGGCCATGGCGCCGCTGCGCCAGTGTGACCGGATCGGAAAAGACATCGAGAACGTGGCCACCGCGGTGCGCGGGCTGCCGCTGCTGCCTGAGGACAAGGTGTGGGACCGGGTCCGCCGCGGCGGCCTCGACGAGCTCCTCCAGTTCGACTGGGAGCTCGTCGGCGAGGCCGACGAGCTCGCCGCCAGCCTCACGGCCGTCCCGGACCTCGCCGCCATCGACCAGGCCGCGGTCCAGCGACACCTGCGCCGGCTAACGGAAGCGATCGCCGACCGCCGCCGCTACGTCGAGGTCATCGTCTAACGGCAAGGCCGGAAAGTTAAGGATGTTTCCCAGCTGGCAAGACCTAGCTCGTGTGACGTCAGTGAGGTTCCGGTAGCCGAGTCCTGCCCGCCGGAACGTGTCTCGCCCCGGCCGGAACGTGCCTCGCGCCGGCCGGAGCGGGCGTCGCCCGGAGCGGCGGCGCAGTCCGCGGCCCCGGGAACACCCGCGGCGCCACGCCAGTCCCTGCCGTTCACTATGTATGCGAGCGGCACCTTTTCGCGGGTGTTTCGTCCTGGTTTGGGGGGTGGCCGGGTGTGCGGCGAGCATACAAACAAGCCCGCAGGCAGGGCGGCCTGACCGCGAGCGAACGGTTTGTGACGATATCCTCACGTGCGGGAGCCGTCAGTTGGCTGACCGACGGGTTCCGCGAGCCGGTAGGCTGGCGTGGCCATGGCTGAGATCACTGTTGTTCACCTGCTGCGACACGGCGAAGTGCACAACCCGCACCACGTGCTGTACGGTCGGCTCCCCGGATACCACCTGTCGGACAACGGGCGCCTGATGGCGGCCGCCGCCGCGGACTACTTCGACGGCCGCCCGGTCGGTGCGGTCTTCGCGTCGCCACTGGAGCGAGCCCAGGAAACGGCGCAGCCGGTCGCCGAGCGGCTCGGGCTCCCCATCACCACCGACCAGCGGCTGATCGAGTCGGAGAACGTGCTCGAAGGCAAGACCGTCAGCCTGGCGAGCCTCGCGACCAACCCGCTCAACTGGCGGTACCTGTGGAACCCCTTCCTGCCATCCTGGGGGGAGCCCTACACGGAGGTGGCCGCCCGGGTCCGGCAGGGTGTCGACCGGGCTCGGGAGACGGCCCGCGGCCGGGAAGCCGTCTGCGTGAGCCACCAGCTGCCGATCTGGGTCACCCGGCTGGCTGCGGAGAACAAGCGCCTGTGGCACAACCCGAACACGCGGGAGTGCGCGCTCGGCTCGGTGACCAGCTTTACCTTCGACGGTGACCAGCTCACCCGCGTTTCGTACGCAGTGCCGCCCCGCCGCCAGGTTGCCGATGCGGATAGGGCACAATAGACCGAGTACTACCCCCTGTAGGAGACTTTAAGGATCCGCCGGTGTTCAAAGCCAAGCGCCGGACGGTCGCCGTTGTGGCGGCCGTTGCTGTCGCGTTGCTGGCTGGTGCGCTCGCCGTGACCCTCACCACCGGGAGCGGCGCGCAGGCAGGCGTCAGCTACCTCAACGGGAACCCCGCCGAGCGGGTGTACACGGCCGGGGACCGGCCGCTCGCGCCCGACTTCACCGGCACCTCGCTGACCGGAGCGCCGATCAAGCTGGCTAGCTATCGGGGGAAGATCGTCGTGCTGAACTTCTGGGGGTCCTG
>Ga0335073_10011878_pt1 | contig 12241 bp, 9 predicted proteins | sample Lox_Sample_22_FD_207093 | JGI IMG/M metagenome (GOLD analysis project Ga0335073, IMG submission 207093) | Soil microbial communities from Loxahatchee National Wildlife Refuge, Florida, United States - Lox_Sample_2.2 | ecosystem: Environmental > Terrestrial > Soil > Wetlands | place: USA: Florida... | reverse complement strand
GTTATCAAGATCGAACCGCCACGCGGCGAGGGCGGGCGCGCGCTCGGACCTCATCGCGGCGCGCCGAATCCCGATCGCGGCGGCCTTTTCGCCTTCGTCAATCAGAACAAGCTCGGCGTTACGCTCAACCTGAAGCACGATCGCGGCCGCGAGTTGCTCCACGGGCTGCTCACAGACGCCGATATCCTGTGCGAGAACTTTGCGCCCGGCACGATGGCGGCGCTCGGACTCCCGCCGCAGGATCTGCTCGCGAAGTTTCCCACGCTCTCGATCATCTCGATTTCCAACTTCGGCCAGGATGGTCCCGACCGCGACGCGCCGCTGAACGATCTCGCGCTCTTCGCGCGTGGCGGGTGGACCTTCCCAGTCGGCGAAAAAGATCGCGAGCCGCTGACGCCGCCGGGATCGCTCGCGCAGTATGTCGGCGCGGTTTACGGCGCGATCGGCGCGATGCAGGCGCTGGCTGCCCGCGACTTCGGCCTCGGCCACGGACAGCACGTCGATATCTCGCTGCTCGAGGCGACGGTAGCGACGATGATCTACGAGACCGTTAGCTTTCAGTACGTCGGCGCAGTCCGCGAGCGCGCTGGCAAGCGCTTCGCCATTGGCCCGTTCATGATCGTCACGCTCAAGTGCCGCGACGGCTACGCCGGACTGCATTGCGTGACCGATAAGCAGTTCGAGGGCCTGTGCGATCTGATGGAGCACCGCGAGTTGTTGACCGATCCTCGCTTTCGCACCGCGCTTCAACGGATGGTGAACAACGACGCGCTGCTCAAAATCGTCGAGGATTTTTTCATCGAGCGCGACCGCGCGTGGCTCTATCGCGAAGGCCAGGGGCGCGCGATTCCGATCGTTCCGATTCCGAGCGTCGCCGAAGTCCTCGAATGGGAGCAGACCAAGGCGCGCAACTACTTCGACACGCTCGCCGATCCAGTGCTCGGCACGATTCGCGTTCCCGGCGCGCCGCTGCGGCTCGGCTCGAAGCCCGAAGCGCCGCGCCCGGCGCCCACTCTCGGTCAGCATAATCGCGAAATTCTGTGCGGACGGCTCGGACTCAGCGCTGACGACCTCGATCGGCTGGGTAAGGAGGGGATCGTATGACGACGGTTTTAAACGGCAAAATCCGCGTGCTCGATCTCTCGATGGGATGGGCGGGGCCGATGGTCGGCCAGATGATGGCGGAGCTTGGCGCCGAAGTCGTGAAAGTCGAAGACACCGATCACTTCGACTGGTGGCGCGGGTCATTGTCGGTCGCTCCCCCCGAGATGCAGCCGATCGAGCGCTCGGCGCCGTTCAATACCGCGAATCGCGGCAAGCTCGGCGTCACCCTCGACCTCCAGGATCCGCGCGGCGTCGATCTGGTGAAGCGGCTGGTCGCCGTCTCAGACATGCTGATCGAAAACTACAGCCCGGGCGTGATGGAGCGCTTCGGCCTCGACTACGCGACGCTGGCTGCGATCAACCCGCGCCTGATCATGGTATCGATGCCGTCGTTCGGCTCCTCGGGCCCCGAGTGCAACGCCCGCGGCTACGGCAACACTGTGGAAGCGATGGCGGGAATCACGGGTCTCATGGGCTACAAGGACGCGGAGCAGCGCTACACGTTGAGCAACGCACTCGGCGATCCTGTGAGCGGGTTGCATGGAACTTTCGGCTTGCTCGTCGCGCTGCACGAACGTGAGCGAACGGGACGCGGGCAATTGATCGAGCTCGCGCAGGTCGAAGCGCTGATCCCATTCGTGGGCACGTCGATCGTCGAATGTCAGCTCACGGGAAAAGTTCCGCCGCCGCGTGGCAATTCGCATCCTGAGCATGCGCCGTACGGGATTTACGCCTGCGTCGGGGACCACGGATGGATCGCGCTCGCATGCGAGAGTGACGAGCAGTGGCAAGCGGCCGCTCATGCGCTCGACCTCGACAATCTCGCCGATGATGCTCGGTTCACGCGCGCGGCTGATCGCAAGGCGAACGAGTACATCCTCAATGCCGAGCTGACGCGCGCGCTCGGCGCGCTGCAGGCGGATGATGCGGTGCAACGCTTGCTGGCGGTCGGAGTTCCCGCGGCGCCGGTGAATTCAGCGCCGGCGGTAATCGGCGATGCGCATCTCGCCGAGCGCGGCTACTTCGTCGCGATCGATCGCGCTGTCGTCGGAACGCATCTTTATCCGGGAGGTGTCGCGCGCCTGCCTGAAACGCCGTTAGTCGCCGATCAACCTGCGCCTCTGCTCGGCGAACATAACGCCGACATATTCCGCCGCTTGCTGAATCTGAGCGACGCAGAGGTCGCGGCTCTCGAGCAGGAAGGCATCATCGGCACCGCGCCGCGCGAGTACAAAAAGGCTTCATAGCCTCGTCGCAGAAAAAGATCACCACCAAGACACGAAGGGCACCAAGTCAGAAGAAATCATCGAAGCGGCGTTGCGTCGCTTCGCGTACTGCCCTTGGTGTCTTAGTGGTGATCTTTTTCTGTCCGCCCAACCGCGCCCGAAGCTATCCGCAGCGCGGGCTCGTCTTCAATCGACGTTGGCCTTCGCGACGAAGCCTTGCATGCCCTTGTTGACGCCGTCGGTCACTTCGATCTGTGCGCCGAGGTCGTCGCTCGAAATAATTCTCACCGGAGTATTGTTGTCGAGCTGCTTGGTGGCGAGGCTCTGGCCGAGTCCCCCGAACATCCCGGCCACGCCGCCCTGGCTCTTCATCTGCGCGATTTTCTTGTAGGTGTCCTCGTCGGGATAAACGGCGACCGTGTTGTCGTTGCCGGTCGCGCGAACCTTGTGACCGCATCCGGCGAGCATCACCGCGGCCGCGAGCGCAAAAGCGCTCATTCGCAGAGTCGAAAGTCGCATAGCAGAGCCTCCGCTTCCTCGTGGGCGCCAGTCAGGATTAGCGCGTCGGTCGCCTTTTAGCATGAGATCGAGTCAAACGCTCGCGCCAGAGTGGCCGCCCGATGAGCCGAGCTTAGGTTGCGCGCCGACGTTTTATTCGTAATCTGAATGGCGATGGCAAGCAGGGCGGATCCGTTCGGCCGCTGGCACGGCGGCGGCTGCCGGTGTCGGGCGATCGCGAGATACTCGTGAACCGACCCGTCTCTGCGGCCGAACCCCGCGCGCAGCTCAAGCTCGCACGCGAAGACCTCGATCCTTCCGCGGCGAGTTTCGATCGGCTGCATAAAAGAATTTTCGCAACCACTTCGCACGGAACGATCAGCCTCGATCTGAGCGCGGTCGGCGAGGCTACGCTCGACGAGCTGGCGGTGCTCGCGCGACTCGCCGACGATGCGAAGGCGCGCGACGTCGATCTGCAAATCGTCGGATGGCCGCCCGAGTTGATCGGCGGAATCGAGAACGCCTCCAGGGCGCTTCTTTCCGAGGAAGCCGCACTCGCGCCATACGAACCGGTCCTCGAGCGCGTGGGAGAATCGGCCCTGCGCGTCGCGGCGGATTGGGAAGGGTGGGGCGCCTACCTCTACAATGCGGTCAATGCGATCGTCGTCGATCCGCTCGTCGGCCGACGATGGAAATTCGACGCGATCTTCGATCAGATGTACCTGGTTGGCGTGCGCGGGACGCCGATCGTCGTCTTCATCTCGCTGCTCGTCGGGGTCGTGCTCGCGCTCAACGGCGCGAGCCAGTTGCGGCAGTTCGGCGCCGCGATCTTTATCGCTAACCTGGTCGCCGTCTCGGTCGCTCGCGAGATGGGGCCGCTGATCACGGCCGTGATTGTCGCCGGGCGCTCGGGTGCGGCGATGGCGGCGGAGCTCGGCACGATGGTTGTCGCGGAAGAGATCGATGCGATGCGCACGATGGCGCTGGACCCGAATCGCTACCTGCTGGCGCCGCGCGTGATCGCGCTTATGATCGTTGTGCCGTGCCTGACCGTCGCAAGCGATCTGTTCGCGATTGGCGGCGGCTACATGGTCGGTATCAGCATGGGTCTTGGCGCGGGAAATTATATCAGGCAGACGGCGCAGGCGATCGTGGTGGGCGACGTGCTGACGGGCCTTTTCAAGAGTCTCATCTTCTCGGCGCTAATCGGCCTCATTTCGTGCTACGAAGGTCTGCGCGTGAGCGGCGGCGCGCAGGGCGTCGGCGCGGCAACAACCAACGCGGTGGTCTCCTCGATAATCTCGTGTATCGCTGCTGACGCGGTGTTTACGCTGGTCTTCTACCTCACGAATTGAACGTGATTTGAACGATGGACGAGCTGATCAAAGTCGAGAATCTGGTTGTCCGCTACGGCGAGAATACCGTGCTCGACGGGATTAACCTCGCGCTCAGGCGCGGCGAGATTCTCGTGATCCTGGGCGGCAGCGGATGCGGCAAGTCCACGCTGCTGCGCCATATCGTGGGACTGCGCCAGCCCGAGGGCGGGCGCGTGATGCTCTTCGGGCGCGATCTCTATGGCGAGGACGACGACGAGCGCGAAGAAAGCCTCAAGCGCATCGGGATGCTTTTCCAGAGCGGGGCGCTGTTCAACTCGCTGACGCTCGAAGAGAACATCGCGATGCCGTTGATTGAGCATCGCGGCGTCGCGCCCGAGGTGGCAGCCGTAATCGCGCGAATGAAACTCGCGATGGTAGGCCTCGAGAACGCCGCGCGTCTGCTGCCGGCCGAGATCAGCGGCGGAATGAAAAAACGCGCCGGTCTCGCCCGGGCGCTCGCGCTCGATCCCGAGGTGCTGCTGTTCGACGAGCCGTCGGCCGGCCTCGATCCCGTGACGGCGCGCGCGCTCGACGATCTGATTCTCGATCTGCGCGCCCGGCTTGGCGTGGGAGTCGTCGTGGTGACCCATGAGCTCGGCAGTATCAACGTGATAGCCGACCACGCGATCATGCTCGATCGCGGCAAGATCATCGCCGAAGGCCCGCTGGTCGATGTTCGCGAGAGCATCGATCCCATCGTGCATGCATTTTTCAATCGCGAAGCGCGCCGCGAGAACGCTGGCACCCGTCCGATAGCGGAATTGCTAAGAATGGTCGGCAAATGATTTGGCGAACGTTCAGCAGCACGCGTGCGTGTAGGAGAGTCCCTCGACATGACGATAAAACGTGAACGCACTCTGATTGTCGGCGTATTCGTAGCCGGGACGGCGGTGATTCTTTTGCTCGCCCTGTTCTGGATCGCGGGCGCGCGATTCTTTCGGCCCGTCGCGAACTACACTGTCCTCTTCAATGGGTCCGTGAGCGGATTGGTGGCTGGAGCTCCCGTGCAGCTCAACGGTGTGCAGGTCGGACGGGTCGCCGATATCGATTTGACCGAGGACGTTCCGCCGCAGGTGGAAGTCAACATCGAAGTCAAGCCGCGCACTCCAATCCAGCGCAACACAATTGCCAAGCTCGCCGGCAACATCGTAACTGGTATCCGCTATATCGAGCTCTCCGGCGGCACCGCTCAGGCCGGCACGCTGCCGGAGGACGGCACGCTTCACGGCGATCAGCAATCACTCGCCGATCTGCAAGCGCAGGCGTCTCAGGTCACGCAGGAGACGTACGATCTGATCGCCGCGCTCAAGCATGACACGCTCAACCATCAGAATCGCCTTGCGCTTGGCGACATGATTCAGAACATGAGCGTGGTGTCGAAGAACCTGCGCCTCGTTACGGATCGAATCGCGGCGAAGAATCGCCTCGACGAGCTCGACCAGACGCTATCGAACATCAACAGCGCGAGCGCGGAAATCAAGCAAGCGGCGTATCACGCCAACGGCACGATCGAGACGCTCCAGGATCGCGCTGGCGCCACCTTCCGCAACTTCAACAATACGCTCGACAAGATGAACATGACGCTGGCGAACGCGCAGGTCATGATCAACTCAGCCAACTCGCTTATCGATCGCAACACGTTTCATATCGATCATGCGCTGCTCAACATCGATCGCCTCTCACAACATCTCGATGAGACGATCGAAACGATCCAGGCCGATCCGTCAGTGATGGTATGGGGCAGCCGCGTTTCGGATCGGGAGACCGAGAAGTGAGCCGAGCCGCTCTGCAGATCGCAGCGTGCGCGATCGCGCTTGGCACGGCCGCAGGATGTTCCGCGGTGATGGCGCGCAAAATCCCGGAAACGCATCGCTATCAGCTTGTTACGCAGCCGATCTCAACCACGGTGCCGTCTGAAGTGCGGCTCGAAGTGCGAGCGGTTTCCGGTGGCGCGCCCTACCAGGACACGGGGCTGGCATTGCAAACCTCCGAGTATCGCATCGATTCGTACCGCTTCCATCGATGGATCGCGCCGCCGACAGATATGGTGGGCGATCGAATCAAGTCGATCGTCTACGCGCCATCGTCCGCGGCGCCGACTCCGCTCGACGCGCCGACTGCCGTGCTGGAGGCGGACATTCTCGCTTTTCAGCAAGTTCAGGAGAAAAATGGTCAGTCCTCCGGACTTGTCGATATTCAATTCTGCCTTTATCCGAGCGGGGTCTTTCAGCGCGCGCTATGGTGCCGCGAGCTGAAGAAGGACACTCCCGCCGCGTCGGACGGACCCGAGGCCGCGGCCGCGGCGATCAACGCGTCGCTCAACGATGTACTCCAGCAATTCGCATCCGCACTGCCCAGCGCGGTCGCGGAGATTCCACGCTCGCAGTCGCCCGCTCCCGCCGCGCAAGGACCGATGTGATCTGATTTTCGCGATCTGGGTTCGCCGGGGACTGAAAACATCAAAATTGCGGGGCATACCGGCCCATGATAACCTTGCTAGTTCGGATTTCGAGCGCGCCTCGACCAAAGAGCTATGCGAATCGGCCTCATTTCTGACACTCACATTCCCGAAGCCTGCGAGCATCTGCCGCCGCGCGTGTTCGAGGTGCTCGCCGGTGTCGACATGGTGATGCATGCCGGCGACGTGTACGTAAATCGCGTGCTCGACGAGCTGACCCGTATCGCGCCGGTTGTGGCGGCGCTCGGCAACGGCGATGAGGGCCTCGACGGGCACAAGCACAAGCTCGATGTTGACGACGAGCGCGTGCGCGAGGCGCATCTGTTCGAGATCGAGGGCGTGCGGATCGGGCTCGTGCACGCGATTCCAACGCCCGACGAAACGTCCGAGGAAGTTTTCCGCCGCGCGATCGATCGGCATTTCGGCGGCCCCGTGAATGTGATCGTGCAGGGCCACAGTCACGTCGAAGGCGTCGTGCGCTTTGGCGATACGTTGGTAGTTAATCCCGGCAGCGCGACGCTGCCGCGTAATCTGGTCGATGTGCCCGGCACGGTCGCGATCCTCGAGATCAAGAATGGCGGCGCGGTGTCGGCAGAAATCATCAGCCTCGCCTGAGCGCGAGCGAGGCGTAGATACCTGGAGGCTTTGTTGTCCGCAGAAAGTGCAGTGCCCGCCAAACGCGCGGTCACGATGGAAAAACTGGTTAACGTCTGCAAGCGCCGCGGCATCGTCTTTCCCACCAGCGACATCTACGGCGGCCTCGGCTCGACCTTCGACTACGGTCCGCTGGGAGTCGAGATCAAGCGCAACGTCAAAGAGGCGTGGTGGCGCGAGATGGTGCAGTATCGCAGCGACGTGCTGGGCCTCGACTCGGCGATTTTCCAGCATCCGCGGACCTGGGAAGCCTCCGGTCATCTGCAAAATTTCACCGACCCGCTGGTCGATTGCAAAAGCTGCAAGCAGCGCTTTCGCGCCGATCATATCCAGGGTACCAAGTGCCCCGAATGCGGGGGCGAGTTGACCGAGGCGCGCCAGTTCAACCTGATGTTCAAGACCTTTATGGGCCCGGTCGAGGACACCGCGAGTACGGTCTACCTGCGCCCCGAAACCGCGCAGGGAATTTTTGCCAACTTCGAGAACATCGTAGATACACAACGAGTCAAACTGCCGTTCGGCGTGGCGCAGATCGGAAAATCGTTCCGCAACGAGATCACGCCCGGCAATTTCATTTTCCGCACCCGCGAGTTCGAGCAGATGGAGATGGAATTCTTCATCAAGCCCGACCGCGACGAAGAGGAAACCTGGTATCGCTACTGGGTCGATTTTCGTTTCAACTGGCACGTCAAGTACGGAATCAAAAAGGATCACCTGCGCGCGCGAGCGCATGCGACCGATGAGCTGTCGCATTATTCGAGCGGCACCACGGATATCGAATTTCTCTATCCGTTCGGCTGGGGTGAGCTCGAAGGCGTCGCCAAACGCGGCAGCTTCGATCTCGATCAGCATGCGAAGGCCAGCGGCCATGATCTCACGTACTTCGACGAGGAAGCGAAGCAGCGCTACCGTCCGTGGGTGATCGAGCCGGCGCTCGGCGTCGATCGCTCGATGCTCGCGTTTTTGCTTGATTCCTACGACGAAGACGTGGTCGAGAACGAAGAGCGTATCGTGCTGCGCCTCGATCCGCGGCTCGCGCCGATCAAGGTCGCGGTATATCCGCTGCTGCGCAAAGCGGGACAGCCCGAAAAGGCGATCGCCGTGCGCGATGCGCTGAAGCGCCATTTCACCGTCGCTTACGATCAGGCGGGATCGATCGGCCGCCGTTATCGCCGCCAGGATGAAGTCGGCACGCCGTTCGGCGTCACGATCGATCATCAATCGATGGAAGACGACACGGTGACACTACGCGATCGCGATACAATGACGCAGGATCGCGTCCCGATCGCGACGCTTATCGACGAACTGACCAAGAGAATCGGCTGGAACAGCTAGCAAGTTTCGCGCGACAAGGTATCTCGACTAGCTCGGATACGATCGCGATAGTGCCTGTAACAATCGCTCCGCACGATGCGGGGATGGGAGAATCGGTTATCCATGGGTCGCATACATCCTGAGATCTTCTTCTTCGGCGCCGGAGTGGCGGAAGGCCGCGCTGCGATGCGCGATTTGCTGGGCGGCAAGGGCGCGAACCTGGCCGAGATGGCGTCACTGAAGCTGCCCGTACCGCCGGGCTTCACGATCTCAACGCGCGTCTGCAATTACTATTACGATCACGATTCCAAGTATCCGAAGAAGCTCGACAAGGGCGTCGCCAAGAGCGTCGAGCGAATCGAAAAAGCCCTCGATCGCAAGTTCGGCGACGCGACGAAGCCGCTGCTGGTCTCGGTGCGATCGGGCGCGCGCGTTTCAATGCCTGGAATGATGGACACCGTGCTTAACCTCGGCCTCACCGACGAGACGGTGAAGGGGCTCGAGACCGACAGCCAGAATCCGCGCTTCGCCTGGGACTCGTACCGGCGCTTCTGCCAGATGTACGGCGACGTCGTGCTCAAGCTGAAGCCCGAGAACAAGAACGATCCTGATCCTTTCGAGGAGCTGATCGACAAGAAGAAGGAATCGCGCCACGTTACCGAGGATGTCGATCTCAGCGTCGACGATCTCAAGGAGCTGGTGCAGGAATTCCGTGCGTTGATTCGCAAGCGCGTCGGCCGCGACATCCCACAGGATCCCAACGAGCAGCTCTGGGAGGCGATCGGCGCGGTGTTCGGCTCGTGGAACAACGACCGCGCGATCGCGTATCGCAAGTTCAACAATATCCCGGGCGATTGGGGCACTGCCGTCACCGTGCAATCGATGGTCTTTGGCAACCTCGGTCCCGATTGCGCTACGGGCGTCGCATTCACACGCGATCCGGGCACCGGAGAGAAGGGCATCTACGGCGAATTCCTGCAAAACGCGCAGGGCGAAGACGTCGTCGCCGGAATCCGCACGCCGCATCCGATCAGCGTCAAGGCGGGCAAGGTCGCTGCGCAGCGCGAGCGGCTTAGCGAGTCGGAGCGCATGGAAAAATACGCGACACTCGAGGAGTCGTTCCCCGAGGTCTACAAGGAACTCCTCAGGATTGCGTCGCGTCTCGAAAAGCATTTTCGCGATTGCCAGGACATGGAGTTCACGATCGAGCGCAATCGCCTCTTCATGCTGCAGACCCGCAACGGCAAGCGCACGGCAGAAGCGGCGGTGCGAATTGCGGTTGACATGGCGGACGAGAAGCTCATCGACAAGAAGACCGCGCTCAGCCGCGTCGAGCCCGATCAGCTCGAACAGTTTCTGCACCCGCGGCTCGATCCGCGCGTCGAGAAGAAAGTGATCGCGCGGGGCTTGCCCGCGTCGCCCGGCGCCGTCAACGGCGAAGTCGTTTTCTCCGCCGATGAAGCCGTCGCCGTCTCGGAGGCCGGACGCAAAGTGATCCTGGTCCGCGCCGAGACTTCGCCCGAGGACATCCACGGGATGCAAGTCGCGCAGGGAATCCTCACTGCTCGCGGCGGCATGACGAGTCACGCCGCCGTCGTCGCGCGCGGTATGGGCAAGTGTTGCGTCGCGGGATGCTCGGCGCTCGACATTGACTACAGCGCCGGCACCATGTCGGCGAACGGCGTCACGATTCATCGCGGCGAGTACATCACGCTCGACGGTACAGCCGGCGAAGTGATCGAGGGCAGGGTGCCGACGGTCGATCCCGAGATGCCGTCGTATTTCGAGAAGTTCATGGGCTGGGCGGACAAGGAGCGCCGTCTGGGAGTGCGGGCCAACGCCGACACGCCGCACGATGCGAAAGTTGCGCGCGCGTTCGGTGCAGAGGGTATCGGCCTCTGCCGCACTGAGCACATGTTCTTCGAGTCGAACCGCATCGACGCGGTACGTGAGATGATCCTGGCGCAGAACGCCAAGGATCGCGCGAAGGCGCTGGCGAAAATTCTGCCGATGCAACGCGACGACTTCGTCGGCATTCTGAAGGCGATGGAAGGCCTGCCGGTTACGATTCGGCTTCTCGATCCGCCGCTGCATGAGTTCCTGCCCAAGGAAGACGAAGAGATCAGAGAGCTCGCAGGCAAGATCGGCACGACGCCAGAAAAACTGAAGGCGGCGCGCGACAACCTGTTCGAGTTCAATCCGATGCTCGGCCATCGCGGCTCGCGCCTTGGCATCAGCTTCCCCGAAATTTACAAGGCGCAGGCGCGCGCGATCCTCGAAGCGGCATGCCAGCTCAAGAAAAAGAACGTGAAGGTGATACCGGAGATCATGCTGCCGCTCATCGGCGAGCGCAAAGAGTTCGAGATCCTGGCCGCCGACATCCGCGAAGTCGCCGACGAGGTCATGAAGCAGAGCGGCGAAAAGGTGCACTATACGATCGGCACGATGATCGAAGTGCCGCGTGCCTGCGTCACCGCCGATCAGATCGCCGCGGTCGCGGACTTCTTCTCGTTCGGCACCAACGACCTGACTCAGATGACCTATGGTCTGTCGCGCGATGACTCGGTGAGGTTCCTGCAGGATTATCTCGATCGGGGCGTCTACAAGCGCGACCCCTTCCAAGGCCTCGATGCAAGCGGCGTCGCGGATCTCATGCGCATCGCAATCGAACGCGGCCGCAAAGCCAACAAGAAAATCAAACTCGGCATCTGCGGCGAGCACGGTGGCGATCCCGCCAGCGTAAAACTCTGCCACCGCCTCGGCCTCGACTACGTGTCATGCTCGCCCTACCGAATCCCCGTAGCGAGACTGGCCGCCGCGCAGGCCGCGATCGAGTCGAAGCAAAAGAAAGCCGCCTTCAAGGACGTCTAACGAGATCGATACCTAGACGAAAAACTGCCGGATGAGTGTGCTCATCCGGCAGTTCTTTTTAATTCGCCTCAGGATGACATTCCGAGCACCCTAGCTGCCGAGGGCCTCTTTGAGTGCGGCGGCTGATTGCGCCAGCGCCTGCTTGCCCTTATCGAGGACGTGGTAGAACGAGTAGAAGCCGTGGATCATGCCGTCGTAGCGTGTGATCGTTACCGGCACTCCCGCGGCCTGCAAACGTTTGCCGTACGCCTCGCCTTCGTCGCGCAGCGGATCGAATTCCGCCGTAATCACGAGCGCCGGGGGCAAGCCTTTCAGATCCTTCGTGAGCGCGGGCGCGATACGCGGATCTTTCTTGTCTGCCGGGCTGCGCAAATAGTGACCCCAAAACCATTTGATCGATTCTGCCGTCAGAAAGTAGTCACGCAGCGTCTTGTGCGATTCGGTATCGAGTTCCGCCTCGGTCGCCGGATAGATGAGCATCTGGAAGACGAGCTTCGGCGCGCCAGCATCGCGCGCGAGCTGCGAAATCACGGCCGACAGATTCCCGCCCGCGCTATCGCCGCCAACCGCGATGCGCTTCGGGTCGCCATTGATCGACGCGGCGTTAGCTGCAACCCACCTGAGCGCGGCCCAGCAATCCTCGACGCCGGCCGGAAACTTATGCTCTGGCGCCAGCCGATAATCGACCGCGACCGTCACACATTTCGCATGATTCGTCAGGTAGCGGCACGGCCCGTCGT